>Ga0209039_10003317_pt1 | contig 12654 bp, 8 predicted proteins | sample BogFormECP12_OM1_FD_188238 | JGI IMG/M metagenome (GOLD analysis project Ga0209039, IMG submission 188238) | Bog forest soil microbial communities from Calvert Island, British Columbia, Canada - ECP12_OM1 (SPAdes) (version 2) | ecosystem: Environmental > Aquatic > Freshwater > Wetlands > Bog ...
CTCATCGCCACCGCTTACTGGGCCTACGACGTTACGCTGATGCGCGAGATGGCCCATGCCACGCGCCGCGAGCAGGCCGAGGAGAAGTACCGGCAGCTCTTCGAGAAGATTCGCGCTGCATTTGAGAAGCAGTTTGTGCGCGAGGACGGCTTTGTGGCCGGGGCGGACAACAGCGCATCTCCCTTTGGCGCGATTAACAATCCAAATGCCAATAGCAAGGGCGGAGACACGCAGACCGGTTACGTGCTGGCGCTGCACATGAATCTGCTTCCGCAGGAACTGCGCGCCGCGGCGGCCCAAAAACTAGTAGCCAAAATCAAGGCCAATCATGAGCTGTTGGCGACAGGCTTTCTCGGCACTCCTTACCTGCTGGAGGAGCTGACCAAGGCCGGCTATCCCGAGCTTGCCTACAAGCTGCTGCTCAACACTGAATATCCGTCGTGGGGATACATGGTGGAGCACGGCGCAACAACCATGTGGGAGCGCTGGAACGGCGACCAGATGATGGCCGACCCGGGCATGAACTCCTTTAACCACTATGCCTATGGCGCGGTGGCCGACTGGATTTACCGCTATGCCGCGGGCATCGATGCCACGCCGCTCGACGCCGGCTTCCACACCATCATTCTGCATCCGGTCTTCGATCGCAGACTCGGCAGCCTGGATCTGCGCTACCAATCTCCCTATGGCGAGATTCACTCCAACTGGAGCGTTGACGGCGATAAGGCGCACTGGACGGTGACCATTCCGCCCAACGCTAACGGCCGGCTGCATCTCTCTGAAGCAGAGGCTGCAAATTACACGCTGAATGGAAAGCCGCTGGCAAAGCCAGCCGAGAAGGAGGGAAAGACAGGCTACGAATTCGCGGCAGGCACGTATAGCTTTGAGGTAACAGGTATCAAGTAATCGGCAGTATGAATTTGATGTAAGTACGACCCTTACTGCGATCCCAGATAATTTCCGTAGCCCACAATGATTGTGGAGCCGATCAGCGTAACCAGCGTCAGAGCCACCAGCACTTTGGTCTTGCGGCTGACTCCGTGCCACTCCTTGAGCGCGATGCCCCACAGCGTGCTGAAGATGATGATGCTGGCCATCAGCAGAGTCCAACTGGAGAATTTGTAGCGGCCCATCTGCGACTCGCCCATGGTGTAAAAGAAGAACTGCATATACCAGGTTGCGCCGGCCAGGAAGGAGAAAAAGTAGTTGCCGATCATCGACGGGGACTTGCCTGCCGCAGCCGCGCTCGCGGGAATCTTCAAATACTCGCCATAGCTGCGGTTGCGCGCGTTGAGGATGGCGCACCAGATGAAGTTGGTGGTAAAGCCGCCCAGCAGCGCCACCACCAGCACCGGCAATCCATGCCACAAGGCGCTGCTCCCGTGTGCCTCGGCTAATACCTTGATGGCATTCCCCGTAAAATCCAGATTCAACGCCAGAGCAAAGCAGGCGCTCATCACGCCGGCAAAGACGCCCAGGGAGAGACCCAGCTTGAGATTGAACTCCTTTACACTGGCCTGCTTGGCCTCGGCGGAGAGTTCGTTTTCCTTGGAGATGCCGGCCATTCCGGCAAAAACGATGCCCACCATGCAGACGGCGATGCCTACCAGCGTTACGATGCCTGAGCGCTGCGTGAGCAGTTGGCCGAACGTGTGGTCAAAGATGGGCGGGATCAGCGTGCCGAAGACCGCGCAGTTGCCCATGCACAAGGCCATGCCCAGCGACATGCCCAGGTAGCGCACGGCCAGCCCGAAGGTGAGGCCGCCGATTCCCCACAAAACGCCGAAGAAGTATGTCCAGAGAAGGACCGAGTGCGATACGCCATGCAGAACGCCCTGCAGGTCAGGCGTAAGCAGCCACGCAAAAAACCAGGGCGCGATGATCCAGCTCATCACGCCGCCCACCAGCCAATAGGTCTCCCACGACCAACCGCGCACTTTGCGAAATGGAACGTAGAAGCTGGCCGACGCCACGCCTCCCAGCCAGCAAAGAAAGACACCCAACAACGGATTTGCGATCATCATCTTGCCTCTGAATTCCCCATGAGTACGCGACGGCTCTGCGCCGGACGTTTCATACAAGAATTGATTTCATATCTGAGGTAAAGTAAACAGGCGCATGTGGTCTTGTCAAAGAAGAAGCCGCGAAACTGCTTTGAGTCGTATTTATTGCACTAGATTAAAATAGACATTTCATCTCTCTGTCGAATACGATGGGGATGCTTTTTTGTTGCTGTTTTGCTGACGTTTAGTCAACCATGCGCGCATCGCTGTTCATCACGTGCTATAACGACACGCTCTTTCCGGAGACCGGCCAGGCCGTGGTCCGGCTGCTCGAGCGGCTGGGCGTCGAACTCGATTTCCATCCCAGGCAGACCTGTTGCGGCCAGATGCACGCGAACACCGGCTTTCGCGGCGAAGCCTTCTCTCAGGCCAAGCGCTTCGTGCGCCTCTACCAGGAGGCAGAAAACGTCGTCATTCCCTCCTCATCTTGCGTGGCCATGATCCGCGATCAGTATCCCGGCCTCTTCGCCGAGCTGGGCAACGAATCCCTCCGCAAGGACTTCGCGGCGCTCGTGCCCCGGGTCTACGAGTTGAGCGAATTCCTCATCGACCGGTTGGGCGTAGAGGATGTGGGAGCGACCTTTACCCATCGCGTTGTTTACCACGCCAGTTGCCACGGAGTCCGCGCGCTGCACCTGGGCGACCGGCCATACAAGTTGATGGCCAAGGTGCGAGGCCTCGATCTTGCCACCCTGCCCAACGTGGACCGCTGCTGCGGCTTCGGCGGAACGTTCTCGATTAAAAATGCCGAAGTCTCTTCGGCCATGCTGACCGCCAAGCTGCAGGACGTGCTTTCTACCCGCGCCGAGTACTGCACCGCGCTGGACAACAGTTGCCTCATGCATCTGGGCGGGGCCATGCACCGTGAGTACGCCGGCATGAAGACCATTCATCTGGCGCAGATCCTGGCCAGCATTGAATCCGACAGCGAAGACAACCGGGCGGAGGCCACGCTATGAGCCAATTGAGCCCCGGACGCGTCAGCCTTGACCCGCGCTTTGCTCCGCCCTTTCCCCAGGCCGCCTTGCAGATGCTGCGCAACCCACAACTGCGCAAGAACGTGGCCCACGCCATCGATGTTATCCAAACCAAGCGCGGCAAACTAGTCACGGAGAAGACTGATTGGCAGGAGCTGCGTTCGGCAGCCTCGGCGATCCGCTTCCATGTGCTGGACAATCTGGGCGCTTACCTCGAGCAGTTTGAAGCCCACTGCACCGCCGCCGGAGGACACGTTCACTGGGCCGCTGATGCCGCTGAAGCTCGCCAGATCATTCTCGACCTGCTCCGCCAGGAAAACTCGACCGAGGTCATCAAGATCAAGACCATGACCTCGGCTGAGATCCAGTTGAATCCCTTTCTCCAGGCCGCGGGCGTCAGCGTTTACGAGACTGATCTGGCGGAAATCATCCTGCAACTGGGCGATGAAGACCCCTCCCACATCGTCGTCCCCGCGCTGCACATCAATCGCAGCCAGGTGCGAGAGATTTTCGCCCGCACCATGGGTCTCAAAAATCTCTCCGACGATCCCGAGGAGCTGACCAACGCGGCCCGCACGTATCTCCGCCAGAAGTTTTTAACCGTCCCCACGGCCATCAGCGGGGCCAACTTCCTGGTCGCGGAAACCGGCACGGTCGCGATAGTGGAATCCGAGGGCAACGGCCGCATGTGCCTCACACTGCCGCGCACCCTGATCAGCCTGGTAGGCATCGAGAAGGTCTTGCCCCGCTTCCAGGATCTCGAGGTCATGCTCCAACTCCTGGCTCGTTCCGCCACCGGTGAGCGCATGAACCCCTACACCTCGCTGTGGTCCGGTGTCACTCCCGGCGACGGCCCGCAAAATTTTCATGTCGTGCTGCTCGACAATGGCCGCTCGTCCATCCTCGTCAAAACGAAAGAACGGCAGACGCTGAAGTGCATCCGCTGCGCGGCCTGCATGAACACCTGCCCGGTCTATCGCCAGACCGGCGGCCACGCCTACGGCTCGGTCTATCCCGGCCCCATCGGCGCCATCCTTACTCCGCAACTGATGCAGATGAAGCACGCGCAGACGCTGCCCTACGCCTCATCGCTGTGCGGCGCCTGCTACGAGGTCTGCCCGGTCAAGATCAACATTCCCGAGGTGCTGCTCGAACTGCGCTCTCAAGTCGTCAACCAGGAGCGCAAGCAGGCAGGCCGTTTCTTCGATCTGATGTATCTCGGCCTGCGCATCGCCAACCTCATCTTTGCCACCGCGTGGGGTTTCCATGCGGCGCAGCGCATGGGGCGCATCGGCTCGCGCTTCTTCACCCGCAAGGACGGATGGATTCATGCGCTGCCCAGCCTGGGCGCAAAGTGGACCCAGACCCGCGACCTGCGCGGCCTGCCGATACAAACCTTCCGCCAGTGGTGGGCCATGCGAGCAAAGGAGGGAAAATGAAGCAGCCCGTCCCATCCCGGCAACGGATTCTCGACCGCATCCGCGCGGCCACCCCCTCCGCCGCCAAAGACGCCTCGCAGCTTGCCGATGCCTATGCGGCTCTGCCTCGCGCCTATATCCGCCGCGGTTCGCTTTTTGCTCAGGCACGCGTAGAACTGATGATTCAGCGCCTGCGCGAGTACGACGCCGAGGTAGTCGAATGCACGCCCGCCGAGCTGCCCAACGCGATTACCGCTCAGCTTGCCGCCAGCGGCCGGCATCTATTTGTTGCGCCGTCCGGAGCTCCGCTCGATTGGATGGTCACCTCGGCATGGAAGATCACCGGATTGGAATGGACCATCGACCACGGCCTCGCCATCGACGAGCACGAGATTGAGCGCGCCGAAGGCGTCGTTACCGCCGCCACATGCGGCATCGCCGACTCAGGCACCATCGTGCTTCACCACTCCGCCACCGAGGGCCGCCGCGTGTTGACCCTCCTGCCAGACTGGTATCTCTGCATCCTGCGCGCCAGCCAGATTGTGGAAACCCTGCCCGAGTACTTCAGCCGCTGCCAGCAGCCGCCCTCTCTCGCTACTTACATCTCCGGGCCCAGCGCCACGGCGGACATTGAAATGACGCGAATCAAGGGCGTGCATGGGCCGCGCATTCTGGTGGTGATTGTGGTGCGGGACAACTAAATAATTGATTTTATGGTGGACGCGGCAGGAATCGAACCTGCAACCTGTCGGTTAAGAGCCGAATGCTCTGCCAGTTGAGCTACGCGTCCAGACCACCAGAAAACCGTGCGGCGGAAATGCTTTCACACGGTGCGTGCAGATAAAAAATTATGCTGCCACTTGAAAAATATAGCACAGCAGCGGGGTCCGCTCAAAATGCGGAAGGTGGAAGAACAGGCCCTAAAAGTTGAAGGCCAGGCCGGCGCGGATGCTGCGCTGCTCCTGAGCGAAGATCAGCAGCGAGCCATCGCTGAACAAATACGGGCGGTAACCCTGAGCCATCAGGTTGCCCACATCGAACAGCACCTCGAAGTCACTGCAGCTGTTGCGGCAAAGATGAATGGGCTGGCGCAGGTGCAGGTTCAGCCAGGGAGCGGCGACGTCAACGGCAAAGGGAGCAACCTGGGTGACGGTATCTTCCGGCTGCCAGCGGTAGCTGGCCCTCCAGCGGGTTTTGGTGCCTTCGAGTGTGCCGGAGAGCGTGAGCGAGTATGTCTGGGCGCGGCGGGGATAGGCGCTCGCAAACACCTGGGCAAGGGATGCGGATTGAGGCGAGGAAGGCACGGCAGCCAGCACCAATGCGTTGCCGTTGGCGTAGCTGAAGAGGAGATGATTCCTTCCAGGCAGCTGCCGCTCAACAGTTGCTTCCACTCCTGTCGTGGTAAACCTTGGGCCGGCAGCGCGGATCAGGCCGCTGGCGGGGTCCAAAAGTACTCCTGCGGAGGAGGAATTGCCCGCCGCAAAGTGGCTCATGGCTTCAATGATCGGGTTATCGATTCGGTCGGCAAATACCACAACAGCAACGCCTGACCGATCGGTTTGCCGCTCCCAGCCGAGTTCCTGGTGCAACCCATGCTCGATTGCCAGTCTGCCGTTGCGTGCAGAGAGGGCGGGCAGCCACGAGCGGGCTTCGCTATCTTCAGCATCCGGCGCTCCGGGCAGCAACGTTGTCATGTGGTAGCGCACTGCGGAGTTGCCTTTCCGCCAGCCAGCGGAGGCAAAGGGCAGCATGGCTGCCACGGTCTGCGGTGAAATCGAGGATAGCCGGGCCAGCACCTGGCTGGAGCCCGCCTCGCCTTCAAACTCGTCGCCGAGGTTGATTGTCTCCCAACTGCGGACAGCCGCTTCATTCAGCCCCTTGGCGTCGTCAGCAGTCACCTCCGGATGGATCGCGACGGCCGCCACCGACTGCACGGAGCCGGCAAAGCCCAGGTCCTGTTGGAAACCGAGCATGGACTCCATGTCGGCAGCGGTGCCGGGAGCAAAATCAACGCGGGCCAGCAGCTCACGGCTGTTGGAAGGTGTATCTTCAACCGCCGCCGAGATGCGCTCGCCGGTCTCGTTGAAGGCGCCCTCCTGGCCTGTGGCCACCAGGCGCGCCTTCAAACGGGGATGCATGCCTGAACCGTCGTCTACAACCACCAGCGGACCGTCTTCCAGCCAGCGCAGCAGGGGGCGGTTGGCCGCCGAACGCAGCGTCCAGGCCCAATCATCCTTCTGGGTATTGCGCGAGCGCGGCTCTGCCGGCAGCCATTGCATCGCCTCGTACAGGCTGTTCAGCGTGAGGTTGACGACCGTATTGGCGCGGATGCGCACATTCTCGCGCAGCGAAGGCAGAAACCAGGCGCCCATGGCCTTGACCGAATAACGGCCCGGCAGGATCGATGAGATAAGATAGCGGCCGTTCGAGTCAGTGTAGACGCTGGAGACGACAGTCAGATCGGAGCGCAGCAACTGCACCTGGGCGCCAATCTGCGGAATGCCGGCAGAATCACACACGATTCCGGAAACAGAGCCCGAAACAGGCCCAGAGGCAGCTCTGCTGAATGGCCTGTTGCCCAAGGCAATCAGCACCGCGAACACAACGAGTTGGGCCCTGCGCGTCATCTCAAAGCTGGGTGACCTGATCGCGCCGCTGGCAATTTGCTGCAATCAAACCCGCACGGACATCCGGATCTGGCGTCCGCTAGCCCTGCTGTACGGGATACATCCATTATTCAACGATAAAAGGCGCCGATTGCGCAATCTCTTGTTTTGAGAGTGCGTCATTGATTTTAATCGTCACCTTGTACTTGCCTGGTTCGAGTCCGGCTATGGGCAAAGTCTTCTCCACCGTCATCTGGTCGCTATGCGAGCCTAACTCCTTTGAATCCAGTTGCTTTTCAAAAATCACCGTGTCCGTGGCGGGGGCGATGGCCGTGGCTGTGCCGGTCTTGACAATCTGGTAGGTTACCGTGGCCTGGTTACTCTTGGTTGTCTCATCGACTTTCAGGTTATAAACCTGCATCCAGAAGTTCAATTGCTGGTTGCGGTGGAACTTAGCCGGGGGATTCGGATTGGCGGGGGTGGCGCTGCTTACGCGAGGCCGGATATAGGTGTTGCCGATAACGAAGTTGCCGCTGCCAATCGAGTGAGAATCGACCCTGTTCATCTGGTCGGCCAGTATCAGCGAGGAGGTGCCCAGGTTTTCGTCGTGATACGTCGGCACTTCGAGACTGCGGCCGTAATAACCCATATGCTCGGGATTGTTCACGTCCTTGACGGCAATATCCAGGCGGTAGAGCCCGGGCAATAGAGGCAACGCCTTCCAGTAAACCGACTGGCGGTCGAGGCTTCTTTCCAGCAGCTCGGCCGGCTGCGTGACCTCAACCGTGTCCTCAAAGGTCTGTACCGTCTTGTGGGTGAGGGTGGTGACCTTGCCCAGGATGTTGACCACGCCCTTGGCCACGCCATTCTTGGTTAAAAAGGTGATGTCGCGGTTCTTCATCTGTATCGTAATCGGAACCAGATCCGTGCTTTCTGTCACCTTGATGAAGTCGGTGCGGACGTCAAAGGGGAAGACCGGGCCGGAGAGCAGTTTGTGCTCGGACATAAATGCATCAAGGTCCGTGAACTTGATCGGGGGCGGCGTAAAGATCTTGGCGGCCAGCTCCATGCGGTCAAACTCCTTGGACTCTTGCACACTCGACCCCGGGCCTGTGCCCAGGCTTTCAACCCCGTTCTGGAAGCGTTTGCCCTTGGAGCTCTTGTTCATTTCCTCCCACATGGTCGAGCCGGCGCCGGGGATGTGCAATAGAGCGTCCTTCTCGCCGCGGTCAATGGTGAAGTGATAATCACCGCACATGCAGGTATCGACAAACTCCAGGTCGATGTTTTCGCCGATGCCCTCCAGGTACCGGTAATGCCAGGTCTCAAAGGGGAAGGTGGAGGTTGAGCCGCCGCCTTCATCGAAAGGCCGCTGGTACTGTCCTCCGGCAGGGTGCGAATCAATCTCGTCGGGTTTGCCCCAGGCGATGTAGATGCGTCCGCGGTCGGTCTTCCAACCGGGCTTGCCGGCCGCAAAGTGCTCGTTGGCGTAGGCAATGCGACGGTAATGCTCTTCGCGGAATTCGTTCTCCGGCGAATCCGGATCGGGGTTGCGCCGCAGCCAGAACTGCTCGATAAAGGCATCGCGCTCCTCGTCGTTGCTGAGCGTCCGGAACGCCTTGCGCTCCTCATCGGAGATGATGTAGATCACGTCTTGTTCCAGCCACGTTTTGTAGGCTCCCTTGAGTTCCTGTTTGACCGCCTTCTGCGCGGCAAGCCTCTCCTTATCAGAGCGTTCCCGCTTGAGAGGGTCAACTTCCTGATTCTGACTATTGGATGGCTGCGCCTGGGCCGGCGGGTTGCCCGTCTGCTGGGCGTCGACTGTGGCGGCGGGAAGATAAAACAGGCCGCATCCCAACGCGGCAAAGAGAAGATGAGAACGGAAGGGCATCATTGGCCTTAAAACTCCTGCGATTCCTTAATTCTACGGGTCCGGAAAGGGCTGGGCAAGGTTCCGTAGGGAGTCGGCTTCCGGTTGGACGTCTACACTCTACCGGGGTAAGCCGTGAAACGCCTCCCTGGGAACTGGTAAACTGTATGCAGGAAGGCTGATGAGGCCCGCTGGATTGCGCTCCGGCAAAGAAGCAGGCGTTTGTCCTGATCGATTCTGTTCTGCTTTACCGCTTTCATTTTGAAGCACTTGAGATGCTTCCTCATCCTGCGCGGGCCGTTTGCTCAGAATGTTTTTTATCCGGCTCCGGCGGGTCAGGCTGGTGTCCACCGGGAACTGTACCAGCGCCAACTGCGTACATTGAAAAAGGGCATACAGGGAGTTTGTATCTCGCATGAAAAAGAAACTTTTGATTATCATAATTGGCGTGGTGTTGGCCGTTGACGTTGTGGGTAGCATCTTTGCGATACCCATAGGGCTTGTGTCCTTCTTCATTTATAGGCAGCATGCCGGCTACACCAAGGTTCTCACCGCCAAAGCTGTGCGCCAGGAACTGGCCACTGTGGTCAGCGGCACCGGCCAGATCAAACCCAAAACCTATGTGAACCTCGGCGCTACCGCCATGGGCCGCGTTACCCACCTTTATGTAAAGGAAGGGGACATGGTCAAAAAGGGCCAGACGGTAGCCACCATTGAGAACGTGCAGCAGGAAGCCAGTGTTTCCGGCCAGCAGGCCGCAATTGCCGCCGCCAAAACCGACATCGCCTCCTACGTCGCTGCGGAAAAGACCGCCGAAGCCAACGTTGAGAAGGCCAGGGCCGATCTCGAGCAAAAGCGGCTCGATTGGGAGCGCGCCCAGAGCCTGTATAAGGCCGGCATCCTGGCCAAGCAGGACTATGACGCCAAGAAGGCAGCCTACGACACGGATGTAGCCTCGCTCAATCAGACCGTGGCGGCGCTGAACCAGGCCAGGGCGCAGACTGACTCGGCCCGCGCGCATTTGCAAACCAGCGTATCTACGCTGCGCGCCAACCAGAATTTGCTCGACCAGACCATCATGGTTGCGCCCTTCGACGCGATCGTCACCAACGAGCCCGTCCGCGAGGGAGAGTCGGTGGTCCCAGGCATCCAGAACACAGTGGGCTCAACGCTCATGACCATGGCGGATATGAGCGTGGTCACTGCCGAGGTCAAGGTGGATGAGACCGACATCGTCAACATCCGCATCGGCCAGGAGGCCGAAATCACTGTCGATGCCCTCCCCGGCAAGGTCTTCAAAGGCCATGTAACCCTGGCTGGCGATCAGGCTCTGCTGCGCTCCACGGGCGTGGCCACCCTGCAGTCCACCACTGGCACCGAGGAAGCCAAGGACTTCAAGGTAGTGGTCACGCTGGACGAGCCCACCAGCGATCTGCGCCCCGGACTATCGACCACCGCTAAGATAACCACCGCGCACAAGCAGAGCGCGCTCTCGATTCCGATTCAGGCGCTGACCACGTATACGCCGGAGACTGACGCTGCCAGGAACGGCGTGCATGCTGCTTCCACCTCCTCTGACACCTCGGCAGCAAAGAAACAGCCGCAGCAGGGCGTCTTCGTCCTCGATAACAAGAACGGCAAGTTGCGCGCCAAATTCGTGCCTGTCACTACCGGCATCACCGGGGCCACTGACGTTGAAGTACTCAGCGGTGTAACCGAAGGCCAGGAGATTGCCATCGGCCCCTACAAGACGCTGCGCAACCTCAAAAATAACGCGCTGGTTAAGCGGGACACCGCCAAGCCGGTAACAACGTCGACCAGCGGAAATTCTTAAAAATCGCCCAGAAAAGAGATGCCGATGGCTCTATTCGACACCACAACAGAAACCAGTACGGAAACCAGTACGGAAAGCGTTGCACAACCACTGGCTCCGCCCAGCGGCGACATGATCATCGTCGAGGACCTGTGGCGCACCTACGACATGGGCTCGGAGCAGCAGGTGCATGCGCTCCGCGGCGTCTCCCTGCGCATCAGGCACAACGAGTATGTGGCCATCATGGGCCCCTCCGGCTCGGGAAAATCAACGCTGATGAACCTCATCGGCTGCCTTGACACTCCCTCCAAAGGCCGCTACTGGCTCAACGGCCAGTTGGTCAGCGAGCTGGACGACGACCAGTTGGCCCGCATCCGCAACAAGGAAATCGGCTTCGTCTTCCAGACCTTCAACCTGCTGGCGCGCGCTACTGCCCTGCACAACGTCGAGCTGCCGCTGATTTATAACGGCACTCCGTCGGCAGCGCGCATCGAGCGAGCCAAGGAATCGCTGACCGACGTCGGCCTCGAATCGCGCATGTATCACAAGCCCAACGAGCTCTCCGGCGGACAGCGCCAGCGCGTGGCCATTGCCCGGGCGCTGGTCAACCACCCCTCCATCATCCTCGCCGATGAGCCTACCGGCAACCTCGACTCCAAGACCGGCCTGGAGATTATGGCCCTGCTCGATACCCTGCACGCTCATGGCAACACCATCGTGGTTGTTACCCATGAGCCGGATATCGCCGAATATGCCCATCGCGTGGTGCATCTTCACGACGGCCAGATCGACTCCGACAAGCCCTCCAAGCGCTATCGTTAAGGCAGCCAAACCAGCCCAACCAGCTCCCGAATCCCGTCCTCCTCCCGAACCGGAAAGATGCCATCCCTTTCCGGTTCATGTTTTTTCATCTCTCGCCGATGAAAACTCTGTAGGCCTTGAAATCGCCGTTTGGGCCATGGAGGCGAGGCACGTTGAGAGCCATGCAAAGCTCCGCTCAGTACCAGCCTTCCGTCTCAGGACTCTCTCTTGTGGATGTCGAAGCGCCTCCTGAAACGCAGCCTGTGGGGGTAAGCGCCGCGTGGCGCAAGCTGCTCATACAGGCGGATATGGCCGCGCCTCATGTGCTGTTGGCCACCATCGAGGGAGAACACGGCGTCGGCAAGCATACCCTGGCGCACTACCTCTTCAGCCGCTCCCCCCAGGCGGGCGGCGCCTTCCAGCGGCGCGACGCGCGCGAATGGCTTGTGACCGACGCCGATCCGGCTACCTTGACCGGTTTTACCTATCTGGACCGCGTGGACCTGCTCGCGCCTCCCGGCCAGGGCCTGCTGCTAAGCGTGCTCAAATCCCTCCAGGACCGTCCGCCGGGGCGCTCCGTGCTTCTCGCCTCATCCCAGACCGCATTGCGCCAGATGGCCGCCCAAGGCCTGATGCTGCCCGATCTGGCCTTCCGCCTCACCGCAGTCCGCTTTGCCATCCCCCCTCTGCGCCAGCGCCGCGAAGACATCGCCGTGCTGGCCCAGGCCCTGCTGGACCGCATCTGCACCCGCTACCAGCAGCGGCCCGTCGTCTTGGCCCCCGGAACCATGGCCCGCCTTCTGCAGCACAACTGGCCGGGAAACGTGCGCGAGCTGGCCTCGGTGCTGGAAACCGCCCTGCTGGAGGCCGTAAACGGCGTCATACGCCCCGACGACCTGGCCTTGCCCTCGGGTCTTGAAGCCTCGTCCTCCGAAGTGCTTCCCGCCACCCACGCTGACAGTCTTAATCTGGACGCTGTCATTCAACATCACGTGCAGTACGTCCTGGATCTGAACCGCAACAATAAGTTGCGCGCCGCCCGCCAACTAGGCATCAGTCGCTCCACCCTCTACCGCATCCTGGGCAACGAAGCCATCCTCGCGCAT
>Ga0209039_10003320_pt1 | contig 12645 bp, 10 predicted proteins | sample BogFormECP12_OM1_FD_188238 | JGI IMG/M metagenome (GOLD analysis project Ga0209039, IMG submission 188238) | Bog forest soil microbial communities from Calvert Island, British Columbia, Canada - ECP12_OM1 (SPAdes) (version 2) | ecosystem: Environmental > Aquatic > Freshwater > Wetlands > Bog ...
TATTCGATCATGAGCGACACGCCGAAAGTGCCGTCAGAAATTTGGGAAAACCAGGGACCGCAGGGCCGCGTGATCCTCAAGATCGCGCCGGATAAGGTCAACACTCCGCGCTCGCTGGGCCGCTGACGGCCGCGGGCCCCGGCTTTCCCAGCTGGGGAGGATGGCACCGTCTCCGGGGCGGATGGCCTCTCTAGCTCCGGGGGCGGATGGCCTCTCTAGGGAACAGCCGAGTTACGCTTGTTGTCTGGTTTGTGCTTGCAGGGAGGCGCCGGTGACCACGGGATCCGGAGACCAGACGGCAGCAAGCGCGGCGGCCCACGGGCGCTTCCTGGCGTCTCACACCGACCGCGAGCAGGTGGTCGACAGGCTCAAAGCCGCGTTCGTGGAAGGCCGGCTGACCAAGGACGAGCTTGACGCGCGAGCGGGCCAGGCGTTCGCCGCCCGGACCTACGCGGACCTGGCCGCGCTCACCGACGACATTCCCGCCTGGCCGACCGGAACCCGGCCGCGGCCGGAGCCCACCCGGGTCCAGGCCCGGTCGCTAGGGAATACCCGGTCGCCAGAGAATAAGAGAGCAGTCAGGCTGCGCCTGGCCGCGTGCGCGATCATTCCGCCCATCGTGTTCGCGGTCGCGATCCTTACCAATAACGAGGCCGTGGCCAGGGCGATCTTCCCGCTGGCGTTCGTCTATCTGATGGCCTTGCTGATAGGCGTGATGCATCTGATCGACTCTCGGCTCGATCGCCGCCGCTCCCGCCGGTCCGGCGGGCAGCCACGGGACTAACGGCCGGGCATCGCTCAGTTACGGTTAGGCATCCCTCAACCACCTGGCGCCGCGCGCTTAGCGCATGTTTTCTGGCACCTTGAAGGTGTCGCAGACCGCCCGCCAGACAGCCTTGGCGTCTACCCCGTCCGCGAGAGCGCGCTCAACCGTGCGCCCGCCGAGTTTGTCGAACACGAAGTCCTTGGCCACGCTCTGCGCATACACCTCGCCGAACTGCGCGTTCATCCGGTCCCAGAATTCGGTCAGCCGCACGTCGCCCAGGGTACTGCCGGTCCCGGACCAGACCTGCGCGGAGGATAAGCCGTGCTGGCCGACGGAGACCAGGGCTCGGTCGACCCAGGGACTGTTTGCCCGATGTGTCGTCATTAAACCCGATGTGTCGTTATTAAAAACGTGGGAAATAGTCTCAGCAGGGCGCACTTCGCGATCTTGGTCGTGCGCCGTCCGACCAGAGAACCGGCGTAGCGGTGCCGGTCGTGGCGGACAACGTGCACGATGGAGGGCGGATGGTCGCGCCTGCGGGGGTGAACGAGGAAATCCCTCGGGAACCGGTGAAGGTTGGGCCGGAGCACGCCGAGCCCGCTGAGGGGGAACTGGCCGCGGTTCCGGACGGGGAAGTGGCAGCGGTTCCGGAGAAGGAACTCGCGGAGGCGGCGCCCGGCGAAGCGGACCTGGGCGAAGCGGACCTGAGGGAAACGGAGCTTGCGGAGGCGGGACACGCGGAGGCTGGGCTTGCCGACGAGGGGCTTGCCGACGGGGGGCTTGCCGAGCGGGAGCCGGCGGAAGCTGGGCTCGCGGACGCGGAACTGGCCGAATACGCGGAGCTGGCCGGAACAGTCGAGCGGGACTGGGACACGGAGGGGAAGAGCCGGGATGTCAGTCCGCTCGCGGTGGCGGGGATCATCCTCGGGGTCATGGCCCTGGTCGGGGTGGCGGTGGGCGTGCTGGCCGTGATCACTCACGGGTTCCGGCCGAAGACGGTGATCACCTACCGGCCAGCCGCCGTGTTCGGGCTACGGCCGGGCGAGTGCATTAACTCCACAGGGAACGGCCTGAACGTCACCGTGGTGTCCTGCGCGACGCCGCACGACGCCGAGGTGTTCGCCAAGTTCAGCCTGCCGGCGGGGGCCTGGCGCGGCGACTCGGCGGTACAGCAAGACGCGACCAACGGCTGCGAAAGCCGGTTCGGCAGCTACCTGAACCCGCAGCTCGCGACCGCCGACCTGACCCAGGAATACGTCTACCCGAACCAGGCCGCCTGGCAGGCCGGCGAGCGCACCGTGGTGTGCGAGGTCCGCGTGGTAAGCGGGCAGCTCACCGGCTCGGTGCGCGCGCCGGGCTGATCGCGGCTTTATGGGTTCCCGTCCAGCCAGTCGCCTTGCCGCATCACCGCGCGCAGCCGGAACTGCTCGTCGCAGACGACTAGGTCGGCGTCCAGGCCCGCGCGCAGGGCGCCGGTGCGATCGCCGAGGCCGAGCACGCGGGCCGGGGTGGTGCTCGCCGCGGCGGCCACCGTGGTGACCGGCAGGCCCGCGGCGACCGCATGCCTGACGACATCGGCCATGGTGGCGGTCGAGCCGGCGATGGCGCCTGCCGTACCGGCGCTGGCGCCTGCGGCAGCGGGCTCGGCGCCGCTGGCAAGGCGGGCCACTCCCCCGGCCACCTCGACCCGCATCGACCCGAGCCGGTAGCTGCCATCCGGCATCCCCGCGGCCGCCGTCGCGTCGGTGATCAGGATCAGCCGGCCTGGGCCGGCGGCGCGAGCCGCCAGCCGGATCACGGTGTCGTGCAGGTGCACGCCGTCGGCGATCACCTCGCAGGTGACCTCGTCCCGGTCGAGCAGCGCGCCGACCGGGCCGGGCTCGCGATGATGCAGCGGCCGCATGCCGTTGAACAGGTGGGTCGCGTGGGTCGCGCCGGCGTCGACGGCGGCCGAGGCGATATCCGCGGTAGCGTCGGTGTGGCCGACGGCGGCGGTCACGCCAGCCCGCGCCGCCGTCTTGATCAGGCCGGCCGCCCCGGGAAGTTCAGGGGCGATGGTGATGACGCGCAGATGACCCGCGGCCGCCACGTGCAGGCGCTCGAAGGCGGCCACGTCGGGAGCGAGCATGTGCCGCGGATCCTGGGCGCCGCACCTGGCCGTGGAGAGAAACGGCCCCTCCAGGTGAATCCCGGCGATGACGCCCTGGCCGGCCTGGCCGGCCAGCATGGCGGCCCGGGCCTCGAGGTCGGCGAGCGGCGCGGTGACCAGGCTGGCCACGATGGTCGTGCTGCCGTGCTCGCGGTGGAACTCCGCGGCGCGCCTGGCGTCGTCGGCCGGTCCCTCGGTGAACGACGCGCCACCGCCCCCGTGCACGTGCATATCGACGAAGCCCGGCAGCACCCAGTGTCCGCGCAGGTCGGTGACGGGAAGCCCGGGCGGCAGTGGTGGCGTCGCCTCACCGGACCCGACCGCGTCGATGAGGCTCCCGGCCACCCGGATCCAGCCGGGGCTGAGCACCCCTTCGGGCGTCACCACGCGGCCGCCGGTCAGCAGGCGGAAAGGGCGGAAACGGGTAGCGGTCCGGGCGGTGGCCGGGACCGGGTGCATCAACCAAGAATGACAGAACGTGACAGGGCTCGGGGGTGGTCCGGGTCGATGCCTTTCCGCTCGGCGAGCGCGACGGCGAGCCGCTGAGCTCCGATCAACCCGGCGAGCGGGTCGGCGTCCGAGGTAATCACCGTGGCCCCGGTGCGGCGGGCGTCGGCCAGCAGGTCGGTCGGCACCGCACCGAGCGCCCAGACGACGGTGTTCTCGTCGCTGACGCTGATCGGGCCATGCCGGTACTCCATCGCCGGGTACGACTCGGCCCAGGTACGCGAGGCCTCGCGCAGTTTGAGCGCCGCCTCGTCGGCCACCGCGGCAGCCCAGCCCCGGCCGAGGAAGGTGAACTCGGTGCGTCCGGCGAGTTCCGGCGGCAGTGGGCGGGCCACCTCGCGCGCGGCGGCGCCGGGCAGCGCACGGATGTCCGCGCCGAGACCGGCCCCGGCACAGGCGGCCAGATGAGCACGGAGCAGCACGATCGAGCTGGTAATGAACCGGCTGGACACCACGGAGCGCTCATTGGCGAAGTCGAGCAGCACCGGGTGGCGGGCCTCGCGCGCGAGCGGCTCGTCCGGGTCGGCGGTCAAGGCGGCCGTCGGCGTGTCCCGCGGGGCGCGGCGCAGGGCATCGAGCACTTCGGTGGTGGTGCCGGTCCGGGAGATGAACACCAGGCGGTCGTACCGCCGGGTAGCAGGCACCTCCGACGCCGGGAAGGCGCGGGTCTCGCCCTGGCCCGCGGCCTCGCGCAGGGCCGCGTAGCAGCGGGCGACGTTGAGCGACGACCCGCAGCCGACCGCAGCGACCCGCTCCCCCGGGCGGGGCAGCGCGGATTCCGCCGAACTCGCCATCTCGATCGCCTTGGACCAGCATCCGGGCTGGCTGGCGATCTCGCCTGTCAGATAGCTCATCATGGGCTCCAATCGATCACATATTGTGCAAGACTCTGATCGATAAATCCCATATATGAGCATTATAGATCAGCCAAGATGCGCATGAAGGGACGAGCAAGGGCTGGCGGGGCGGAGAGGGCCGGGTGCGGACAGGGCCGTGGGCGGACAGGGCCGGGCGTGGAACCCGGTGAGCTAGGCGGTGACGATGCGAATGCCGCGTTCGGTGAACGCGGCCAGCGAATCCGGGCTGGCGTCGCGGTCGGTGACGATGACGTCGATCTCGTCCACGGCGCACACCCGGGCGAACGCGCGCTGGCCGAGCTTGGAGCTGTCGGTCACGATCATCACCCGCTCCGCGTGGGTGGCCATGAGGCGATTGATGCTGGCCTCGCCCTCGTGATGCGCGGTCGCCCCGGCTCGCAGGTTTAGCGCGTCGACGCCGAGGATGGCCCAGTCCAGGGTCAGTTCGGCCAGCACCAGGGAGGCGAGCGGGCCGATCAGCTCGTACGACTGGCCGCGTGTTACCCCGCCGGTCACCACGAGCTTGATGTGCTGGCGGACGGCGAGTTCGCTGGCGATGTTCATCGCGTTCGTCACCACGGTGATGGCCAGCGCGCCAGTGCCGTCCTGCAGGTCGGGCCGGGTGGCCAGGGCCCGGGCGACTTCGCTGGTAGTGGTGCCGCCGTTCAGCGCCACCGCTGATCCCGGGGCGACGAGGGCGGCCGCCGCGCGGCCGATGCGCTGTTTCTCCGGGGCGTGCCGCGCGGTCTTGTACCGCAACGGGAGGTCGTAGGAGACGTGACCCGCTATGGCGCCGCCGCGGGTCCTGGTCACCAGTTGCTGCCTGGCCAGCTCATCCAGGTCACGGCGGATGGTGGCCTCGGACACGCCCAGCGCCCGGGCGGCTTCGGCCACGGTGAGCTGGCCGTCGCCGGGCAACAGGTCGAGCAGCTCATTCCAGCGCTGATATTTGGACACGCGATCAGGCCCTCCCCAGAAACGCGCAAGCCATCTGCGCGATTGTGCGCAGTTTATGCTTGCACATCGCCTGCTTGATAGTGCGCGAAGGGATCTTGGCCGCGATCGGCGTCAGCAGCCGCCCGGCGGGCCCGGGATGCCCGGGCCGACGGCGGGCTGATCGATGACTCCGGTCACCACGGGCCGCAGGACCTCGCCGAAGTGCACCACATACCACACGCCACGCCAGGAGATCAGCGACGCGATGCCGAACGACCGCTCCTGACCGTGCTCGGTGTAGACGACCCGGGCGCCGCTAACGTGCCAGTAGCCGATCGTGTTGTAGCAGGCGCCCGGGTACACCCAGGCGGCCTCGGATTCCGGCACGATGACCCGGACCAGCCGGTCGCCCCGGGCCATCAGGCCGTGGGCCGCGCCGACGTCGAGGGCGAAGTCGTACCAGAGCCGGTCCTGCCAGTCCGCGGCGGGATAGGGGATGGCCTTCAGCTGTTGGTACGCGGCCTGCGGGAAGAAGGCGGGCCGGCCGAAGCGCGGGTTGCCGGTGGTCACGGCCAGCCACAGGTCGGTCATCGCGTTGCGGAAGGCGGCGGAATCTGTGCGGGGAAAGGTACGGGTCTGCGGCAGGGCGCCCGCGCCCGGCGCCACCGGCAGGGAGGCCGGGGACGGGGTCGCGCTGGCTTGCGGCACCGCGCTGCCCGCCGGCCGGGCGGGCGGCTGCGTCTGCGGCGATCTGGTCTCGGTGGCGCTGGCCTTGGTGGCCGGCGGCGTCGGGGCGGGCGAACCAGTGCCACACCCCGCCAGCAGGGCCGCAATGATGAGCGCCGCCGCCAGCGGCACCCGCCGGGACCACCCCATGAAGTCACCCGCCACGTCGCGTTCTCGTTCTGAGTGCAGCCGAGACTACTGCACCGCCGACCGAAATGTCGGAGGGACAAGGCACTATGGGAACATGGCAGGAGAGTCACCTGTGACCGGAAGTCACATGACTGGGAGCCCTATGACCAGGGATGGGGCGCTTGACGGGTTCTCGCCGGCCACCCGGGCCTGGTTCGAAGGTGCGTTCGCCGAGCCGACGCAAGCCCAGGCCGGGGCGTGGCGGGCGATTGGCAACGGCGAGGACACGCTGGTCGTCGCGCCGACCGGTTCGGGTAAGACGCTGGCCGCGTTCTTGTGGGCCATCGACAAGCTGGCAGCGCTGCCGCCGCCCGCGGACCCCAAGCTGCGCTGCCGGGTGCTTTACGTCTCCCCGCTCAAGGCGCTGGCGGTGGACATCGAGCGTAACCTGCGGGCGCCGCTGACCGGGATCAGGCACGCCGCGCACCGGCTGGGCCACCAGGAGCCGGACATCAGGGTCGCGGTGCGCACCGGCGACACCGCCGCCGAGGAGCGCAGGAAGCTGGCCAGCAAGCCGCCGGACATTCTCATCACCACCCCGGAGTCGCTCTTCCTGCTGCTCACCTCGCAGGCCAGGGAGATCCTGCGCGGGGTCGAGACGGTCATCGTGGACGAGGTGCACGCGGTCGCGGGCAACAAGCGTGGCGCGCACCTGGCGCTGTCCCTGGAACGCCTGGACGCCCTGCGCCAGAACACGGGGCACCTGAACACGGGGCACCAGAACACGGGGCACCAGAACACGGGGCACCAGGACGCCCAGAACTCGGGGCACCAGGACGCCCAGAACTCGGGGCAGGGGGTTCGCGCCGCTCAGCGGGTGGGGCTGTCCGCGACGGTGCGGCCGGTCGAGGAGGTAGCGACGTACCTCGGCGGCACCCGCGCGGTCACTGTCGTGCAGCCGCCCAGCCCCAAGCGCATCGAACTGGAGGTCGTCGTCCCGGTCGAGGACATGACCGAGCTCGACACCGCGCCGGGCCGCGGCGGCGACGACGAGAACAACCCGGCCCCTAGGCGCTCGATCTGGCCGCACGTCGAGGAACGGGTGCTCGACCTGATCGAGCAGCACAAGTCCACGATCGTGTTCGTCAACTCGCGGCGCCTGGCGGAGCGCCTGTGCGCCAGGCTGAATGAGCTGGCGGCGGAGCGGGCGCAAGGAATCGACGAACCAGATTTGCCCTCCGCGGCAGCCCACGCCCCGGCCCAGGTCATGGCGCAGGCGGGGGCGGCCACCGGCGCGCCGCTGGAAGTCGCCCGGGCCCACCACGGCTCGGTGTCGCGGCAGGAGCGCGCCGAGATCGAGGAGGCGCTCAAGGTCGGCCGGCTGCCCGCGGTGGTGGCCACGTCCAGCCTGGAGCTGGGCATCGACATGGGCGCGGTGGACCTGGTCGTCCAGGTCGAGGCGCCGCCTTCGGTGGCCAGCGGCCTGCAGCGGGTCGGCCGGGCCGGGCACAACGTCGGCGACGTCTCTCGCGGCATCATCTTCCCCAAGTACCAGGGCGACCTGGTCCAGGCGGCCGTGGTGGCCGAACGGATGCGGGCAGGCCAGATCGAGGAACTGAAGATCCCGCACAACCCGCTCGACGTGCTCGCCCAGCAGATCGTGGCGATGACGGCGGTCGACGACTGGCTGGTGGACGAGCTCGAGCAGACGGTCCGCAGGTCCGCGCCGTTCGGCGGCCTGACCAGGCCGGTCCTCGAGGCGGTGCTGGACATGCTGGCCGGGCGCTACCCGAGCGAGGACTTCGCCGGGCTGCGGCCCCGCATCATCTGGGACCGGGTGGCGGGCACCATCCGGGCCAGGCCGGGCGCGCAGCGGCTCGCCGTCACCAGTGGCGGCACCATTCCCGACCGCGGCCTGTTCGGCGTGTTCCTGGCGTCCGACAGCAGCAGACAGCCACGGCGCGTCGGGGAACTCGACGAGGAGATGGTGTACGAGTCGCGGGTCGGCGACGTGTTCGTGCTCGGCGCCACCTCGTGGCGGATCGAGGACATCACGCCTGACCGGGTACTGGTCACGCCCGCGCCCGGCCAGCCGGGCAAGCTGCCGTTCTGGCACGGCGACACCCCGGGCCGGCCCGCCGAACTCGGCCAGGCCATCGGAGCGTTCTGCCGCGAGCTTTCGGCAATGAAGGGGGAAGGGGAGGTGGGTGGGGAGCCTGAGGCCACCCGGAAGCTGCGGCAGGCCGGCCTGGACGAACTGGCGGCGCGGAACCTGCTCAGGTACCTCGGCGAGCAGCGCGCGGCCACCGGTTACGTGCCCGATGACCGGACCCTGGTCGTCGAGCGGTTCCGCGACGAGCTCGGCGACTGGCGGGTGGTGCTGCACAGCCCGTACGGGGACCGGGTGCACGCGCCGTGGGCGCTGGCCATCGCGGCCCGGCTGCGGGAGCGGTACGGCGCCATGGACGTGCAGGCGCTGCATACCGACGACGGGATCATCATCCGGGTCCCCGATTCCGATGAGCCGCCGCCGGCCGGGATCGCGTTGCTCGACCCGGACGACGTCGGCGATCTGATCACCGCCGAGGTCGGCGCCAGCGCGATGTTCGCGTCCAGGTTCCGCGAATGCGCCAGCCGGGCGCTGCTCCTGCCGCGCCGCCAGCCCGGCCGCCGCACGCCGCTGTGGCAGCAGCGGCAGCGCGCCGCGCAACTGCTCGAGGTGGCGAGCCGGTACCCATCGTTCCCGATTGTGCTCGAGACCGTCCGGGAGTGCCTGCGGGATGTCTTCGACGTACCCGCGCTGACCGCGCTGCTGCGGGACATCGCCTCCCGGCGAGTGCGGATCGTGGAAGTCGAGACGTCGACACCCAGCCCGTTCGGTAAATCCCTGCTTTTCCGGTACGTCGGCGCGTTCATGTACGACGGTGACGCGCCGCTGGCCGAACGCCGCGCGCAGGCCCTGTCGCTGGACTCGGCCCTGCTGGCCGAGCTGCTCGGCCAGGACGGGCTGCGCGACCTGCTCGACCCCGCCGTCATCGCGGATACCGAACGCGATCTGCAGCACCTGTCCCCGGCCCGCCGCTGCCGCGACCTGGAGGATGTGGCCGACCTGCTGCGTACCACCGGCCCACTGACCGCGGACGAGGTAGCGGAGCGGTGCGCGGACGGCTCGGCCGCGGCCGGCTGGCTCGAGGAATTGTCGGCGGCCCGCCGTATTATCGGTGTCCGGATCGCGGGGCGGCCGATGTGGGCCGCGATCGAGGACGCAGGCCGGCTGCGAGACGCGCTCGGCGTGCCGCTGCCGCTCGGCGTGCCCGAGGCGTTCACCGATCCAGTCGCCGACCCGCTCGGTGACCTGGTGGCCAGGTACGCGCGGACGCACGGCCCGTTCACGGCCGACGCGGTGGCCGACCGGTACGGGCTCGGGGTGGCCGTGGTAACGCTGGCGCTGCGACGGCTCGCGGCGGCCGGCCGCGTGGTCGAGGGTGAGTTCCTGCCCACCGGACAGGCCGCCAACGGGCAGCTGGCCGCGCCGCGCCCGATCGAGTGGTGCGACGCCGAGGTGCTGCGGATGCTGCGGCGGCGGTGCCTGGCCCGGCTGCGCCAGGAGGCGGAGCCGGTGCCGCCCGAGGTGCTGGCCAGGTTCCTGCCCGCCTGGCACGGGATCAGGGCGGGCGGGGCTGGCGAGCCCTCGGGGCCTTCGCGGCAGCGTTCCAGGGCCGACGCGGGGGCGGTCCTCGAGGTGATCGAGCGGCTGGCCGGGACGCCGCTGCCTGCCTCCGCGCTGGAGACGCTGGTGCTGCCCGGCCGGGTGCCGGGCTACGCCCCCGCGTTCCTCGACGAGCTGACCTCGGCGGGCGAGATCGTCTGGTCCGGGGCCGGAGCGCTGCCCGGCGGTGACGGCTGGCTGGTGCTCGCGCCCGCCGACGGCGCCCCGCTGCTGCTGCCCGAACCGGGCGAGGTGAGCATGACCCCGCTGCATTTGGCCGTGCTCGAGGCGCTCAGCGGGGGCGGCGCGCTGTTCTTCCGCATGCTCAGCGACCGGGTCGCAAGCCTGCTTGGCGGCCAGCTTCCCACGACTCAGCTGCCTAGCGATGGCGAGGTCGCCGACGCGATCTGGGATCTGGTGTGGGCCGGGCTACTCACCAACGACACGCTCGCCCCGCTCCGCGTGCTGCTCGGCAGCCAGCCGCGGCGGGCGGCCGCACCCGCGCGGGCTGCGCCCAGGCCGCGCCCCGGCGGGGTTCCCGGACGGCGGTACGGCTTCGGGCGGCCGTCCATGCCGACGCGCTCCGGTCCGCCGACGGTCAGCGGCCGGTGGTCGCTGCTGCCCGGCCGCGGCGCCGCCGAGGCGGCGGGTGAGGGTGTCGACCACGGAGCCGACCAGACAGTGCGGGCGCACACGCTCGCGCTGACGCTGCTCGACCGGCACGGGGTGCTGACCAGGGGCGCGGTGGCCGCCGAGCGGGTCACGGGCGGCTTCGCCGCGGTGTACCCGGTGCTGCGCGCCATGGAGGAGGCCGGCCAGTGCCGCCGCGGCTACTTCGTCGAGGGGCTCGGCGGAGCGCAGTTCGCGCTGCCCGGGGCGGTGGACCGGATGCGGGCACTCGCCGACCCTAGGGGAGCGAGCATCGGTCGCCCCTCCGGGGCAGGGCATTCTCCCGAACGGGCCCTCGTACTTGCTGCGGCGGACCCGGCTCAGCCCTACGGGGCGGCGCTGCCCTGGCCCGACCGCCCCGGCGAGACGGCCTCCTCGCACCGGCCCGGCCGCAAGGCCGGCGCCCTGGTCGTGCTGGTGGACGGATCGCTGGTCCTGTACGTCGAGCGCGGCGGCCGGACCCTGCTGTCCTGGACCGACGATCCCGAACGGCTGGCGACCAGCGCGGTCGCGCTGGCGGCGGCCGTCCGCGACGGCGCGCTCGGCCGGCTGACCGTGGAACGCGCCGACGGGGAGCGGGCCGGCGGCGACTCGCCGCTGACGCAGGCCCTCGAGGCGGCGGGATTCCGGCCCACGCCCCGCGGGCTCCGGCTGCGGGCCGGGTAAGGAACACGCCCGTCATCCGGCAGTGATGTCCGTGCTCCGCACAACGAGGCGGCGGGGCGGGTATGGTGGCCGGGAAATGACGGAATTCCCTGTGGGGGGATAATGACAGATCAATCATCCAGCCAGGGGCGGCCCGATGATTGGAGCCGCGGCTACGACCCCGACGACCAGTACGTCGGCGAGCAGTACTACGGGGTGGGCGCGTCCGGTTCCCCCAGACCAGGCCCAGGCCTGCCCGGCCAGGCAGGCTCGGGCTACGGGACGCCCGGCCAGGGCGGGGCCGGCGCCGCACGGCCCGGCCCGGGAATGCCGACCACCCCGATCTGGCAGGCCGCACCGGGACAGGCCGCACCAGGACAGGCCGCACCAGGACAGGCCGCACCAGGACAGGGCGGCCGAGGACAGGGCGCCCCGGGGATGGGCGCACCCCCGCTCGGGGGGCCGCAGCCGATGGGGCCGCCGCCACCCGGGATGTCGCCGATGGCGGCGACGCAGGCCGCAGACGCCAAGGGCTTCCTTGGCGCGCTGTTCGATTTCAGCTTCACGTCCTTCGTGACCACCCGGATCATCAAGGTGCTCTACGTCCTGATCCTGATCCTGACCGTGCTCAGCGCACTCATTTTCACGGTCTCCGCCTTCAGCGGGAGCAGGTTGTTCGGCTTCCTGGTGCTGATCATCGGGGACCCGCTGTTCATCGTCATCGTGATGGCGTTCTGGCGACTGGTCCTTGAGTCCTTCGTCGTCAGGTTCCGGATCGCCGAGGACGTCCGGGCACTGCGCGAACGCGGTCGCTGAGCCGCGCCCGCCGACTAGCACCTGCGCTGATCGGGCGGGAGGCCGCGGCGGTGGTACGCCCGGCCGAGTGACCAGGCCTGTTTCTGCATGCGGAACAGGTCCTCGAAGGCCGGGCGGTGACCACCTAGGCTCGGTCCTGTGACAGAAGCGCACATCAGTGACCGGACCGCCAAGGCCCGGCGGATGGAAGAGATCATCCGCGGCTACTTCGACGCCTGCAATTCGGGTGACGCGGACGCGGTGGCCACGTACTTCGCGCCGGGCGCGGTGCACTACTTCCCGCCGGACATGTACGAGGGGCCGTTTCGCGGCGGCGAGACGACCGCTGCCCGCAGGACGTGGAGTGGGCGCTCGAGGCTTCGGGGGACGTGCTGCTGCTGCAGAGCCGCCCGGAGACGGTGTGGAGCCGCCGCGCCAGGCCCGGCCGCCAGCTGTACCGCGGACCCGGCAGCGGCTTCTACCACAGCGACAAGGTGTGGCTGGAGAACCTGGGCATCCCGCTCGGCTTCCTGCGCACCTACATCGCCAAGTCCAGCGCGGCGAGACGCTCGAGCGGCCGATGGAGGCCGTCGTCGCCGAACGCGACCGGATCGTGGCCGAGTACACCGACCTGATCGACAGCGACGAGGACCGGGCCACGTTCGGCGCCAAGCTGGGGCTGGCCCGCACGGTGTTCCCGTACGTGGAGAACCACAACTTCTACGTCAAGCACTGGGCCCACTCGGTGGTCTGGCGC
>Ga0209039_10003322_pt1 | contig 12640 bp, 8 predicted proteins | sample BogFormECP12_OM1_FD_188238 | JGI IMG/M metagenome (GOLD analysis project Ga0209039, IMG submission 188238) | Bog forest soil microbial communities from Calvert Island, British Columbia, Canada - ECP12_OM1 (SPAdes) (version 2) | ecosystem: Environmental > Aquatic > Freshwater > Wetlands > Bog ...
GGGCCGTATCGGTTACGGTAAGCCGTTCCATAATAAGCACTTATAATTGCGCAACTTCAACAGGATTCCATAAGCTGCCTGATCTGTTTTGGGAGCAGATGGAGCCACCTCTAGAACCTATGTAAAATCAATTACTTAGAGCGTTGCCTTGTTGATCAGTGTTGAAATTTGAAGTTCTTACGAATACAGCCGCGCGGCCAAGATTCCGACTCGCGAGGATCCATCTCAGTGAAGCGCTTTTTGAAGTTCCATTGTGGTTTGTCATTGCCGTGCCGTGGGGAACTGAGTTGACTGCTCTCCGAGAATGACAGCGGTACGGAAACCGGAAGCAAACCGCGGCTGCGGACGCCGCTGTTTCAAAATGGCAAGTTGTTGCCGAAGCGCTAGGTTTTCCGAGAGCAAGTCGCGGCGAGAGCGAAGGAATTAACGAACCGAAGCCTCAGCAAGCGCAACATGAGACCGATTTTACATGGAGGCAAGCCACGTAAGGCGCACCCGTCATCTGCTTGATTCGAAAACAGATCTCTGTTTCGGCGAGCCACAAGAGGCTCTGGGGCGCTCGGCACCAGGGTGAGGCTTGACTGCGCCTTTTGCGCCGCGTAGCATTGGCTAGAAACTTCGTCCGCAGTCACTCATGCATCGCAAGGAGTAGGTTTCTCCAGAGGAGGCGCGGCCAGCCACGATTTCAGACAGAGCCCCCCGGAATGGCGCATCTAGAGATTACTCGCGGTTTTACAGATGCATTTGTGGAAGAGCGTCTGGCTCTGCGGCGCGTGCTGCAGTCCCGGATCTTTCGACGCGCTCAGAATCTCTCGCGAGTTCTCGAATACATTTGCGAGCAGTATTTTGAGGGCAGGACCGACGAGATCAGGGAGTACGACATTGCGGTAGAGGCGCTGGGCCGTTCGACCGCATTCGATCCCCAGTTTGACGCGATTGTGCGGGTCGATCTGCATCTGCTGCGCAAGCGGCTCAATGTCTATTACGCACATGCCGGCAAGCACGACGAGTTGCACATCATGATTCGAGTGGGTAGCTATGCGCCTGAATTCGTGCCCGCCGGAGAGGCCGATCAGGCGGATACCAGCCTTGGCGACGAAGAAGTTCCGGTCTCCGTTCTGGCTGTCTCCTTGCCGGACGCTTCTTTGCATCTGGAGGCAGGGAATCTGCCGCGCTCCATGCTTCCAGTTGGGTCCGCGGAGCAAACTGAACTGCCGCGCACAACGGGCGCCGCATGGCGGATGTGGGTTGTCGGCGCCGGTTGTAGTTTGCTGGGATTGACAGCAGGTCTGCTGGCCACTCTGGCCTGGTCCACGCATTGGAAGCCGGGGATCGTCTTTACCAACGACTTGCCCCGGCCCTCGAAGACCGTTGCAGCGACCTTCCTCCAGGCTCTCGACCTCGGATCGTCTCCCGATACTCTGCTCGATGGAATCCGGATTCGCTGCGGCAGCGCCAGCGATTATGTCGATTCCGCCGGACTGCTTTGGAAGGGGGACCGCTACTTCACGGACGGTTCAACCTTTTCGCGACCGGTCAGCGCGATACTGCGCTCCAACGATCCCGCCCTGTACAGCTCTGGACGCCAAGGCGTATTCAAATATCAAATTCCTGCCAGCCCTGGCGCCTACGAGGTGCATCTTCTGTTTGCCGAGACCCAGCCGGGCGTCGGGGATGGAATGAGGCGAGTCTCTTATACCGTTGGGTTTGCCCAGCCAGACAGGATTGACATCGCATTCGAAGCCGGTGGCGAGAACACTGCGATCGAGCGTGTCTATACAAACGTGCACCCAGGAAAAAACGGGAAGATTGAGCTGAATTTCTGGTCCCAGAATAGTTCAGTGAATGCTATCGAGATTCTGCCCGAGCCGAATGGGAAACCGCAACCGGTGCGCGTCTCGGCGCTGCTTACACTCTATCGAGACATCTCCGGCGGCCACTGGCTTCCCGACCGGTTCTATCGTGGCGGCAGGAACGTCGAGCCACCTTTTGCGCGCAGCCAGCCCGACCCACCTCTTCTTTCCAGGGCACACCTGGGAAACTTCGATTACACGATTCCGGTTGCCAAGGACCATAAGTACCAGCTCACGCTCTTCATGGCCGAACACTTCTGGGGTGAGCAGAACTCCGGTTTGGGGGGAGTTGGGAGCCGCATCTTTACGGTGCGCTGCAACGGGATGGACCTACTGACCGACTTCGACCTATTGGCCGCACAGAAGCAAAGCGGCGCAGTAGCGGTGCGTTTCCGCGATCTCCAACCCGACCAAACGGGGCAGTTGCGACTGACTTTCATTCCGGTGGTCAATTATCCGCTGGTGAATGCCATCGAGGTTGAGGCGGAATAATCGCATTGACTGCTGGCACGGATCATTTAACGTCAAGCATGCGTACGGGGTGAGTGAGCGCTCTTCCCCGGGTAGGAATTTCTTAAGACATAGATTACATTTACTTTAGTAGGTTTTTCCCGCAGGAAGATTTACCTTCCATTCTATTCGGCCCGACATCGAGATAAGGTTTGAGCGGGAGCAGACTCCTGTCATGCTCAATTTAACCAATATTTACTTCAAAATTTCATTCTCCAGGGTAGACAATCCATCTGATCCGCTGTTCGTTTCTCTTCGAATGCAACCATCTTGATTCTGTAACATTCGTCAACTTGAAACAGATCAGACCACGGGTAAGCCCGTTGTCGCATCGGCTCGCGCAACACGATTCCACTACCGGCATCATGTATCGACAAGCGCTCCCGCTCTCAAATCTGTAACCAGACTATGTGATGTAAAAGGAGAAATCATGTTTCATCAGTTCACCCTCCCCCGCAGACGGACACGCGTTCGCCTACTGAGCGGGTACTTTACAGTACTCGCGGCCTTGTTACTAACCCTTCTGGCGCCGAGCGCTTCCGCTCAGCAGGTCACAAATCCTTATGCTGGAGCAATCGGGTTCGTCGACCCGTACTTCGCCCAGTTAGTTGCGGACGAGGCCACGAACCAATCGGGAAATCCCACACTCCAGCAGCAGATGTATACCGTCGAAAACCAATCGACAGCCGTCTGGCTGACCTCGATTATCTCCGTTTCGGACCTCAAGGGGAAAATCGATGCGGCACTTTCCCAGCAGGCATCCCAACCGAGCGGCTCCTTGCCGGTCGTGATGACCATCGTCATTTACAATCTGCCCCAGCGCGACTGTTCCGCATTGGGCTCATCCGGCGAACTGACCATTGCCGGAAACGACACTGTCGCCGCGCCTGGCGGTGGCACCCAGCAGTTGTCGGGTTCGGGCATTAACGAGTACGAGCATGACTTCATCGATCCCATTTACGCCGTTCTCGCGCAATACGAGACCAACATGAACATCCGCTTCGTGTTGATCCTCGAGCCGGACTCCATTCCGAATATGATCACAAACGCCGGTCACGTGACTTCCGGCTGGATACTGGCTGACACGGACGGCGTCAACTCGGTAGTCGGCACCACTGCGGCGGGGTCCGACACCACCCTGGTGGCCCCAAACTGCGTCGCGGCCAACGGCGGTGTGATTGCCGAGCCGTCCAACAGCACGGTAAACCCCAACAGCGTGTATGTGCAGGGAATTCAGTACGATCTCACCAGGTTTTACGACTTTCTGAACGTCTTCCAATATCTTGATGTGGGAACTTCGGCGTGGCTCGGCTGGCCCAGTAATATGACCGCTGCCGTCACCTATTACAAATCCCTGATACTCGACGGCCCAGGATCAATAGGCTATCCCGCCGTCAGTGGATTCGTCAGCAATACGTCCAACTATGACCCGGTCAAAGAGCCGTTCCTGGACCCAGTACTGGCCCCAGTAAATGGAGTACCTACCAGCAGCTCCGCTAGCACCGCGCTCTTAGATGCCCCTTATTACTCCTACAACCAATCCATCGATGAGGAAGACTACGACGCCGCACTGTATACGGCGTTTACAGCAGCCGGCTTCCCGTCCACGATCGGATTCCTGATCGATACCGGGCGCAATGGATGGGGCGGGCAGGGCGAGCCGACTGGCCTGATCACCAACTCGAACCCAGAAACCGAAATATTCAACTCCAAGATCGACCTTCGGCCTTTCCGCGGCGATTGGTGCAACCTCCAGAATGCCGGAATCGGCGCGCTGCCAGCGGCGAACCCCCTGCCTACCACCTTCTCTCATCTCCAGGCATACGTCTGGGTCAAGCCTCCGGGAGAATCGGACGGTACCTATCCCACCAGCACATCCCAAGTGGGACCCGGTTACGATCCGAACTGCAACCCGACAAACATCCTTGATATCGGCGCTTATCAAAATAATCTCGCTGCGGTGACGGACTCGGTGGCGAACTCGCCGCTGGGAGGCGTCTTCTGGCCAAGTTACTTCGATACGCTGGTGGCGAACGCGAATATCGACGGCAGCGGGGACGGCACGGTTACGCCGCTTCCAACCACCCCAGCGGGCATCACGCTTTACGCTTCGCAGTTCGCTCTGACCATTACCCAGGGCGGCACGGTTACCGACAACATCCTTGCATCCGTGGGCGGATACACCGGCAACGTCAACCTTAGCGCCCAGGTCATCGGACCGTCTGCCAGCGCGATCTCTTCCAGCTTCTCCTCCCCCATCGTTCAGGCCCCTGGGCAGAGCACACTCACGCTGACGGCCAGCCAGAATACCACCCCCGGTCACTACCTGGTCAAGGTCAGCGGAATTTTCAACGGCAACACACAAGCCACAAATGTCAGTATCAGCCTCACCGTCGTTGCCGCGCCAGGCTTTACGCTGAGTCCTTCGTCGGCTACTCTGAACGTCACCGCGCCCGCCAGCGGCAACAGCACCTCGACCGACACCATCACGGTGGTGCCCACGGGAGGATTCAACGGCAGCGTAACGCTCGGCTACAGCAACGCTCCGACCGGAGTAACCGCCTCGTTCTCTCCCACCTCCACCTCAGCGACCAGCACTCTCACGTTCACGGTCGCCTCCACGGTCGTCCCTGGCACGTACTCGATCCTCATCTCTGGAACCTCCGGGCCGGCGAGTTCAAGCACCCCCATCACCCTTCTCATCAGCCCGGCGACAGCGAATGCCAAGCTGACTGCTTCGGCGGCCGCTCTGTCCACCACTCCAGGCGGCAACAATGTCACCGACACCGTCACGGTGACGGGATTCACCGGCAGCGTAAACCTGACCGCAACCGGATTGCCTAGCAGCGTAACTGTTACGTACGCCCCCAACCCCGCTACCTCGACCAGCCTGCTTACGTTTAAGGTCAGCAGTTTGGCTACCCCCGGCACATACCCGGTCACCATCACCGGAACCTCCGGCACTCAGACCGCATCCACCATCATCTCCCTCACCGTCGCGCCGGCCCCCGTCTCGTGCCACGTCGTTTACACAATTGAAACCCAGTGGCCAGGCGGCTTCGAGGTAAACGTCACCATCAGAAACCAGGGAACCGCTACTCTTACAAACTGGAAGCTGACCTGGACCTTCGCCAATGGACAGACCATCACCGGCCCCTGGAATGGAAATGTGTCGCAGAGCAACGCCAACGTCACGGTGAGCGAACAGCCCGGCCAATCATGGGAAAACATTCCCGCGGGCGAAGGCTACTCCGGCTTCGGCTTCACCGGCACCTGGAACAACAAAACCAACGCAATACCTACATCGTTCGCTATCAACGGAACGACCTGTAAGTAGACAGCCAACCGCAACACAAAGTTGCCATAACCGGAACGCGGGCGGAGCGGGTCATGTGACCTGCTCCGCCCCGTTTTCATCAATGTGAATGAGCGCGGCTTATACGGAAACATGGCGTGCGCAAACTCCCAAATTTGAAAGGACAAAAGTAATAAGGACGATGCCGGTGTTGTTGTGTGGATTGCTGGGCAAGACGCGCTCCAGAGGGAAGGGACTGCCTGGAATCGTGGTTCTTTGCTGCCTGCTTTTCGCGTTTGTTACGCCCACCCTTACGCTGGGACAGGCGGTGACGCCCAACCCGGTTGATGGCTCATACGAGTGGATCTGGATGGGCGGACATAACACGGTCGCCAGCAGTGGCGGCTGGGCCGGAGTGTACAACACTACGCGGGTGGTCTGCCTGATCTTTTGTACCAGCGAGATTGTTAGTGTAGCGCAACGGGTGATAGATATGCCCCGTCGCCGTAGTCGGGGGTGTGGAAAAGTGGGAAGCGCTCTTTGCTTTCCACTTTTCCATGCCCCTGAGATGCTTCGGTCAGCCATGCCGCCGGCGCCGGCGATCTGTAGCCAAGCGATGAGTGTGGTCTGACGGTGTTGTAGTGGACGCGCCAGCGCTCGGCCAGCACACGCAGTTCTTTCATCGAGTAAAAGATCTCTCCGTTCAAAAACTCATCTCGCAACTTTGAGTTGAAGCTCTCGCAATAGCCGTTCTCCCAGGGAGATCCGGGCTCGATATACAGCGTTTTCGCTCCCGTCGCGGCCAGCCACTTGCGCAGATCCTTGGCCACGAACTCCGGACCGTTGTCGGAGCGAAGATGCTCCGGAATGCCCGTGATCACCATCACATCGGCCAATGCGCCGATCACCTTGGCGCTCGACCAACTCCGTTCGCATCGGATCATCAAGCACTCCCTGGTGTGCTCATCGATCAGGTTCAGCATTCGCGCCGTGCGGCCGTCGTGCGTCTTCGCACTGACGAAGTCGTAGGTCCACACATGGTTCCTGCGCTCCGGCCTGAGCCGCAGGCACGATCCATCGTTGAGCCACAAGCGGCCCCGTGGTTTTTGTTTCTGCGGAACCTTCAGCCCTTCGCGACGCCAGATTCGCTCGACTCGATCCTTGCCTACTTGCCAGCCCGCTCGCTGCAGCAGCGCGGTGATGCGCCTGTAGCCATAGCGCCCATATTGGCTGGCCAATGCAACGATGGCCTGGGTGAGCCGATCCTCGTCTTCGCGCTGTGTCGGCTGGTAGCGCTGTGTGCCGCGTGGCTGGTTCACCAGTTGGCACGCTCGCCGCTCACTCGTGCCCTGCTCGCTGGCATGGTCTACCGCACAACGCCGTCGTTCAGGGCTCAGAAGTTTCCCGAGGCGATGTCCTTCAGCACCAGCTTGTCCAGGCTCAATTCCGCAACCAGCCGCTTCAGCTTGGCGTTTTCCTGCTCAAGCTCCTTCAGCCGTCGCGCCTGGTCCACCTGCAACCCGCCGTACTCCTTGCGCCAGCGGTAGTACGTCTGCTCGGTAATTGCAGCTTCCTTGCATGCCTGCGCAGTCGTCTTCCCGCTCGCGACTGCAACCTCAACCTGTCGAAGCAGACTCACAATCTGCTCTGGCGTATTCTTCTTCCCTCGTGCCATTCAAGGCTCCTTTCATACCAGTTTCTCGCATATCAACTGGTACAAAAGTCGCCGGGCACTCCAACTCCAGTAGCAACAGCAAACTGTCTCAATTAAGGGGTTCACCCCATACTGGACTGACCCCACAAAATGAGACACAGGTGTAGTCGATTTTGTAGCTGTCAAAGCACCCAAGAACCACAAGGATCAACAGGGTTCAGCATGAAAACCGTGAACAGTTCAATCAAAAGCACTTAGATTCCATCACTTTCAACAGATTTCCATAAACGATTTGACCTGCTTTGGGAGCAGATGGAGTGCCCGAAATAACCCTTGCATAATCAATGACTTGAGAGGGGAGCCTATTGAGATCTGTTGAGTTCGGTGGATTTGTAGACTACAAATCCGACTGTAGTCCTCAGTCCGTCTTTGTTCTCAATCATTTGCAGGTGGGCTTCGTGACCCGCTCTAAAGACAGATGGAGCCACCAAGACGCCCTCCTCGTCACTCTGAAACTGTCGCTGGAGCGATGCCGCCGATGGTAGATAAAGGTATGGTGATACGACAACAAACGGTCACTGCCGTGTCCCTTGGACGAGTCGTCTCCGAGCTTCGTTATTGCCAAGCGCGGCAGCCCGCCGATAAAGCTCATTGGCGCGCTTTAGATCCCTCGGAACCCCCTGGCCCTTCTCGTAGAGCCAGCCCAAATCGAACATTGCAGATGGATTGCCTGCATCGGCAGCTGCCTTAAATCAGTGTGCGGCCGCCCGATAATCTTGCCCTACGCCGGCACCGAGTGAGTACATTCCGCCAAGATGAAGCATACCTCGTGGATCACCGATCTCCGCTGCCTTTCGGTACCAGCTAATGGCCTCCGCGTCATTACGGTTCACGATTATGCCAGCCGAGTATATCTCTGCCAGTTCGACCATCGAATTAGCGTCGCCCGCAGTTGCGGCTTCGCGGAAAAGGGCAAGAGCCTGGTCGGGCGGTGGCCCGGGAGTTTGGGCTGGCGCGGAAGACGATCGGCAAGATGCTGGAGTATTCTTTGCCGCCGGGTTACCGGCGGCGGAAGCCGATCCGGCGGCCCAAGCTGGGGCCGTGGCAGGGCGTGATCGACGCCATATTGGAGGAGGATAAGCAGCGGCCGAAGAAGCAGAGGCATACGGCCAAGCGGATCTTCGAGCGGCTAAGAGCCGAGCACGGCTACGGGGGCGGCTACACGATCGTGAAGGACTACGTGCGCGCCGCGAAGATCGGCGGCCAGGAGATTCTGGAACAATACCGTCCATGGCGCCTTACCGTTGCCCACAGCGAGTTCCGAAATGGACGGATTCAGAGGTCAGGTCAGCTTGGCTATGGTTGTTCAGGAGGGCCATCCGCCGCTTCGCCGGTTCAGGATTTCGAGGAGCCCTTCGCATCCAGCGCAAGACAGTTCGCTCTGAAATATTGAAGCCGAGCGTTTGAATAAGGCTGTTTGGGATCTGGTGGGTGTCTGTGGTTTTCCTGACATGCGATTTTGGAGGCACAGCACGGGTTTTGTGAAGAGGTCGTCGTGAACCGACTGTTGGCTTTTCACCCGATCCATCCTTCGGGCGAGCACAAAGCTCTCATCTTTTTGATTTGAAGGCAGATCGCTATATTTTTGCGAGCCACTCTGCCGCATGGACTCTGTAAACGCCAGAATCGAAAATTCTGTAGTCGCTTCGGTGAATATCAGGGAAGCTCTACAAGCCCCATCGCTTTCTCCCTCTACTTATCATATTTCCAAGCAAGAAAAGGGGTTGGGGCTTGTGCAGAGACGATTTATGGCTTGTATTAATTACCTCTGGCGTCGGCGACAGCGGCCAACTTTCCCTCCCGAGGCAGCGAAGAACTACTTTTTCTCGTCAAGGACCTCAACGGCGCGCACTTCCGCGTAGTTCGAGTTGGACGAGAAGGTCAGCTGGATCTTGCCCTGACCATTTGGATGCAGGCCCTGGAAGGTTCGGATCACGGGACGGAAGACGCCGCCGGCGGCTTTGTAGATATCAAAGTCCCGCAGAAGCATGACTCCGTTGGAAGTGACGTCGAAGATTCTGCAACCTTCGCCACCTCTACACTCGACTTGTGGATTCGCGGGGCTGAAATACGACTCCATGAAGTAGAGCTTCACAGTATATGCGCCCGGCGGCACCGGGATGGCGTAGCTGAAATTGCCGAAGCGTTCGCGGGCGAAATACGGGGGGGGCGGGGGTAACGGCTCGGGAATCTGATCAATCGTCGTTCGCCCGTGGATGAAGAAATCATCTCCTCTCCAGCGGTTGCCTTCGATCTCAAGCTCTCCAGACTGTCCGGCCAAGATGCGAATCGGTTCGACCCTTCCGTGCGCTTCTGGAATCAGCTCAATCCCATTGACGAAAGGGGGCTCAGGGCAGGGCTGAAACTCCAGGTGCACCATTCCATCCGCAGCCGGAGAGATGTCCCTAAATGCGCGGACATCCATGGCGCTCGGCACTCCGTCGGCAACCGGATCGAAGTTCCACAACAGCATACGCCCATTGAGTTCGACCCCCAGGTGGTGGAGATTCTCCGAATCCTCCTGGCCTGCTTCTTCGCTTCGCGGATTCGGGTTTGCAAAATAAAGCCGCATTTCATAGACTCCCGGCGGCACCGGGATGTCGTACGCAAAGTGACGTTGCGCTGCCGGGGCCTCATAGTCGGCAGAAACCCCTTCGCGTACTGTACGGAAGAGCCCGGAATCGGGAACTGGCGGGATCAGATCGCTAGGCCCGGGCGCAGCAACACCGCCCCGGTAGTACCGGTCGGACTCCCACCGGCGCCCCCAGTGATCGGTATAGCCGTCGCCCGATAATCCTGCCGCAATGCGAATCGCGCCGTCAGCGGCAAGAATTGGAGGAGACGGTTGCTGGCTACTCTTTTCGGTTTGTGGCGCCTTGATGCTTGGCGCGGCGGCCGACACAGATGTGACTGCTTTGGACTTTGCCGGTCGCGTCGCCAGCCAGACGATCACGAGCGCGAGCACGGCGGCGGCGGCCACCGCAACCAGCCGGAGCGGCGAGCCGGAACGCCCCTTCACGGGTTTCGATTGAACAGGATGCGCCTGAATGGGCGCCGGATTCGTAGCTGGCGTACGGCTCTTGAAAACCGGAAGGTACTGTCCCTTCGGAATGGTAATAATCAGCGGTTCATCTTTGCCTTCATCGACAAAGTGATGCTCAAGCTTCCAGCGCAACAGCCGGGCCTGCGAGCGGACGATATTGTCCTCGTTAGGGTTGTAGCCGGGTGGCCGGCCGTAGACGTGTATGCCGATCTGTTGCTCCGAAGCCGCCTCGGGCTGCTGGTCGAGAGCGCACTCGCAGACGTACAAAAAGAACGCATTAAGCCGAGTCGGTTTCTCGAAGGTGGCACTGGAGCTTACACGCCGGATCAGGTCCCTTCGCGGGTCCGTTTCGTCTTCGCGATTCTCCAGGAGTCCCATAGTAGCCGGCGATTCTTTGGGGATCATCACCATGCACACTCGCCACTCAATTTAGCACAGCGCGCACATCCTGACAACTGATCGAGCCGATTCTTCGGGGTACGCCAACAGCCCTGATTTTTCGCCCTGCCCGTAGCGCTACAGTCGCCCGCACAACACCCTTTGTTCAAGCACTTTGAGGCGCGAATCTCATAAAGCCCGAATGCCGTGGAGGCACGATGAGCCGCGTGAGTCACCGTGCTCCACGGCTGAATCACACAGACAGCCCTTGAGCCCCTTCTTAAGCCACGAAGAGTACACAGGCAGTAACCTGCCGTGTGCAACATCCACCTCTCCGTTTGTACGTGTTTGATTCTAAATGAACTAGGTCGTGACCCACAGTGTGACCCCTTACATCTCATCATGCCCCGAAATAGATTCGTTAGCTGGCAAGGAGCACGGGCCTTTCGCGGTCCGGTTTCCCATTGACGTGGCGCACTTCGGACCACATCTGCCAAAAAACAGAGGGGAAAAAAAGGAGAAGTATCAGAATGAAGATTTTGACACCATGTCGAATCGCCTTGCTCTGCCTCGCCCTGCCAATAGTGGCCAGCGCGCAGACCGATGCCATCAACTTTAGCACCACCTACCAGACAATCCGCGGATTCGGCACTTCGACGGCTTGGCAGCCGGTGCTGGACTCGAATCAAGCCCACAACCTGTTTGGCACCGGCCCGGGCCAGGTCGGCCTCACCATCCTGCGGCAGCGCATCGACCCCAGTTCAACCACCGGCGGCTCCAACTGGCAGACCGAACTGAACAATGCGCAACAGGCGCAGTCCATCAATTCGCAGGTCATAGTCTTCGCCACCCCCTGGACCCCGCCCGCGGCCTGGAAGAGCAATGGCAGCGTCGACGACGGTACGCTGAACACCAACGACTACGACAACTTCGCCAACTATCTGAACGCGTACATCGCTTACCAGAAGGCCGGCGGCGTGAATCTCTACGCCATCTCCGTGCAGAACGAGCCGAACTTTCTTCCTAGCTACGAGTCCTGCGGGTACAGCGGCGCGCAGATGGATGCCTGGATCGCGCAGGAAGGCGGCAAGATCAACACCAAGCTCATGATGCCGGAGGCGGATAGCTTCAATACCGATATGTCCGATCCGACGCTGAATGATTCCAATGCGGTTGGCCACGTATCGATCGTCGCCGGCCACACGTACGGAGTGGCGCCGTTCTACTACACCAATGCCAAGAACAAGGGCAAGGATGTATGGATGACCGAGACCACCTATAACAATGCCAATGGAGCCGCCCAGCCTTCCATAAGCGATGCCATCGCGGCAGCCGTGCTCTATCACCAGTCCATGGCGGTGGCGCAGTACAACGGCTATGTCTATTGGTGGACGCCGCTGTTGCTGAACGGAGACAGCCCGAATTTGGATGCCTATGCCCTGGGCCAGTACTCGAAGTTTGTCAGACCGGGCTACGTGATGAACGGAGCCAACAACAATCCGACTTCGGGCGTCTACGTCACGGCTTACTCGGGCAGCGGAAACTATGTGATCGTGGCCGTCAACTCGAATGGCGGCTCCTCAAACATGACCTTTGACATTTCGGGCGCGACTCTCACCTCGGTTACGCCTTACCAGACCTCGGCTTCCAACCAGTTGGCGGAGCTCAGCGCAGTCAGCGTGTCAAACGACTCATTCACGTACTCGTTGCCGGGGCAGAGCATCACGACGTTCGTGGGAGGGGGCTCCACCACCTGCACGCCCACGGCGATCGTTCCATACATCTCAGTGGCAGGCGTTTGGAGCGCGGCCGGTGAAAGCACGGTCAGCGTAGCTTCGGGAACCGCT
>Ga0209039_10003323_pt1 | contig 12638 bp, 12 predicted proteins | sample BogFormECP12_OM1_FD_188238 | JGI IMG/M metagenome (GOLD analysis project Ga0209039, IMG submission 188238) | Bog forest soil microbial communities from Calvert Island, British Columbia, Canada - ECP12_OM1 (SPAdes) (version 2) | ecosystem: Environmental > Aquatic > Freshwater > Wetlands > Bog ...
TCGCTGCGGGCGGTAGTAGGTTGTTGAAAGCCCAGGAAAGCCGTCATCAATCCGTCTGTGCTCTGCACCTTGCCCATCGCCACCAAAACGGTACCATTCCCGGTGATCACTGCGCTCAGCACCGATTTACCGCTGGTATTCGCCACCACTGCCTTATCACAGCTGCTGACCGAAATCTTAGAGTTGGGCGGGATGGAATCGGTGGTCATATTGGCCACCGGTTTACCCAGCCCGTCGTAATAGCTAATCGTGGCAGTTCCAGCAGTCCCACCTGCATTTTGGATGGCGTAGTAGGTTGTCTGCTGGGTCTTGCCAACATTGCACATGGCGCTGGGCATATAAATTGGGCTGCCCCCGCTGGCCGATCCTTCATAAGCGTAGGCTTGCCGGCCGTTGCTCTGCACTTCCTGGACGACAGCCACGATATTGGCTGTGGTACTGCTGCCTGGAGTGCTGGGCGTTGCTGTAATGACCAACGAGCCGTTGAAGGTCATTGGGAAATTCTGCAAGTCGCTCAGTTTGAACACGTAAGAGCTCTGGCTTTGAACAGCTGTTTTTGTGAATGGTGGTAAAGGGGTGCTGCTCTCATACGGATAGAAGTTAAGGGTAAGATCCAGCGGAACTGCTTCGACGTTTTGAATGCCGACTTGTGAGACAAAAGCGGGGTTGCGCTGCACGCTCGGAATGTAAAAAATTCCATTGCCGGCCTGGTCCGCCGTAAATGAGCTATACAGGATTGGGCTGTAGGGGTTTGAGCTGGAGGAGACCTGTTTATAAACCGCTACCACCGGCACCTCCGCGCTTAACACTGCCGACCCGGCAAAATTTTGCCCGATGTGACCAGCTAGGATAGTATTGGAGTAGTATTGGTAACTGATCTTATCCGTGTTCACCGGGATGGGCGTCCCATTGTTGTTGAACGCCAATGTCAGGTTCTCGTAGCCAGTTGAAGATGTAATTGAAGACAGGTTGAAATAAATAATATCTGAAGACCAGGTTGCGCCAGCGGACGGCTGCGCCAGGGCGGTTTCAGGCCCCAAAATACCGATTGCCAGCACCAGGATAATCAACAAAAAGGCTGCTCGTCTCATCGTTTACTCCTTATCCGAACCAGACTTGGAAAGGTTTCAAACCAGGTCAATGCTGTTTGACGGGGTTTGTCGAATCCACATTTTTATAGAATTAATAAATTGCTGGAATAGTAAAAGACCCATCCCTTATCAATAGCTTAGCCCCCAGCCCCTGTTAGTTCAATAATCCATTTGGAGTATTCTCGGCCTGGTAGGCTTTCCCCTTGAATTTCGCCAGGATTTTACTGCACCACCGGCAGCAGGATCGTGTAGACAGCCTGGTAGGTCAGATGAGCATTCGTCAAACCACTGGCGGTTTGACCGCCGATCAGATGTAATTGATTGCCAGAAGCCAGTAACGCCGGAAAAGCAACCAGCGCTGCGGGCGGAGGCTCAAATTGCAGCCAGGTGTTATTTTGAGCATCATACTCCAACGGCGGCAGGTTTGTACTGGGGCCATTGGATGCCAGCCCGCCGACGATATAAATCTCATCGACCAGGCTGGCTGCCGCCAACCCATAGCGACCGGTTGGCAGCGGCGCCAGCTCTTGCCAGGGGCTGGCCTGGGCCAGGTCACGCTGTGGGTAATAGACCCAGGTGCTGGTCAACGCCTGCTGTCCATCCGTCCCACCGATCAGATAGATACGGCCTTCTAAGACTGCAGCGGCGGATTGCCCAAATTTGCCCGGCAGGGAGCTGCGTGCGCTCCATGTGTCGCTTTGCGGGTCGTAGCTGTAGACATCGCCGCTGTATGCCCGGCCGTCCCAGCCGCCAAACAGATAAAGCTGCCCTTCGCTGGCAGCCAGGGCATAATCGCTGCGAGCGGCAGGTAAATTGGCTCCTTTGCTCCACAGGTCTTTGCGAAAATCATAGATCTCCAGGATATTGCTGGGTTGCCCGTTTGCCAGGCGACCACCCGGTACAAACATCTTTTCACCGATGACGGCGGCCTGGGCGCTTGAGACCGGGGTGGGTTTGGCCGTCCGGCTAATCCAGCGGCCGCTGGATGGATCGTAACGTAGGGTTTGAGCGCTGGTGCCCTGGGCTGTCTTGCCGCCGACCAGGTACAGGCTGTTTTCGAAGCTGCAGGCGGCCATCTGGCTCAAGGCTTGCGGCAGGGCCGGGCTGGCAGTCCAGCGGCTGGCTGGTTTGGAAACGATTGCGGGCGCCGGCCTGGACGGGAACAGGATCCGCCCACCCAGTACCAGCACCCCCGTTGCCAGCAGCAGCACCAGGCCTGCCAGGAATACCCAGCGCTCATTCAGCCAGGGAGCCGGTTTTGGTTGGAAGATTGGATAGCTGGCGGCTGTATCCATGCCGTTTGTATTGCCAGTTGTGCTGGCTGAGTTGGTTTCAACCAGGCCCAACTGTATGGCGACCAGGGTGGCCTCGGTGCGCGAGGTCACATCGATTTTTGCGAAGATATTCCTGAGATGCACTTTTACAGTATTCGGACTGATCACCAGTTTTTGGGCGATTTCTTTATTGCTTGCGCCGGTTGCCACCTGGCGCAAGATTTCCCTTTCCCGTTCGCTCAGCTCAAAGTGATTGTTCATCTCATAGGATTGAAAATTATCATTTATTTCAAGATGTCAGCATAGAGGGCTTCGTATTGAGCAGCCGTATCGACCAGTGAAAATTGCTCCACCTTACGGCTGGCGGTTTGCGCCATGGCGGCCGCTTCGACCGGGTGGCGCAATGCATAGATGATGGCGTTAGCCAGTAGCTGCGGCTGGCCGGCGGGCACCAACCAACCGCTCTGCTTGTCAGAAATTAATTCGTCTGTCCCGGGGATATCCGTGGCAATGATCGGCACGCCTGCCGCCATACTCTCCAGCAGCACCGTTGGCAGGCCTTCCCAGCGGGAGGGCAGCACAAATAGTTCCATGTGCCGGTACAGCGCGGCAATATCCATGCGCTGGCCCAGAAAATGAATTTGACGGCTTATCCCAAGTTCGCCTGCCAGCGCTTCCAGTCGAGGGCGAAGTTGGCCGTCCCCAATCAATATTAATTTCAGCGATGGTACCTGTGGCAGCGCCAGCCCAACGGCCTTGATCAATGTCTCAAAATCTTTCTGTGCGGTCAGTCTGCCAATGCTGCCGATGACCCTGCCTTTTAAACTGGGCAATGATTCGATCTGCCTGGTGTTGCTTTCGCCCTTGAAATCACTCAGGCGGATGGCGTTGTAAATCAGTTGTGGTTTTTTCCTGCTTACCAGCCTCACCGGCCGGCGCTTCAGGCGCTCGACCACTGCCTGTGAGATACCTACCTCTCGGTCAAGCACCAGCGGAAACAGCCAATTGCTGAAAAATTGCCGCCCGATAAAACTGAAAAGCCCATCGCCCCACTCGCGGCTGATATGCGCCGTGCGGATTGCCCCACGGCTGAGCCCGGTTGCCTTCAGGTTGGCAGAGCAGATCGATCCAAGCTGAAAATGGCTGTGGCTGATATCAAGCGAGCCGTTGTTGTATAACTGGCCGAGCAGCCGAATTCCCCTGATGAAGCCGCCAAGATTATTCGCTCCTTTCCAAGGAGTTGCATAATAAACCGTCACCCCGGCCTTTACCAAATGCCGCTCCCAGAACTGCTCCATAGCTGTGCCGTGCTGCCAGAAAGCGCATAGATCTACTCGCTGGTGTTGGGCCAGTTGGAGCGCCAATTCTGCCCCGAAGTGCTCCGCTCCGCCGTGGCAGCCGCCGATGTCCAAACCGGAAATGATCTGCAAGATATGAAGTTCAGGCATGATTATAATAATTGTAATCCTCGGCGATCATTTGCATGGGCTGGCTGGCCTGGCTTTTCAGCATTGCAAGGTCAGCAGGCAGGCTGGCCGAGCGAATCTCCCGTTGTTCCCATAATTCTGTCAATCCTTTCCATAACGAGGGCTCATCCAGGTGCTCTAATGGAACTATCCAATCCGGATGCCCCAGCATTTCGGCCAGCCCGGCTGTTTTAGTCAGATAGCCGATAAAGAAAGCCGGCCTATCCATTGCCAGGGCGAAGATACCGGCATGCATTCGACCCGCCAGCAGCGCATCCATTTGCCCGTAGCAGGCCATCAACTGGGCGGGCGCCAGCTTAGTTTCTACCAGCGTCGCAACGAATGGGTCCGGCAAACCGGCCATAATCTTTCGGGCTGCAATGCGGTCATCCTCACCTGCGGTTGGGCCGCAGGACTGGCCAAAAAAGACCAGTTGCAGCTTATGCTGCGCCGCCAGGCGGCTCAAACCCTGGGCCAGCAAGCCGTAACTGGCTTCCAGAAGCTTGTTTGGGATCGTCCGCACCATGGGTGGGATGGCGACCACACCCAGGCGCCTGCCTTCGTGACAGCCGGCTGCCAGCAGGATGGTTTGGGCTTCAGCGGCGCTGGCCGGGGAAAGATCAAAGGCCAGGTCCGGCGCAAGCCGCAGTCGGCCGGGCTGCAGTTTCCAATGTTCGGCCAGCCGCAGTGAGACCGGCTCTCGTACAAAAACCAGCCGTGCCTTGCGATACAGTGCTCGAACCAGCAGCTCTTCCCATTTGCGATAGAAAGGACCGAGTGTCTGAGGCAGGATATAAAGCGGTTTACCCCGGCGCAGGGCAGGTAGCAGCGAACAGGCCGAGAGTAGCAGCGGCCAGCCAAACCTGCCCATCGAAAAGAACGGGTTACCAGGGCAGCCAATCACCAGATCAGCCGCCCGGTAAGCCGCTCTCAGTTCTTGCCAGCCGCTGGTCGTCGTTTTTCCCCCTTGGAACGAGCCCATCAGCGCTCCAATTGAAGGTACCGGCTCGACGCCCAAGTTGGAGAAACCTGTTTCGGCCGGGTAATTACTGGAAACCAGAATCCTTGGCTGCTTAAAAACCCGGCGCAAACCGGCCAGACTGGCTTCCAGCAGCCCGGCATCGCCTGCGTTCTGCAATGAATGGAAGTTGAGCATCAGGATGGTGGGTGAATGCAGGGAAGCTGCAGGATCAGGCTTCATGACCTTTGCCTATTATATAAGTCAGCCCGTAGCTGGTTGCCAGGAGAGCCTCGCTGCCCAGGTAGACCCACACCGCACCCCAGGCTCCCCAGCGTGGAATGGCCCACAGATTGAAAAGGATATTGGCGGCGGCGGAAAGCGCCTGGGGTAATAACCGCTCAGATTGCCGGTCTGCTGCCACTAATAAGCTTGCTCCGGCGAAGGAAAGACTTTTCAAAAAAAGAATAGGGCTGAGCGCCGCCAACAAGGCTGCGCTTTCATGATAGCTGGCGCCCAGCAAGCGTACGGTCAGGCCGCTGCCGCCCCACCAGACCAGCGGCCACAACAGGGCTCCCAGGCTGGCAAAACCCGGATAGACCCATCTTTTTATTCTCCGGTAGCTGGCTGGCTGCCGCAGACGCAGGTCTGCCAGGGCAGGCACCAACAAGGTGTAAGCGCTGGCGGGCAAAATAAAGAGTGCATTGGTCAGGGTCAGGGCCGGTGCATAACTGCCCACTTCGGTTGCATTTGGAGCGATTAAAGCCAGCAAGGTCAGGTCGGCTTGCAGATAGATCAGCGCCAGCAGATCGGATAACCCAAACGGCAGCGCGCTGCGCCAGACGTTTTTAAGTTTTTTGATCGAATCGGATGCAAAACGTGGCCTGACTACCAGTGTTATCGCAACCAGTGCGAGCGTTGTGGCGCATAGGCGAGCCAGTGCATATTGTGCCGGAGAGCTGTAGGCTGCCAGCGCCAATCCGCTTGCTGCCAGCAGACGCCCAGCTCGCAGCAAAATGGTCAGGCCGGCCGACTGTCGAACCCTGCCCGATCCATTCAGTCTGGCAGATTGGGCGTCGAACAGGTCCTCAAACCATACATCCAGCAGGCATAATCCCAGCAAATCCGGCCAAAATAGATCGGGTCTCAAGCGAGGCAGCGCCAGAAAACAGGCCGATCCCCATAGCAGACCCAAAACCAGCTTGAAAGTCAACACCTGTCCGGTTAGCTGATCCGCCTGTGGGTGTGTGGCCGATTGGCGCAGCAGATAGGTGTCCGTGCCCCAGTTGATCAGGAACGCAGATAACCCCGCCGTTGAAAAACAGGCGGCAAAAGCGCTGTAACCTGGCAGGGCCAGTTGGTGCGCCAGCAGCAGCGTGTAAACCAGGCTGAAAACTTGCCCCAGCCCGGATGCGCCGGTCAGCATCAGTAGTCGCTGGGGCAGCAATACGGCGGCCCAGTTTGTGGGAGCGGCGGCCAGACGGGCTTCGCCGGGCTGGCTCACGACTGCCAGGTCCTGGCGGAGACTGCCAAATGTTCCAGCAAGTTCACCAGCTCGCCCCAGCCATTCGATAAATTCGGCGCTCCCGGTTGAACATTGCAGCAGGCCGATGGCCAGGCTCGGATACCTTCTGCCAGTGCAGCGGCATCGTTGGCCGGCACGATTTTCAAGCCTGCATAATTCTGCTCGTTTGGTGTAACTGCTTTTTCGGTTGCCAGGATGGGCAGATTGAAGCTCATTGCCAGCCTGACAGCCCCGCTCTGGGTGCCATCGATATAGGGAGCCACAAACAGGTCGGCTGCAGAAAACAGCCAGGGGATTTCTTCCTGTGGAATATAACGATTATCCAGCCGTACTGTTTTATCCAGGCCCAACTTTTTAATTTGCTTATAAAAGCGCGCAGGTTTTTGCCAGAATTCTCCTGCCACCAATAACTTTGGCTGTCGTTCACCTGACCCAAGACTTCCCAATGCTTGAATCAGAAGGTCTAAGCCTTTGTAAGCTCGCACAAAACCGAAAAACAGCAGCAGGAAATCATCTGGCCTGTATCCCAATCGTTGGCGGGCCGCTGAGCGTTCTACTCGTCGAAAATGATCATAAAGCGGGTGGGGTTGGTAGAATACTTTAATGTGACTGCCAAGCAGGTTTTGAAGACGCTTTGCCTCCCGTTGGCTGTGCGTGATGAAAGCCTGGCCCTTACCCAGGCAGATGCTTGCCAGGGTTCGATCAAAGGGCAGGCGTTCGTGTGGCAAGACGTTGTGTACCAGAAAAACAACCGGGACAGCCTTTTGGCGCAATTGATTTGCCAGAAACGCAAAAGCCGGAGCCCAGAGGGGGGTCCAATATGGCAGGATAACCAGATCTGGACGGCTGGCGATTATTTTTGAGGTTGCGGACATCCAGGTGGTGATAGAAAAGGGTTCCAACAGTGCATCAGCTTCTATTTGCAAAGCGCTGAGACTGGGATCTTTATCAACCCGACCGGGATACAGCCAGGCCGGATATTGCTTGTGAAAGGAAAGTACCTGAATGTTGTGCCCGGCAGTTGCCAGAGCCAGACTCAGCCGGGTGGAATGCTGTGCAATTCCACCGCGATAGGGGTAAACCGGTCCCAGCAGGCTGAAGTTCATCACTTGAATTATAAATCCACTGCCCTCATCCTGCCCTCTAGCAATGGTATGCTGCGCGATCCCGGGGGAGAGGGCGTGGAACTGTAGAATTTAATAATTTTATTCTACTTGATCTTGGTTTATAATATACAAAGACGGTCTAATAACTCGTTATCAAATCATCATTTGCCTATCGTTTTAGAAAAAGTGATATGGAGGGATCATGGCTGTGGTAACCGTACAACAATTGCTCGAAAACAAGCCGGATCGGGCAATCCTGACCATTGCCCCTTCTGCTTCGGTGAGGGAGGCGCTGACCCTCATGTACGAAAAAGACATTGGCGCCCTGCTGGTGCTGGACGAAAGAAGGCTGGTAGGTGTATTTTCCGAGCGCGATTACGCCCGTAAGGTTATTGAGAAAAAAGAAATTAACCTGGATAGCTCTGTTCGAGAGTTAATGAGCAACCCGGTTTATTTCATCAGCCCTAGCAGTCCGGTAGATGAGGCTATGAGCTTGATGTCAGACCGCCATATCCGTCATTTACCGGTTATGGATGGGGGAGAGCTGGTAGGCATCATATCAATTGGAGATGTCGTCAAACAAATGATTCTTGAAAAAGACAGTAGTATCCAGAGTCTGGAAGAATACATCTGGGTAAACATGCTCTAAGCCGGGCCTCATCATCTCGCTTTCGAATTAAGATTGGAGGAAGCAATGGCAAATGTTCAAAATTTATTGGATCGCAAAGGCACCATGGTCTGGTCAATTGCGCCAGGTGCACCGGTTGAATCGGCTTTGAGGTTGATGTCGCAAAAAGACATTGGCGCCTTAATGGTGATCGAGAACGAAAAGATTGTGGGGATCTTCTCTGAGCGAGACTACGTCAGAAAGATTATCTCGAATTCCAGTATCTCAATGGCAACCCCGATCATGGAATTCATGAGCCATCCGGTTTTTTATGTCAATTCATGCCAGACCGTCGAGGAATGTATGTCGTTGATGACTGCCAAACACATCCGACACTTGCCAGTGATGGATGGCGATAAGCTGGTGGGACTGATATCGATTGGGGATGTGGTTAAACAGGTCATTACCGAAAAAGAAGGCACCATCCAGGATTTGGAAAACTACATAACCGGCAGAGAATACACTCTTTAAATCATTCCATATCCTCTTCTTTACGAACACCCTCGCAATTCAAACCCTTCAACATACCCGGGCTGCTTCTCCTGGTGGAATAATTACTAGCAGCGCCAGATTGTAAATCGATTCCACAGCGTTTCACCCGGAATCGGTGGCTAAATCACCGAATAGGTAGGGCTTTTTTAATGTATACTAAAATCGTCATTGCAAATTGGCTTTGATATTCCGAGTGTTTGCCACTCAGGAATAAACCTGCCGGAGAAAAATGATGAGAAAACAGCCTGCCGTTCGCATGAATCCAATCCGCCAGGGATTGGGGGTGGCTGTCCTGCTGCTGGTTTTACTGGCCTGTAATCTGCCGCTTGCCGGTGCAACCCAGACTGCCCAACCCCAGTCCGTGCAGACGCCTATCCCCTTACCCACTACCAACGTACCTACCGAAACAGCACAGCCAACTGCGACGGCATTGCCTGTTGACACAGCTCAACCGACTTCTTTGCCCCCGACTGCTACTTCGGATTTGCTTTCGACTCAATTCGGCGGCGTCAGTTTTTCCTACGATCCATCTCTTGCAAGCAAGGTGGTTGGCAAAACCGTCGCGGCGGTTAACGCTCAAAACGGCGCTCCCTGGGAAATCGCCCCACAATCCATCCAGTTTGATTTTACAGACTACCTGCTGCCCGGCTCATTCAACCAACCGGCCCTGATCATCTACCCGGTCGACGGTTATAAATCTGTCAATGCTGCCGTAGCCCCGATCATCAACGATTTACAATCTTTGCTCAAGACAACCCCCAGCAATCCTGCCCAGGCGTTGCCATTCTTGCCCACCTGGAATGCTGCCCAGATCATGCATTCCAATGTTTTCTATCTCAAGTTCAAGAACGGCGCAGGCGTGCGTTATCTGGCTGAATATGGGCAGGCTATTTTTCCGATTAATAACCATATGCTGTTTTATACATTCCAGGGCATCACTCAGAATGGCAAGTATTACATTTCACTGGTATTACCGGTTAATAATTCAATCCTACCTGCAGATGAAAAGATACCCCAATCGGATTACGGAACCTTCTCAGCAAATTTTGACAACTATCTGAAGGACATCCAGGCAAAATTAGATGCTCAACCATCATCCAGTTTTAAACCTGATCTATCTGGTTTGGATGCCCTGGTGCAGAGCTTATCCGTACAGTGATTTTTATAGAATGGAAGGTCGAGAGAGATATTTATGGAATATGACGAAGAGAGTATTTCGCTTTTATTAAAATCTTTGCGATTTTCGGCAGACAAGCATCGCGACCAGCGCCGCAAAGATGAACAGGCAACCCCCTATATCAACCATCCGATTGAAGTGGCCGATACCCTCTGGCGCATCGGTCAGGTGAGGGACATACCCACTCTGGCGGCTGCCGTTTTACACGATACGATTGAGGATACCAGCGCCACCCCGGATGAGCTGCGCAGCTTATTTGGTAATGAAGTTTTGGGGCTGGTGTTGGAAGTGTCTGACGATAAAGGCCTACCCAAACAAGCCCGTAAGCAGCTTCAGATCGAGCACGCCCCTTTTATCAGTGATGCAGCCAAACAAATTAAGCTGGCGGATAAAATCTGTAATGTTTATGACATAAGCCACTCACCACCCATGGGCTGGTCGCAGCAAAGACTAAAAGAATACCTGGATTGGAGTGAGAAAGTGGTGTCGGGTCTGCGAGGCGCCAACCTGGCACTGGAGGCATGCTATGATCAGGTCTTACGGGATGCCAAAAACATGCTGGCGCAACAAGGATAACCAGATTGTGTATTTATTGCCAGATGCTATTTCAGGGGACCTTCTGGAGTGACAATCTGAAGATATAGAATCAAAGTTTACTGACGTGGCGTGGTGGAGGAATTATGCTGTCTACCGCTAAGGTGATTTTAGGCGCCGTCTTGCTGCTGTTTGGCCGCAAATTATTCTGGTTTTTTGTGGGTGTTGTCGGTTTCTTAACCGGCGTTCTGCTGGCCAGCCATTTCCTACAAGGCCAGCCCGAGTACGTCATACTGGCTATTGGTCTGGTTGCGGGAGTGATTGGCGCAGTCCTGGCCGGCCCGTTGGAGCGTATTTCCGTGGAAGTGGTCGGCTTTCTAGGTGGGGGTTACATTGCCCTTGACCTGTTCGGTCTTTTTAAACTCGGAACGGGTCAATTTTCCTGGTTTCCTTTTCTGGTTGGCGGTTTGATCGGCGCTTTATTGGTAGCGGTTTTGTTGGATTGGGCCCTCATTCTGCTTTCAGCACTGGAAGGCTCACTTCTTATTTCCCAGGGAACTCATATCAACTATTCTTCTACGAATCTGGTTATTGTGGTTTTATTTGTGATTGGTCTCGTGGTTCAGATCGTCATGCTGACGCGCAGACCCCCAAAGCCGGTGGTTCCACAAAAATAGTTCCAAATTTGGGGGCCTCGCCTGGCAGAGTTGCTGTGTGATGGTCAGGTTGTAAGGCAATTAGAGTTTCAGTCGTATAATTAAGTAAGATGAAAATAACTATTTTCATCGCTTAATTGCCATTGGGCATCAAGGAAAAGGATAATGTTTAAAGAAAATTCTACAAATTTGAGCAATCGCAGGATTGCCATGTTGATTGACGGGGACAACGCCCAACCGTCATTGATTGAAAAAATACTGGCGGAGACCAGTAAATATGGCCTGGTGACAATTCGGCGGATTTACGGAGACTGGACGGCAGCCAACATGAATGGTTGGAAGGATACATTACAAACCCATGCTATCCAACCGATCCAACAATTCCGTTATACCATTGGCAAAAATGCCACCGACAGCGCAATGATCATCGATGCGATGGATATACTATACAACGGCAGCGTTGAAGGCTTTTGTCTGGTTTCCAGCGACAGCGATTACACCCGCCTGGCCACCCGTATCCGTGAAAAGGGCTTCTTCGTCATGGGTATTGGCAAGAAAACCACCCCGCGGGCCTTCGTCAATGCTTGCGAAGTCTTCGTATACACTGAGAACTTGATCGTGGAAGACAATTCTTCTAAGCTGAGTGAGCGGCGCAAATCTGCCGGTACACCTGAGCAGGCCACACCTGATCCTCTACCTTTGTTAAAAAGCGCCTTCGATATTGCCGTCCAGGAGGATGGTTGGGCTTTTTTGGGAACCCTTGGGCATCACCTGCGCCAGCTAGACCCTGGTTTTGATAGCCGAACCTATGGTTATAAACAACTTTCACTTCTCATCCGCGCTTATCCGAAAGTGTTTGAGGTTAAGGAAGTGAAAAGCCAGGATGGCACCTCCGTAATCTATGTAAAAGAGAAGGATTAAAAGGCTTTCTTCCTTCGCACAATTGGAGGCCAATGATTGCGCGCTCTTCGAAACCATTGAGCCTGTCGATCCTGCCCTGGCAATTGTCTGTTTGCCGTCTATTTCCCGGTCAGACCCTCCCAGATGGATTGTTTCAATCCCCTTTTTGGTCTGTTACACAGATTGGTGATGAGTTATCCCTGGTTATCCTGCAGGTACTGGTCCAACCCGACTGGAAAGTCGAGTCAGGTTGGCGTTGTATTCAAGTGTTGGGACCATTGGATTTTAATCTGATCGGCATTCTTGCGCAGTTGAGCGGTGTTCTGGCTGGAGCCGGCATCAGTATCTTTGCCCTGTCGACCTATGATACCGATTATTTATTGATTAAAGAAACCAATCTGGATAAGGCCAGGGCGGTCCTGCTAGATAGCGGCTATGATTTGAAATGAATTGGGATAAGCAGTCAACCGGACTGTTTTAAGTCTCAGCGGATCGCCGGCGTAGAAGTTGGAGGCGCTGTCTGTGTAACGGTGGGGGTTAGCGTGCTGGTTGGTGTGCTGGTATTGGTTGGCCAGGCGGTCATGGTTGGAGCTACCCCGGTGGGTATAGGAATTGGCTGGGTTAAGATTGCAGCAGGGGTGCTGCTTGCGGCAGGCAGGATTGTATTGGCTGGTGTGGTTTCAGGTAGGCTGGCCGGTAATGTTATGGTTATTTGATTGGTGGGTGTTGGTGTTGTAGCAACAAAAAAATGGTTATTTACCCAGATCCATCCAAATCCAAGGATAGCTGCCA
>Ga0209039_10003324_pt1 | contig 12637 bp, 9 predicted proteins | sample BogFormECP12_OM1_FD_188238 | JGI IMG/M metagenome (GOLD analysis project Ga0209039, IMG submission 188238) | Bog forest soil microbial communities from Calvert Island, British Columbia, Canada - ECP12_OM1 (SPAdes) (version 2) | ecosystem: Environmental > Aquatic > Freshwater > Wetlands > Bog ...
TAGCCAATTCCTACGCTCATGCATGCAGGGCTGTCTCGCACCTATGGCCACGTTGTGGTTCCATTTTGCACTTTCGGCCACATTATGGTTCCAGCTAGCCAAAGACTCCGGATTAGCCTTATTGAAAATAGACCCTCTTCAGTCGCTCTCTGGCCAGTTTATGATTCCAGCCGCGGCCAAGTTTTAGTTCCAACCACAATGGTTTGCTTGCGGGATGACGGGGGCTGAACGGTGCCAGAGACTTGCCCAAAAACCTCCTTGCCCTGCCCCTTGCAACCTGTTGATCCTTCGAGGGCGACATGGGGCTGGGAAAGCCGCGCACAAACATAGTTTGTGGGCAGCGAGACTTAAACCAAGAAGCGAAGCTTAAGCATTTCTCAATGATCAAGAGCAAGCCGTTGGTGGGGACATCATTGAAGCATAGAAGGCCCATCGCGTGACGCCAGCTGGATGGGACCCTGCGTAGCGAGTCCGTCGCAGGTCTGGGCGGATAAATCGGTAGCAGCCACAACGAGCGATTCTATCGTTGTGAGCCATTTCCACATCGTCGGAGTCCCTTCCGTCGTCCTCGCAAGCGACGAATTCTAATTTCGAAACGCTCGTATCCAAAATGGTGCGAGCATCATAGCCAATTGAGCTTGCGAGGCGCCGCTCCTACGCCCACCAAATCTCGCCGGGGGCCAAGTGCGCTTTCACGACGTCGGGATTTAGCTCCACGCCCGGCCCCGGCTTGTCGGTCACTTGCACGAAGCCATCTTGAATGTACGGCCCGTCGAGCAGAAGCAGTTTATCCATCCAGCCACCCTGGCCGGTGATGGTCTCGCAGGTTAGGTAGTCGTGGATAGAGGAGGCCCACTGGCAGGTCGCCCAGGTATTGTAATGGTCTGCCCACTGTTTGAGAGTTCGCCGCAGGTGCTTTTCATTCAGCGGAATCGAAAAGTCAAGGCACTCGCGCCGGGGTAGTGTCCTAATTTGAACGTAGCGCCGCCATCTTGGCGGCTCAATGCCGGCTGGAAGCCGCCGCTACATCTGAAATTAGGACACTACCCGCGCCGGATGCTACCCACTAACCTTTCACAGTAGGCATTCGCTTGGGGCGCTCGGAATGGCGTCTTCATAATCCTCAGCCCCATTGCTTTCAGGGCTGAGTCCAGCTCCGGCGAGTAGATGCTGTCGCGGTCGTGAATCAAATAGCGATACGGTTCCTCTCCGGAGATCGCATCCCGGAACTGCTGGAGCGTCCAGTCCGCCGTGGGATGGGCGGTGATATTGAAGTGCCTGATTCGGCGGCATCCCACTTCCATGATTACGAAAACGTACAGCACCCGGAAGCTGGCGGTTACCGCGACGAAGAAATCGCAGGCCAGCAGGGCTTGGGCGTGATTGCGGACAAACGTCATCCAGCGTTGCGACGAGGGCCCGCGTTGCGATCCTGGGGCGGGAGATGGCCTATAACGTCTGATCGTCCGGGGTGAAACCGGGAGGCCCAACTTGAGGAGGAGTTCCGCTGCGATTCGCTCCTCACCCCAGGTTACATTGTTTGCTGCCATGTCCGCGATCAGCTTCTGCAGGTCAGCGGGAATTCGGGGCCGCCCTCGGGCTTTCGACTTCCACCTCCAAGACAATCGAAAGCCTTTCCGATGCCAGCGGATTAAGGTGTCGGGCTTAACGACGGTTAGAGCTCCTCGCCACGCAAACAGTCTTGAAAGCAACCCCAGGGTCAACTTGGTAGTCGCCTTCGCTCGACGAGGCTTGACCTTACGTTCCAGGTAAAAGCCAATTGCTTGCGGAGGAAGAGATTCTCAGCGGCCAAAGCGCACCGCGGCCGCAGGCTAACCCTGATGAACCTCAGGGTATCTAACCAAAGATCGAACATGGGCAGCAGCACGTTGGAAAGGGAATTGAGTTTCGGCATCAACGACCGGATCGCACACCGCGGACTTTGTCGTCACTCAAAGGTGTGAATCGGGGCGGACGGATTTATTGCGGAAGACAGGACCTGCCCGGAATTCACTATCAGATCGGGTTGCTTTACCGGATGTACGAGAACACCCCTTCGGGCGATAGCAGGTCCATTCAGGAATTCGATTCCGAGCTCAAAATCAATCCCTACGACGCCTGGAGCGAGTACCGGTTGGGACGTGTCCATCTGAAGGGGCAAGAAACCGACGATGCGATCACGCATCTTCGCCGAGCCGTGCGACTGGATGGGACCCTCGTGCCTGCCCGCCTAGTGCTAGCGCGGGCTCTGGAAGGCCGAGGCGACGTGGGTGGGGCACGCGAGCAACTGGAAGCCGCCAGCAAGATCGACCCGAGGAATGCCACCGTCCACTATCGACTCGCCAATATCTATAAGAAGGGCGGCAACCTTGCTGGCTCGGCAGAAGAGATGCAGCGCTTCGAAGCAATCCAGGCCGGGAAACAGGGCGGCCAGGAGGATCTGCACAAGGCGATACGACGCGCCATCGAGCCCGAGGACGAGGAGTCTCCAGACCCCCATGACTAGCGCGCCCCGCACCTCCCTCGAAACATCACCCTCTCCAAGCGGCGTCCGGGCGAGATGGCGACCTTCACAACGATCTTGCTGCCTGCGTGCCCGAAGTGGCGAATTGGGCGGAATCGACCCTGTTGTGTGTCCTCAAAATCGAGCTGGCTCGCAGAATCAGTGGCTCGCGAACAGTCGCCTTCTGGTTGAATCAGCCGTGTAGACTGTTTCGATGCCCCGGTTTCTCACGGCTTTCCTGGCTTGGTTCGGCGCATTCTTCCGCTCTCGGCATGTTCTCGGACTTGAGCTTGCGGCCTAGCGGCAGCAGGTGGGCGTTCTCAAGCGCCAGAACCCCCGTCCCAAGTTGAGCCGGTGCGATCGCCTATTCTGGATGACCCTTCGACGCCTATGGTCAAGATGGGCGCGGGTGCTGGTCATCGTGAAGCCGGAGACGGTCGTGACCTGGCATCGCGCCGGGTTCCGGTGGTACTGGCGCTTCCTTTCTCGCCATCGCCCCGGCCGGCCGAAAATCACCTCTGCACTTCAGAAACTCATTCGGTCGATGGCCACCGCGAATCCGACTTGGGGGGCTCCCAGGATCCATGGCGAGCTCCTGAAGTTGGGGTTCGAAATCTCTGAATGCACGGTTTCCCGCTATCTTGGCCGAATGAACCGTCCTAAAGATTCTGGAAAGCGGTGGTTAACCTTTCTCAAGAACCATCGCGAAGTAATTGCTGCCATGGATTTCTTTACTGTGCCCACGTCGACCTTGCGGGTAATTTACTGCTTTTTCGTGATCAGCTACAGGCGGCGGAGAATCTCGCACTTCAATGCAACGGAGCATCCCACCAGTCAGTGGATCGTGCAGCAGCTGCGGGAAGCCATCTCGGACGATAGCGCACCCAAGTCCTTGCTCTTGGATTATGATGGCAAATTCAGCGGAGACGTAGCGAGGATGCTGGAATGCCTCGGCAGCAATCTGATTCGAACGGCCTACCGCAGTCCCTGGCAGAACGGCTTGGCAGAGCGCTGGGTTGGCAGCTGTCGTAGGGAGTTGCTGGACCATGTGATCGTGCTGGGCGAATCCCATCTGCGGCGGCTCGTTCGAGAGTACCTCCACTACTACCACGAAGATCGCGTCCATGACGCCCTGAACAAAGATGCGCCCACCGGGCGTGTGCTCGAGCGGAGGCAGACCGATGCGTCCAGAGTCGTGGCTGTACCGCGTGTCGGGGGCCTGCATCATCGCTATCAGTGGCAGACGGCCGCATGAAGTGTACGAGCCCCGACCGTTCCCTTTCCGTTGCGGCTTCCTTCTTAGAGGGCAACGCCAGGCATGTCAAGACTCCACCAAAGCTGCCGAAACCCTGTCTGCGCGTGCGCCCTCGTCATGTGGACAAAGGAGGGCGCGGGCTGGCGGCGACCACCTCTTTTTCTTGGGCGGCTTGTTCTTGAGGACACACAGGCTGTTTTTGTAGCGTACGCACCACTATCGCGTTTTGGCGAAGGACTCCCTCTGCGATCTAAGGTATCTTACGTGGTGAACAACGGTCATTCGCCGCCCGTCTCGCCGGGCTTATCTCTCGCCTAACTGATGCCAGTAGCGTTCGATGGCCTCCAAGCTCTTTCCTTTGGTTTCGGGGACGAAGGCGTAGCAGAAGGCAAACGACAAGACGCAGATAAACGCATAGATCCAATAGGCTCCCGCCGGACTTGCCCAGCGCACTAGCGACAAGAACGTACCGGTGATGAGCCAGTCCGCCGCCCAAACTGACAGCGTTGCCAGGGACATGGCTTCGCCGCGAATTTTGGTGGGGTAGATTTCCGAGATCAGCAACCACACCACGGGTCCCAATCCGACGCCGAAGAATACGACTGCCACCACGAGCTCATAAAACACCGCGATTCCGGTAGCGTGGGAGTGGAAGGCCGCCCCCACCAGGGCCAATGTGGCTCCCATGCCCCCGGTACTGATGAGGAGGAGAGCGCGCCGGCCCAGCCAGTCGACGAGAAACATCGAGACGACGGTGACGAGCACCATCATCATGCCGATCCCCACGGTGGCCAGGATCGCGGCTTTCGCGGAAGGATAACCTGCTCGGGTCAAGACTTCCGGCGCGTAGAAAACGATGGTATCGATACCCGAGAACGACTGAATACTGGCAAGCACCACACCGACGATCACCGCCCGTCGAAATCCTGGTTTGAACAGACTGCGGAACCCTTCCCCTTCTTCGTGTAAGGCGCCCTCGACTTCCGCCAGTTCCGCTTCCGCCTCGTCGCCGCGGCCAAGGCGATGGAAGCTCGCGAGAGCGCGATCGCGCTGACCTTTGCGTGCCAGCCAGCGTGGACTCTCCGGGAGAAAAATCATACCCACAAACAGTCCAACAGATGGGAACACTGCGCTCATGAACATCCATCGCCAATTCTGCGACGCGGCAAAGGCGTAGTCGACGAGGTAAGCCAAGAGTACGCCTACTGTGATCGCGAGTTGGTTGCCGGCTACCAGCGCCCCGCGATGGCGCGCCGGCGACACCTCGGCAATATAGAGGGGCACGACCATCGACGCGATCCCAGCGAACGCGCCAATAAAGAACCGCGCCACGGCCAGCGACGCGAGTCCGACGGAAAGCCCGCTGAGGATGGTGAACAGGGTAAACCCGAGGCCGGTGACCACCAGCACCATCCGGCGGCCCCAGCGATCGGCACTATAGCCGACGACCGCCGACCCTACCAGGGCTCCGGCAAGCAGGGTGCTGACGACAAATTCGATTAGCGAGTCGGTCAGATGAAAATCCGAGCGGAGGAAGAGCATCGCGCCCGAGATCACGCTGATGTCGTAACCAAAGAGCAAACCTCCTAGAGTTGCGACGCCCGACGCGAGTACGACGGCGCCATTGACGGGTGAGCTGCTGCGTGCAGTGGATGCCTCGACCAATTTTGAACCTCCGAATCCCTTTCGCGACTTCCTCATCACGTCCGGGTAGACACGATTTCGACGGGGACTTGCAAAGGGTGGAAATGTTGGGACGGCCATTCCTTCCGGCGACAGAACCAGAAGCTATTTCGGCATTTGTTGAGACCCCTCTCACAGCCTGTGGAGGCGTTTCAAAACGTTATCGTCAGCCCGCCGTCCACGATCAGCGTTTGCCCGGTGATGTACGAACTATCGTCGGAAGCCAGAAAGACGACCACGCGCGCAATTTCTTCCGGCTCTCCCGGCCGCGCCAGGGGGATGCGGCGATTCTTGATAAACCATTCCTGGAAAAATTCCGTCCTGGTTTCATCCATGCCTTTGACGATCGACAAAGGAGTGTGAATGCATCCGGGCGCGATGGCGTTGGCGAGGATACCATAGGAGGCCAACTCGACGGCCAGGGATTTGGTGAAAGTCATGATGGCGCCTTTGGCGGCCGCATAGGCTCCCACTTCCACCTGCGGTGTCAGGGCCTGGATCGAAGTAATGCTGATGATGCGCCCCCACTTTTGTTTGGCCATGTGCTCGGCAACCAACTTCGAACCCCAATAGATGGCCTCGAGATTGACCGCCTGGGTCCGCCGCCATTGTTCCAAGGTGCTGTGCAGAATGTCGGCATAAAAGGAAATGGCGGCGTTATTGACGAGAATATCGATTTTCCCGTTCTCCGCGGCAACCTCCTCGACGCACTGCCGGTAGGCAGGCTGGTCCGTAATATCGAATACATAGGGCTTGACCTTACCTCCCGTGTTCTCGATGACGCTGCAAACGGTTTTGACTAAGGGGTTTACGTCAACCGCCGCCACGCTCGCACCTTCACTAGCCAATTCCCGGGCGATCGAGCGGCCGATTCCCGAGGCTGCCCCGGTTACGATGGCAACGCGTCCGTCAAGTCTCACAGCCGTTTCTCCTTCTCTCCCATACGGGTGCAATCCTCCCAAAATAGGGGAAAAAGCCGGAGAAGCTCCAGCAAAATCTGGGGAGTAGCGCCAGTAAGGATGACGGGTACATTACGTCCGATAAATGCTCTGTCAGAATAAAGTGCTTGATTTGGGCTTAAGACTCACTAGTATCGTAGCGCATTCTATTTGAAAGTGACCCGTCTACATGATCGTTGTGATGCTGAATTCTGCTGCCGTGAGCAGAAGCCCGGGGACGCGAGAAATCCGGACCGCCCCAGCCAGTCCACGGTCGCGCTTCCATTCTACGCCCCAGGCGACCGAGATCAAGGAGGAACCATGAAGACCAAGCCGGAAGAAATGCTTGCTAGTGAAGGGGGGCCCAAAGCGGTACCTCGACTCGGTCCCTTCCCGTCCAAGCTCGGACGAGAAGAGCTGTGGGAACTCATCGACATGTGGGAGCTAAGTTCATCCAACAAGGAAAGAATCAAGGAAATCCTCGACCATGATTCGAACCTCGAGGGGCCCCACCTGTTTCGCTACTACAATCCCAAGCCCAGCCGGGTGGCAGCGGCCGAAGAGGCCATGCGGCAGTTGATTGGCACGAAGCATTGCCTGGCGGTCAATTCCTGCACGTCGGCGTTGATCGCGAGTTACCGGGCCCTGGGCATAGGGGCGGGGGATGAGGTGATCGTGCCGGCCTACACCTTTTTCGCCAGCGCGGCAGGGGTGGTGGCATCCAACGGTGTTCCCGTCATCGTGGAGATTGATGACTCTCTGACCCTTGATCCGGAGGCCGCGGAGCGCGCGATTACGTGCCGGACCAAGGCCATAGTGGTCGTGCACATGCGCGGGGCGGCGGGACAAATGGACGCTTTGGTGGACTTGGCCAAACGCAAAGGTCTCCCCTTGGTGGAAGATGTCGCCCAAGCCGGCGGAGGGTCTTTCCGGGATAAGCGCCTCGGAAGCATCGGCTCCATGGGGTGCTTCAGTTTCGACCATTACAAGGTCATGTCTTCGGGGGAAGGCGGATTTGTAACCACGGATGACGAATGGCTCTATACACGCGCGCAAAGCTGGCATGACACGGCGGCGTGCTGGCGACCCGATCGTTTTGCGCGCGAGCGCCGCGAAGGGGAATTGTTTGCCGGTGAGAACTATCGCATGAGCGAGTTGCAGGGAGCAGTGGCTATAGCCCAAATTCGCAAGACGGACACCCTGCTGGCGGGCTATCGCCGGGCGCGGGACCTGATCTTAGCGGGAATCGATAAATTCCCCGGGCTTAGTTTCCGGCGCCTGACCGACCCGGCGGGCGATACGGCGATCTGTTTGATCATGTTCCTGCCTGGCCCGGATCTCACGCGACGAGCGATCGAGGAGTTACACGCCGAGGGCGTGCCGGCGGGAGGAGTCTACGATTCCAAGGTCCGTGACTGGCACATTTATACCTATTGGGAGCACGTGCTGGAAATGAAGAGCGCCGCCGCGGACGGACTGCCGTGGAGCGCCGTACCGTTAGCAGAGTTACCCAAGTACTCGCGCGATATGTGTCCCCGCACTTTGGACCTGTTGGGCCGCTCCGTGCATATTGAGATCAACCACAATTACAGCGAAGCGGACTGCCACGCCATCGCCGGAGGAATCAACAAGGTTTTTCACCGGCTATGGAATCACTGACTGCTGCTAATACGGTGAGGGATGAACCCCCTCACCCTTGGAGGCTGTCTCAAAACTAGGTATTTTAGATTTTTGCACAGCGCAAGTTATCGATTATTCGTTCCAAAGAACGTGATTTTGCCAGCTACGAGACGGCCTCCTTGGGGGAGAGGGGGGCTTGGCACTCCATTTTGCAGTCCTCAATAGAGCGAGGCCGTAAGAGTTGGGACCTCTGCCCATCGCACGGGTGGAAGCAGTGGCCGAGTTGAAAAAAAGCTAAGGAGACATGCACATGAAAATCGGTCTGTGTTTGGAAATGGCACTACTACAACTACCCTTTGAAGCGCGTGTGCGGAAGGCTGCCGAGTTGGGTTTCGAGCGTGTAGAGATTTGGTGGGTGGATAGCTCCTTTAAGGGAACTCCCGAACAACTGGCCAGGCTGGCCGAGGAAGCCGGCGTCAAATTCACCGACACGGTGATCAACGCTCCGGATGGATCCATGGGCGGAAATCTCACCGATCCGCGCCAGAACATGGATGTGTTTATGGCGCGCGCCCAGAAGACCTTGGACTACACCCGGGAGGCTCAAATCCCGGCCACCATCGTGTTGACCGGCAACCGGGTAGCCGGGCTGGATGAGAAGACCCAGGAAGAGTCGGTGGTGGAACGGCTGAAGTCGGTGGTGGACATGGCGGAAAAGGCCGGCGTGACGGTGCTGCTGGAGCCTCTGAACGATCTCTACGATCACCCCGATCACTGGCTAACCAGCAGCGATAAGGGTGCCGCCATCTGCCGGCGCATCGGCTCCCCGCGTCTGCGACTGCTCTTCGATACTTATCACATGCGGGTCATGGAAGGCGACTTGGTCAAGCACATCGAGAGGAATATCGATGTGATCGGCCATTTCCACGCCGCCGGCGTGCCGGGCCGCCACGAGGTATTTGCTGGTGAAACCAACTACCCGTTCGTCTTGAAGAAGATCGAGGAAATGGGCTACAAGGGCGCCTTCGGACTGGAATATTCTCCGTCCACGGACGACGAAGCTTCCCTGAAACAGTCCCTTGCCTATCTGAAAGGGTAGCCGTGTCCCTCGTCCTCATGGGGAAGTGAGGACAGGAGCCGCTCAGGACATAGGGGTTGGAGGGTTTGGGCATCTGCCTAAGGAGGAAGCGATGATGCGAGTGACTAGCTTGATCTTCTGTTTGTGCTTCGCCGGATTGTGGACCTCATGGGCTTCGGGGCAGACTCCATTTCTCGACATCGCGCCTTTCGCGCGGCGGTGCTGCGTCAAGGATCAAAACAAGTCGCAAGTGGCTTTCGATTACGGTGAGGCGAGAAGTGCCGGTCAGAATGCCGAGCGGGCGGCTGACGGCCGTTATATCTACGGCTTGCAGTGGGCCGAAGAACGCGACATCCGGGAAGTCCGGGTGAGCGCACAGGCCGGCGGTGGCGGGGCGCGGGGAGAAGTGGAGTACTGGTTTCTCAACTGGCCCTATTCGCCTCCGGAGATGCCTCATATTGAAGACCCCGTCGACGACCCCTGGCAGGGTCGATGGCTGAAGGCATCGACGAAAGTGGATTGCGAGGGAGCGGACTGCCGGTATACGTTCCGGCCTTTGGCAAAAGCGGAAAATCCCCTGGCCGCGAACCTCCCGGGATTGGACTATCGCCGCACGCTGAAGGTGCGGCTGGTATTTCATGCCGACCCAGGTATCGAGGCGGTGCAGATATTCAGCGGCTCGAGCGAGAAAGCTGTGGACGTGCGGGTTGAGCTGGGAGCGGGGGAAACGGCTGCCTACACCTGGGACGGCGCCGTGCGCGTCTACAATGGCCATATCAGGAGCCTACAGACTTGGAACGGGTCCGCGGGAGACTCGGTGCACGGGGATTCCTTCCAAGTCACCAGCGGGGGCAGCCCGAAAGGTCTGGCGCTCGCGCTAACGGCCGCCGAGCCTTCCCTCCCGGGTTCGCACGATGTTACGGTGGTCACGCTCGAAGCTGGAAGCCGCACGTTTTCTTTTGCCCTTCCGGACGTGGAAAAAGGCCCCGTCTACATTCCCGACTTTTACGCTTACGTCAGCTTAGCCATAGACGCGCACAACTTCTCCCCCTCCATCGTCAAATCCGGGGAAAAAATCCGCGAGAAGCTGGCGCGGGAACCGGAACAGACTTACGAACGGGCCTCGCGAGAGATTCCACCCCTCGATCCGGTGGTTCGGCAAGGTGGGCGCCTTTACTTGCCGCTGGCGGCCGACGCCAGTTGGCAGAAATTCGCTTTTGAGTGGGGCGGTAACATCACCATTTCCAAGATCGACGACAAAGCGAAAGGTCAGGAACTCAAGCGGCTGGAATGGGCGGGCAACCGAATCTCCTGGCGGATCGGGACGGGAGCGACGCCGCAGTACCGGCCCGACTCGAAGGATTCCCAACTCTCGGTGTTGGAGGATTACCTGCCCGTTGCCCAGGCGACCTGGACAACCGATGGTATCGAATACAACGAGGAAGGCTTTGCCACTTTACTATCGGGACCTTTGGGTCCAGACGATCCCGGGCGGGATGAGCAGACCCCGGCCATCCTGATGCTGAAGCTGCGGGCCCGCAATCCCGGCGCCGCGCCGGTAACCGCTCACTTGTGGCTGGCCACCAATCTCGCCGAGCCCGTCACCCTGGAAAAAGGGGAACTCCTGGCGCAGGGGGGCCAGTTGGTCCGCGCCCGCACGCAGTTTCCCCAGACTGCTAAGGTCTCGCCGGGGGCGGTAGCGGATGGCGCGAAAACCCTACAGGGAATCCACGCTGCCATCGCACTGGGTCCGCGCGATGAGGAGACGGTGCTGCTCTCATTGCCCTTCGTACCCAGGCTCTCCGCCGCCGAACGCCAGCAACTGGCGGAGCTCAACTACGACGACCAGCGCCGCCGCGTGATTAACTACTGGCGTCAGGTTACAGACGGGGTAGTTCCCTTTGACGTGCCGGAGAAACGCTTCGTCAGCTTCGCCAAAGCGGTGATCCCTCACATCCGGATCAGCACCACCAAGGATCCGAAAAGCGGGGTCTACATGGTCCCCGCGGCGAGCTATTCCTATGCGGTCTTCGACAACGAAGCCTCTTTCCAGTGCGTCATGCTGGATGCCCTGGGTGACCACAAACTCGCCGCCGACTATCTGGAGGCGTTCCTGCGCATGCAGGGGTCCAAGCCGTTCCTTGGCACCTTCACCGGCGATCAGAAGGACGTGTATCACGGGGCCCGGGTTGACGCGGAGCGCGACTACACCGCCGCGGAATACAACCTCGACCATGGAACCGCACTCTGGGCGCTGGGTGAACACTATTTCTACACCCGTGATCGGGCGTGGCTGGAACATGCCGCCCCCAGCATGAAGCGGGCGGCGGACTGGGTCGTCGCACAGCGAAAACTCACTGAGTTAATGGATGGCGACCAGCGTATTCCCGAATATGGTCTTCTCCCCGCGGGCCACCTGGAAGATAACGCGGACTGGGCCCACTGGTTTTCCGTAAACGCCTTTGCGGCGGCGGGCATGACCGGCTTGGCGAGGGCCCTCGAGGAGGTCGGCGCGCCCGACGCCGACAAGTACGCGCAGGAAGCCGCGGCGTACAAGCAGGACTTGCGGGATGCGGTGCTGCGGGCATCCCGCCTGGCCCCGGTGATCAAGCTGCGCGACAACACCTACGTGCCCTACCTCCCTACGCGGCCCTACCAGCGCATTCGCCTGTTTGGTCCCATCCGGGTCGCCTACTATTCGCGCTATCCCCAGAAGGTGTTGCCCACGTACCGTCTCTCCGCCACGCGGGAAGTCCTCTACGGGCCAATGATCCTTCTGGCTACCGACATATTCCGCACCGATGAGCCATTGGCGAATTGGGTGTTGGACGATTGGGAAGATAACGCCACCATGTCGTCTTCGCTCGGCCTCCATGTGCATGGGTGGGTGGACGACGAGCTTTGGTTCAGCCGGGGGGGGATGGTATTCCAGGCCAACCTGCAGAATCCCATCCTGACCTATCTCCGGCGCAACGAAGTGCCCGCGGCCTTGCGCAATCTCTATAACGATTTCGTGGCGTGCTTGTACCCGGCTGTAAACGCCTTTACCGAAGAGTATCGCCAGTGGGGCTCTCCGAGCGGACCCTTCTACAAGATTCCGGACGAAGCGAAGTTTGTGAACCGGGTTCGCGACGTGCTTGTGCGCGAGGATGGTGATGCCTTGTGGCTGGCGGCCGGAACGCCGCGGCGGTGGCTTGCGCCGGGCGAAGCGGTGGAAGTGCGCGAGGGGGCAAGCTACTTCGGTCCCGTCAGCTACCGTTTGGAAGCGCACGAGGGCGGGGTAGACGCGCGGGTGACGTTACCGCGGCGGAATCCGCCCAGGACCGCGTGGTTGGTCCTGCGCGCTCCCGAGGGAAAGCAATTACGGTCGGTGGAAGTGGACGGAAAGGAATGGACGGACTTTGACCCCAAGCTGGAGCGGATCGGGCTGCCCATTCAAGCCGGCGAGATCCACGTCAACGCGCGCTTCTGAGGACGGCGTATATTATTCTCATATAGACAAAAGCATTGTAGTAATTTCGCTAACCGTTACATATTTGTTCGCTACGGGAAAAACCCAT
>Ga0209039_10003325_pt1 | contig 12636 bp, 9 predicted proteins | sample BogFormECP12_OM1_FD_188238 | JGI IMG/M metagenome (GOLD analysis project Ga0209039, IMG submission 188238) | Bog forest soil microbial communities from Calvert Island, British Columbia, Canada - ECP12_OM1 (SPAdes) (version 2) | ecosystem: Environmental > Aquatic > Freshwater > Wetlands > Bog ...
CGGCTTGTCACCTGCCTTGAACTCAGCCCAAGGGTTGCCCCTCATGTCCTTTAGGATCGGACGTTGCCACTCGAACTCTGGATGTTTCTTAAGGAACTTGCCAGCGATGAAGTCTTCGCCGCAGGGATGCCCTGCTCGGGCCTGCAGCGTCATGTTGCGCGCCATCGTGCTGTCGGCGGCCTGTGCCGTTACCGCGCCCATCGGGGCATACGGAGGTTCGGACCACACCGGATCGCCGGTGGGAGAGCTATCGCCATGACCACACAAGCCTCGCAAATTGCGATCGTCCTTACCCTCAAAAGTGTCCCAGTGATCGGCAAGGAATTTCTCGCCCAGCGCGACATCGATCTGCCCCTTGTTCGGCGGCATCAGCTCTTCCCAGCGCTTACGGCGCGCATTCGGTGAGCTGGACATGATCTTAGGATCGAAATTGGTTTCCGCCTTGGTGAATGCGGCGTCGCTGGGGTAGTTGGCGCCCGCGAAGTACCCATTCTTGGTCCGCCAGACGCGATGCATCTTCAGTCCAAGCTCGAAGCGGGCGATCTCGCCAGTGTTGTTGTCGGCCAACAGCCAGTCGTTGGCGTAGCCGCCGTTATTACCGTCCAGCATGATTTGCACATACTCGTCGATCGAGTTGGCATACTGCAGCGCCTTGCGAGCGCGCATGAATTCAGGCTTCCCGCTGGGATCGAACAAGGTGAAACCGGTGATCGTGGTTTCGGTGACCATCAGGCCCGCCGCATTTATACCAAAATCGTCGTCGCTGACGATGATGCCAGGAAAACCGTCCATCACCATGTGATAGCCGCGGGCCGGCACAATGTCGAAGATGATGGTCCAGCGCTTGCCGGTAGCGTAGTCCGTCCAATTGCTGTGCGCCATCACCGGCTTGTGGTCTTTGGTCCACGAGCCGGTGGCGACAAACGCGCTGCAGTTGCCGGGCGCTTTCAGATCGGGCGCATTGGCGCGCTTCTCCTGCCGGTTGAGCCAGGGAACGTAATAGTCGGGGATCTCTTCCATCGCGTTAAGCGCGACAACATCCCACAAGTCCAGCGCCGAACCGTGGGCTTTCAGTCCGTCGGCAATCCCCTGCAGTTCCTGCTGATACTCCAAGTCAATGTGAGGCCACAAGATGTTTTGCGCTGTCTGGCGGTAGAACTCCCACTCGCGCTTGGTGCGATGCACGTCTTTAAGTTGAACCGTCTTGAATCCGTCCTCGATTTCAAGAGCAAGCAGGTACCCGTGCTGGTAGCCGATGTCGGCCGGCGATCCTTCAAGGTGCACGTAAATCCAGCCGTCGCGCTGGAAACGATAAGCAGGCTTCAGTCGCGCTTCGTCAGGTTTGTTGGCATCCTGCTTGGCCGAGGCAAACGCGGCGAAGCCGAACAAGGCAGTAAAACTCAGCACCAACGAAAACAGCAAACGATAACCATTGCGCATGCGATTTTCCCTTCGAAACTTAACAAAACAATAGACCGAAGCAGCTTAACGCTTCATGCGACCAATAGCAACGCATTGGACGCTTCCACCACAATAATACGGTGGAGGCTAAGATGCTGCGATATGATGTTGCGCTGTGAGGGAACACGATGATCGAAGACTGGTACCACCAGCTGCAAGCTTCAAGTCAAAGGTCCCGCGCATTCCTTCTTCTCCTGACGTTATGCGCCACCGGGCCGCTTTACGCGCAGGAGAAGCGTGACCCGGGTAGCTGGAAGTTCGCCGTTTCCGGTGACTCGCGAAACTGCGGCGACATCGTGATGCCGGCCATAGCGCAGGGAGTACGCGGCGATGGCGCCGAGTTCTATTGGCACCTCGGGGATTATCGTGCCATTTATATGATCGACGAGGACTACCACCACATCCATCCGGAAACCAAGCTGGAGGACTACCAGAAGGATGCCTGGGATGATTTCGTCAAGCACCAGTTGCAGCCCTTTGGCGACCTGCCGGTTTTTCTGGAGATCGGTAATCACGAGATGATCTCGCCCATGAACCGGAGTCAGTATCTGGTCCAGTTTGCGAAATGGTTTGACACACCGGTGTTGCGCCAACAGCGCCTGGCTGACAACCCGAACGGCTGGCTGTTGCAGACCTATTACCACTGGATCGATCGCGGCGTCGATTTCATCGGTATGGACAACTCCTCCGGCGACCAGTTCAATGAGGAGCAGATGAACTGGTTCAAGAACGTGCTGCACAGCGCGGCCAACAACAATTCTGTGCGTACGGTCGTACTGGGTATGCATGAAGCCCTGCCAGACAGCTTGTCCACCGGGCACAGCATGAACGACTCTGCAACCGAGGAAAGCAGCGGTCGAGAGGTCTACGGTCAATTGCTTGCCTTTCAACGAAGCACCAAGAAAAACGTATACGTCCTGGCAAGCCATTCGCATTTTGTTATCAATAATGTGTACGCAATCGCCTGCCGTCCAAAGGACGAGGTTCTCACCGGTTGGATCATCGGAAGCGCCGGGGCTGTACGCTATCGTTTGCCGCAGGAGCACTCGGCCGCAAGCATTGCGAAGACGGATGTTTATGGATATTTGTTAGGTACCGTCGCATCCGATGGCACGATCTCGTTCGAGTTCAAAGAAATCAACAAAACCGATGTCCCAACCGACGTAAAAAAGGAATTCTCCCCCAAGCAAGTGGACTTTTGTTTCGATCAGAACAAGTCGCCGAACACTCCCGTGGGCGCTGCGTGCGGCGCTGGCGTAACGCCGAACAGCAAATAGCCCATCGTCACCCTAGCTTCTCCAGCGCAGCGTAACCGGTCCGCTCATGGGATGGCGCATAGGAGCGCCCGTCGCCTGCGATTCCAGCCGCGCCTGCTTCAGCTCGAAGTACCACTTCGCAGGGCGGTCGGCGTCGTCAATCAGCATCAGGCTGGGATTGTGCTTTAGCCCTTCGGCTTGCTGGATCATGGTCAACTGGTCCTGGCGCACGAAGCGCCGCCCGAAGAACTTGGCCATCGATGTAAGAAAAGGCACATTGCGGAAGATGTTCCATGCACCGCAGACGTCGATGCGACATTGGTTCTCAGCTGTAGGCGTCACCGTCGTCAAGCTGGCAAACCACTTGTCGCCGCAACGGATGATCTCGTAGCGGCGGTTCGGCAGCACGAAGTCGATGGTGGTCGTGATCGGCTGGCCATAGACGCCGAGCAGTTTGTACGGAGCGCTGTTGGTCGATGGTTGATGCGCGATCATGCGAAAACCATTTTCGATGGGCTCGAACTGTTTGGTCTTCGCATGAATGCTGCGCCGCGAGCGCCACCACCAGGCGTTATGCACAAATGGCCCGTGCGCTGGATCCATCAGCCCGATGATTCCGTGGTCCACGTTGCAGGGCAGGTCCGCCGCCAGATGCGCCGTCCGACATCGCCGGCTGAACTTGGGGACCTCCGGAACCGCGGGTAATTCCATGTCCGGTCGCAGGCGTCCACGACCCGGTTGCGGAACATAGACCCAAACATGGCCATCGCGCTGTTCGCAGGGAAACGCTGCGGCAAAAATTCGAGACGGATCGAGCGAATCCTCTTCGGTGAGTGAAGGAATTTCGCGGCACTGGCCCGACACCGGCTCGAAAGCCCAGCCATGGTACTTGCAGGTCACCTGCCGGCCATCGAACCACCCGTAGGAGAGCGGAATGCCGCGATGCGGACAGGCGTCGCGCATCGCAAAGTACTTCCCTTCCGTGGTTCGTCCCAAGACCAGCGGAATGCCCAGCAGCATGGCCCTGGCCATGTGCTTGCCGGCGACTTCCGATGAGCGCAGTGCCGGATACCAGTCGTCGTAGAGCAGCGTGGCCATGGGGCCCGAAGCCGCGACCTGCGCGCGAGTGACTTCGCCAATCATGTTCCTGAGTTCCCATACTATCGCCGAACCACGGCCGAGACTAGGGCGGTTGCGGACGCGACGGATCAATGTCTGATAATGAGTACCCCCTCCCCCTCCCCCCTCCGGTTCTTTAGAATCATCACATTACGAGATTTTTTCCGGCAAGCTATTGATTCCCAATGGCTTACAGGTATCTTCTTTTATTGCAACACTTACAAGCGGAGTTACCGGCTCCGTACACAGCTCCCAGGGTCAGAGGCCAAGACCCAACAGTGGGAACAGATTTTCAAAGGATCCCTTCACCACGCCCTGGGGCGCGTGAGGACACGCATCCTGCCGGGTCAGCCGAGGCGGCCCAAGCTCCAAGATAGTCCAGAGTTAAGGTTTGTCAAGATTACGAAGGTACATGCCGGGTAACTGTACTTTCGTAATATCTGGGCGGCAGGGTAACCATGCCGCGGGGGGGACCGACAGCGGAATCGGCATAGGGGAAACGGCTAGATCACCACGGTTTCCTGGTGCTCGCCGTACACACGGCGCATGCCGTCGGAGATCTCGCCGACCGTGGCGTTGGCTTCCACGGCTTCGACAATCACAGGCATCAGGTTCGCGGTGCCGCGCGCCGTATCTTCCACCTGCTTTAGAGCAGCCTGCCACTTCGCTTTGTCGCGCTTGGCGCGCATGGCGCAAAGGCGTTCCACCTGGTTGCGCTCCAGAGCTTCGTCAATGTGCTGCAGCGGAATCGGTTTCTCTTCGTCGTGATGGAACGCGTTCACGCCCACGACGATGGCTTCCTTCTGATCGACTGCCCGTTGATACTCGTAGGCGGCGTTCTGGATCTCCTGTTGGATGAATCCACGCTCGATGGCCTTCAATGTGCCACCCATGGCTTCAATCTTGTCGATATAAAGGCGCGCACCCGCCTCGATCTGGTTGGTCAGCGATTCGACGTAATAAGAGCCGGCCAGCGGGTCGATGGTCTGCGGTGCGCCCGACTCATAGGCGATGATTTGCTGTGTGCGCAGGGCGATTCGCGCCGACTGCTCAGTCGGCAGCGCCAGCGCTTCATCGAAGGAGTTGGTGTGCAGAGACTGTGTTCCGCCCAACACGGCGGCCATCGCCTGTAATGCGGTGCGGACGATGTTGTTCTCCGGCTGTTGCGCCGTCAACGTCGAGCCGGCAGTCTGGGTGTGGAAGCGAAGCATCCACGACTTGGGATTCTTGGCGCCGAAGTGATCGCGCATAATGCGCGCCCACATGCGGCGGGCGGCGCGGTACTTTGCTACCTCTTCCAAAAAATTGCTGTGCGCGTTGAAGAAAAACGATAGCCGGGGAGCGAATTTGTCCACGTCAAGACCGGCGTCAATCGCGGCCTGCACGTAGGTCATGCCGTTCGACAGCGTGAAGGCGACCTCCTGGTCAGCAGTGGATCCGGCCTCGCGCATGTGGTAGCCCGAGATGGAAATGGTGTTCCACTCGGGCACGTTCTCGTTGGCGTAAGAAAAGATGTCGGTGATAATACGCATCGCCTGCGCCGGGGGATAGATGTACGTGCCGCGCGCGATGTATTCCTTCAGTACATCGTTCTGCACCGTGCCGGAAAGCTTGCGGACCTCGCGCCCGGTGCGCCGCGCGGTGACGATGTAGAGCGCGAGCAGAATGGACGCAGTAGCGTTGATGGTCATCGAAGTGGAGATTTTCTCCAGGTTGATGCCGTCGAACAGCCGCATCATGTCCTCGATGGAATCGATCGCGACGCCTACCTTGCCGACCTCGCCCATGGCGAGCGGGTTGTCGGAGTCGAGGCCGATCTGTGTGGGCAGGTCGAACGCAACACTCAGGCCGGTGGTTCCCTGGCTTAGCAGATATTTATAACGGTGGTTGGACTCTTCGGCATCGCCCATGCCGGCGTATTGCCGCATGGTCCACAGGCGGCCGCGATACATGCTGGCCTGCACACCGCGGGTGAAGGGGAACTGTCCCGGGTAGTTGAGGTCGCGGTCGTAGTCCCACCCTTCGAGATCGGCCGGAGAGTAAAGAGGATGAACGCTGATGTGCGAAGAGGTTTCTTGCTTGTCCGCCGGTTTGGTGGCGACAGCGCTTTTTTCTTTTGTTTCGGCCATGGCAATCGGCCCTCAGTAATGGAGATAATTTAACTATCAACTGGTTTGCGGGAAGCCCGCTATGACATGCGTCACAAAAAGCAGTTTTCGAGTTTCAGGTTTCAGGTTTCCAGAGAGCCCGATCTGAAAAAATCGAAACTCGAACTATCGCTTCCGCGATCGCCAAAAGGAAGTTACGCCGAAGTAGGCGAAGACGAGCGCGAACGCCGCCGCTACTAGTACCCTGCCCGCTCCGGACGTTCCCATCTGATAATGGTGGTACTGACGAACGGCCGCCCCTCCTCCTACGAAGGCGAGAAAAAAGAAGAGTAACCCCGCGACTTCCAGCCACAGGACATGCAGCACTCGTTTGATGCTGCCGAAAGTGACGGTGCCTGCTCGGTAGAAGGCGCGCACCCATCGGTTTTCGCCCCCCTTCCGTCCCGCGACGCGGAGAAACGCCCGGCCTTGAGTGCTGAAATCGCGGGGTGACACGCTGAACCTCTTCCGCAGGGTAGTTAGCGCTCGAAATGTTATTCTACCAGCCTGGATTTGTTGCCGACCGGTCGCCCGACGGTGGCTATGACCATCGTCACAAAACTTTCACTCATTGTTTGCATCAAAACCTATGACACAGGGGTAGCTAAAGAGTTAAAGTACTTCGAGCAGTATCGAGCGTGGCATCCGGCGGTAGGTTTGCCCACTCAGCAAAGGCGTCAGGTGTCATCGTGGATCAACGACTGAAAGGCCTAATGAAGGAATTGGGAGAAGCGATCAACAGTTCGCTTTCCGATTCCGATGAGATTGCGGCGGTCATCTCGAGGATCAAAGCCGGCGGGTACGACGTGTTTCTCGTGCTGGAGGCGACCATAGGAGTCAACCAGCGCGATGAGGAGGTCGTAGAGAAGAGCCCGATTAGGGTCCGGACGTCATCCGATTTCCGGATGACCTCGCAGGACGTGAAGTTTCTGAAGTCGCTGCGTATCCGAGTGGATGACTTGAAATAGCACAAAGGCCCCGCATCGTGTACTACGGAAGGGACTGCATTGTGCTAACATTCGACTTCGCCTGTGGGGCGGCATGTGCCACCAAGGCGCGGCCGACCCTCCTGTGAACCAGTTTACAAACCCCTGCCGGGGAAATTACCACTCGGGAAATAGCCAGGATGAGAGATACCCTCGGAGTCTTGCTGGCTGGCGGAGCGGGCGAGCGACTCTATCCGCTGACCCGCGACCGCGCCAAACCAGCCGTCACGTTTGGCGGAATCTACCGCATCATCGACCTCACGCTCTCCAACTGCATCAATTCCGATCTCCGCAAGGTTTATATCATGACGCAGTACAAAGCGCTGTCGCTGAACCGCCACATCCGCGAGGGCTGGAGCAACGTTGTCGGCCACGAGCTTGGTGAGTTCATCGAGATCCTGCCGCCGATGAAGCGGGTCAGCGAGAACTGGTACATGGGCACCGCCGACGCCGTGTACCAGAACCTCTATTCCATCGGGTCCGAGCAGCCGAAGTATGTGTACGTCCTTTCGGGTGACCACATTTACAAGATGAACTACGATCTGATGCTGCGGCAGCACAAGGACTCAGGGGCGGACGTCACCATCGCGACCATCTTAGTGGATCCGGAAGAGGCCAGTTCTTTTGGCGTGGTTGACATTGATCACAGCGGCCGGGTCCTCGGCTTTCAGGAGAAGCCGGAAAAAACCGACCGGCGATCGCCGTACGATCCGCGCAAGATTTCGGCTTCGATGGCTGTGTACGTTTTTAACGCCGACGTGCTCATTCCGGCCCTGCTGAAAGACGCCGAAGACCCAACCTCGCGTCACGATTTTGGCCATGATATCCTGCCCAGAATGGCGGCCGATTACAAGGCTTATGCATTCAACTTTATCGACGAGAACAAGAAGGAAGCGCTTTACTGGCGCGATGTGGGGACGCTGGAGGCCTACTATGAGGCCAACATGGACCTCGTTTCCGTGGCCCCGGTATTCAACCTTTACGATGAGGCGTGGCCAATTCGCACTCATATGCGGCAGTATCCGCCGGCCAAGTTCGTCTTCAATGATCCCGGGCGCACCGGGGAAGCGCACGACTCTATCGTTTCCATGGGCTGCATCATCTCCGGCGGATCGGTGTGCAACAGCGTGCTTTCGCCCGATGTGCGGGTGAACTCCTACTCGGAGATTGATAGCAGCATCCTGTTCTCCCACGTCAACGTTGGCCGCCATTGCCGCATCCGCAAGGCCATCATTGACCGCGACGTCGACATTCCAGAAGGAACAGTCATCGGTTATGACACCGAAGCCGACCGTCAGAAGTACCACGTCACTGACAGCGGCATCACGGTGGTTACGCGCGACTACTCGCTGTTCGAAAATCCTGTCATGGTGGATTACTTCACCTCGGAGTAACGGCATTCATTTGAGGGTAACGCCGAATGCGCATTCTGTAACTTAATCCAAAACGATCCGCGAGTCTTGGTACAACTATCCGCTAGGTAAATGATGGGCGTCTCCGCTACAATCTTCGGCTGAGGACTGCCTAGTATGAGGATCTTTGTATGAGGATCTTTCTGAGTTACCACTTTGAACGTGGGCCTCTGGTTCGTGATATTAAGCAACACCTCCCCGCGCACGTGCGCCCTTGGATTGCCGAAAACGACCTCTTGATTGGGGAAAATTTACCATTTTCGATAAGGGCAGCTATACAAGAGGGTGCGGATTTCGTAGTTATTTTTGTGGATCCAAAAGCGATAAAGTCTAAATGGGTGCAGCAAGAACTGGAGTGGGCACTGCAACGCGAGGATGCCCTTGGGAGACCTTTTGTTTTGCCCATTGTTCTCGATCGGAATGCTTGGTCCAAAGTTGAGCCGAGCCGATTGAAATTGCGCAAATACATTGAATGCTATCGGTTTGAGGATGCTGATGCCCGCTTCGTCGCTAACGAGCTGACATACCAACTGTTCGCTTGGCTTAGCCGCGATGTCGAGGGCCTTCGCGCTGTTGGTAGGAAAGGGGCGGGACTCAAATGGAATTTGATCGCCGAGAGCGAGAGCCCGTTATTCGAGGATATTGCCAAACAAACCGTCCTCACCGCCAAACGGGTTGTTTTGATCGGCACAGGGTTGAACCTTTTGCAAAAAGATCCGTTCACCAAGTCGCTGATACAAAGGGTAGTGCATGGAGAATGTGAACTGGAGGTCTACTTTGCAGATCCGCAAAGTCCGGCGGTCGAGACGCGGCTCATAGAGGAGGAGCTTGGGGACACGCCCCCCCGGGTTGGTGCCTCAGGTCTCCGTAACCGCATCGGCACGTTGCTAAAAGTGCGCCAGGATTGTAACTGCGCTGCCCACTTCAAAATCGGGTTATTTACTCATTATCCTACCTTTGCCCTTCTCATAGCAGACGATCACTATTTCGTCTACCCCTACGGCTATGCGTTGTTGGGCAACTACAGCCCTGTGCTCCATTTCTTGAAAACTGATGAGGCAATGAAGCCTCTGATCGACTTCCTTGAATATCAGTATCAACGGGTGAAGTCCGACGCACGCGACGCCCAACTCGTCTTCGATGTACGCGACCACCGTCTTAGAACAAACGCAGCTCTCGGCAGTCTTACCGCCTTTGCACTGTATATTGTGCCCCCTCCTGATTCGGATCTATACCGTTTTGGTTCTGAAATCCTTGGCTACAACGTGTATGAACAATCGCCAGTTAACTCGACATGGCGGGACAAAGTTGGCTCCGCTCGAGATTTCGGATTCCATCTGACCGTTTGTGACGCTCTGTATTTTTCGTCACAGCAAGATGCGCGCGTAGCCAGAAACGAAGTTGTCTACTTGGCTCGACAGCTCAGGCCTTTTGATCTCGATCATTTGCAAGTGAAACCGAGAACGCCCGACGACACTTCTGTCTCGATAGTGGCTGATGATCCGAGCGGTTTTCTTGAAGCGATACACGTAGAGGTAGTCTTCCGTATCTATCGGCGAGCCCTGGCGTCAAATTACACACTCGGGCTAACTTCGGTTACGAGGGATCAAAGCTTCGGCCGTGCTGAACTGATGATCCAGCGCTATTTAGCGCCCTATATTTTGAAGTGTTTTCGTCCACATTTGACACTACTGACGATGGTTGACCCGGAAGAACAGGACTCAATCGTGAAACGGTTGGAAAGCGAACTCGCAGCCCGCGTCAGGGACAGGGTCCTGCGCGTCGAACGCCTGGCGATCATGATCCGCCCGGATCCCAAGAAACCCTGGGAGATCGAATCCGAGGTGCCTCTGGGATGAATAAGCCACGGGATTTCCTGCAACAGTGCCAGACCTTGTACCGTCAGATGAGCCGTGAGTGCAAGGACCGAAAGAAGTTTACCGACGATGACATTTGCCGCTCAAGGGATGAATTGAGCGAGCTAAAGGAGGGAAGGTGGTACTTGAAGCCTGCTGCCTTCGATCCTTCGGGCGTAGCGCTGGGACGTCCGCTGCCTGATGCAACCGTCACTTGCCAACTGTGGCGCTTCGCACAGCTTGTTGACAAACGATTGAACATCTTGACCGGATCAGACTCTTGCTTTGCGTACGTGCCACCGTCTTGCTACCACGTCACTGTCCTTAACCGAGACCACTTCTCCCCTCGAGGGATAGATGTGAGACATTCCAAGCAAACGGGTCCTCGGACAATCAAGATGTTAAGCAAGGGCGAATTTCACAGGTGCCGCGACGTCGTAACGCCCTTATCTATCAACTCGGTATCGGTTGAGATCGGTGGGTTAGTACTACCCGCCAACGGCCGGGTATTGGTGAAGGCTTATCCGGTGGACGACCGTATTCCGTATCTTCGCCAAGAGATGCTGGGCGCTGTGCCCAAGCTCGGGATCAATATTCCCGGGGCGCTCACCCTTAAGCTCGGACACATTCGACATTCGTTGGCACCACGCCAACTAGGGGAGTTGTTGGTCTGGTTGCGAATCCGTGGTCAGCATTTGTGTGCTAGACTGCGTTTCACAGAATTGTATACTCCTCGCGGTTGCATACAGCTATGACTAACAAGCCCTTCAAGTCACCCGATGTGCTTGTCCTCCCGGCGGGTGCAGGCGTGAGACTGGTCCACCAGAAAAATGGAAAATCGTGCATCTTGGACCGGGAGCATGCGCGTCTTTGGCTCGATTGGCCGCCGGAATCGGTCCTGTGCTCATGGGACCCTGCGCTAGGCAGGGATGGATTTCTTGTTTTCGAAGCTGATCCTCCAGGCCCCCTTTGTCCCAGCGCACTGGATGCGACGGTGGTTTCTCCGGAGTATCCGAATGCGAAGTGGTACTCCGAAACACCCGATTTTTATGTTCTCTTTAACACACAGTTGATGGACCGTAACAATCCACTACTGGTCTTGGGGGCCTACGGAAGCCTTTGCTGGCGGGGCATTCTGGCGGGGTGTACGATCGGGGAGATTCGGGCGCGCGCCTTGCAGGCATTTGGAAAAGACGAAGTCGTTGGATTCATTGCGCGACTTGCCAGTCTGGGTTTTGTTGCAGGCGCTCCTGGCATCGGCGCCAGTACGGACGCGCGTGGGACACTGACGAAGGAGTTCTGTGCACCTGACGTGCAATTTCAGATGAGCAAGGCAGCCACGCCCTGGTACTGCCTCTGGGAGCTCTTGACGCAGTGCAATCTGCGCTGTGATCAGTGTTATTTGCCAGACTTTGATCACGCTGGTCCATCTCCACGAGAGGCGTTAAGAGTTGCGGATCAGATCGCTCACGCAGGCATCTTTTACACCTCACTTATCGGTGGCGAACCCATGTTGCGCAATGATCTGGAAGACATCATCTGTCGCCTGCGGGCGGGCGGTGTTTTCGTTAAGGTCATCAGCAACGGCTGGGGATTGACTTTAAACCGAGGGCGGCAGCTACGCGAGTGCGGACTTAACCAGATCGAAATCAGCTTTGATGGTTTAACGGCTAGCACCCACGAGTCCTTGCGGGGGGTTGGCTCGTTCGCGCGTGCGATTGCGGGTGTTCGATCAGCGCAGCGGGCTGGCCTCAGGCGAATCGGAGTTGTGGTTACGGTCCGCCGCGACAATGTGGAGGAGCTTCGGCGACTGCCGCAGTTCATGAGCGCTTTGGATGTTCGCGAATGTTATATCAGTTTGTTTCGTAAGACCGGCCTTAATGGTGGTACCAGTAATGTCGAACCGCTCGACACCGCATCTGTCGAGCGTCTGCGCCGATTTGTTCGCTGCTTCAATGACGAGCATGCTCCGTTCCAGTGCACTCTCTTACCTGCCTGCACGTGTGGTCGAACAAGCATTGTGATTGGGTCACATGGCGAGGTGCGCCCGTGCTCATTTCTGTACACGAGCGTTGGGAATGTGTTCGATACGCCCCTTACGGATCTCTGGCGTACTTCCGATGCGCCAAGTCCAGAGTTTTGCAGATCATCCGCACACTCGCTGGTGCAGATGACCGCGAGTGACAGGACGCAATAGCGGCGGGCCCTACTTGTGCTTTGCGGACTTTGCCGCGGGAGGCAGCTTGGCGTGAATCCTGCCAGCGCGGATGGCCCGCTTGAATTCCTCCCAGTCCTTTGCAGTCTGGTCGGCATAGGTAACACCGTACTTGGCCATCGCCTGATCGAACTTTTCGCTGGTGCCTAGATATCCCGAGATCGCGCAGGAGTCGCCCGAGCGC
>Ga0209039_10003326_pt1 | contig 12636 bp, 11 predicted proteins | sample BogFormECP12_OM1_FD_188238 | JGI IMG/M metagenome (GOLD analysis project Ga0209039, IMG submission 188238) | Bog forest soil microbial communities from Calvert Island, British Columbia, Canada - ECP12_OM1 (SPAdes) (version 2) | ecosystem: Environmental > Aquatic > Freshwater > Wetlands > Bog ...
GCACGAGCGCCGGTCGCGACCGAATCGCGGCGAGGTCGGCTGCGACGCGGCTGCGCAGGGATTCGTCACGACGCAGGGGCTTCTTGCTCACGCCCTGGCGCTTGAGGTGGTTCCAGACGAACTCGTCGGGGTTCAGCTCGGGCGCGTAACCCGGGAGAAAGTGCAGCTCCAGGCGACCGCGGAGGCTTTGGACGTACTGTGCCACCGCCTTGGCGATGTGTGCGGGATGGCGGTCGAGCACCAGGAATACGCGGATCGTGCCGCCTCCTCCAATGGACCCCGTAGATTCACTGGGCGAGCATGAGACGCGGGACCGCGAGACAGTGGGGAGCGGGTACGTGCCGCACATCCATGAGAACGACATCCCTAGGCTCGCCCGTCAGCTCGACGACCTGAACGATCGTGCCCTCTGAACTGACGTGTTCTCCCATGAATGCGCGAACGCGATCAAGGCCTTCGTTCAACCGGCAGCACTACGCGCGTGCGGCGCCCACGTCCGGCACTCGCTGCCACAACGTCTCCTCCGCCCTCTGCCTAGAAGGCCTTATTTCGCGAGCATCGGGCGACCTTCGTGGCTAACAAGCAGGTCGTGCATGTCGTTTGCGTGTTCTTCCTCCTGCGCCAGGATTCGCTCGAGCATGACGCGCGTAGTCGGGTCCTTGTCGCCGAAGTGCCGCACCATGTCCCGATAGGTCTGAACGGCGATGCGTTCGGCGACCAGATTCTCCTTGATCATGTCGACCAGGTTCTCCCCCTCAACAAACTCCGTGGCTGCGCGAGAGAGAAGACCGCCCGGGTTGAGATTTGGTTTCCCGCCGAGTTGGTTGATCCGCTCACTTAGAAGGTTCAGGTGCTCCTCTTCCTCTGTCGCGTGTTGAGCGAACTCTTCCTTGACTGACTCGCTGGCAAGTCCAGTCGCGCAGACGGCGTGGAACTTGTAGCGTAGGACGCACACAATCTCCGTCGCGACTGCATGGTTCAAGAGGGCGATGGCGGCCTCGACCTTGCCCCCGTAGTTCTCCGTGATGGCACCTTCGCTCAACTGATGGCGAGCCTTTCGACGAATCTCCTTGATATCGGCAAGAAACGACCCCGGTTTACTCATCAACTGTCCCCTTCTCGATGGTGTCTGGAAATGGCTGACGCAGGATACCCGAAATCTCCGCAACAGCACCGATGTCCAGGTCGTTGCGGTGGCTAGGGTTTCTTGTATTCGTTCCTCCGATTGAATTGCATCTCTGGATCCCAGCGTCGTGGGATTCGCTTTAGGTATTGAGCTTCTGCACCCACCCGCCTAGAGATTTGCACCCGCCGATTCCGGCGCGAGTGCCGCACCGTGCACCGTGGATCGTGTCCCTTTTTGGCGAACCTTCGATCGGCAGAGCCACGGCTCGACGGTGCGGAGAGTCGATCGGCCGAACGGCGCGAGCGAATGGCATGCCTGTGCTCCCATAGCCCCGTACGTGAGACTCTCGTCTCATACGGCTTCTCTCTCCCAGAGACAGGTACGTTGCCGATCGTGAATCCCGACGGTTCCTCCCGGTGACCGGTTGACCTTCACGCTCATAGCGGAGGTTGCGCCAAAGGTGGCGACTGAAGGTCCTCCGCGCACCGGCTCGGGCCACCCGCAGCGCGACCAAGTCCCCGGGATGCGCGGCCAGCCCCGTCCATGGACGCGTGGGTTTGGTCGGTCGCGCCACACCCACGCCACGCCTAGAATCCAGGAATCATGCGCTTGTGGGCCATCGCCGTCGCCACTCTCCTCATCCTCATCATCCTATGGGATGCATTCCAGACGATCGTCCTGTCTCGCCGTGTCTCGCGAAGGTTCCGGCTGACGCGTGGTTTTTACCTCTTGCTCTGGACGCCATGGAGCGCCGCAGCGAAGCGAATCTCCTCGGGCCGTGGAAGAGAAAATCTTCTCACGGTGTTCGGCCCGCTCTCGCTAATTCTTCTTCTCGCGTTCTGGGCGTTTAGCTTAATCGTCTCCTTCGGGCTTCTGCAGTGGGCTCTCGGCTCGCAGCTGACAGTTCCGAACGGGGTCACGGGGTTTGGCACAGACCTGTATATGAGCGGCACGAACTTCTTTACGCTCGGCCTTGGAGATGTGACCCCGCGGACGACGGTCGCCCGCGCGCTCACAGTCTTGGAGGGTGGTATTGGATTCGGGTTCCTGGCGCTGGTCATCGGCTATCTGCCCCTGATCTCACAGGCGTTCTCCCGCCGGGAAGTCTGCATCTCCATGTTGGACGCGCGGGCGGGCTCTCCTCCGACGGCTGTGCAGCTGCTGCGCCGGCATTGCCATGACGGCGATGAGGATCTTCGCGCGGTACTCCGCGACTGGGAGAGCTGGTCCGCTGAGCTTCTCGAGAGCCATATCTCATTTCCACAGCTCTGCTTCTTCCGGTCGCAGCACAACAATCAGTCGTGGGTCGCGGCGCTGACGACGGTCCTCGATGTGTGTTGCCTCGTCATCACTCGGATGAAGGGCGGGCCGGTGCCCACGGCGCGCCTGACGTTCGCGCTGGCGCGTCATGCGGTGGTCGATCTGTGCGCGGTCTTAAATCTGAGTCCGATTCAGCCGCCCGCGGATCGGCTCCCGCCAGCGGAAGGAAAGCGACTTGAGAGCTTTCTCTCCGAGGTCGGCGTTCGGCTCCTTGCGGATGAGACCTCCGTTGCCGAGTTCGCGGCCCTGCGTGCGACTTATGAGCCCTACGTCCATGCGCTGTCGAGCCGCGTGATGATGCCGCTGCCCGAATGGGTTCCTCCGGAAGGGGTAGAGGAGCGCTGGCACACGATGGCTTGAAACGTTGAACTGTCCGAGGACCGCAGCGCCGACCCGACGCTGCCTTCCTTAGCTGCGTCGCATCCTACACGGAGGTACGCGGGTGGTGCCACGCCTCGTTCGCCACTGAGGAAGCGATCCGCGAGCGGTCGCGTGCTAATGTGACGGAGGCGTAAGCGAGATCCTTTTTTTTGGCGAGCGTTCGGGACGGGATGCGGAAGGAGCGATTTGCGAAGACCGCGCTTCATCAAGGCGGATGTCTTCCGTAAGAAGGGGGAGCCATGAAAGCGCTCGGGACGGCACTGATCGAGGGCCTCGAGAAGAGGGGCACGGTGCTTGACGAAGACCGGCGCGCCGCGGTCCTTCGAGCAGCCGAGGAACTCCTCGACTCAAACATCGCGATGCGCGCGCTTCAGGTCGGCGAAACGATGCCCGCCTTTGAGCTTCGCGCCGCGACCGGCGAGATCGTGCGACTGAGCGACGTTCTCCGCAACGGTCCAGCCGTGGTCAGCTTCTTCCGGGGCACCTGGTGCGAGTATTGCCAGGCCTTCGTCCGTGCCCTAGCCGACGTGCACGATCAGATCCGCATGGCCGGCGCCGAGGTCCTGGCCATCTCACCGCAACGCGAGGGAATCGAGGGAGCGACGGCGCTGCCGTTCCCGTGGCTGCGGGACGACGACAACCTCGTGGCCCGGAAGGTCGGCGTGGCATTCGAGCTGCCGCGGGATCTGAGCTGGGCCTATCGCGAGCTCGGAATCGACCTGCCCAAGCTCAACCAGTCAGATCGCTTCGAGCTGCCCGTGCCAGCAACCTTCGTGGTGGCAAAGGACCGGCGCATTCGCTTCGCCCACGTCGAGCCAGACTACCGGCGACGGCCTGCGGTAGAGGAGGTGCTTGGCGCGGTGCAGCAAGCGCGCGGCTGACGGCGTAACCCGCTTCGCAGGTCACGCCTACGAGTTCTCCGACACGTCCGACGCGGCGGACCGCGGATGCGGGGGGTTCTGGAGCAGCTTCCGCGGGTGGACGCCATCGACGTAGCCCATGAACGGCGGCCGGAGGTTGTATCCGAGTAGCTCCTGCACTCGCTCGGGTAGATCTGTGGCCTGCGCCGGCGGTACCGCGAGGAGATGCGTCTCGATGGGCCGCAGCCACGACGCCGCGTAGTTTAGGACGACGCCAGTTCGGGGGCGGTCGGTGAGATTGGCACCGCCACCATGCCACAGGCTCCCCAGGTAAAAGAGCGCCGAGCCGGCCCGGAGGGAGATGGAGATCGCCCGGTCGGGCTCGGGCTTCGCGCGAAGTCGATGACTGCCCGGAACCACGCACGTCGCTCCGTTCGCCTCGGTGAAGTCGACGAGCGGCCACATCACGCTCATCACGATCTCCGGGTGGGGCCGTGGCAGCGGATAGATCGCGTCGTCTGTGTGGAGCGGTTGGGCGCGCTCGCCCGGACCGATCTCGATCGCTGCGGGCGCGTTCAGCTGGTAGTGGCCGAGCACACGATCGAGGACCGCCAGCACGAGCGGGTGGGTCGCCGGCCCGTCGAGCGCCCGGAGCTTGGCGAAGAGGGCATACACGCGCTTTGTGCGGCGCCCTTCGAAGTCGTTGCGGCCGAAGGGGGTCTTCTTGAGAGCCGCGCCCACCTCGCTGCGGGCGGTCTCGAGCGCTTGGGCGTCGAGCAGGCCCTCGACCACAGCGTATCCCTCGCGATCCAGGGCCCCGAGCACGGAGCTGAGTTGGGGTTCGTCGCTCATGGATTGCGCTCCCGGGCGCGTTGCGCTCACATTCCCTTGTGGAACATGGATGAGCCTAACCTTCCAGAAGGGAATGTCAACGTGGCATCGCTTAACGGCACCCAGGCCTCGCTGCTCGGCTTCTTGCACGAGGGGCCCAGGACAGGCTGGGAGCTCCTCCAGGAAATCTCGAGCGGGCTCGGGCGCTTCTGGAACGTGACACAGAGCCACGCCTATCGGGAGTTGAAGGCGCTCGAGGAGAAGGAGCTGATCGTCGCCGGCAAGCCCGGGCCGCGCGACCGCCGCCCATTCAGTCTTACGGCAAAGGGCCGAAAGGCCTTCGCGCAATGGATCCAAGAGGAGCCTGGCCCTGAGCAGCTCCGCTTCCCGCTTTTGGTATCGCTCTGGTTTGGAGAGTATCTCCCCCCAGACCGACTGGCGCGTTTCGTCGATTCCCAGTGTCGCATCCGCCAGGAACGCCTGGCCCAGTACCGCAAGGCCCAGGACAGTCCTCGGTGGGCGAGCGAGCACCCCCGTCGCCGCGCGGTCCTGCAGTTTGGAATTCGGTACGAGGAAGCAATTCTGCGCTGGCTCGAGGAGATCGAGGGCACGACCAAGCGCAAGCGGCCCTCGAGGACGCGCGTCCGACGGGACACCGAGGACGGCCGCTAGATCCAAGGGCTACGAGTGCCCCGCGCGCAGCGGGCGGCGAAGTACGGCTGGCGTGGAATCTGTGCTGGAGACGTTCATGCAGCTGACTCGGCACCCGCTCGAGATGTCCCCAAAACACCAGGCGGCGTGAGCGGCGTGGTCTGAAGGCGGCTAGAGCCAGCGCCGCACGGATGCCTTGTAGTTGGTGTAGGCCTCTCCAAACTTCCGCTCGAGGTAGGCCTCTTCATGGCGAATAGCGATCGCGTAGATGATCACAAGCACAGCTGGCACAAGGGCGACGATCCAGCCGTTCCCCAGTCCGATGCCGATACTCAGTTGGATGAGCGCCATGCCCATGTAAATCGGGTTTCGGGTGAAACGGTAAATCCCCGTCGAGATGACTTCCGGTGTGCTCTTCCACGGCTTCGGATCCTGCCCCGTACGCCTGAATAGGACGAAGGCGCTGCCCATCAGCGCCACGCCCATCAAGGCGGTCAACACTGCCACGCCGACTCGCGCGGTCCGCGGGAGCACCAGCGGGAGTGGGAACAGGAAGTAATGCAACAAACCGCCAGCGATTACCGCCATCAAGTAAACCAGCGGCGGCGGAAATCGAACGGCCGCACCATCGTTTTCAAAAGTTTCCATAGCCTGCACCTGCGGACAGGATATTGACGAAGGGAGACGCCTTACGTCCCCAAAGCTCGCTACCTCCTGGGCTCAACAACTCAACTCGGTGGAGCACTTCACCTTTCTCTACCATAGATCCCGTCAGCACGGTGAGGGTGGTGTGATATCTGGGATCCGTGAAGGGCGCTCGGAGGTGACCCGCAGAACACGAGCCAGCCGGTTCGTCAGGCGAAGTCGACGACGCCGTTGCCGAGACCTCGTTCTCCGGGCACGCTCAGGGCATCATCCTCCGTGCGGCACCGCCCGGACAGGAGCTCGGAGGTCCCCGTGATCCAACCCGACTTTCCTATCGCGATCATCGGCGCGGGCTTCGCCGGGATTGGGATGGCGATCCGGCTCAAGCAGGCAGGCATCGACTCTTTCACGATGTTCGAGCGGGCGGGCGAGATCGGAGGCACCTGGCGCGACAACACCTACCCCGGAGCCGCCTGCGACGTTCCGTCTCATGCCTACTCGCTCTCCTTCGAGCAGCATCCAGGTTGGAGCTACCGGTACTCCCCGTCGCGGGAGATCGAGGGCTATCTGCTCGGTCTCGTCGAGAAGTGGCAGCTCCGCTCCCATCTGCGGCTCGGAACCGAGATTGTCGACGCCCGTTTCGACGAGGGGAAGGGAGTCTGGACGCTGACCACCGGAGATGACCAGACTTTCACCGCGCGTGTCGTCGTCTCAGGGGTGGGCGGCCTCGTCGATCCCGCGCTTCCCGACATCAAGGGAATCGGCAGTTTCGGCGGTGAGATCTTCCACACCGCCCGCTGGAACCACTCCTTCGAGCTCGCCGGCAAGCGCGTCGGCGTGATCGGGACCGGCGCCAGCGCAGTCCAGGTGGTCCCGTCGATCGCGCAGCAGGTCGCTCGGCTCCGCGTCTTCCAGCGCACGCCGGCCTGGGTCGTGCCCAAGCTCGACAGGCGCTATTCGGAGCGGAGAAAGCGCCTCTTTGCTCGTTTTCCGCTCCTCCTTCGCGCGAGCCGGTTCCTCCAGTATGCCGCGAGCGAGCTTTTCGGTCCGATGATCATCCTCGACGCCCCTCGCCTCTCCGCCGTCGGCGAGTGGATGTCCACGCGGCACCTGCATGCGCAGGTCTCAAGTCCGGAGCTGCGGGAGAAGCTCCGTCCGAGGTTCCAGTTCGGATGCAAGCGGATCCTCGTGTCTGACGACTACTGGGCGGCGTTCGAGAGGGAGAACGTCGATCTCGTAACCGAGCCGATCGAAGAGATCGTGCCCGACGGCATCCTGACGAGGGATGGTGTCGCTCATGGGCTCGATGCCATCGTTCTCGCGACAGGCTTCGCCGTTGGGCTGGCCAAGGCACCGTTCTCGGTCATCGGTCGCGGCGGTCGGTCGCTCGACGCGGCCTGGAGCCGCGGCGCCGTCGCCTACAAAGGGATGACCGTCTCGGGCTTCCCGAACTGGTTCATCCTGATGGGACCGAACACCGGTCCGGGACATACCTCCGTGCTGATCTACACGGAGGCCCAGATCTCGCACACGCTCCAGGCGATCCACAAGCTCAGAAGCGAGGGTCTCAAGTACGTGGAGGTTCGGCAGGAGGTCCAGGACCGCTATAACGAGCAGATCCAGGGGCGCATGAAGCACATGGTGTGGTCGTCCGGCTGCAATAGCTGGTACCTCTCGAAGGACGGCAGCAACCACGCGCTCTTCCCCGGGCTCGCCGGAGAGTATGCTCTGCGCGCCCGCCGGTTTCGGCCGTCCGACTACGCGCTCGTAGCGTTTTGAGCTCTTCGTCGCCGTGGCGTCGGCCATTGGGTCGCACGTCTCTCGACCCGGCCGGGGCATATCCCGGGTCGCTTCCCGTCAGAGCACCTATCCGCTCCCGTCGCGGCGCTCTCGCGCTCGTGGCTGCAGGCGTCGGAGCGTCTCCCGCGAGGCGCCCGGACCGGGCAGGGCGCGCAGGTCCCGGCGCGAGAGTGGCCGCCCTTCGGCGTCGGTGACGCACAGCTTGGGGATGCGCCGGCCGGTCCAGCGATCCTTCACGATCACGGGCTCGTTGCCGCGTCCGAAGACCCACTCGTCCGACCAGTCGCGTAGCGCCGTCAGCACCGGCAGCAGCGCCTCGCCCTTCTCGCTCAGGTGGTATTCGAAATGCTGACCCTCGCTGCCAACGTCGACGAGATTGAAGACGCCATCGTCGACCAAATGCTGAAGCCGGGAAGAGAGGACGTTCTTTGCGATGCCCAAGCTGCGCTCGAAGTCGCCGAAGCGGCGCACGCCGAAGAAGGCATCGCGCACGATGAGGAGCGTCCACCAATCGCCCAGCACTTCCAGGGCCTGGGCGATCCCGCAGTTCATGTCGGAGAAACGCTTTCGCCGCACGCTGCCGAGTCTACCGAAAGGAATGGTTGCATCAAGCAACTAAAGAGGTTATTCGTACGCCCGTGGGCGAGCGGCTTTGCGTCGTGACAGGGGTCGGGCCGGGTACCGGTGCGGCACTCGCGCGCCGCTTCGCCGCCGACGACTACCGGGTCGCGCTGCTCGCCCGGGACGCCACGCGCCTCGAGAAGCTCGCCGCAGAGCTCCCCGGCTCCGGGGCCTTCCCGGTGGACGTGGCCAATCTCGACGCGCTGCGCGCGACGCTCGGCCGGGTGCGGGCGCAGCTCGGAGCGCCTTCGGTGTTGCTTCACAACGCGGTCGCGGGCGGCCTCGGCAGCTTCGAGAGCGTGGCGCCTGAGGCACTCGAGCAGCGCTTCCGGGTGAACGTGACGTCGCTGCTTGTGCTCGCGCAGGAGCTGGCGCCCGCGATGGTGGCCGCGGGAAGCGGTGCCATCGTCGTTACGGGCAATACGTCGGCATGGCGCGGCAAGGCGGAGTTTGCCGGCTTCGCACCCACCAAGGCTGCGCAGCGCATCCTTGCGCAGTCGCTCGCCCGGGCGCTCGGGCCAAAGGGTGTCCACGTCGCCTACGTCGTGATCGACGCGGTGATCGACGTTCCCTGGACCCGCCAGGCTTTCCGCGATCGACCGGATGCGTTTTTCGTCCGACCCGACGCGATCGCAGACGCTGTCCACCACGTCGTGCATCAAGAGTCTTCGGCGTGGACCTTCGAGCTCGATCTGCGCCCGTCCGGAGAGAGCTGGTAGGCGAGATACCCCTGCGCGCCCGGAGGAACCATCATGGCCGAGAGTCCCGTAGTCCACAGCTCCGAGTGGAAGTCCACTGCCTGCATCCTGTGCGAGTGCAACTGCGGGATTGAGGTCGAGCTTGGTGGTCCGGACGGCCGGCGCCTGCTCCGCGTCCGCGGAGACGATGCGCACCCTGCCTCGCAGGGCTACGCCTGCGAGAAGCCCTCGCGACTCGACTTCTACCAGAATGGTCCGCATCGCCTGACAAAGCCGCTGCGCCGACGCCCTGACGGCACGTTCGAGGAGATCGATTGGGACACGGCGATCCGCGAGGTGGCCGAGCGATTCGCGGCGGTGCGCGACGCTTACGGTGGCGAGTCGATCTTCTACTACGGCGGTGGCGGTCAGGGCAACCATCTGCCCGGCGCCTACGGGCGCAGCACGCGCGCCGTCCTGGGTTCCGTCCACCGCTCGAGCGCCCTCGCCCAAGAGAAGACGGGAGAGTTCTGGGTCGCCGATAAGATGATAGGCGGCTACACGCGCGCCGATTTCGAGCACTGCGAGGTTGCGCTCTTCCTGGGTAAGAACCCGTGGTTCTCGCACAGCATCCCGCGCGCGCGCGTCACCTTGCGTGAGATCGCGAAGGATCCCGGTCGCTGCCTGATCGTTGTCGACCCGCGGCGAACCGAGACCGCGGAGATCGCCGACATCCACTTGCAGGTGAAGCCGGGTACGGACGCCTGGCTACTCGCCGCGATGATCGGCGTGCTCGTGCAGGAGGGCTCGATCGCGAACGACTGGCTGGCCGCCCACGCCGACGGGCTCGAAGAGATCCTGCCGCACTTTGAGCAGCTCCAGATCGCGGAATACTGCGAGCGGTGCGGGATCCCGGAGGAGACCGTGCGCGCGGCGGCACGACGCATCGCGGCGGCCTCAAGCATGGCGAGCTTCGAGGACCTGGGCGTGCAGATGAACCGGCACTCGACGCTGGTTTCGTACTTGCACAAACTCTTGATCTTCCTGACGGGGAACTTTGGGAAAAGGGGCACCGCGTACGTGCCGACCGCCTTCGTGCCGCTCGCCGTCGGCAAGGAAGGCAGCGGCGGCGCCGCGCGCCGCTCACCCGTCACCGGCGCCCGCGTGATCGGTGGACTCACGCCGTGCAACGTGATCCCGGACGAGATCCTGACCGACCATCCAAAGCGCATCCGGGCACTCTTGGTTGAGAGCGGGAATCCCGCGCACTCCCTGGCCGACAGCGTGCGCATGCGTGAAGCGATCGCGGCCCTCGCGCTCGTGGTCGTGATCGACGTCGCCTTCACGGAGACAGCGCGCCTCGCCCACTATGTGCTGCCGGTCGCAAGCCAGTTCGAAAAGGCGGAGGCGACCTTCTTTAACTTCGAGTTCCCGCACAACTATTTCCACCTGCGCAAGGCGCTGATGGATCCGCTCCCGGGACTCTTCTCCGAGGCGGAGCTCCACGCGCGTCTCCTCGAGGCGCTCGGGGAGCTGCCGGCCGAGGTGGTGACGGCGCTTCGTGCAGCGTGGCTCGAGGGGCGCAAGGCCTTCCGGACGAAGTTCCTCGAGCAGGCCGGCGCGAATCCGCGCGTGATCGCGACCGCACCGGTGCTGCTCTATCGCGCGATCGGTGATCTGCTGCCGAAGGGGCTCGCGGAGGGCGCCGGAGTCTGGGCGCTGTGCCAGATCGCAGCGCAGCGCAACGCGAAGTCGCTGGCGCGCGCGGGCTTCACCGGCGAGCCCGCGGAGGCGGCGGACGCGCTCTTCGATGCGCTGCTTTCAAGCAAGAGCGCGGTGGTCTTCTCGATCGACGAATGGGAGGAGAACTTCGCCCGTGTGGCAACGCCGAATCGGCGGATCCAACTCGCGGTGCCCGAGCTCTTTCAAGAGCTCGACTCCCTCGCGACCGAGCCCATCCGCAGCGCGAGCTCCGAGTTCCCGTTCGTGCTCTCTGCGGGCGAACGGCGCTCGTTCACCGCAAACACCATCATCCGCAATCCCGCCTGGCGGAAGAAGGACCGTTCGGGAGCGCTACGCATGAATCCCGACGATGCGAGGCGGGTGGGCGTAAAGGATGGGGGCCGAGCGCGCGTCTCGACGAAACGCGGCAGCGCCGAGGTGTCGGTCGAACTTTCGGACCGCATGCAGCCTGGCCACGTCTCGCTGCCGAATGGGTTGGGTCTCGACTTCCCGGACACGAATGGCGCGCAGCAGGCGACCGGCGTTGCGCCGAACGATCTCACGCGCAGCGAGGATCGCGATTGGCTCGCGGGCACCCCGTGGCACAAGCACACTCCCGCCCGGGTGGAGGCGCTGTGAACGGCGCGACGCGCGTGCTGCGCATTATCCCCTCTGCCGAAGAGCGAAGGGATACGGCACAAGCCGTAAATCGCGACCTTCCACGAACCTGGCTGACACTCGCGGAGGCACGGCGTATCCGCTGCCAAAGGTGAATGCGCTTGCAGGCCAGCGTGTCGCCTTTCCGTGAGGCATGGCGGAGAACCGGTGGCCGGTCCCTTTACGCGGGCAGCACGCGCCGCAATGCGTCTGCGGTGCGTGCGAACGCGGCGGCATCGGGATAGCGCCACGCATGGACAACGCGTGTGGCACCGATCTCCGCCAACCGCTGGATCTGATCCGAGGCCTTTGCGCCGTCCTCCAGCGCCAGGGAGGTGATGACCACAACTTCGGGGTTGGGCTTTCCGGCCGTTGTCATCTGCTGCCGTAGTTGGTCGACGAACGGGCGGAGTGCCACAGGATCTCCACCCATCGGCATCCATCCGTCTCCGTACTTTGTGCTGCGGCGGAGGCCGTGTGGAGCCGCGCCCCCGATAAAGATTGGGGGGCGGGCTGGGCGCGGTCGGAACAGGAACCGCTGACCGTTTATCTCGCCTTCGTCCTGGGCAAAGCACCGATGCAAGAAGGCGAGGGTCTGGTCGGTGATCTTGCTTCGCTGATCGCGGGGTACACCGACAGCGCGAAACTCTGCCTCCATCCAGCCGGCGCCGACGCCGAGGAGCAGCCGCCCCCCCGATAGCTCCTGGATCGTCGCAATCCACTTTGCCGTCGCAAGCGGCGGTCGATAGGGCAGCACCAGCACGCCGGTGCCGAGGCCGATTCGACGCGTCATGCCAGCGAGGAAGGCGAGCGTGGCCAGCGGATCGAGGTAGCGCCCGCCCGAGCCTTCGGCATCGTCGGGAGGGATCGCGATATGATCCGCGACCCAGAGATCGTCGATGCCCGCCTCCTCCGCAGCGCGGGCGCACGCGACGATGGTGTCGGTCGCCGACTGGGGACCCATGTTGCGCAGGTAGAGCCCGAGCTTCATGCTCGTCGACTCTCGCCCAGCGGGTCGCCCGGCACAACCCACCCGGAGGCTTGAAGGTCCAATTACGCAGCACCAGCGTCGCTCACGGTGGTGCGCGAAGCGCGCACCATCCGGGTCTGCGCCTTGTCCTCACAAGCCCGGAGTCTGGTGGCGAGAAAGAGGCGCCTTACTGCGTACGTGGCGACAGCTTCATCACGTGTGGAGTGCTGGAGCGGATGGCATCCATCGCTCGGTCCACCCAACCATACTTCGCACGAAACGCATCCACCACCCGCTGGCGAAGGCCGGGATCCTCTACCACCTCAACCCGCAGGGGGTACTCTTTGCCCTGGATCCGCAGCACCACATCGTGAT
>Ga0209039_10003327_pt1 | contig 12635 bp, 13 predicted proteins | sample BogFormECP12_OM1_FD_188238 | JGI IMG/M metagenome (GOLD analysis project Ga0209039, IMG submission 188238) | Bog forest soil microbial communities from Calvert Island, British Columbia, Canada - ECP12_OM1 (SPAdes) (version 2) | ecosystem: Environmental > Aquatic > Freshwater > Wetlands > Bog ...
TCCTTAGTGCTCGATTTCATTAGTACAGTAACATGTGACATGATCCCTCACCCGGCGCTTCGCGCCACCCTCTCCCCAAGGGAGAGGGAAGTTTCTCTTTGATTTACAGCCCTCTCCCTTGGGGAGAGGGTGGCGCGAAGCGCCGGGTGAGGGGTCAGGAAATACGTGGCCGTACTAATGAACCCGAGGACTTATTGAGCCTCGCATAATAGAGTGACAACTGTGCTTCTCAAGACCCTATGTTGCGGCCCGTCAGAGAAGCAGGGCCTGTAACTGTATTGTGCGAGGCTCAATAGCCGCCGAGTGCCGGGCGTTAAGCTCTTCAACTCAAGTTGAATCAAAGAGAATGACCATGGTGTGAGAACGACCGGGCCTTGCGCCTGCCCACTGGCAGCCCACCGATCTTACGAGCCCGCGCGGCGGCCTTTGGCGGCCGGGGACTCTCGGTAGTAGGAGTAGTAGTGGTCGTACCGCGCCTCGCCGCACGCATTGAATACCACACCCACCACATGAGTGCCGTCGAGCGCTGCCAGGCTTTGCTTCAGCGCTTGTTTCTGCGTCTTTTCGGCGCGGGCCACCAGAAGGACGCCGTCCGTGACACTGGCCAGGTGTTGGGCGTCCGCGAACGGATTGAGCGGAGGGGAGTCGAAGACCACCCAGTCGAATGTCTCCGTCGCGTACATCATCAACTCGTCCATCCGCGGGCTTTGCAGCAGGTCCAGCGGATTGCCCGACCCCTGACCGGCCGAGACGTAGTAAACTCCTAACGGCTCTGCAATCTTGAACGCCGCCCCGAGTTCAACGCGGCCTTCCAGGTAGTCGGCCAAGCCGGGCATAGCGGGAATCCCCAAAACGCGACCAACGCCTGGCTGGCGCATGTCGGCATCAATCAGAGCCACGCGGGCCGACGTGCGAGCGAAAGTCGCCGCCAGGTTCACGGCGACCACCGTCTTCCCGTCTTTGGGCGACGAACTGGCCACCAGCAGCCGGCTTAGCGGCCGTCGCTGGCGCAGTTGCAGGAGGCGGTGAGCGAGAAGCCGGAACTTCTCGGCGCCGGGGTCCTGTTTGATGGTGTGGGCTACAATGCGGTTCTCCGGGCCCAGCACGCACTGAACCCTTCCTACATTCTCAGAATTCGCCGCCCTCGTCTCGAGGGATTCCACAAGATCCCGCCAGGAAACATCCTCGCCGGGCGCGCGGCTGAAAGTCCTGGGAGCTTGCTCCCCCCCAGAACGGCGCAAGGCATCGAAGATTCGGCTCATTTGTTCCCCTCGCTCAGAGACGGAACGGCCCTGCCTACTATTTCCCCGTTGCCGCCCGGCGCCAAGGGAACAGCCGTTCCCTCGGTTAGGAGTCCCTTCTCTCTCTCGTGAGCCGCGCTCTCTTGCGGCGGCTCCCGGTGGTTGACGCCAAGGTTCGCACCGTCCTTCTGGAGTTGAAGATCACGAGCCACTTCCTCCACCAAATCCGGAAGCACCTGCGCCACTCCGAGCGAGAAGGCGGAAACCAGGGCGTTGTCACAGAGCGTGTTAATAAGCCTGGGGATCCCCCGAGAATAGAGAAACACGCCATCCAGAGCTTGTGGAGCAAAGAGTTCCGCGCCGCCTCCGGCCAGGTTCACGCGGCGCTGGACGTAAGCACGCGTCTCCTCCAACGTGAGCGGCTGGAGATGAAATCGCAGCGCCACTCGTTGCTTGAGTTGTCGCAGTTCATGGGACTCGAGCTTAGCATCAAGCTCCGGCTGCCCGACCAGCATGATTTGCAGGAGCTTGCCGTGCGGTGTTTCCAGATTGGTTAACAATCGGATTTCTTCCAGAACCTCCACCGTCAGGTGTTGCGCTTCGTCGACCACCAGCAAAGTTATGAGGCCCTGGCGGTACCGGCTGATCAAATGCCGGTTAAGCTGAATCAGCAGGTTGCTTTTGGAGGGCGCCGGATGATCAATGCCGAGATCGTCCACCAGGTACTGCAGGAACTCCCGGCTCGAGAGCAGGGTGTTGAAAACATAGGCATAGCCCACGCGCTTTTTGTCCAGCAGGTCCAACAGGCAACGGACCACCAGCGTTTTGCCGGTTCCGACCTCGCCCGTCAGGACCATGAAACCCTTACGAGCTTTGATCCCGTAGTACAGCCCTGCCAAGGCCTCGTGGTGCTTAGGGGTAGGGTAAAGGAAATAAGGATCCGGGCTCATCTCGAAAGGGCTGCGGGCCAACTTGTAGAAGGAGTTGTACATTCTAGCTCGCCAAGTACATGTAAATGCCAGACCCCACGGACCCCAGGATCAACACGGCGACAGCGGAGATCTCCAACGCCCGCAGCCATCTCCGGGTCGCCTGCTCGCGCTGCGACCGCAGCACTGGAATGCGAACCAAAACAGGCAGGTGAGTGCAATTGCTGACGTCCGCTTCGCTGACCAGGACTCCCAGCGTGCGCTCGCGGACCACCATCAGGGCAAGGCCCAAACCGAGCCCTACCAGCCAGCCGGAGATGGAGATGAGGGTCGGGTTAGGCTCGCTCGGTTTTCGTGGCAGACTTGCGGCATCCAACACCCGTAACTGTTCGCTTTGCCGGCGCTTTTCCAGATTCGTGGCCAACTCGGACTCCAACTTCTTGCTCAGCAGCGACTGGTAGTAAGCGCGGGCGTTCTCATAGTCGCGGTCAACCTCGGACAGTTGCTGCTCGCGGACCGGTGTCAGGCTCAGTCGGGATTGCAGATCGGTGATGCGATGCTGCAAATCAGCCATATCTTTGCGATAGCCGGCGATCTCCATCGCGTTGGCCTTCAGGCGGCTGTCGATTTCAGTTGAAGCCTCTCCCTTAGGCTGATCGGAGCCGCTATTCGGCGATGGCGCCCGGGAAGCAGTCGGGCTATCGACATTTTGCTTCAGTGACTCCCATTCCGCTATTTCATTCTTGAGGCGGATGATGTCGGGATGCTGCGGAGTATACTTCGCCTCGAGTTGCGTCAACTGGTCACGCAGGCTGCGGAGTGCAACGTCGGCGGTTCCCGCCGTCTGAGACCCGCCGTCGGCGGAGTGCTGCACGCTGCTTTGAGCGGCCTTCTGTTGTGCGGCAAGGTATTCGTTGCGTGCGGACTCCAGATAAACCTTGTCCTGCTGGGCTCGGGCGAGCGCATCCGAGGCGGCGTGGAGCTGGATTTCCAAGCTATTGAGAATTTGCAAGTTGCTCTGCTGTTGCTCGGGAAGTTCGCCTAGGTATTCCGTCTTGAGCTGGCGTTGCCGCTGCTCCTTTTGATCCAAGTCTTTGCGGGCTTCTTCGAGTTGGTTCTTCAGAAAGTCGGTCGTCCCTTCCGACGCCTGAGTGCGATCCGCCATATTCTGTTCCATCAGAATGGACGTTAACTGCTCGGTAACTTGCTGTGCCAAGCGCGGACTTTCCGCGGCGAACGAGATCGTGAACGTCGTCAGTTGCCCCGGCTGCCCTGCAGCCCTCACCGGGTCGATCTTGATCTCCTTACGCATTCTGTCCACCAAATCATCCATGATCATGTGGGTGCGGTCGCGCGGGTAAAGGTTGAACTGCTCGATCAGACGGGTGAGGCACGTGCGGCGGAGAATCTGCTGCGTCATCGACCGCAACCGGTCTTGCGCGTCCGTGGCCACGTTGGCAGTCACATACTGCTCGGGCACCTGCTGGGGTTCCACGACGATAAGGGCTTCGGAACGGTAAAGGTGAGGCCAGAAACGGGCGACAGCGAATCCCGCCAAGCCGCAAACAAAAAGCGGACCCATCAGCCACCAACGTCTGCGGACCAAGCTGGCCCAATGGTCGCGCCAGCCCAGTCTTGCCAACTCCCGTTCGTCGTTCGCGATCATATCAGTGGCCTAAATGTACCTTTGCAATTTGCCAGGAGATGCCGACGCTCGCCCGGTTGCGATCCAAGTTCGCATAGGTAAAGCCAGGTGCGACGGCCGTGCCGATGATAGGGCTGGAGCCGCTTTGAGTCGTGTAGTTGTAAGTTAAGGTTAGACCTAAGTGCTCGCCCAAGTCACGGTTAAGCGTGACGTTACCCACTCCAGTGGTGTATTTGCCGCTCTGAACTCCACCGAAACTTAACGCTTCATATTGTCCATAGTTCAGCAGAATGCGCCCTGTCCAACTTTTGGGCAAACGGTGTGAAATCGTCAGCGAGCCAAAGGTGCTGTTGACGGCGGTCAGAAGGCCACCCGCGCTCCCGACGAATCGCGACAATGAGAGGGCGATCCCGGTACCCTTGGTCGATGTCGTAGCGCTGAGCCCTGCTGACCAATCCCACTGCGGTTTGTGAACGCCGAATGGAACCTCCACGATGCCAGCGGGCGTCCTAACCCCGATCAATAAGGTCTCGTTAAGGTACGTATATTCCGGGCCCCCAAAAACTGAAATAGACGTGGTCCCGGAAATCTGGTAGGCGTAGGACAACGATGCGGTCTGGTTAGCGTACCCGCTGCTGACGCCCGTATACCGCGACTTGCCATAAGCATAAGTCAAGCTAAAGCTGCCCCGAGGTGAGGATTGATAACGGTACGACCAGCCAGCGTTGTATCCCTTGAGGTCGGCGTAGGTGCCGGTGGCACCGCCAGTCACGTTCTTGACATTCAGCAGGAAGTAGCTACCGTAGAGATCGATCGACGTGCGCCCGCTTTTGCTAAAAATGGTATCGACACGATCCGTGTTGGTAATCGTGCGCGTCTCAGGATTCACAAAGAACGGGACAGGTCCACCCGGCGTAGTAAGCCCCGGCACCGAGTCGCTACTCCCGCTAAACAAACCGTAGTAGGTCTCTGCAGTGATATTGCGCGCTCGCAACTGCAATCTGGGGCTGAGCGTTGCGGCGGCATCGAGATTCAAGGTTTGATTCACTCCGTCAAGTTGCGAGTATCGCTTGTAGATCTGGAAAGTTGGGGCGTAGTCGAAGTTGAAGCTCATGCGTTTGCGGGACGTAAGAAACAACACCCGCGGGCCCACCGACGTGAAGAAATCCCCGTGCTTGGCTGCGTTGGTACCAAGGATATCGTCGTCATAGCCGGAATTATCAGCCAGACTGAAAGTGAACTGGTTCAGCGGGCCAGTATCACCAGCGAAGCGCAGAACGGGCTGCTCTCCATTCCCGAAGGGAGCGAGTCCACCACCCCCGCCCAGTGGGTTGCCGCCGATACCAAGCTGGGCGGGGGCGGCAGGGATCGCGGGGTCCGGCTCGGCCCCAAATTCGGCGGCTGCCAACACCGGCGCCGACTGCGCCGGTGAACGGGCACCCACGAAGAGGAGGACAACTACGAGAGGCAAAGTTTTGCGCATAGTCTCCTCAGGGAATGATCAGAATGTCGCCCGCCTTCAGATAGATGTTTTGCTCCATCTTTTGCCCCTTGAGGGCCGCCTTGTAGTCGAAATACAATTTCTGCTGTGTCCCGTCAGGCAGCGTACGCATGACATGGATCTTCTTTGTTTTCGCGAACTGCGATGGTCCTCCAGCCAGACCAAGAGCGTCGAGGATTGTGGTTGGCCGGGTCAGTTGGTAGGGGCCGGGCTTGGCAACTTCGCCGATAATGTTGAATATCGGGCTCTTGACCGCCTCCACGATGACGTTCACTTCGGGATTCGAAATGTACGCCTTGAGCTTCTCAGAGATAACGCTTGAAAGCTTGGGCGCTGTAAGCCCGTTTGCCATCACTTCCCCGATCAACGGCAGTGAAATCTTGCCGTCCGGTCTCACCGTCACACTCCGGGAAAGATCGGGCTCTTTCCAGACGCTGACGGCGAGAACGTCCTCCGCACCGATCACGTAGTCATCGCTTGGCGGAGCGGGTTGCGCCACCTGAGACGCTTGTCCACGGCTCGCTTGCGCCTGCCTGGACCGATTCTGCTGCGGCTGGCTCTGCTGGGCCTGTGACGCCTGACCGGCGGCCAAGCCGACGGCAATGCCAAGGCAGACCGCAAGCAGCGCGGACTTGAGCAAGAGATTCTCAGAATTAACTTCCATTGTCGCTTATCCCCTGTCTATAGGATCGTGACTGCGAGGCGCGGTCGGGGCCGCGACCGGTAGTCGTTTCGGCGGAAGGCCCGCCTCTTTGATTTTGTAAAGCAGCGCCCGATAGCTGATCTTCAAACTGCGCGCGGTTTGCTTGCGATTCCAGTTATTCTCCCGGAGCATTTTGAGAATGATGGTTCGCTCCAGTTCGCGGACCGCTTGGCGTGTCGCGACTTTCAGCGAAAAGGGCCCGTGGCCGACCATCTCTTCCACGGATCGGCTCCCTTCGCGAGCCAGCAGGTCAGAAGTGACGGCCTCTTCCGATCCCAGAATCACGTACCGTTTGATGAGGTTCTCCAACTCGCGAACGTTCCCCGGCCAGTTGTATTCCTGCATCATCCGCAGCGCGCCGGCCGATAGCGGGCGGGCAGAAATATTGTATTTCTGGCTGTAGTAGTCCAGGAAATAGTCGGCCAAAGCCGGAATATCGGCGCTCCTCTCCCTCAGAGGAGCAAGCTGCAGGGTAACTACATTGATACGGTAGAAGAGGTCCTGGCGGAAGCTGCCCGCCTTAATCTCCCTCTCCAGTTCGCGGTTGGTGGCGCACACAATCCTTACGTCCACCCGCTTGTCCTCCTGCGCGCCAATCCGGCAGAACTGGCCATCTTGCAGCAACTGCAGCAGTTTGGCCTGCAGTGAAGGATCCAACTCCGCAATCTCATCCAGGAATAGGGTGCCGCGGTTCGCCAACTCGACTCGCCCCGGCTTCGTTCCGAAGGCTCCCGTGAACGCTCCCCTCTCATACCCAAATAACTCGCTCTCAAGAAGCGTCCCTGGTATCGCCGGACAACTGACTTTGACAAAAGGGCCGTCGCCCCACGGCGAGCGGCTGTGCACCAGCCTGGCCAGCACTTCCTTTCCCGTGCCACTCTCGCCCCGAATCAGGACCGGAACGTTGGCACAGGCCACCTTCTCCACTCTCTCGTGGACCACTTGCATTGCTTCGGATTGTCCGAAAATGATTGACTCCGGCGGAAGGCCGCCCACGGAACCGCGGTCGAAGTCGGAGGAGCCAACTGACTGCAACTTAATTCCCACTGATCACAATCCCCTCGTGCTTCCTTCGTGTACCTTCTTGCACATCTAACGTCGATAGACGCCCCCCGCGCCGTAATTGCTCGGACAACCTCTTATATATCATACCCCAAAAAAAGCGCAGCAGTAAGAATGAAAATCCCAACGCGGTAAGACTACCATCTGCATGCTGCACTTGGCAGCAAATGCCCCGTCTCGGCTGAAAAGGGTTTTTCGGAATGCCCTGCTTCCGCATAAATGTTTACGAATTCATCATATCGGAACATCAAGTCATCTGCCAGATTGCGGCGGCCCGAAACGCAAAGCCCAATTATAACAGAAAAAGGCTGCACATGAACAGACAAACATTGCAGCTACTGAGGGCGCAACGCTGTGAAAACGGAAGATCGGGAATCGAAAAGCGAATTGGTTTCTTGGTGATCTAGTCCCGCTCGCTTGATCAAAGTCGGCTCGTTGGTAATGGCAGATTCTTTGCGCTCATCCCAGGTCTGCGTTCCGCCGATTCCCTAAGTGGAGTTACTTCGGAGGACCCGGTGCAACGAGACTCAAACCTTAACCTTCTGACGTCGGGAACCGCCCCCGCAACGCCTTGCCGGTCAATCCATCACCCCAGCGATCGATCGCGCGCGGCGAGACTCAGCGACGCCAGCCGCCGCCGCGACGAGGCCCTGGCCAGCGCCGCGCACGAGTTGAAGACTCCCATCGGGATCATCGCCGGCTACATCGACTTGCTGCTCAGCGAACGGCCCGGCTCAGTCAACAAGCAACAGCGGCAGATCCTGGAGGAATCGCGGCAAAGTTGCACCCGGCTGCAACGATTCGTACAGAGCTTTCTCACCTTCAGTGCTCTCGAGACCGGCAACACCCGCATGCAGTTCGAGAGTGGCGACCTGAACCAGTGCCTGCTCGAGATCTGCGACTATTGGCTTCCCCAGCTTGCGGCCAAGCCACTGCGCTTTTACTTCCTTCCCGGCGATCGGCTCGGTCGGTTTGAATTCGATTACGACAAGGTACAGCATATCGTTTCCAATCTTCTCGACAACGCGCTGAAGTTCACGCCGGCCGGAGGAACGGTTTGGCTAACTACGGAGCCCCACGTTTGGGAGCGCCGCAGCCATCAGAAGCCCGGCATCGAGCAAGAGCGGCGAAAAGGCACCGCCTTGCCGGTGAACTCGGCCCGCGTCACTGTGGCCGACAGTGGTCCAGGGGTTGAACCCGAGTACCAGCAGGAGATCTTTGACGACTTTGTCCAACTCCCGCATGCAGGGTCCAAAGGCACGGGGTTGGGGCTAGCGATTGCCCGGCGTCTGGTCCAGGCGCACCGCGGCAAGATTTGGGTGGATAGCGTGCCGGGCAACGGCGCCAAGTTCTCGTTCCTCTTGCCCCTCAAACCGCTGTAGTGCAGTGGAGCGCCTAATTTTGACGATGGTTTTCAGTTCTATCCCGAGAACTGAAAACTGAGAAGCTGGGAAAAAATTGCGAAAGAGCTTCAAACGCAGAGAAGGGGCTTTCAACGCAGAGACAACAGAGGCACAGAGGAAAATGAGAAACGTCGAGAAACAAAAGACATCTTCATGTGATTCTCCTTCTCTTCTCTGTGTCTCCGTGCCTCTGTGTTTAATTTCTTCACACGTTCTGAGGAACTGCCCCGCATGACTTCCACACGCCTTCTGATCGTGGACGATGAACCGAGCATGCTCCGCTACCTGCGGACGATCTTGGACGTGGACTCTTACCAGGTGGAGACTGCCTCGAGTGGGCGCCAGGCTGTGGAGCGGCTCCAGCGCGATCCGGTGCCGGACCTCGTCCTCCTGGATGTTCTCATGCCTGAGATCGACGGAATCGAAACCTTGGAGCGGATCCGCTCCTATCGGCCGGGGCTGAAGGTGGTGATGCTCTCCTGCGTGAGCGAACCCCGGAAAATTGTGCAGGCCATCCGACTCGGCGCCTGCGACTACCTTACCAAGCCCTTCCAGAGGGCCGAGCTGGACTCCGTGTTGCAACATGTGCTCCGTCCCGGCCTGGAAGCAGTGGAGAAGGGCGCGGGCACGGTCGAAGAACTGGACGAGGATCGCTACTTCATCGCCGCCGGTCCAGCCATCCAGTTGGTTCGCGCCCAAGCGAACCGCATGGCCGCCGTCGATGTGCCCGTCTTGATCCTGGGTGAGAGTGGCAGCGGCAAGGAAGTCATCGCCCGGCTCATCCACAAGCTGTCTCCGCGGGCGCGCGGCAGCTTCCTGAAAGTGAACTGTGCCGCCCTCCCTGGCGAACTGCTGGAGAGCGAGCTCTTCGGCTACGAGCCAGGAGCCTTTACCGGCGCGACGCGCTCCAAACCCGGCAAATTCGAGCTTTGCAATAGGGGCACCATCCTGCTGGACGAGATTGCCGAGATGCCTCCCGCATTGCAGGCCAAGCTGTTGCACGTCTTGCAAGATCAGCAGTTCTCGCGCCTCGGCGGCCGCTCCAACATCACCGTCGATGTCCGCGTGCTGGCTGCCACCAACGTCAACATCAAGCAGGCCCTGGCCGACCAGAGCTTCCGGCCCGACCTCTATTACCGGCTCAACGCTTTTACCCTGACCCTGCCTCCGCTGCGCCAAAGGCAGGAGGAAATCCCCCTTCTGCTCCGGCACTTCATGGCGCGCTTTGCCGCGCGTTACGCGCGCGCCCCGCTTCCTTTCTCACCCCGCATGATGGAAGCCTGCCTTCGCTACCCCTGGCCGGGTAACCTGAGAGAGCTGGAAAACTTCGTGAAGCGGTACCTGATCCTCAACGACGAGGAACTGGTGCTGGGCGAGCTCGCTCCACGAACGGTCTTCGCTGCGCCATCCGAGCAAAACCTGGCCGCGGAACAGGGCCCGCTTGGTTTGAGATCCATGGTGCGCGACCTCACCAACGAAGCCGAAGCCGAGGCTATCTCCCGAGCTCTCGACGAGACCCAGTGGAGCCGGAAGCGTGCTGCCCGCCTGCTCAAGATCAGCTATAAAGCCCTGCTCTACAAAATGCGGCAGTACGGAATTGGAGAAAAAACGGTAGCGAGGAGCTAAGAAACGGTGGCGCGCGGCGAGTGGCTTGCAAGAAGCGGGAGATGAGGGGTGAGTAGTGCATAGTGAATGACTACTTATAAAACCGGTCACAACCGCAGTCAAAATCAGAACTAACTCACAATTCAACTATTCACCATTTCTGGAACCCTTCCGGGCGGTCTTCGATGCCAAGGCAGCGTGCCTCTATGACGCGGGCACTGGAGAGCTTCACCTCGTCGGCGGCTCCGTCAAGGGGCCCTGAGGCACGCACGCGCGAAGCCTATATTAGCGGGCACGATGCTGACGATCCCGCCCCCGGGATCTCGGTCCGGTGTCTTCGCGCCGCCGGACACACCACGGGCGCGATAGGGTTCGAGGGCCTTGCCAATCCCGAACCGGAAGCCGGCGCCTTGGCGGCGCTGGCGGCGACGCTGCTTGAGAGGACGCGCGCGTTTCGTCGCGCCAGCCTGTCGGCCGCCACCGCACAGACCGAGGCGTACCGTTCGGCTATTCTCGACGTCTTGGCGCACGAGTTCAAGAACCCGCTCGCCACCATCCTCGCCGCCGCCGGCGGTCTCCGCGAGGCCTGTCCCTTGCGGCCCGAGCACGAAGAATTGGCGGAGATGGTGGAAACCGAGGCAGCGCAGCTCGGCTACCTCACTTCCCGATTGCTGCGCGTGGCGCGGCTGGATCGGGAAGAAGTGAAGCCGCGCATGGAGCTGATCGATATCATGTCCCTGGTTTCCCGCACCATCCAGGCTTACTCGCGTCATTCGAGCGACAGGCCGGTTTCTTTGCAGCAAGGCTGTGAGTCAGCCGAGGTGGTGGCCGATCCGGAACTGCTCCGGCTGGCGGTGAGCCAACTGGTCGACAACGCCTGCAACGCACCGGTGATGAGGCGGTGGCCGTGGCGAAGCAGCACCCGTTCGACCTGGTTCTCCTGGACATCAACATGCTTGGGCTCACCGGATTCGAGGCCTGCCGGCGAATTCGAGCCCTCGCGCCATGCACCGGGATCGTCATGGTGACCGTTCGCGACGCAGAGGACGACAAGGTGCGCGCGCTCGAATCCGGCGCCGACGACTACATCACCAAGCCCTTTCGATTGCGCGAGCTCATCGCCCGCCTGCGGGCCGTGCTGCGCAGGACCCAGTTCGACGACTCCACCCAGGCGGTGCTGCAAGCCGGCAATCTGGAAATCGACCTGGAACGCCGCCTGTTGCGGCGCGCCGGGAAGCAGGTCCGTCTTTCGCCCAAGGAATTCGACCTTCTGGCCTACCTGATGCGCAACCTCGACGCTCCCGTCACTCACGTCAAGCTGCTGCGCGCCGTCTGGGGACCCGAGTACGGTAACGAACTCGAGTACCTGCGTTCGTACGTGAAGCTGCTGCGCAAGAAGATCGAGGACGACCCCGCCCGGCCGGAGCTAACGGCTGATGGGCTTGTTACTTTCGACTTTTGACTTTCGACTTTCGACTCTCTCTCGCGCCCCGCCGAAAAAGACAGACGGCGAAACATGGAAACGCTGGCTGAGGCGTGCGATGTGGTCGCGGTTCAGCCGGCGCTTGCCGGAAAGCACCAGTGATACGGTGCTCTCGCTGCCAAGTTCCGCTGCAATATCCCGTTGCGAAAGCCCGTTCTGATCGAGAAGGAGCCGCAGTACGTCGACCGGGTCGGCATCCGGTACCGGGTAGTGCTGTGCCTCGTAGCGTTCGATGAGAAGCGTCAGAAGCTCGATTGCCTCCTCCTCTTCCGGCGTTGGATCAGGCTTCGCCGTCAGCTCAAAAAGTGCCTTGGTGTACTCCGCGAGCTCCTCATCCGAGTGGATGAGGTGAGGTGCTCCCAGCCTAATCATTTCGGCTGGATTAGCCAACGCGGTGCTCATCGTGTAACCCCCTTGTCCCAGTTCGCGGGATTGTCGTACTGTCTATGCGTCAGGAACGACCGGATATAGATGTGCCCTTCGGTGAGTCTGCCATCCTTCTCTCGCGAGTAATGAACGATGGTTACCAGACGGTAGCGGTTCTGGCGGATATTGAAGATCACGTACCCGTTCACGTCATCGGCATCCTTGAAGACTTGCTGGACCTCCACGAAGTTCCGCCACCGCGCCGCCTTCACGATCTTGCGCCAGGCCGCAATCTCTTTAGCGGCATCCGGATACTGCTCCGCGGCTTGGTTCAGGTGCTTTTCGGTGACGACATGCATGAACGTTCTTTCAGTGTTCCGTCGCGACCAGAACCGCCGTACTTTGCAGAATACTTTTCAAAATGCAAAGCGTCAACAGAAGTTTCTTCTTACCGGACTACGGCAACGAACTCGAATACCTGCGGTCCTACGTCAAGATGCTGCGCAAGAAGATCGAGGGAAGGAGTCAGGAGACAGGAGTCAGGAGTCAGAGTCAGAATGAAGAGAAGAGCGTGAGACTCGAATTGTGAATGTCTTCATTAAAACGGGGGGAGGAACGGCAGACGGCAGACAGCAGGCCGTAAGACGGTAGAACGGACAACGGCCCGTATGCCGTCTACCGTCTACTGTCTACCTCG
>Ga0209039_10003329_pt1 | contig 12630 bp, 8 predicted proteins | sample BogFormECP12_OM1_FD_188238 | JGI IMG/M metagenome (GOLD analysis project Ga0209039, IMG submission 188238) | Bog forest soil microbial communities from Calvert Island, British Columbia, Canada - ECP12_OM1 (SPAdes) (version 2) | ecosystem: Environmental > Aquatic > Freshwater > Wetlands > Bog ...
CGGAGTGTTTTCGGGATGAAACGCCAGCGGAATGAAGGCCTGGAAGCCTCCGGTCTCGTCCTGCAGGGCGCGCAGCTTGAGCAGGTGATCCACGCGGTCCTCGTCGTTCTCGACGTGACCGTAGAGCATGGTGGCATTCGATTTCAACCCGATCTGATGGGCCAGACGGGCAGTTTCCAGCCACTCATCACCGTCAATTTTGTGGTCGCAGATGATGTGCCGCACGCGGTCGGCGAAAATCTCGGCGCCGCCGCCCGGCAGAGAATCCACGCCTGAAGCTTTCAGTCGCTCCAGCGTCTCCCGGATCGAGAGCTTGGCCCGCCGCGCCAGATAGGCGATTTCGACCATAGTGAAGGCCTTGAGATGCACCTGCGGAAAACGCTGTTTCAACCCGGAACAAAGATCGAGAAAATACTGAAACGGCAGGTCCGGATGCAGTCCGCCGACAATGTGGAACTCGGTGACCGCCTCGCTATATCCGGATGCCGCGGTCTCGAACGCCTCTTCCAGTGCCATGGTGTAGGCGCCGGGCGCGTCCTTCTTGCGGCCGAAGGCGCACAGGCGACAGGCCGCAATGCAGACGTTGGTGGGATTGATGTGGCGGTTTACGTTGAAATATGTCTTGTCGCCGTGCCGGCGCTCGCGCACGGAGTTCGCCATCCAGCCCACGGCCAGAATGTCGCCCGTGCGATAAAGGGCGAGGGCGTCATCGGCGTCGAGCCGCACTCCGGCCATGACCTTGGCGTGGATGGGCGCGAGGCGAGGGTCATCGGTCTGAAAAGGATGGCACTGGCACGGGTCTGACATCTTTTTGATGATATCGCACCAAGCTCAGTGAAGTCACAGCCGAGCCGAGCAATGAGCGCTGATGAGCGATATGGAGACGGATGGGGCAATAACAGTTTATGCTATTTATTGACATTCCTTGGAAGTCTGGAGCATAGTGCTCCCAGGGAACATTCCATGAATATCTCTCTGACGCCCGAACTGGAACGTCTCGTAGACGACAAAGTCAAAAGCGGCCGCTATGCCTCGGCCTCGGAGGTCATCCGCGAGGGCCTCCGTCTCCTCGAAGAACAGGAACAATTGAAGCAGCAGCGGCTGGCAGACGTGCGGCGGAAGATTGATCGCGGGCTCGAACAACTCGACGAAGGGCTGGGCATTCCCGGTCCCGACGTGCGAGCACGCCTTCGGCAGAGAAAAAGCGTAACGTAGGCGCGATGCCCGAGTAGGTGCTTTCCCCTGAGGCCTTGCAGGATCTGCAAAACATTTGGGATTTCATCGCCGTAGACAACGTGGATGCTGCCGACAAACTCCAGGACGAGTTCTTCGACGCCTTTGAGGAATTGGCAAGGCATCCCGGGATGGGCCACAAGCGCGCTGATCTCACGAAGCGCGACGTTCGATTCTGGCCCACCGGTTCCTACCTCATTGTTTATCGCGATCTCCCAGCTCTGCTACAGATCGTGGCCATCTTGCACGGAGCGCGCGACATTCCTGAAGTAATCCGCAAGAGATAGTATCCTGGCAAAGAATACTGCGGACTTTCGCTTTCCTCATTTCCGCAGCAGCAAGTCCCCGGCAACAAAAAAGAAGAACAGCACGGAAATAACTCCGTTCATGGTGAAGAAGGCGGCGTTGAGCTTTGACAGGTCGTCCCGCTTGACCAGGGAATGCTCATAGAGCAACAGCACAATTACCACCAGAACTCCGCAGGCCGCCAATTTCCCCAGCGCAAAAACGATCAGCAGCGCGACGAGTAGGCCCACCATCACCAGGTGAAAGCCGCGCGCGACCCAGAGCGCGGCATTGATGCCAAAGTGGCGCGGGATCGAATGCAGGCCGGTTTGCCGGTCGAAGTCGAAATCCTGGCAGGCGTAGAGTACGTCGAAGCCGCCCACCCAGAACGTGACCGCGGCCGTGAGCAGCAGAATTCGCAGGTCCAGGGAGCCCCGCACCGCAATCCACGCGGCCGCGGGCGCAATTCCCAGCGCCAGGCCGAGCACTAGATGCGACCAGCGGGTGAAGCGCTTGGTGTAGGAATACAACAAGAGCAGGGCCAGAGCCGCCGGAGAGAGCCACAGTGCCAGGCGATTCAATTGGCCGGCGGCGATCACGAAGACCGCACTCGCAACCACGACGAACACCGCCACAAACGTCGGGCTGAGATGGCCTGCGGGCAAGGCGCGGGCGCGGGTTCGCGGATTGGCTGCGTCAATGGTGGCGTCGGCCAGCCGGTTGAACGCCATGGCGGCGGAACGGGCGGCAACCATGGCAACCACGATCCAAACGAGTTGATGTGCGGTCGGCAGGCCCCCCGCCGCCAGCATGGCTCCGCACAGCGCAAAGGGGAGCGCGAAGACAGAGTGCTCCCATTTGATCATCTCCAGGGTCACGCGCAGGTTGCGAAGAACGGGCACGGGGTAGATTGTAAATGCTGGGTCTTGGGTCTTGGGTCTTAGGCCTCAGGTCTTAGGACTTGAACCGAGATGTTAGGAGCCCACCGCAACCGGCCGCCTGATGCCTAAGACCTAACACCTAAGACCCAAGACCCCCGCCCGACACCAGCGGCACAAACCGGCACAACTCGCGCAACTCGGTCTGCGGCTGGCCGTTGCGCTGGTGGATCAGCTGCAATTGTTGCGCGTCGTAGGACCCGACGGGAATAATCATCCGTCCTCCTTCGGCCAACTGCGCCAGCAGGGCGCGGGGCACCTCGGGCGCAGCCGCCGAGACGATGATTGCATCGTAGGGCGCCAGTGCCGGATAGCCCTGGCTGCCGTCGCCCACAATGACTTTCACGTTGGTGTAGCCAAGTTGGGCGAGGAGATCTTCCGCGTCACCTGCGAGCGCGGCGTAGCGTTCCACTGAGACAACCTGCGCCGCCAGTTCGCCCAGTAATGCCGTCACATAGCCCGATCCTGTGCCGACCTCAAGAACCCGGCTCGCCGGGGTGAGCGCGAGCGCCTCCAGCATCAACGCCACGATGTAGGGCTGCGAAATGGTCTGCCCCTCGCCGATCGGCAAGGGATAATCTTCATACGCTTGATCACGATAGCGCTCAGCGGTGAACTCATGGCGCGGGACGCGAGACATAGCGTCGAGTACGCGCTTGTCCTCAATGCCGCGGGCGCGTAGCTGGCTGTCGACCATGCGCCGCCGCAAGGTCACGAACATGGCGGCTTCGGCGGTGGGAGTCATGTGCGTCAAGGCACGTAGCTTATGCCACTCTATTCTATTTCTTGCGGCGGCGAATGCGTACATCAAAGCTGACCACGCCGTTCTGATCGCGCGAGCCCACCGCGGAAATATTGCGGGTGAAAAAGTACTCGCCCTCGATGATCTGCTCCGAACTCTGAGAGACGTTGGTGCTGTAGGTCAGCGAGAGATTGTTGGCAAACTGCTGCTCGATCGTGACCTGCGGCCCGCGCGCGGTGGGATTGGTCTCCGTGTTCAAGCCCTGCGGATCGATCTTGATGCGGCCGACTCCGAACAGTTTTTCCATGCGGCTGCTCACAGTGGAGTTGATCGCCTGGTTGATGATCATGGCCGTCGCTTCGTCGGTGAAGGGAGTTTGACCGGACTGCTGCTGCAACTGCTCTGATTCCCGGCTGGTGCGGCCCAGGGCAAGCAGCGCGATGATATCCGACTTGGGTAACGGCGGCTCGGAGCGATAGTTGACCGCCAACCGCTCGGTTGTCCCCGTAACCGTAACATCGAGATCGTAGTTGCGAACGTGCGTGGTGGCCTGGAGGTTTACCTGGGGCTCGATCGCGACCGGGTTGGCAAAGGTGATATCGCCGCGCTCCAAGCGGAACTTGATGCCATTGAAAGTTGCGTTTCCTTCCAGAATGTCCGCCCGGCCGAGAACGCTGGGGCGCGCGACCGAGCCGCGCAGGCGCAGATTGGCGTCACCGGAGAGTTGCGCCACCGCGGTCTTCATCTGCAGTTCCGGCGCGGTGCGGACGGCGACATCCAGCTTCACGTTATAGAGCGGAGAGTTTGCCGGAGCGATCGCGGCCGACTGGCGGGTGCGTTCGAGATAGGATCCAAAATCAAACCCTGGTGTGACTGCCAGCTTCGTAACCAGGATGTTGCCCGAAACAGTCGAAGCCGAACGCGTTCCCACCCAGTGCAATTCCGCGTTCGCGGTGGAGCTGACGCCGGGCGGATAGCGCAATCGTACGTCCTTGCCCACGGCCGTGAGGTTGAAGCTGAACTGCTGGTTGAAATGGGTCGCGTCGCCCTTCAGATCCAGCGTGCCGCCGCCAGTACGGGCGGTCAGGCTCTCGATGTGGATACCGTCGCGAGTAAACACCAGCGAGCCGTTCATCTCGCTCAGGCCGCTGGGCAACCCAGCGTAGTTCACGGTTCCGTTGCTTACCTGAATCCTGCCTTCCGGGACGGGCTGATCCAGGCTGCCCCCCACTGTCATATGGACGGTTACCAGTCCTGTGGAGGAGATATCCGGCTCCAGGCCGCCGAGTAACCGGAGATCCGCTTGTCCGTCAGCCGTAAGATCGAGCGCACGCGAGCCCGTGAAGGTGATGGAACCTTGCCCGGCTATGTCAGTTCCCTCGCCGACCATATGCAGCGGCTGGATGTGCGCGACCTGCTGGGCATACGTAAAGCGCACCGGCCCTTGATTGTGCAACTTGGCGTGTTCCACTTCCACATAGATATCACTCGCGTCGCCATTCAGCGTCCACTGGCGCGGATAGCGCAACGGCCCCTGCATCGTCAGCGTCCCGCCGACCGCGGAATGCCCGGTCAGTTGCCCTCCCAGATAGGCGCGCCACAGGGCATCGAGGTCCACATGATCGGTGCGCGCCGTAATGTTCGCGGGATAATCCCCGTGCATTCCGACCGTGCCCTCGATGGAAAGCGTGCCGTGCGGAAATTCGGAGCGTCCGGTGAGATGCAGTTCACCGTCTTTCGTCACAGCTTCCAGTTCGAGCCCGCCCGAGAGTTCGCGATCGAAAGTCAAATCAGGCGTGTGAATCGCGGCGTTAATCTGCGGTGCATCAAGCGTTCCTGAGCCCTGCAGGGTAAAGTCGGCATGGCCCTCGACCGGCAGGGCGTCGAGGTGGATCTGGCGCACGCGCGCCAGGTCGAAATTGCTGCCATTCAGGTCGAGGCGGAAGCCGCGCGTCGCCGGCGTGTACGCAGCGCTGCCGCGCACCACTGCATCTTCATGCGTAAGCTGAATGTTGTTGAGAGCGGTTTCTCCCTCAGTCATGCGCAGGTCGGCGTCGAAGTTCTCGATCGCTTCCTGGTAGGCCGAAGCTCTGGTGGCATGAATGTGTCCCTGCACCTCGGGATTAGCGCGGGTTCCGCTGATTTGCAAAGAGACATCTGCGATCCCCGAAACCGGATAGTCAAAGCCCGCCAATGCCGCGGTCGAGGCGACGTCGACATTGTGGAGATTCACGCGGGCCGTGTAGGGGCTGTCTTCGGTGAACTGGCCCTGCTGCAACGCGGCGCTGACGTCGAAGTCGGCTCTGGTTTCGCCACGTCGCAGAGTACCGCCCCGTAGGGCAGCCTCCCGTGGCGAAAACTGAATGCTGGCCGCCAGCGAATCCCAATGGATCTGTTGCTCAGAGGTGCGCGAGGTTGCCGGCAAGGTGAATTCGAAATCCTGCGCGACCAGGGTCCCGGCGAGCGTGGGTGCGGAGATGGTGCCGCCCGCCACGCCGTTGAACGTGGCCACCCCGTCTACCCGGAAAGGAACGTTGGTAGGCCCGCCCAGCGCAGTCACCAGTGGGCGCCATTCTTCAAGGTTGGAAGTCGAGACCGAGAGATGCAGCGTGGATGAAGGCGAAAGCGTCCCCGCCGCCTGAATCCGCGATGCGGGCGTGGACAAGTTGAACTGTGCCAGATCCAACGCCTCAACTCCCACGAGATACTTGCCCTGAATATGAGCCGTCACCGGCAATTGCCCGGGAGCCACTTTCGCCGGCGGGTTGAGGTCGAGAGCAAATGTAACCTCCGCGTCCTTGGGCGAACCTCTCCAAACCGCATCCACCGTGCCTGTGGCCAATCCTGCCGGGTGAAAGCGGCCCAGCCGATGCGCGGGTACATCCAACGCGGCGGCCGCTTCGCCTGCCGAAATGTCGCGCAGGCGGAGATGCACAGCGCCGGTTTGCACGCCTGGCAGTTTTTCCTTCTCACCTTTCTTCGAGGGAGGCCGCGCCGCCGTGATTACGGCGAGCTCTTCCCCGCCCTTTTTCGCCTTGCCCGGAGAAGAAGGCGGGACGCTGTGCAGCCAGTTATCCACCTGCACATCCCCCGTGAAGCCTCCGCCCAGGAGCTTGCCCTGCAACTTCGACAACTTGATCTGCCGATCTGTTACTGAATAGTCAGTCGTGACGCTGGCCTTCTTGAGCGCAATCTGCTGGTCCTGCCAGCCCAGGTCCGGCAGTGTCAGAGCGCCCGTGGTCGTGAACTCGTCCAGCGCCCAATGCCCGCTGCCTTTGAATTCAGCAACTCCTTCGCGCAGATCCTGGCGGCGGACAATCGCTGCCGCCTCGCCGAGATCAATGTGAACGTCGTAGCTTCCGTCCAGATGGGGATTTTGAAAATCGCTGATGCGCCCGCTCGCTTCCATTTTCGACCGGCCCGAGTTCCACTTCAGAGACTTGACTTCCGCGAATGTAGGACCAAGGCTGAAATCGGCCGTAGTCATCCAGGAAAATGGGCGGAAGCCGTCGAACACCGTGTCCACCTTGCCCAGCGCGAGATGGCTTTCGTAGCGGCCTCGCAGGTAGGAGTAATCCATCTTTATCCCGGCGTCATCAACGGCAAAGTCCAGCGGAATTTGCCGGTCGGACCAAATCAACTCGCCGTTTTGCACGGACAGATGGTCAATGGAAAGCGCAAAGAGATGCTCGACGGGATTCTCCTCCGCAGTCCGCAGCAGCACCCTGGCGGCAGGTACATTGGTTGTACCGTCCGCAGCCACCGCGATGTGAACGACCGGGTGTTCGAGACTCAGCGAGTAGAAGCCGAACTCCGTGCGCAGAAAGGAAATGACCTTGACCCGGGCATACAGGTGGTCGGCGTGCAGCAGCGGCACGTCGGCGGGACCTTCGGTCCCATGCACGGTCATGTCGCGCACTTCGACCTGCATGTGGAAGGGAACAATGTGGAAACTGCCGATTTGTGCGCGCCCGCCCGTTACCCGCTCCAATTCGCCGACCAGACGCCGGCGCGCATACGCCTGAAAAGATTCTGTATTGATGTACCACCACAGCCCGGCGAGCACCGCGATCAGGCCGGCGCCTCCAATAATCAGCACATACTTCCACCAGCGTCGACGTCTGGCAGCCGGTTCGGTCACCGCGTCTGTACTCCATCGCCGGCATACTCGGCTGCACCGGGGACGCTCACATGGCCTTCGGAGCGCAGCGTCTGCAGCCAGGAAACCATCAGTTCATTCACTTTCTCCTGGGTGAGCAGTTCGCGAATCTTGGCAGAAACGTCAGCCAGGGGGACGTCCCCTGCGCCAGATTGCTTCAACTGCGGGACAAATTTCTCCCGGTAATAGGCCTCGATGGATTTGGAATCAATCTGTACTGCGGGCCGCAGGTGAGCATCCACCAACCGCATGAGGTCGATCTGTTGCTGCACGTGAGCGATCAGTTCTTTTTCCGTCAACCGAAACCCGGCCAGAACCGACTGCCAGCCTTCGTCGGTGGCTGCTTCCGGATACTGTTTCCGCGCCTCGGCCACGCGGGCCGCAGCCTCGGACTCGGAGGCATGCTGGAAGTAGGCAGACTTCATCTGCTCGGCGAGCAGTTCCTGATCAATCAGGCGGTCGAGGACGGCGCGGCGGTCGTCGTCTGTGAAGTCGCTGAGCGCGCGGCCGTTGAGCAGAGCCTCGTAGCGGAGCGCATCGTCCCAGTCGCTCTGCAGAATGATGTGCCCGTTCACGGTGGCGACAATGCGGTCAATTACTTCCGCCCGTGCCACCTGCAAACCTGGAAAGGCGGCCAGCAAGGCCGCGAGCACCGCAACCGTGGTCGTCTTCCTGGTGAAGATTTTTCTCATTAGAATGGCTGGCCTATGCTGAAAAATACGTTGAAATGCCGCCCGCGCTCGGTCGTATACCCAGTCAACCGCTTGGTGTTCGGGTCGAAGACACCTGTGAAGTAGCTGGTCGGATTCAGATTGTATCCAAAGTCAAACCGAAGCGGACCAATCGGCGTTTTGTACCGCACTCCGACGCCTAAGGCGTGCGATGTGTAATCATATCCCGATTCGTTGAATTGGCTGAAGCACTGGTTGTTCGTAGTACCAGTTGTACTAACGGTCACTGGCAGACACAGAGTCGGGTTCGACTGGTGCCAGCGCGACAATCCTTTCAGCATGTCGTGCGGTGCGGTGAAGACGTTGCCCATATCGTGGAAGATCGCGAAGCTGAATCCCTCCCCCAGGTAGGGCAGGTTCATCGGGGGAAAACGCAGTTCGAGGTTATTCACGAACAGTGCCGTGCCACCGACTGGGAAACCTGAGGCCGGGTCGCGAGGTCCTGCCTGATTTAACCCGAAGCCGCGGTGGGAGTTGCCGCCGCCCGCAAAGAAAAGTTCGGGCAGCGGAACCAGCGAGAGGGTATCGGGGCAGGTATTTTGCAGACATGCCCCCGGAGCCAGGATTCGAGTGCCCCGAAAGAGTTGCTGTAGGCCAATAGTTGTGGAGCGCGCGAAAACAAACTGGTGTCCAGCCTTGCCCTTCCCTCCAAATGCCTGGTAGGTCGAATTTTGCGCCAAAGCCCTGCCGAAATCAGCCTGCGATCCGAAATAGCCGGATGAGGCAAAACCATCCAGAGTGAAGTAGTTTCCCTTGGTGCTTTCCAGCGGATTATCCCGCTTGTCGCGGATAAACGTAAAACCCGGCCCGCCAATCCTGGCCGGGGCCGACTCCAGGGGGATCAGATTCGGATCGAATTGACTGGCGAAGTTACTGGCTTTTACCCGCCGGAACTCAAAACGATAGGTAATCGAGCTCGGTCCCGGCCTCGAGTCCGGCTCAGTTCCCGGATTCCCGATCTGCTGCCTGAGATCAATTTTCCCTTCCAGCCGCTGCGACGTGAATGTGGCTACGTCCAGACTGTTGTCGTAGAAAATCGTGTAGATAAGCTTCCAGTTATCGCTGTCGAGCAACTTGGGAATGGTGTAGCTGATCAGCCCGCGCTGCTGCAATCGGCCCACGTGCGATTGAAACGTCAAGGTCTGATCTTTGCCCAGAAAGTTGAGTCGGGTCACGTCGAAGCCCACTCTGGGGCTTAATCCAGTCGTCCCTTGCGAGCCGCTTGTCCCCGTCTGGAATTCCAACCCCAGGGCGTAGGTAAAGGTGTAACGCTTCGCCTCCTGCAGCTGCACCAGGACGTTCTTTTGCGGATCCGTGCCCTCGGGGTTCTGCACCGCCGTGTCTACCTGGCTGAAAATGCCCAGATTGTAGAGCCGGGTCTGGGTGTTGAGCAGCGCCTGCTGGCTTAGGGGCTGCCCCTCCCGCGCTTCTACTTCGCGGTCCACGACGAAGTCCCGGGTATGTTCGGTTCCGGCCACCATCACGCGATCGACGGTGAAGAGCTCACCCTCGTGAATGGTGTACGTCACATCTTCACGATTGGGCTCGCTGGCGGAGTCTTTGGTGGTGATGTCGAGCGTAGCGTTGGGAAATCCGTTGTTGAAATAATAGTTCAGGATCCGCTCCCGGTCATTGGCCAAATCCTGCTCCGAATAAGGCTGCCCCGGCTGCGCGCTGCGCTCCGGGAGTTTAGCGGTCGCGATCTGCTGGTTGCCCAGGATCTGCAGCTGGCCCACGCGGGTTTGCGGTCCCTCGCTGATGATGATGTGAACCGCCAGCTGGTTCTGGGCGCCGCGATAGTCGTCGTCCACCTTGGTTTGGATTTTTACCTGGCGGAAGCCGTTCGAGCGATACAGCCCCTCGATCGTGGCCACATCGCTTTTCAGCAGCACACCGCTGTAGCGCCCGTGGCTTAAGAAGCGGGTGGCGGGCTGAATCTGCAGGTAGGAGCGCAGCTTTGCCGTATCCAGAAACTCCTTATTACCGGTAATCTCAACCAGCACCAGCTTGTGTACCGGGCCGGGATCAATCTGATAAATCACGCGCATAGTTCTGGGATCGAATTGCTTCTGGATCTCAACGGTGGCATCGAAGTGGCCGCGCGTCTGCAGGTAGTCGAGCAGGTTGCGCTTGCCCTCGTTCAGCAGATCATCGTCAACTGCGTTTTCCTCATAGACAGGAACTTCTTTTTTGAGGACTCCACGGCTGATGTGGTAACCCTGAGCCGAAATCACGACCACCGGACCGGGATCGATCTGGAAGGTGAAATCGACGGCATTGGACTCCGCGTGGTACTCCTGCTGGGCAATGGAAGCCTGGGCCAGCGCCCGGTTCTGCTTCTGGAATCTCTTGCGCAGGCGCTGCAGAGAGTCGCTGACCAGTACGGCGGTCACGCGGTCGCCGCTGTCCACGTGCGCAATGCTCTGCACCTCGCCGGACGACAAGCCGGAGGTCCCGGCCACCTTTACCTCGCCTACATGCGCCTGCGCACCCGGGGTGATGTGGAAAAGGATATCCACCTGCTGGTTGGCAGGGTTTGACGTGCTCTCGGCGGTGACCCGCGCCCGGTAGTAGCCACCCTCCTGCATGAGCCGCCGTATGTTCTCCAGGGCGCGATCCAGTTTGTCCTGGCTATAGCGCTCTCCCAACTGGAACTTCGAGGCGTTGACGATCTGGTTCGAGGTAGGCCGGGTGGGAGCGCCTTCCACGTTAACTCCGCCGATGAAGAAATTGGCCGAGGTCGTGAAGGTGAGCACAACGCCCTCGCCGGAAGGCACGACTTCTGCCTGAATGTCAGCAAAGCGGCCGGTGGCATAGAGCGTGCGCATGCTCTCACGAACTCGGTCTCGATCCAGCGGCTCTCCGGCTTTCTGAGCCAGCAACTGCAGCAGGTGTTCGTGATCGCGGTCGGGAACTCCGGGAAGCTCGATGGATTTGACCACCTTCCCTTCATACCGCGAAACCGCGTCGGGCGACGGCGGTTGCGGTTCCTGTTGAGCGGCAGCCCCAGACTTCGCCCGGGAATCACCGGTGGCTGGAGATGAAACGGATCGGCCACCCCCTTCTCCCGCCGGCAAGCGTAGAGTCGCCGACAGCAGCAGGATAATCGTCAACAATGGAGCGTACCTTCTGATCAAAGGTTTCCTTGGGGTCTGGGTGCTGCTTGACTGCGATGGCAGTCACTTGCTCGTTGTTGTACGAATCACATCCCTTCCGGGCAAGCGCCGCTCATCTGCAACAAAACCAGTCACTTATAATAAAGGTTTTGGAGTGGGGGATTGATGACCTCTTTGGCACGCGAAAGGCAAATCGGCGGATCTCCGGATCGCGGGTCTCTGGATCGCGCGTCTTCGGATCGCAATCCCATGGAAAACGACCGCTATTCCCGCCAGATCCTGTTCCGCGGCATCGGTGAAGAAGGCCAGCGCATGCTGGCGGCGGCGCGCGTAGCAATCGTGGGCTGCGGCGCCACCGGTTCGGCCCTGGCCGGCCTGCTCGCTCGCGCAGGAGTAGGCACCCTGCGGATCATTGACCGCGACTATGTTGAGCCCAGCAACCTGCAGCGTCAGTCATTGTTCGACGAGGCCGACGCGGCGGAGTCACTGCCCAAGGCCATCGCCGCCACCCGTAAGATCGGTGCCTTCAATTCTCAGATCGTAGTCGAGCCGAAGGTCGACGATCTGGTCCCTGCCAACATTGCAGTCTTGCTCGAAGGCATGCAGTTGATCCTCGACGGCACCGACAACTTCGAGACTCGCTACCTCATTAACGATTATGCCGTCGAGCGCTCGCTGCCGTGGATTTATTCGGCCGCGGTCAGCAGCTATGCCGTAACCCTGAACGTTCTACCTGGCCAAACCGCCTGCCTGGCCTGCATTTTCCCGGACTCGCCGCGGGGCATGGTTGAGACTTGCGAGACTTCAGGAATTCTGAACTCAGCCGTGAACCTGGTGGCGTCGATCGCGGCAACGGAAGCGCTCAAACTGCTGGTCTGTGCGCCAACCTCAGGGGCTAAAGCCCATGTACAAAAGGAAGATGCAATCGCAGCGCTGAAGCCTGCCCTGAGCGAAGTCGAAGGGCGCCGCGCCACCCAAAAGCAAGCTGACCTTGTATCGCCGCTGCGCCGGACGCTCCTCTCGTTCGACGTCTGGACGAACGAACATGCGGAGATCTCGGCGGCCAAACCCCGCCCCGGATGCCGCGCCTGCGGCGAACGCGATTTCATTCATCTGGCGGGCCAAGGACGCCCGCATATCACCTTGTGCGGCAGGAATTCGGTACAAATCCATGAGCGCCAGCGCCCGATTGACTTCGCAGAAATGGACCGACGCCTGCAGCCGCACGGTACGGTCCGTCACAACGACTTTGTTCTGAAATTCTGGCACGATCCCTACGAAATGACGCTCTTCCCCGACGGCCGCGCCATCATCAAAGGCACCACCGATACGGCGGTCGCGCGCAGTTTGTACGCGCGGTATGTGGGAAGCTGAGCGGTATTTCGCCCGCTGTCATGCTGTGCGGAGCGGTGAGGAGAGCGGAGCG
>Ga0209039_10003330_pt1 | contig 12629 bp, 7 predicted proteins | sample BogFormECP12_OM1_FD_188238 | JGI IMG/M metagenome (GOLD analysis project Ga0209039, IMG submission 188238) | Bog forest soil microbial communities from Calvert Island, British Columbia, Canada - ECP12_OM1 (SPAdes) (version 2) | ecosystem: Environmental > Aquatic > Freshwater > Wetlands > Bog ...
TTCCCGTGGCTGCCCGAGCTGTTCGGCGGAAGGCAGACCGCGCGCACCATCCATTTCGCGTCGGCCTCGCTGCTGGTGCTGTTCACCGTCGTGCACCTCGCGATGGTCGTGCTCTCCGGTTTCTTCAACAACCTGCGCAGCATGGTCACCGGCCGCTACGTGCTGCCGCCCGAGCGCGTGTCACGGGAACGGCTGACGCGGGAGCGCGTGTCGTGACGATCCTGCGTCGCCGTCTGCTGACCGGCGCGCTGGGCGGCGGTGCGTTGCTGACGCTGGCGGGTTGCGACAGCGTGTCGGACTCCCCGGAGGTGCAGGACGTGCTCGGCCGCGTCGAAGGCCTGGACCGCTGGCTGCAACGCCGGCTGCAGGGCCGCGACGCGCTCGCCCGCGAGTTCACCGCGGCCGACATCAGCCGCGAGTTCCGCGCCAACGGCTCCACCTCGGTCGACGATCCGGACTACCAGCGTCTGGCCGAGGGCGGATTCGCGGACTGGCGCCTGACGGTGGACGGCCTGGTGCAGCGGCCGCTGTCGCTCTCGCTCGCGGAGCTGCGCGCGATGCCGTCGCGCACGCAGATCACCCGCCACGACTGCGTCGAGGGCTGGAGCTGCATCGGGCAGTGGAGCGGCGTGCGGCTGGCGAGCATTCTGGCCCTCGCCGGATTGCAGCCGGCGGCGCGCTATGTCGTGTTCCACTGCGCCGACACGCTGGAGCGCACGCTGGACAACAGCGGCCAGTATTACGAGAGCATCGACCTGATCGACGCCGCGCATCCGCAGACGATCCTCGCCTACGACATGAACGGCGCGCCGCTGCCGGTCGCGCATGGCGCGCCGCTGCGCGTGCGGGTGGAGCGGCAGCTCGGCTACAAGATGGCGAAATACGTGATGCGGATCGAGGTCGTGGACAGTTTTTCGTCGCTCGGCCGCGGCCGCGGTAGCTTCTGGGCCGACCGCGGGTACGAGTGGTACGCCGGGATATGACGGCCCGACGCCGGCCAGCCTCACCGCCGTCATTGCGAGCGTAGCGAAGCAACCCAGAGTCGCGCGAAAAGCGCCTGTCGCGCGGTCCTGGGTTGCTTCGTTGCTGCGCTCCTCGCAATGACGAGGAAAGCCTTGAAACGCTACGCCGCCTTCGCCTGCGACGCGATGCGCTGCAGGTCCTGCAGCACGCCCCGCGCGGTGCGCACCCGCTCGGCGACGGTCATCTCGCGCAGGATCGCCAGCTTGTGGTCGGGGCGCAGCTTCAGCTCGCCCTTCGCACCCTTGGCCGACACCCAGCCGACCAGCCCGGCCGGGTTGCGGAAATGGTTGCCGCGGAAACCGATCACCATGCCCTTCGGCCCGGCCTCCAGCTTGTCCACGCCGGCCTCGCGGCACAGGCGCTTCAGCGTGACCACCTGCAGCAGGTTCTCGACCTCCTGCGGCAACTCGCCGAAGCGGTCGGCGAGTTCCGCCGCCATCGCCTCGGTCTCGGCGTCCGACGCCAGATTGCCGACGCGCCGATACAGCCCGAGCCGCACCGGCAGGTCGGCGACATACGTCTCCGGGATCAGCACCGGCAGGCCGAGCACGATGTTCGGCGTCCAGTCGCGGTCCTCCGCACGGCGGCGGCCCTCGCCGGCGCGGATCTCCGCCACCGCGTCCTCCAGCATCTGCTGGTACAGCTCGATGCCGACCTCGCGGATGTGCCCCGACTGTTCCTCGCCCAGTAGGTTGCCGGCGCCGCGGATATCCAGGTCGTGCGACGCCAGCGTGAACCCGGCGCCCAGGGCGTCAAGCGTCTGCATCACCGTCAGCCGCTTCTCGGCCGCGGCCGACAGCCGGTGCGTCTGCGGCCAGGTCAGGTACGCGTAGCCGCGCTGCTTGCCGCGTCCCACGCGCCCGCGCAGCTGATAGAGCTGACCCAGGCCGAACATGTCGGCGCGATAGATCAGCAGCGTGTTCACCGCCGGCATGTCCAGCCCGCTCTCGACGATGTTGGTCGACAGCAGGATGTCGAACTTGCCGTCGCTGAACTCGGTCATCACGCGCTCGAGCTCGGTCGGCGCCAGTCGTCCGTGCGCCTGTCCCGTCTTCGCCTCGGGCACGATCTCGGTGAGGCGCTCGGCCATGCGCGGCATGTCCTCGATGCGCGGCACGACGCAGAAGATCTGCCCGCCGCGGAAGCGCTCGCGCTGGATCGCCTCGCGCACGACGACGCTGTCGAACGGCATGATGAACGTGCGCACCGCCAGCCTATCGACCGGCGGGGTGGCGATCAGGCTCATCTCGCGCACGCCGGTCAGCGCCAGCTGCAGCGTGCGCGGAATGGGCGTGGCCGTCAGCGTCAGCACGTGCACCTCGGCGCGCAGCTCCTTCAGCTTCTCCTTGTGCTTGACGCCGAAATGCTGCTCCTCGTCGACGATCAGCAGGCCGAGGTCGGCGAAGCTGATCGTCTTGCTCAGCAGCGCGTGCGTGCCGATGACAATGCTCACGCTGCCGTCGGCGATGCCCTTCTTCGCCGCCGCCTGCTCCTTCGCCGGCACCATGCGCGAGAGCTGCGCGACGGTCACCGGCATGCCGGCGAAGCGATCCCTGAAGGTGCGGAAATGCTGGCGGGCGAGCAGAGTGGTCGGCACCACCACCGCCACCTGCGCGCCGGACATCGCGGCGACGAACGCCGCGCGCAACGCGACCTCGGTCTTGCCGAAGCCCACGTCGCCGCAGATCAGCCGGTCCATCGGCTTGCCGCTGGCAAGGTCCTCCAGCACGTCGGCGATGGCGCGTTCCTGGTCCTCGGTCTCGTCGAACGGGAAGCGGCCGCAGAACTCGTCCCACATCCCTTCGGGCGGGGTCATCAGCGGCGCGTCGCGCATCTGCCGCTCGGCGGCGAGCTTGATCAGCGCGCCGGCCATGTGGCGGATGCGGTTGCGCATCTTCGCCTTGCGCGCCTGCCAGCCGGTGCCGCCCAGCTTGTCGAGCGCCACCCCCTGCGTCTCGCTGCCGAACCGGCTGAGCAGCTCGATGTTCTCGACCGGCAGGAACAGCTTTTCGTCGCCGTCGTAGACCAGCCGGAGGCAGTCGTGCGGCGCGCCGTCGGCGGTGACCGTCTCCAGCCCGGCGTAGCGGCCGATGCCGTATTCCTGGTGCACGACGAGGTCGCCCTCGGCGATCTCGGTCGCCTCGGCGATGAACTGGTCGGCGCGCTTGCGCCGGCGCGGCGGACGGCCGATGCGCTCGCCGAGCAGGTCCTGCTCGGACACCACCGCCAGCCGGTCGCCGATGAAGCCGCGCTCGATCCCGAGCGTCACCAGCGAGATCGTGCCGGACGGACGCCGGCGCACATGCGGCCAGTCGCCGACCGTCTGCGGCTCGCCGTCGGCGTCCTTGACGCCGTGCTCGCGCAGCAGGTGGCTGAGGCGTTCGCGCGACCCGCGCGTCCAGGCGGCGACGATGATGCGCCGCTTCTCCGCGATCCAGCGTGCGACGTCGGCGCCGAACTGGTCGAACACGCCGATGCCCGGGCCGCCGCCCGCCTTAGCGTACACCGGCCCGGGCCGTCCGCCGCCGTCGATTCCGTCGCGCGCGCCGTCCGGCTTGGCGAACGGCGAGAACGCCAGCAGCGGCCCGCCCGAGAGCATGTCCGCCCACGCCGTGCGGTCGAGATACAGGCGGTCGGGCACGAGCGGCCGGTACGGCACCTCGCCGTCGCGCGCCACCGCGCGGCGCGCGGCGTAGTGGTCGGCGATCATCTCCAGCCGCGCCGTCAGCGCGTCGTCGCTCTGGTGATCGAGGCTGACCGACGCGCCGGGAAGGTAGTCGAGCAGAGTCTCCATCCGCTCGTGGAACAGCGGCACCCAGTGCTCCATGCCGGGATGCCGCCGCCCGTCCGAGATCGACAGGTACATCGGGTCCTGTGCGGCGTCGTCGCCGAACAGCTCGCGCCAGTTGGTGCGGAAGCGCGCGATGCTGTCGCGATCGAGCGGCACCTCGTTGACCGGGTGCAGGATCAGCGCCTTCACCGCATCGCCGCTGCGCTGCGTGGAGGTGTCGAAGCGGCGGATGCTCTCGATCGAATCGCCGAACAGGTCGATGCGGACCGGGTCGCTCTCGCCGGACGGGAAGACGTCGATGATGCCACCGCGCACGGCATATTCGCCGGGCTCCATCACCGTGCCTGCGCGGCCGTAGCCGTTGGCTTCCAGGAAGCGCGTCAGCCGGTCGGGATCGAGCGTCCCGCCGGTCTCGATCTTCATCGCGGCGCCGTCGAACATGGTGCGCGGCGGCACGTGCTGCAGCAGTGCGTTCACCGTGGTCAGCACGACGCGGGGCCTGTCCGGCGTCTCCAGCAGCCGCGCGAGCGTGGCGATGCGTTCGGCCACGATGATCGGGTTCGGCGAGACGCGGTCGTACGGCAGGCAGTCCCAGGCCGGGAAGCGCAGCAGCTCGGCCTCGGGCATGAAGAAGCCGACCGCCTCGGCCAGCCGCGCCATGCGGCTGTCGTCGCGCGCGACGTGCAGGATCGGGCCGGCGAACTCGGCGCGGCGGCGGCCCAGCAGGACCGCGTCGTAGCCTTCCGGCGCGCCCCAGACCTGGATCGGCTCGACCGAGTGCGTCGCTGCGGGGTTGTGATCCATCAGGCCTCGCCCCGCGCGGCGGCCTTCATGCGGCGAAGCATCGGGCTGTCGACCTCCGGCGGAATCGGTTTGCGCCCGGTCAGCCAATCGGCGAGATCGGTGTCGGGCAGTTCCAGCACCTCCTCCAACGCATCGAGATCGGCTTCGCTGAGCGAGCCGATCCGCGAGGCGACGAAGCCACCGATCAGGATGTCGTTCTCGTGCGTGCCGCGATGGGTGGCGCGGAACAGGACGCGTCGGCGCCGGGTGTCGTGTTCTGGCGATGTCATCAACTCGCGGGCATATAGAGCCGGTTCACATCCGTGTCAGCCTTGGAACCACAGGCGCTCATCCCGTTACTCGCACCCCTGGCCAGCCTGCGCGGCATCGGTCCCGAGCGCGCCGCCCTGCTGGCCAAGGCAAGCGGCGGCGAGCGCGTGCTGGATCTGCTGTTCCACCTGCCGTCGGCCTATGTCGACCGCCGCGAGCGCCCGTCGATTCGCGACCTGGTCCCGGGCCGGATCGCCACCGTCGCGGTCGAGGTGGTCCGCCACGAGCCGCCGGGCCGGCCGCGCCACCCCTGGCGGGTGACGGTGACCGACGGCACCGGCTTTGCCGACATGGTGTTCTTCCGCCCCGTCGGCCTTGAGCGCCTGACCCCCAAGCGCAAGCTGCTGGTCTCCGGCAAGGTCGAGTTGTTCCAGGGCCGCCCGGTCCTGACCCACCCCGATTTCATCGTCCCGGCCGAGCAGGCCGACCGCCTGCCGCCGGTCGAGCCGATCTGGGGCCTGACCGGCGGCCTGCCCCCGCGAGCCATGGCGTCGGCGGTCGCGCAGGCGCTGGAGCGGCTGCCGGCGCTGCCCGAGTGGCACGACGCGGCCCTGATGCGGCGCGAACGCTGGCCGGCTTTCGTCGACGCAATGCGCGCCCTGCACGCACCGGCCGAGGTGCCCGAGCCGGCGTCGCGCCGCCGCCTGGCCTATGACGAGTTGCTGGCCCAGCAGGTCGCCCTGCTCGTGGTGCGCGGCCGGGTGCGGGCGCGGCCGGGCCGGCCGCATGTCGGCGACGGCTCGCTGCGGGCGAAGGCGCTGGCGAGATTCGGCCACGCGCTGACCGACAGCCAGGTGCAGGCGCTGGCCGAGATCGACGCCGACCTCGCCGCACCCCGCCGCATGCTGCGGCTGCTGCAAGGCGACGTGGGCTCCGGCAAGACCATCGTCGCGCTGATGGCGATGCTGCGCGCGGTCGAGGCGGGCGCGCAGGCGGCGCTGATGGCGCCCACCGAGGTCCTCGCCAAGCAGCACCACCGCACGCTCTCGCACCTGTCGCCCGAGCCCGTCGCGCTGCTCACCGGCTCCGTCACCGGCCGGGCGCGTGCGTTGCTGCTGCGCCAGCTTGCCGACGGCGACGTGCGCATGGTCGTCGGCACCCACGCGCTGTTCCAGGACGCGGTGGCCTATCGCGATCTCGGCGTCGCGGTGATCGACGAGCAGCACCGTTTCGGCGTGCAGGAACGCCTGTCGCTCGGCGACAAGGGGGCGCTGACCGACGTGCTGGTCATGACCGCCACGCCGATCCCCCGCACGGTCCTGCTTGCACAATGGGGCGAGATGGACGTCAGCCGGCTGGAAGGCAAACCCGCCGGCCGCCAGCCCGTGCGCACCACGCTGCACTCGCTGTCCACGCTGCCGGACGTGCTGGACGGCATCGCCCGCGCGATCGAGCGCGGCGCGCAGGTGTTCTGGGTCTGCCCGCTGGTCGCCGAGAGCGAGGCGCTCGACCTCGCCGCCGCCCGCCAGCGCCACATCGCGTTGCGCGACCGGTTCGGCGGGATCGTCGGCCTCGCGCACGGCCAGCAACCGGCCGAGGAACGCGACGCGGCGCTGGCGGCGTTCGCCCGCGGCGACCTGCGCGTGCTGGTCGCGACGACCGTGATCGAAGTCGGCGTCGACGTGCCCGAAGCGAGCGTGATGGTGATCGAGCACGCCGAGCGCTTTGGCCTCGCACAGCTGCACCAGCTGCGCGGCCGCGTCGGGCGGGGGGCTGCCGCGAGCTACTGCCTGCTGCTGCATGGCGACGACCTGGAGGAGGGCGGGCGCAAGCGCCTGGGCGTGCTGCGCGAGACCGACGACGGCTTCCGCATCGCCGACGAGGATTTCCGCGCCCGCGGCGGCGGCGATCTGCTCGGCACGCGGCAGGCCGGCGATCCGGACTGGCGCATCGCGCATCCGGTGGACGACGAGGGCCTGCTGCACATGGCGCGGCAGGACGCGGCCGTGCTGCTGGAGCGCGACCCGGCGCTGTCGAGCGAGCGCGGGCGGGCGGTGCGCGTGCTGCTGCGCCTGTTCGACCGGGCGCAGGCGATGCGCATGTTGCTGGCGGGCTGAGACGCTCTGAACGTCGGCCCGCCGCACACCGTCGCCTAATCGCTCGCTGCCATCAGCCGTTCCGCCGCAGCCTCGCGACGGGCCGGCGGTGCCGAGGGAACGGTGATGCGGAATACGGTTCCCCCGCCCGGGTTCGGCTCGGCCCAGATGCGGCCGCCGTTCGCCGCCACGATCGTGTGACAGATCGACAGGCCGACCCCCATGCCGCCGGGCTTGGTCGTGACGAACGGCTGGAACAGCCGGCCGGCGACCTCCTTCGGCAAACCGGGGCCGGTGTCCTGCACGCTGATGCGCACGGCGACGCCGTTCTCCGTCAACGCCGCCAGCGTCAGCTCGCGCCGACTGCTGTGCTCCATCGCCTCGACCGCGTTGCGCATCAGGTTGATCAGCACCTGCTGCATCTGGATCTTGTCGACCAGCACGGGCGGCAATGCCGGCGCCACGACGTACGACACCCTCACGCCATGACGGGTCAGGCCCAGCAGTGCCACGGCTTCGTCCAGCAGCGGTCCGACCGGCTCGGCGGTCGTCGCCGGTTCGCCCTTTTCGATGAAGGTCCGCAGCCGCTTCAGGATCTCGCGCGCGCGGTCCATCTGCGCGCTCGATTGCCGTACCGCCTCGGCGATCCTGCCAGCTTGCGACGGGTCTCCCGTCTCCATGATCCGCAGTGCCGCCCTCAGATACGTGCCCGTCGCAGTCAGCGGCTGGGTCAGCTCGTGGGCCAGCATCGAGGCCATTTGTCCCATCATGTTCAGCCGCGAGACATGGATCAGCTCGGTCCGCAGTTCCTTCTCGCGGTGAAGGACGCGCGCATGCTGGAACAGCATGAGGCCGATCGATGCGCTGATCAGCGCCAGGACGGCCGTCCCGGTCGCCAGGGCGATCGCCAGCCTCGTGTCGCTTGACGCCCGCTCCTGGCGCTGGTGGAGCAGATCCAGTTCGGCCTGCCGCACCGCCTCCAGCCGATTGCGGATCGTGCGTGTCAAGTCGTGCTGCTTCGCCGACTGCACGATCGCCAGCGCCGCCGTCATCTGCGCCGGCCCCAAGGCAACGACCTGCCGCAGTTCGTCGAGCCGCGCCTGCAGGATCGGCCGCAACTCGCCGAGCCGTTCGTGCTGGTCCGCGCTGTCGGCCACCAGGGTAAGCAGGTCCCGCAGCTTGCCCGGCAGGCCTTCCTGCAGGCGCTGGAACGTCTGGCGGAACGCCTCGTCACCGGTGAGCAGGTAGCCGCGTTCGGTGGATTCCGCTCCGACCAGGTCGCCATCGATGCTGGCGACCTCCAGCAGCACATCGTCCGTATGCTGCACCCAGGCGACGCTGTCGCGCAGGCGGCCGAGGCTGAGGTTCAGCGCCAGCGCCGAGACAACCACAAGCGAAACGGCGAGACCAAGGACCCCGACCGCGCGGGCCCAGCGCCAGCTTATCGCCCGGTGCCACCCGCTGATCGCGCGCCCCGTGCTTTCAGGTCGATCGCCGAATGCCGGCATGCCGTCGACGACCATCGTTCCCGCCCCGGGACGCCCGCGGCCATCATAGCCCGGTTAGCGGTGCGTATGAAATCGTACATGCGGCGACGATCGCGTCACAACGTGTCGGCGCGCGATCGGACGTCGCCAAACCGTTGGTTGACACCGGCGTCCACCGGCGATGACGCGTAGTGCGCCAATGATTTCATGCGGGGCTGCGTTGTTCGCGTCGCACGATCTGCCTCCGGCGGATGACCACGCGCTGCTGTTCAGGGGGGGCGCGACGCCGGCTGCGCGCGCCGGACGATGCCGCCAGGATAGGCGGGCGGACGACCATGCGCCCAGTACAGCCGCTCTCCGCACAGCTCCATCGCGATCGTCCCGGCCCCCGCCGGCAGTCTTCCCGCGCCGTCGGTCCATCGGAAGGGACCGACGCCGTCGCGCTCCGGCGACTGCCAGCCGTCGTCCAGCTCCGGACCATCCAGCCGGACGTCGCGACTGTCGTCGAGCAGCAGGCGCCGGACGCACACGCCCAGTCGGCGCTCATCGTGGCTGAGCGGGTCGGCCTCTCTCGGCACCCACGTGCGCGACATCACGTAGACGTCGCGGCTGCCGGGCGGGATGACGAAGGACGCCGCGTCTTCATCCGTCACGGTCGCCGCGCAGACCTCGCCGTCGGCGACGACGAGCAACCCGCGATCCTCGGTGATGCTGAAGCCGAAAGCGTCCTTCGCCCGTGCGAGCAGGCGCGTCTTCACGCCGTCCAGCACCGGTCCGGACGTCACCGGCGGAGCGCAGGTCTCGTCCCGCCTCTCGCGAAAGCTCTCGACCGGAACGCCTTCCGCCAGAACGAGATCGTGACGGGCAAGGTCGATCTGCCACCAGGGCTGCCGATCCGGACTCGCCTCGACGATGGTGGCGCCGTTGACCAGCGCGCCGATCGGGATCAGCGCGCCGTCGATCATGACGAGATGTCCGGCGGCCAGCCACAGGTCGCGGACTGGCGTCTGCGCCGCGAACGCCTCCGCCGCCACGCGGATCGTTGTGTTTGCAACGTCCGGCGCGTCGCCATCGACCGGCCGGCGGCCGATCCAGCGGACCGGCACCAGGCGGCCGGCGACCATGGCCATCGCCGCCTCGCCGATGCGCAGCGTCTCGATGTCCACCTCGCCGCGCTCGGTGAGGATGCGTGTGCCGGTTCGCAGACCTCGAAAATTCATGACGCCTCGATCACGCGTGAAGCCGCCACCAGAAAATCAAAGTTCTAGTCGCCTGCTTATCCCAGAAGTTCGCGAGCGAGCTTCTGGGGCAGGACACCGGGTCATTGCCGCTCGACAACGGCCATGATCTAACGCGGCAATGGCGAGCCCCCGCAAGAGCGACTGAGGCGCGGATGTCGTCCGCCGCCGCACCCACGGACCGCGCTTCCGCAGGCCAGCGGTCTGGGGGGCCCGCCGATCGGCCGGATATTCAACTCACGTCGGTGCAGATGACGTTCTGGCTCGACCAGGCGTTGCATCCCGGTGCCCCGATCCTGAACACCGGCCAGACGTTGCGCATCCACGGCGCGCTCGACACCGGTTGTTTCGCTGCCGCCCTGGAACACGTCGTGGCGGCAGAAGACGCGCTGCGCTTGCGCTTCGTCTGGCGTCCGCCCTTCGTCCGCGCGCATGTCGAGCCGGACGCCGCGATCGATCTGGAGTCCTGCGACCTGTCGCAGGAGCCCGATCCTCCGGCCGCCGCCGATGCGTGGATTTCCAGGATGTTCTGGCGTCCGCTCTCGCCGAACGACTACCCGCTGTTCCGCTTCGCCTTGCTCAAGCTCGGGCCGGCCGACTTCATCTGGGTGCAGAAATACCATCACCTGCTGATCGACGCGGCCGGGCGCGAGATCGTCGCCTCGCATGTGGCCGATGCCTACAATCGCCTTCTCTCGGGCGCCGCTTTGCTGCCGATGGTCGGATCATCGGTGACGGCGGCGAGGCTGCGGGAGGACGACTATCTCGCCTCGGCGCGGTTCCAGGCGGACGTCGCGTACTGGGCGGCGCGCTTCGCCGACCGGCCGCCGCCGCTCGGCCTGCCGCCGGCCGCACTGAGCGAGCGGTCGCGCTCGGGACGTCCGGCTCGGCTCGCGTTCGAGCTGACCGCGGCGGAGTCCGATGCCGTGCGCGCGCTCGCCCGCGCGCTGGGCACGACCGAGTTCAAGCTCCTGCTCGCCTTCGCATGGTCGTTCTTCAGCCGTGAGTACCGCGAGACGGACATCGTGTTCGGGGTGGCGCTGGCAAACCGTTCCGGCCCCGGCCTCGAGCACACGGTCGTCCCGTTGTCGACCATGCTGATGGTCCGCCTCGATCTCGCGCCTGACATGAGCCTGGCAGCGGCGCTGGCGCGGCTGGCCGCCGACTTCGCGCGCGACCTGCGGCATCGTCTGCTGCCGCCGGACCACGTCTACACGGCGGCCGGTGTTCGTCATCGCGACCGCGACGGGTTCTGCGAGATCGTCGTCAACTATATCCGCGCCGGCTACGACTTCACATTCGACGGGGCGCCGGTGACCTGCGCCTACCTGTCGACCGCCTTTGCCGGCGCGTGGAACGTCACGGCCCTCGACTTCGGGCCGGGCAGCCGGATGTCGTTCGCCATCACCTCCGATCCGGGGCGGGTGACCGCGGAAGGCGCGCGGCGCGCGCAGGCGGCGTTCCAGGCGATGCTTCGCATGGCAGGCACCGCCGGTGCGGCCGACGCCGCCGCGTCGCCGATCGGCGGACTGAAGCTCACAGAGACCCTGCCGCGCGACGCGGCCATCCGTCGCGGCCGCGGCAGGACCGTCGATCTGCCACCCGATGCAAGCCTCACCGACGTGCTGGCGTATCAGGCCGCGTGCACTCCCGACCGCATCGCCGTCATCCATGAAGCGGGCCAGCTCACCTATCGCGCGTTGCACGATCAGGCGCAAACGCTGGCCGCCGATCTCATCGAACTCGGCGTCGGTCCGGGCACCGTGGTCGGCGTGTGCCTGCCGCGCACCGCGCACCTCCTGGCGACGCTGCTGGCGGTCCACAAGGCGGGCGCCGCCTACCTGCCGCTCGATCCGACCTATCCGAGCGCCCGCCTCGACTTCATGATCGCGCAGTCGGCCGCGACGGTCATCGTCACCGACCATGCGCACGCGCCGGTATTCATGGCCGGTGCGGAGCCGATTTCCTCACGGCCGCGCGCGGTCCAGCTCGCGTTGCCGACCATGGTCGCCGTATCGAAGCCCGCGCGCCCGGGCGCGGTCCCGGCGCTGCCCAGTTGGGCAGACGCGGGGGCGGGCGACGCGCTCGCGTGCGTTCTGTTCACCTCGGGATCGACGGGTCAGCCGAAGGGTGTCGAGATCACCCATCGCGGCCTCGTCAACATCCTGTTCGCCTGTCGCGAACTCGTCGAGCCCGAGGACCTGTCATACACGCTCGCCGGCGCGTCGGTGAGCTTCGACCTGTCGATGTACGAGATGTTCCTGCCGCTCGCGTTCGGCGGCACCGTGGTCGTTGCCGACGACGTCTTCGGGCTGCTGGCGAGTCCGGCGCGCGACTGCGTGACGGCCATGATGACCGGACCGACGCTGCTGAACGCCGTGCTCGATGCCGGCCCGCTCCCCGAGAGCTTGCGAGTCATCATGCTGGGCGGCGAGGCAGTGTCGCGCGCCGTCGCCGATCGGATCTTCGCGGCACGCGCCGGCATACGCCTGTTCAACGCATACGGCCCGACCGAGACCACGTTGCTGGCGACGTGGTCGCTGGTCGAGCGCGACGATCGCGATCCGCCGGCGATCGGCCGCCCGTTCTGGAACACCGAGCTGTACGTGCTCGACGCGCAGGGTGCCCTCATCACCGACAATGCGACCGGCGAGCTGTGGATCGGCGGCGCGGGGGTGACGCGCGGCTATTGCCGCCGCCCTGATCTGACTGCGGAACGGTTTCGCCCGAACGCGTACGGCGAGGGCCGCATCTACGCGACGGGCGATCTGGTGCACTGGCGGGAAGACGGCCAGCTGCAGTTCCACGGGCGGGTCGATCATCAGATCAAGCTCAACAGCCTGCCACGATTCCCGAACAGATCGCAGGTGGTGCAGAACTCGGGCTGATCTGGGGGCCCTGCAGGCCGTCTCACGTCAGGATCGCGAGTTGATCGTCACCC
>Ga0209039_10003331_pt1 | contig 12626 bp, 13 predicted proteins | sample BogFormECP12_OM1_FD_188238 | JGI IMG/M metagenome (GOLD analysis project Ga0209039, IMG submission 188238) | Bog forest soil microbial communities from Calvert Island, British Columbia, Canada - ECP12_OM1 (SPAdes) (version 2) | ecosystem: Environmental > Aquatic > Freshwater > Wetlands > Bog ...
ACCCCACGTGGGTAATACAGCCGTCTCATGGCAACTCAATGAGAAATCAACCACATCCCGCTCTTTTTGGCGTGTTCGCAGTAAACTACCGCTAGGGCCACCGCCTGGTGGTAATACTCCTTCACCACGCGCTTTTCCCCCTGCGCATCGAGCACCGTTTTCTCCCGCACCTGACACTGCGGGCAGTGAATCTTTTCGCTGCTAAACAGTTCATTGAGATCCAGGACGGCGCAGCGTTTCCCGTACTGACCCTCCTCGGTCAGTACCCCGGCCCGGCGGGCGAGGAAGAAGTCCTGGATCATCAGCTCGTTCCATTCTTCGATGGCCAAGCCATCCAGCACTTCGGCGGCCCGGTCGGCACTGCCTCCCTGTTCCGGCTGCAGGCCCAGCCGCGCCCGCCAGCGCCGGTCGCGCAGCAGATCGCCGATCTGTTCGGTCGAGGGGAGGCGGCGGATCAACCCCCACTGCCAAGTCGCCAGCACCGCCGCCAGCGGCAGGGTGGGGTCGCGCCGCCCGTCGGTCAGGCGCCCCAGCCGCGCGTCCTTATCGAATACCTTGTCCGCATAGCGGCGCATCTGCCGCATACTCCCGTGGGCCATGGGATACCCTCCGGCTATCGCTGTGTTATTCTGACCATCTTATAAATGTCAGATATCGTAAACGATTTCCCCCCCCCGCTTCCCGCTTTAGCCGGCGCGACCGGAGGGTGATTTCCCCGGCCCGGCCAGCCCCCCCACCCGCAGACGCAGCAGACGCCGGTTCACGGCCGAGACTTTCTCTAAGGCCGTCCACCAGCGTTTATAGTTGTCCAGGAATTGCCGGGCCACCGGCAACATCTCCTCCGACAAAAGGATCTGCTCCGTCTTGCCCGGCTTCAGCGTGACCACCAGATAATGCGCCGGACCATGCCCCCGGCTCTGCACGCAATGACAGGTCGGTTTGCCGCACCGCCGGTAACGGGTCACCAGACTGCCCCGAACGATTTGGGCAAAGGGAGGAAGGCCCGAGGTCAGGATTTCTCGCTGCTCGAAAAGCTTTTTCGCTTCGCCGCTCGCCTTCAACATGCTGACATCTTAATACTGGTCAGATTAACAGTCAATGCAATTTATCCCAACCGCCTTCACGATTCAAATGTCGTAATATCACCAGTTAGGAAAGTGGTGCGGAGTTGCTGGAGCGCTTGGCTAGCCATCCTGAGTGTTTTTGTCAGGTGGAAGTGGCTGAGGAGTAATGGGATAGTTGGGAATCGGGCCATCGGTTCATCGGATCATCGGGCAGTTGGACCACCGGCCGACGGTCGCCAACAGCCTTAATCCAAATCGAAATCCCTGATCGGCGGCCCGGTGGGCTGATCCTTGGTTTTCTCGAAGGCTTCTTTGAATTTGCGGTCGAGCAATTCCGATTTGATCTTCTGGTCGTCGGCGCTCTGGCGGAAAATCGCCTCGCGGCGTTCGGCTTCCTTCTTGAGGAGCTGGGCCGCATCGTCCAGGTCCGGACCCTTATCTTGCTTGGGTGGCGCCTGATGGAATAAGACTTTGCCGAGCTCAGCGTCCACCGTCAGCGTGGCGCCGCAGCATGGGCAGACCACCTCAAGTTTTCTTGCGTCCTGCGACCGTCGCGACATGATAGTTGGATGCTAACCCCGGGCGGGCAGGCATGTCAATTCGAGAGTCTGTCAAGGCCCGGCTGGACTACCAGCGCTTATGTTTGCTACATTAGCTTTGCGAAGGGCGCAACTGATATCGCCATAACCGAAGACGGAGGATCCATTTCTATGTCGAAACAAGAGGAAGCCGGTCTCATCCTGAAGCTGTACGAATTGCGCAGGGAAGACACGATGCGCAAAGCGCGAGACTGGTATTTTCGGGATTTCAATCCGCAATCGATTGCTGACTTCACCGAAGCGATGTTTAGTGAGCACAGCGGTCATTTGCGGATGGTGGTGTCCTATTGGGACATGGCCGCAGCACTCGTTAATGACGGAGCCATTGGCCTGGAGCTTTTTACCAATACCAATGGCGAGCACATCGGCGTCTTCTCCAAGATCGAGGGGTTGCTTGGCGAAATCCGCAGTGCTTACGCACCTCAATTCGCGGTCAATCTCGAAAAGTTGATTGATGCGACACCCGATGGTCGGAACCGCAGCGCAAAAGCTCGCGAACGCATGAAAGCGATCCGCGATCAGATGGCAGCGAAGCAAGCGAACACCACCCCCCCGCTTTCTCGTCGCGGCTAATCGACGCTGATGCTCCCGGATACCGTGCTTACGTCCAACAGGAAGCCGCCCCCACCGACTTTCCCCTCCAGTTCATGGTTGCCGGAGGTACTCTGCACGGTCATCTCGCGCGCGGTGTGGATGTGGCCAGAGACGGTTTGAGCGTGCAGCGTGAATCCCTGCTGGCTGGGCAAGCGCACGGAGACGTTGCCGGAAGCGGCAGAGAGCCGCCAGGAGCCTTGGCCCTCGCCCTCCACGGAGATGTCGCCGCTGGCGGTTGAGGCGCGAACCGTGCCGTGAACGCCCTCGATTTGCACGGTGCCCGAACCGGTGCTGACCTCCACCTCGCCCGGCGCGGTCTGACGGAGCACAACGTTGCCGCTGCCTGTCGAGGCGTGCAGGGCGCCCGCCACGCCCGTGGCGCGGATTTCACCGCTGCCGGTCGAGGCGCGCACCGATCCCTTGACGCTTTCTACGGAAATGTGTCCGGACCCGGTCGAGACCCTGACGGCGTCTCCGATATTCGTCAGCTTGAGGCTGCCCGAGCCGGATGAAGCCTCCACTGGGCCGCTGATGCCGCTTACATCCTGTTCGCCGGAGCCGGAGCTCGAGCGCAGGCGCGTGGCTACAGGGGCCACAATCTCGTAACTGATGGAGATGTTGCGTTGCAGGTCTTCATCCTCAATATGGCCTACTTTGATGACGTTCCCGTGCTGCTCGATGGGTGGGTTGGCTTCCAGGTAGCGGACCTTCTTTTCCTGGTCGCCGCCGCTGAACCAGCCGCCCGAGGGTCGAATTGTACCGCTGACGCGCACGGTGGAATTATCCCCCGTGCGCACGTTGATGGTTCCAGAGCCCGTTTGGACATCGAGCTCCACGGGGCCAGACACCTGCAAGGCGCGGTCGAAATGCCCGTCGGCGGCACGGGCAGGTGAACTGAGGCACACAGCCATGGCTGCGATGGTGAGAATTCCCAGGGTGAACAATCGGTAAGATTTCATAAAGGTCTTCTCCTCTCAAACTCGGTTCTGATCAGTTATACGTAAATGACCGTCTTGAGGTTTAGACGAAAAAAAGCCTGCACCGTGAGTCAAACCCGATAATTCTTATGGTCACCGTGATGAGCCGGTCCCTCCCAGGAGCCTCGGGTAGGTGTAGAATTGCGTACCATGGCCCGCCGCATTCCCGATCGACACCAGGGGGGCGGTGCGGTGGGTGAACCGAACAATGGGAGGAATGGAAATTGCGACACACGATCTCAAGACGTGAACTTCTTTCATGGACACTGGCGGCGGCAGCCGGAAGCCGCTTCGGGGTTTCCGCGGCGCCGGCCCGATTGCCCGCACCTGCTTCATCCCCGTTCGATGGGCTCAAGATAAAAAGCGAGACGTTCAATTTCATCGAGAAATGCGCGCGCGACGATGGAGGATATTCGCCCTCACCCGACCCTCAGTACCCTGGCACCTCCGACACGGGGGAGAGTGACTTGGCCGCGGTTACCTATGCGGCGACGCTGGCAAAGACGGTGGGATGGACGCTGCCGCACCCGGAGCGGTCCGCGGAATTCATCCAGCGCCACCAGCAGCCGGATGGCGTCTTCATTAATCTCTCGGGGAAGTTTGACCCGAAGGAGGACCTTGCCGTTCTCTACAACACGACTCAGGGTGTTGTGAGCCTGCGAGCGCTCGGGGAGAAACCCAAAGTTGATCCCGCCCACATGCTGGACCGCTTCTTTGCGCAGGGTGCCTTCAAGAAGCTGCCGTGGTACACCCTCAGCTTCTATCCGCTGTTTTATGCTGCCCTGGGCAAGCCGTTCCCCCCGGAGCAGCGGGCGGCGATCACCCAGCATTTGGTCGAGAACCAGGCGGCGGATGGTTATCTCGGCGACCACGTTGCGGCCACCTTCCACATGGTGCATTTCTTCCGGCTGATCGGTGAGCCCACGCCGCGTGCGGGGGCCGTGGTGAAGCGGGTTCTGCGTAATCAAAGGCCGGATGGCGGGTGGCATCTCAAACCACCGGACTGGGACGTCCACTCCTGCTTTGACGCCGTATTTATCCTGCGACAGTTGAGCTGGAATTCTGCGGCCTCGCGAGCGGCAATTCAGCGGGCAGCGAAGTGGGCGCTTGCGTGTCAAAACCCAGATGGTGGATTCGGCCATTACCCGCGCGAGCACTCGGACATGGACGCCGTCTATTTCCAGCTTGGAACCCTTATCCAAGCGGAACAAATCCCCGGCGCGAATTTTGATCTTCCCGACGCCGAGACGCTCAGTTGGGGCCACGCCATGAAGCCCGGAAAAACTTATGAACAAATCTCTTGATGTGGCACGGGCGTCCCGCCCGGCCACTTCAAAACGAGTTACTACCCAGCAGCGGCCTTACTTGTCAAAATACGGATGCTTGGAGAGAGGCAATCTGGGCAGCTCACCGGTAGCGGGTTTAAGGGTAAGGTCCTCAAAGAGCAGCGAGGGGGCGACGAAGGAAACCAGCGGCGCCATGGTCTGTCCGGGATACAGGCGCCCACCGTAAGCCGCATAGGGAATGCTGTAGACCGTCAAATCGTTCGAGGCCGCGGCGAGATCTTTAAACGCGCCGTCATCCAAGCCGTCGAACTGGCCCAGGCGCATCAACTCCTCGTGACCGTCGGGATAGACCTTATAGATTTCGCGGCTGGCTCTTCGCACGACGACTCCAAATTCTTTGTTCCGCTGCTTCACCATGCTGAGCAACTGGTTCTTCAGTTCCTGCTCGCTCACCCCCTCCGTGACGGTGACCAGTACATTGCTGGGCTGAGCCCCGAAGGTGCGAGAGCTTCCCGTGCTTTGGGGAATGCCGGAGACGGGATCACGGGTGTCGAGCAAGGTTTTGAGATAGCCCTTGTCCACCAGGGTGATGGGGCGCGCCCGGACACCTTCGTCGTCGACCGTGTGGCTGCCCACCAGCGGCGTTCCCTGGTAGGACGCTTGCGTAGGGTCGTCGACGACGCTCAGGAAGCTGGGGAGCACGCGCGCCCCGAGCCGGTCCTGAAGTTTGCTCACATTCTGGGCGGCATAAGCTGCCATTTGGGGATTGTCAGATGCCGGCGTGCGCACCGCGAGCAGCTTGGGAGCGAAAATCTGGCTAAAGACCTCCGCCCCGGCAGCGCCCTCGAAAAGCACCGGGCCGCTGTAGCGATCCACCACCGGCGCTTGCCGAACCCGCGTAAGGCGGTCGGCCATGGCGCGAATCTGCGCCCCCAGCTCGGACTCCTTGGGGAGCGCTCCCATCGAGTGCGCCGAAGCCATCACCCAGTCAGGCAGCATATTGCCGTCCGTCGCCTGGGTCTGCGCCATGGCCACAAATGTTGCCCCGGAAGTTTCCTCCGTGACCGCGCTCCCTTCACTGTTGAGATACCAGGAGCGGGTGTCGTTGACCCCCACGCTGGCCGAGGAGGTATAGATTTCCGGCGATTGGCGGAAGAGGGAGGAAAGATTTCGCACCAGACCCTCGGCTTGAGCAAGATCCATCTTGATGGGAGAAAAAGGCTCCAGCGACGTCGCCGGTTGCTCCTTGCTGAAGTCGGGGAGGTTCTCGCGGGCTTTCCGATTCTCGAGCGCCCCACGCTTTCTGGAGAGCATCTCCAGCGCCGCTTTGTAAGCCGAGTCAGTGGCCAACCAGATTTGGCGGCGCAATTCCCGGTAATCGTCGTCGAGGGGGAGCAAGACCGTGTCATTCAGACCGTTGGCCTGCGGCGGGTAGGTCATGAAATTGCTGTTGTCGCTCTGGTAGTCGCCCACCCGCACTTGCACCGTCAGGAAGCGGGCGCGCGTGAGGCCGCCGGAAAGCAGTGCGCCAAAGGTGGCCGAGGTCTCGAGGGAAGTCCGGTCCTGCACGCGATAGGAAATGAAGTAAGGCTTCTCGAGCTGCTCGAGCTGCAATTGCTTCATGGAGCGCTCCAGTTCGTCGCGCATGGCCTTCATCACCACATCGTCCGCTGCCGGGGCCGGCACCGGCAGCACCCACGCCGCCAGCAGGAAGATTCCGAGTCCTTGAATGACCTTCTTCTGCATCGTCTTGTTCCTCATTCTCAGCACAACAACTTAATACCCTTCTCAGCATCACCCCGGCGCGCCGAGCGCCGGTGTGGTGAGAACTCCGCTCTAGCCCGTGCCTACCGAATGGGCGCCGGAAGAATGGGCGCCCGGGCGGTGGATTTCTCCTTTTTCTGTACTTCGATTTGCGAGATCAGCAGATCGGGAGAAGATGCCGACACGGGTACCGATCCCGATTCCGCGCCGCAGACCCCATTGAAGGTGGCGACCTCGGCGTCGCCGGCGACGATCTTGCTAAAGGCCGTCAGGGGCGTGCCGATCAGGTTGACTCCACGCACCAACTCTTCGCGCCCATCGGGATAAATGCGATATACCATAATCGGCAGCACATTGAAGGCGTTGGGAGTGAACCGGCTGGTCAACGTGAACCCGCCCTGAATATCGTCGAAAAAGAGGCCGAATTTTTGGTTTTGTTTCTTTATTTCTTCGATCAACTGCTGCTTCAGTTCGGCGCGCGAAAGGGGATGATCAACGGTCACAATCAGATTCGACTGGCGAGCCACAGGAGCGTTTCCCTGCTGCCTGCGCCCGTGGCCGTTGGAGTGCGGAAACCCTTCGATAGGCGATCGCGACATCAAAAAGTTCTTGAAGACCCCGTGGTCAACCACCACCACCCGCTGCGCTTTCACGCCCTCATTGTCGAAGTCGTAAAAGCCGGCCAGTTCCGCCGAGCCCAACCGCGGCAAGGTGGCATCAGAGACCACGGAGAAGTTCTCCGGAAGGATTTTTTCCCCTACCATTTTCTTAAACGTCTGGCCTTCGTTCTCGCCCTTTTGCCGATGGCCTTCGATGCGGTGGCCGAACACTTCGTGGAAGAACACCCCGCTGGCGCGGCCGGAAAGTATTGCCGGGCCGGTGTAAGGATCAACAATCGGCGCCACTCGCAGTGCTTGCAAATCCTTGATCATCTGATCGACGACTTTCAGTACCGCCTGGTCAGAAGGCAATCCCTCCGGCTCAGGGGAATAGAAGGATTCGTACCGCGGCAGATCCATCCCATCGTCAGCCTTCATCTGTGCCGAAAGGTACAGGTAATACATGGGCCGGGAGACCTCGATCTCCGATCCGTCGCTGTTGACATACCAGCGGCTTTCAATATCCGCGAGGAAGGTCGCGTTGGCGGAGTAGATGTCGCCATAGCGGGCAAAGGGTGCCGTGTACATCCGCACCTTCTCTTCCCACGCCTTTTGGTCTACCTTCATCACGCGGGGTTTATCAAAATGCTGGGCCGCGGGCTCGGGAGAGAAGTCATCGGACTTGTCCTCCTGTGCAACCTTCACTTGAACCTCGGTGGTGATCGCGGCAAGTCGCTCGGCCGCCTGCTTGTATTTAAGGTCCGTGTAATACCAGAGCACTCCGCGCAGCGCATCGGGGTCCGCCTCAATGGGAACGTAGATGGCGGCAGACGGCTCAGCGGCCTCTTCACGCGTCCCATGGGTGTTGTCCAAATGAGGGGTTCCCACGCGCAGGTCGATATCCAACTGCCGACTGCGGCTCTGCTGGCCGGATAGGAGTTTTCCAAACGTGCCCGTGACGTTCACCACTTGATCGTCCGTGATTTCGTAGCTGAGGAAATAAGGCTGCACCGGCTGGGTCTTAAAGGCCCGTTGCGAGCGAGCCAGTTCCGATTTCATAGCCCCCAGGATGGTAGCGGTATCGGCGTCCTGGGCTTTGAGGGCAGGGGTAAGAAGCGCGAGCAGAACAGCAGCAATCCAAATTCGCAAGGGCAAGCTATGCCTCCGAGAATTCAACATCGTACGGTATGTTAACCCCGTCGTCAACTTATGCCTTCCTGCTGTAGCGTTGGGAAGTAGGATTACGGAAGCGACAGGCGTCATTTCATTGTCGCGTCGGGCTTCAGCCCGGCGCGTTGCCAGCCTGAGTGAAATGATCGGTTCATCGGTCCATCGGGTCATCCAAAACCAACCCACCTGATCAGCCGATGATCCGATGGACGGATTCTTCTACTATCTCCTTTATTTTCAGAAACTCATCGTGAAAATACGATAACTCGTTTGTTTTCATCAATTCATCCGGAGCACTTTTTTTGCCCCTTTGTTTTCATCAATCCATCCAGAGCAATCTTCATTTTTAACATCTTTATTAGAGTGGGGCTTTGTTTTCATCAACTTATCCAGACCACTTGTTTTTGCCATTTATTTTCAATAAGTTATCCAGGCGTATCTTCATTCTTGACATCTTCTTGCCCCGGGTTCTGGAGACCTTGAATAGTGCCCTCGGGAGCAGATTGGAATCTTCGCGGGGAAGTGGGCAGTGCATGGCGGCTCGTGAGCATTCTGAAATCAGGAGTCTGCGCGCTGTTTTCGGCGTACCGCCTATTGTTCCCCCTCGATCGTCTACTTTCTACCCCCGGCACCGATCAGCGGACACACTGGCCTAACAACGTAGCATAACATGGCTATCTAGCTTGTCAAGAGAAAAGAGGCTACCCTGAAATATTTATGATTTGCGCCGCCAGGGGGGACATTTGGTGCCTGCACCATTGGTAGGTTAAATTGCCGTGTTTTCATGGCTCGCGATCCAGGCTGATGCCGGCGTCACTGCCCGGCGCGGCCGTCAGAAACCTCGCAGCAGCGTACTTTCCCGCCTCGGCAGGCCCTCTTTGGGAATTCGTTTCAGCACGACGTATTCGATGCCATGATCGGCGCAGAAAGTTCTCTTCTCCGGTTTGTCCCCGTCCTCGTTGACCACGTAGAAGTGCGGCTTGATGAGGGCGACCTCCGGTTCAGCGTCCATCCACCCATGCCCGGTTGAAATCGAGGCCTGGCACACGCACCGCACCGAATGCACCATGTAACGGCGTTCGGCCTGGGATATTAGCGGGTGCCCTTCACCCTTCAGGAGCTTGATGTTGGCGTCGTGTCCCACCACCACGTACAGGTCGCCCAGGGCGGAGGCTTCCTCGAAAAACCGGACGTGCCCGGAGTGAAACCAGTCGTAGCAGCCGGTTACGATCACTCTTTTCCGCGCTGAGTCGAAGGCAGGCGGTACGAACGAGGGCACGGGAAATCCGCTCCAATCCTCATTTCTGATCACTCGGTACTGAATTCCACGTGCCTGCGAGAAGGCGCGTTTGCCCGGACTGTCGCTCGCTTCGTCCACAATCCAGGTGTGAGGGTGAACGCCCTCGAGATTAGGCAAGGTGTCGGGCTCAATAATCCCTCTCACTAGGGTTACCCGATCAACGAAGCGCAGGGATTGGAGGAGATAAAAGCGTTCCATTTCCGGAAATCTGGGCGCTCTTCCCTCTAGCATCTGGACAGTTTCATCTGACCATAACCCGACGTGGACATTCCCCCACTTCGCTGCTTCCTCGAGGAAGCGGACGTGTTTTGAGCGCAGATTGTCAAAGCTTCCCGTGACGGCAACAGTGTTCATAAGAGCAGTGGATAGTGAACAGTGAATAGTGGACAGAAACAAGCGACTGTTCACTATGCAGGGTCAGCAAGAGCGGTGGATAGCGGACAGTGAATAGTGGATACAGGAGCGTGCGCAACTGCCCGAGGTTAGTCGCCTGCTTCTATCCACGAGCCACTAAGCACTAGCCACTATTCACTGTTCACTGTGCACTGTCCACTGTCCTTCTGACCTGCACATGTAGCGATCCCGGCACCGGCGCTTCCGACACGACGTACAGATAGCCGCCGCCACAGCCGGAATACATGGCTCCTGCATACCGGGACTGGTAATAACTCAGAATACCCATCAAGTCGACGCTGATGGCCGGATGTCTGACCGTGCAAGGGAGAATCGCCTCCCAGCAGCACATGCATTCATTCATGGAGGCGCCGAGCGCCCGCGCGTCCTTCGCCAGAATCGCCGCGTAGCAGTCCTTTCCCGATTGGCCCAGCCGGCGTATCCATTCCCTGTCCAAATGTTTCTCCTCCAGGGGGCTGTAATGATCAGGCCGCGGCGCGATGGGAAGCATGTGAATCACTTTCTCCAGCCAACGCGCCACAGCGGGATCGTTGTTCGATTCGATGTGCGCAGGGAAATAGCCGCCCTCGCAAGTGAAATCGTAATCCAGCCGGCTGATGCCGGGAATAATCAGCCCCGCCATATCCTGCGATCCCGAGGGCGCGGCTTTGCCTTGATTCTCGGCTTCGTAAAGGATGCGCACTAATTGCCGCGGGTCCAGGTCCGGCAACGCGTCGTTCCATAATTTGCGCGCGACTTCGCGCGTGCTGGTGGCCATGCCGCTGCGATCCATGCAGCGGAAGGTGGGCTCAATTCCCACCACCACCATCGATCCCGGAGGCGTGGGGTTGTGCATGGAAACAAACGGCTGGTCAATCCACCCGCCCGCGAAAGCCATTCGATAAGGGATTTTGCCGATCACCGAAGTGATACCATGATCCGAGGAGATGGACATGGAAAGAGTCTACCGCACCCTTGGCCCTGCTTGCCAAGGGGGATTGCGTGGTGACAGGGTCACGTCAAAGTCCGACGGGGGTTGAAAAGGACCCCCCACCCACCGCCTTGCGGTCCCCCCTCTCCCCAAGGGAGAGGGATAGAAATCAAAATCACAGCCCTCTCCGAGGGGGAGAGGGGGGACCGCAAGGTGGGGGGGTGAGGGGTCTCTTCGTGGGTAATATTTCCATAGCACTGAAGGTATGCTATGCCCGGGACTTTGACGGAGCCCTGGGATTGTGGCAGATTTCTAGCTTATGGCAGCGGACAATTCAGGGGAGCCATCACCCCAACCCCGGTCAACGTTTGGCCAGTGGGCCAAGCAAGTGGGGTTGTTCATACTTTTCGGGACCATCTTGATGATCCCGCGCATCCGGCGTCTGCGGCGCCGTGCGGGAGCATGGGCTTGTGTTCGCCTGGGCGTGGCGGCGTGCGGGACGTGGCTAGGGTGGCGATATAAGCACGCTGGCGCGGGGGTGGCATCGCTCGTGGGGTCATTGCTTCTTTTTGCTTTCAGTTTGCTCGTGTGGGCGAAACCTGAGGTGAAAACGGCGGATGCCATCGCCGCTGAGTTGGGTGCCCTGATCGTGCTGAATGGCGGAACATTCCTGGAGTCGCCCGATTCCACCCCCATTGAGCATACCGAGATTTTTGTTCATCCCGAACAGATCATGGTGTTGGGCCCGCCCGAGCGCCGCCTCCTGGAAATCCCCCTGGCGAAAGTGCGGAGCTTGGCGGCGCATCCCGTTACTAACGGAAGCGGAGAAGGCGCCAAGCCCTGGGAAGTGGAAATCAACTGGGTGGCCGAGGGGCCCTGCACCACGACATTTCGCTATGACGGCGCTTTCGCCGAGCATTTGGCGCGCGTCACCGAATCGACTTTGCGCAGTCAGTGGAAAAAGGATCTCCCGGTTATTCAGCAATGAACATGGATATGCAGGATGGGCAGGATAGAGGATAGAGGCATAAATACAAGGGTTGTACCAAAAGCAAGAACTTCAAACGCGCAGACAGGAAACTCAGGCTTTTGTGTTTCCTCTTTTCATCCTGTCTATCCTGTTCCTTTATGTGAGAATCAGTCATGCACCCTGTGGGTACAATTCGCCAACTCGCTCGATATCCGGTGAAATCAATGCGCGGCGAAGCCCTCCCCGCCGCCACGCTGACATTTCAAGGCGTACCGGAGGACCGCCGCTACGCGTTCGTCCAAACGGCTTCGCGGACCGACTTTCCCTGGCTTACGGCCCGCCAGCTCCCGGAACTCTTGCGCTACAAGCCGGCCGTGGAAGAGGAAAGTTCAGGGGAAATCGTGGTGACGGTTACCACTCCCGGTGGGGAGAAGTGGCCGGTGGATAGTGAGGAACTTCGGCGGGAACTCGAAGCGCGCTCCGGCCGGACCCTTTTTTTATTGCGGAACGGCCGCGGCTCCTACGACGCCGCTCCCATCTCCATCATCAGCCGGCAGACGACTGCCCGAATCGCGGAGGAAAGCGGAACGGCGGAAAACCCCTGGCGCTTTCGCCCCAATCTGCTGGTTGATCTGCACGAGGGCGTTGCCTTTGAGGAATTAAACTGGGTTGGACGAATTCTGCGGATCGGGGACTCCGCGCGCGTCGCCATTATCAAGGTCGATAGGCGTTGCGTGATCATTACGCTGGATCCGGACAGCGGGGAGTCGAGGCCCAGTGTTTTGCGCTGCGTCGCCCAGCAGCACGAGCAGTGCGCCGGCGTCTACGGGACCGTCCTCACGCCCGGCGAAGTTCGCACCGGCGACCCGGTTTGGGTGGAAGGCTAGCGGTAGTTTACTGCGAAAGTGGTTCTGCCGAGGGCATCTAATTCCGTAATTCTCTGCAAACAAAGTCTTTACGTTCGAATCGCTTTCGAGGA
>Ga0209039_10003332_pt1 | contig 12623 bp, 10 predicted proteins | sample BogFormECP12_OM1_FD_188238 | JGI IMG/M metagenome (GOLD analysis project Ga0209039, IMG submission 188238) | Bog forest soil microbial communities from Calvert Island, British Columbia, Canada - ECP12_OM1 (SPAdes) (version 2) | ecosystem: Environmental > Aquatic > Freshwater > Wetlands > Bog ...
AGAGCGTTGCAACGGAAAGGCCTCCCACTACTGCCATTGCCAGGCCATTGTAAATCTCCGCGCCTGCGCCGTGTTTCACAGCCAAAGGAAGCATTCCAAGAACCATTGCGATGGCTGTCATAAATATCGGGCGCATCCTCCGCCTGCTTGCCAGGACGAGAGCCTCATCTTGCCCCATACCCTCCCTTTCCATAAGCTGGACTGCGTAGGTAATCAAGATGATGGCATTTTTTACCACCAAACCCACCATCATGATGTATCCAAGCATCGTGAACGAGTCGAAGTGAACTCTGGTGACGTTCACCAGAACATTCGCCCCTATGATCGAAAGCGGCACGCTGAAGATGATGGACAAGGGTCGAATGAATGATTGGAACTGCATGACCAACAGTAGGTATACCACAACCACGGACAGCGGTAAGACAAAACCAATTGCCTGCATGAGCGCGTGGAGATAGTTGATCGCTCCGAAGGGAACTACGTTATATCCGATGGGCAAAGGAACGCTGGATTGAATTTTGGAAATAACGTCCTGAAACACTTCGGATAGAGGCCGTCCCTGTATAGTCAACTGAACACGGGCCGCTCGTCTCCCATTGTAATGATTGATCTGGAGCGGCCCGAAAGTAGTTTCCACGGACGCCACGCTTGTCAGCGGGACCTGGATGTCGGGATTGAGCGGAGAAGTGAGAATCATGCGCTCCACGTCGCTGACCGTTTTCACGTCGCTTTCCTGGCCCATAACCATAATGTAGAAATATCTGCCACCCACGTCATACTGGGATGTAGTCTGTTGGCCTCCTCCAGCCGCTTCGACAGCATCGGCAATATCTTTGCCTTGAAAACCGAAATTTGCCGCCCGCTCCAGGTCAACTTTAACTTGAACCTCAGGTTTTCGAAGGGCAAGATCCGTGTAACGAAAGGCAACCCCTTTGACATCCTTCCCCACATCCATAATCTGCTCCACCAGTCTTTGGATGACCGGATAGCCATCACCCACAATGCGGACATCCACAATATTGGATCGGCTGAAAATGTTTCCGAACAAGGGGAACTGGACGGGGTTTATGAACTTGATGGGGAGATCGCGGGCTGCGGCATTTGCTTGACGCGCTATTTTCCCTACGGAAACTCCGCTATCCTCTTCTCTATCACAAACGAGATAAATCACGTTCCGGGAATCCTGCCGGTTAGGCACCGCAATAAGATTCCTGACTCCCTTGATTTTTTTCCATCGATCCTCGAGGATTTGCATCAATCTGCTGTTTTCATCCAGACTGGTTCCCTCGGCGGTTGCTATCTGAACTTTTATCAAGTTCGTTCCTCCCGTTGGGAGATACCCCATGCCCGGCAAGGCCTTGTAAGATAAGACGAACACTGCGAGGACTGACACGACCAAAGCGGCTTTTCGCCACCCTTTGCCAAGGAAGAATTTTAGAGACCATATGAGCCCGTCTGAAACTATTGCACCGATCTTATCCAGGAGGCTGAGCGGAGACATGACCCGTTTCCACAACCCCTTGGGTTCACTTTCCTCTTTCATCCAGCGGGAGGCAAGCATCGGCACCACGGTGAAGGCGTCAAAAAGCGATAGGAAAATTGCCATAGAAATGATGAAAGCTACAGGACCGAACAGAGTTCCAATCTCCCCTTTCAGTAACAAAATGGGCATAAAAACGGCCGCGGTGGTCAAGGTGCTCATCAGCACGGCTGTTCCCACTTCATGCGTCCCATCGACACATGCTCTGACGATACTTTTTCCTTCTTCGTATCGATGCCGGTAGATGTTCTCCAGGATAACGATTGCGTCGTCCACTATCATCCCGACGGATAGGGTGAGTCCGGCAAGGGAGAGAACGTTGATAGAATACTTGAACAGATACATCCCGATGAACGTTCCGATGATGGACACGGGAATTGAGGTCGCGACGATAAAAATGCTCCGCCAGTTCTTCAGAAAGACAAACAGTACCAAAAGCACCAGGATAATGGCCTCGATTAATGAGATCTTAACCACCCGGACCGCGTCCCGGATATAGTCGCTTGAGTCGTACATCTTTTGAAACTTTGCACCGCGAGGGCCGTAGTCTTTCTGGAGGCGTTGGAGTTCATTGTCAACAGAGTTAATGGTGTCGAGAATGTTCGCACCCGCCTGGCCAAGAACGCTAAATATTATTCCCCGTTGGCCGTTGATGCGCGAATAGGAATTCGGGCGGTCATACGAGTCTTGAACGTCGGCGACGTCCGAAAGATAGACAATAGGATCGCCGGGCTTTGAAATGATTAACTTTCGGAACGCTTCGGCACTGAGGAGTTCTCCTACCGTGCGAATAGTCCATTCGCGATTTCCCTGAACAAAATAGCCGCCACTCTGATTGAAATTTGCTTTGTCAACGAAGTCTTTAACGTCATTGGCGGTCAAATGCCTTGCTTTGAGGCGTTGCGGGTCATAGGTGATTGTCATCTGCCGAGTAAGGTCGCCATCAAACTGGCAGTCGCCCACCCCCGGTAGCCTCAGTATTCGCGGGGCTATATCTTTGACCGCCCAGGTGGATGCAGTCACGAGATCGACATCGCCGGTTAGTGCGAACTGATAGATGGGCAGGCTCACTTTATCAGTGGCTTTCAAAATCTGAGGCTGCTGGATTGTGCTTGGCAGGTTTGTAACCCGGTCAAGGTTCCGCTGGACTTCGGAGGCTGCCAGGTCAAGATTGGTTCCCGGCTGGTAGAATACAAGGACAAATGACTGACCATAAGTGGAAAAGCTCTGCGTCCAGAGCATCTTGGAGACACCGCTGATAGCCTCTTCAAATCGAGTGGTGACCTCTCCCTCCACCTCTTCAGGCGCGGCACCGGGGAAGGTGGTGGCTATAACCAGTGTCGGCTGCTGGGTGTCGGGCTTCAATTCTACAGAGAGAAAAGTTGAGCACACGTAGCCGAAGACAATTACCAGCAGAACCCTGACGATGACTGTTATTGGAAATCTGACCGATGAGTCTGCAACATTCATGCACGCCTCGCGAATTATCCGCTACCTTATTATTAGACGCTTTCTGATGCCATTACGTTTTATCATCACTGCACTCAGTCCGGAAAACGTGGGAGAAAAAGGCCATCATCAAAATGGACCTTGTTTGTAAGGCCGCTTGGAACCATAATGAGTACCAACGGAGGTTGCCATGACAGAGGTCACGGATGAGTCCAAAACTTATGTGAAGGTCGTGGACCGCTCGGGCAAGGAGTATGTTTGTCCGTTGAACGCCCTGAAAGATCCCAACAATGTTTCGGAAGAAGAATTGAAAAGCTGTTTTGATTCTGTGGAAGAAGCGTTCAACGACGCGGAAGTCCTCGCGATCATCAAGAGCGAACTGCGAAAGGATTAGGGAACATGGCCATATACGCTAAGATTTTTTCAGACTTTGTCTGACCCTTTTGCTACATCGGCAAGGGCATTGTCGAAGCACTGAAAAAAGAATTTCCCCTTGTGGACGAGTGGGTGGCGTACGAGCTTCGCCCCGAAATGCCTCTAGAAGGGATGCCGATGTCGAAGATCTTTCCGGGGGTTGATCTGAAGAAACGGTACGAAAGCCTGAGCCACGCCGGCTCTCCTTACGGGATTGCGTTCAACGAAATTTCGCGGGCTTCCAACTCCCACCTCGCCCTGGAAGCAAGTGAATATGCTCGTGATAATGGGCACTTCGATTCATTCCATAGTCGGGTGTTCCGGGCGTACTTCGTGGAAACGCGCGATATAGGCGATCTTGAGGAGATCTTGGGGTTGGCTTCGGCAGATGGGCTCGATGGCGATGACCTGCGCCGGGCCCTGAAAGAGAAACAGTACGCCGCGCGTCTCGAAGAAGCCAAGGAGGGCGCGCTCGGATACGGCATTACTGCTGTTCCCACATATATCATTAATGGCAAACACAAGATCGTGGGCGCGCAGCCAATCGAGACTTTCAGGGAGAAGTTCAGAATTATTCAGGCCGAATAACGCATCAACTCTGGTTGGCAGGCCTACCGAACAATGAGCGTACGCATATACTCCTTCCCAAGCCTATTGCCATGAAAACGTGTGGCCGGAACTCCACGACGGGCAATCCCGCTGGCGGCGCGACTGTCCCACCGATCTCGGGAGGGGAGGTAGGAATTCCGCAGATTGGAATCAGTCAAGAGTTCTGGCACACGTTATAGTGTCAACAAGCTTTTCACTTCATCCCCACATCACATATGGTGCGGTCACCACAATGAGGCTGAGGATCCGCAATCCCTGGCTCATGAGCAATAATTCAGTCCCCAGGCGCAGATCGAAGAGGCCCGCGTACGCAGGCAATTGGTGCCGGACAGCCCTCAGCGGCGTGGAAATGATAGTTCCCAGGACCAAGGCCAGCACCGTCTGTTTTACGGTGAGGGCCCCGGCGTGGACGAGCGCGCCGGCAGCAGCTATGCCTGAATTGAATTCAGCGACGAGAGTAAATATCACCACCCCGGCAGCTTCTACAGGAAATACCTGGTCCGAAATCCAGCCGGCTGCTCCGGATCGTAGCCACACGAACAGCCCCCATTCATTGGTCAGGAATACGAGCACATAGATTGGAAAAGTGTAGAGAACGAGACGCAGAAAGCGTGCCCGAAACTTCTGCCAAATCTTCTCGGCTCTCTTCTCCTCACCCGGCTCCAGATGATTTATCAAGGCGCTCCACTTCGGCGAGGGCCTCGGAAAGGTAATTCGGCCATATATCAGCGCTCCCAGGCTCCTCAGACATGCTGCGATGAAAGTTATGAGCAGATATACTATGCCTGCGCTCCCCGCCAGAGAGGATACAACGAACAGAGTTGTCGGCAAGAGCACCAGATATACAGGCAGACCGTTGTTAAGAATGTACGTGAGGACAAGTTCCTTGCGAGTGAGTTTCTCGTCCCGGTAAAATCCCATCAGCATCGTGTTTGCCACGATGCCGGAAACAAAACTGGAAATAAAGGCGGCTCCGCTCTCATCCTTGAGGTGCCCCCATCGGGTGAGTGGACGTACCCACTGGGCCAGTCTTGTTGTCCAGCCCAAGGTTTCCACGACCTGCCCCACAAGGAGGCCGACGCCAAGGTAAGCCAACAAACGGAAAAGAGGGAGAAGGAGCTTACTGTAGATCTTTTGTGGAGGGAGCCCCGGACCCCAGATGTGCATTGCGTCCAAAGCCATTCCCAGGGCTGCGGCCGCCATTAGTAATATGGGGGCTATAATCCATCTATTTCGGCTCGTCTGTGGGGGGGGCTTCCTTCAATCCTGGGTCAACCCTGATCGATGACGTTCCAGCCGCATATCGCACCAGGCGAGAATCCTTTATCCTGAGCGAGGACGTCTAGATAAACCAGCCCTAGCGGAGCCGCCTCCCGGACAACATCGCCCAGACGATCCCTAAGATCTACGCTTACCAGGTATTTCATGCACTCGTAGCACAGCTCGGCTCGCTCGGAATTGCGATCCTCGGAGAACAGGAGTTCCAGTTTGTCCTGGTTTTCAGACTCGCAGAAAGGACATTTGGTGCGCATGTAGGCCCATTCATGACCACAGAATGAGCACCTTAGGCACCTGCGCCCCTCTTTGCCTTCAAGGAAGCCCATTTCAGGCCAAGAACCGCAGACCGGGCAGTATCCCTTATGCCACTGTAGGTCTTGAGGCAGTGGTGTGAGAGAATCGGCCTGCTTCTGTACAAAGGGTTTTGCCAGTTGTCCCAGTACGAACTGGAGAATACCCATGTCCACACCAAGGTTTGACGCAGTCCTGTCAATCTCTTCATCGGCGCAGGCCCCCATAGCAGTCAGGCAGAGTCCCGAATCTTGATTCTTGCTCTCAATTGCCTTTTTGATAATGGCCAACTGTTTCTTAATCTTAGGGAATCCTTTTTCCATGGCGGGCATAAGACGTTCTGAGGCTGTTCTCAGGTCGTCCGTGGAAAGGGTAAAGGCCGCTTCGGCCAGGATCGGAACACCTTGCGAATATTGAATAGGGTCTATGGACAGGTCATTGTTGTTGATTGCAGGAAGTTCGGCCTTCAGAGCCGCCTGTGCCGCCAACAGCCCATTAAACGCGTCAAGAACGGTGGCCAATTGGGGCAAATCCTCCCGCATGCGCTCTATGGCGTTATGTACTCGTTCGGCTGCCTGTTGGGCCGACCGTCCCTCTGTCATGTTTTTTCTCCTGTTAATGCGCGGAACCTTGTGTCATAGGAAAGCACGAAACAGCACGAACGCGCAAGGCGGTCGAACGGCCGCGCACAGAAAAAAACCGCCCAACCCCTCTCTTGAAGGGCAAGGCGGGCTTTAGTTCATAGCATTGACAACCTTGAAATTCCAAAATGGAATCTCAAGGTTTACCCATTAAATTTCAGTTACTTGCCGGATGCGAACTTGAAATACTTTGCCGGATCATCCGTGACGACGTAAATCACCCTCAGTTCGTCCGGCTTGATCGCGGCGGCCTTGGGAAAAGTCTGCTTCAACTCTTCAACTCTCTTCTTGGTCATGTCCAGGATCTTGTCCCTCTCTCCGAAGGTCATCGCGCCTGTGGGACAGGATTTGACACAAGCAGGAATCATGTTGTTGGTAAGTCTGTCGAAGCACATAGTGCATTTCACCAGCACCTTGGACTTGGGATCTTGGCGGGGGATATTATACGGACACCCTTCGAGAGTTTCCTTGAAGTTAAGGTCCTTGGTCTTTTCGGTGTAGATCACCGCGCCGGTTTTTTCATCCTGAACAATCTCGTCATTTTCCACTGCGGCCATGCATCCGGGGGATAAGCAGTGCCGGCACTGTTCCGTGAAAAAGTACCAGTACGGTTTGCCGTTACCGTTACTCCCTTCCGCGAATCGCACCACTTTGTAGGTGTCGAACGAGAGGTCCGTTGGGTTTTCATAGGTTCCCACATTTTTGGTTTGTGTGCCGGGGAGCTGGTTCCATTGCTTGCAAGCTATCTGACAACCACGGCACGCGGTACACTTGGAGGTGTCAACTAGTATTGAATATCCTTCAGCCATTTTGCACCTCCTATGCCTTTTCCACGTTAACCATGAACGCTTTGGACTCAGGTATCATGGTGTTGGGATCTCCTACGTTGGGGGTAAGGAGATTTGCGCTTTCACCGCCGTTCTTCGGGGTGACCCATCCGTAGCACCAAGGCATCCCGACCTGATGCACAGTCACATTACCGATTTGGAACGGACGGAACCGAGTAGTTACAATGGCCACGCAGTCTACGGTCCCGCGGGCCGAAGAAACCTTTGTCTTTTCGCCGTCCTTTATCCCACGGAGCTTGGCAAGCTCTTCGCTAATTTCCACGAACATCTGCGGTTGAGCCTCGACAAGCCAGGACTGGAATCGTGTCATGATGCCAGTCTGCCAGTGTTCGGTCACCCTGTAGGTAGTGCCTACAAACGGGAATCGGGGATCGCAGGTGAGGTGCTTATCCAGTTCACCTGCAAAAATCTTGATGGTTGGATTTGTAAACTGTTTGGAAAGCAGATTGTTGGGAACAGGGCACTCCAGCGGTTCATAGTGCTCAGGGAACGGCCCGTCGTTGAGTCCCGGCCCGAATATAGCTGCGAGGCCGTCGGGCTTCATAATGAATGGATATTTCCCCTTTTCCTTGTCGCTCATGGGCGGCCACGGACCGTCGGGCACGTCACCTACCCATTTGCCCTCAGCCCATTTGAGAAGAGGGCGTTTGGGATTAAAGGGTTGACCATTCAGGTCTACCGAAGCGCGGTTGTATATGATCCGCCTGTTGACCGGCCAGCACCACGACCACTGGGGATAGAGCCCGAGACCTGTGGGATCATCTTTCTTTCTCCGGGCCATGTTATTGCCGTCAGCATTGTAGCTTTGGCAGTAAATCCAGTTCCCGCAGGAAGTGCTGCCGTCGGCCTGCAAGAATCCAAAGGCCGGGACAGGATCGCCTTTCTTGAACTGCTTATCCTGACCCGTGGGATCTTTGAGGGTAATATCCTTTTGGAAATGACCGTTAATCTCCTTGGCCATCTTGTGCGAGTCAAAATTCCCCTTTGCGTCCGTGTAATCCCATTTGAGATTCCGAATGGGATCCGGGAATTTCCCGCTTTTCTTGTAGAGGTCTTTGATCTTTGCCATTAGCTCGATCATGATGTCTCCGTCGGGTTTAGCCTGTCCCGGCGGATCAACAGCCTTGTAACGCCATTGGACCCAACGACCGCTGTTGCTGATGCTCCCCTCTTTTTCCACTGAAGCCGCGCACGGGAGCATGAAGACCTCAGTCTTGATGCTCTTGGGATCCATTCCCGGCCCTTTCCAGAAAGAGCCTGTCTCGTTGTCGAAGATGTTCACATTCACGAGCCAGTCCAGCTTGGCCATAGCCTGTCTCACCTTGTTGGCGTTTTCCCCGCTGCACGCTGGATTCTGACCCCAAGCAAAGAAACCTTTGATCCCTCCGGAGTACATGACATCAAACAGGTTGAGCCAGGAACAGTTTTGTCCCGGCTCCAGCTTCGGGAGCCATGCATAACCGAAATCGTTCTCCTTGGTTGCATTATCTCCCCAATAGGACTTGAGAAGACTGACTACATATTTGGGGGTGTTTTGCGGCCAGTTGGCAGACATAGGATCCGCGCTCTTAGGAGTACGAGCGGCGCTGAAGGCTTCCAGCGTGGTCTCGGTGGCCAGAGGCGCCCTCAGGTAGCCGGGAAGGATGTGGAACAGGAGGGCCTGATCCGTGCTTCCCTGCACATTGGACTCACCGCGCATGGCATTAACCCCGCCGCCGGCAATCCCCATGTTCCCGAGAAGAGTCTGGATGATGGACATGGCCCTGATGTTCTGAACGCCCACGGTGTGCTGACACCATCCCATGGCATACATTATGGTCCCGGCCCTGTCCTTGGTTCCGGTGGACGCATAAAGCTCGTAGACCTTCGACAGATCATTCACCGGTGTTCCGGTAATTTCCGAAACTTTTTCCGGCGTATAGCGGGAATAGTGCTTTTTCAGAAGCTGGAAAACGCATCGGGGGTTCTGAAGCGTGTCGTCTCTCTCTGGGAGCCCCTTGTCCGTTTGCTTGAACGCCCAGGTAGATTTATCGTACGACCTCCCCTTTTCGTTGTATCCCGAAAAGAGACCTTCGCTAAAATCATACTTGTCGCCCACGATATAGGAGGCATTCGTGTAGTTGGTGACATACTCGGGGAAATACTTATTGTTGTCCAGGATGTACTTGATCATACCGCCGAGGAACGCTATGTCGGTTCCAGATCTCAAAGGAGCGTACACGTCGGCCTTGGCTGATGTCTGGGTAAACCGCGGATCAACGGAAATCAGTTTTCCGCCACTGTCCTTGGCCTTCTGCACCCATTTCATGGAGATGGGGTGGTTTGCGGCAGCATTGCTGCCCATGACAAGGATAACATCACTGTTCTTGAGGTCGATCCAGTGATTGGTCATTGCGCCGCGCCCGAACGACTCTCCCAGAGCCGCAACAGTTGGGCTGTGTCATATACGGGCCTGGTGTTCTATGTATACCAGCCCTAGCGCCCTCATCATTGCCTGCAACGGCCAGCATTCCTCGTTGTCCAGGGCCGCGCTTCCTACGTGAGCGATGGCCTCAACTCGGTTAACCACCTGCCCTTTATCGTTCTTTTCGATGAAATAAGCGTCTCTGGTGGCCTTGACTCTCTTGGCTATCTCCTTGAGTGCCCAGTCCCAGGGCTTTTCCACCCATTTGTCACTCTTTGGGGCCCGGTACAGGACCTTCGTGAGGCGATTGGGATTGTTAGCCGTGGTCTGGAACAGAGCCGCTCCCTTGGCGCACAAGGACCCTTCATTGACTGGATGGTCGGGATCTCCCTCAATATTGATGATCTTCTTGTCTTTGGTGTCTGTACTGCAGATTAGGCCGCACCCGACCGCACAATAAGCACAGATTGTCGTGGATTGCTTGGCGGTCTTCATTTTGTCGATCTTCTTCAGATCAGCGGCATAGGCCTTCACAGGTCCCATGTCCAGACCCAAAGACGACAACGCCAATCCCGCGCCCACCACACCAGAGATCGCAAGGAACTCTCGGCGTGTCACTGTCATGACGTGGTCTCCTTTCTGAGGAAATTGAAAGAGTGCATCTCTTCAAAGATGTAAATGGATCGCCGAACCTTGTTTTTCACCGAGTGACACCTCATGGGGCGTCGGTAATGGCAAAGCTGAAGAGAACGAAGACATCTGCGTCGCGCTTGCTCGAGAGAACTCGTGAAAGCCCAGTGCAGCAGATGGACGGCTGGAAAGACGCCATAAGTACCCTTCATATGGTAGTGAACCAAGAAGAGGGTGCTCAGTCAACAACGATGTTTTCAGTAGGAATTATAACTGGTGATGTATATTGAGTAATTTGGAAAATGCGCGCCAGCTAGGTGATGTCATAAGAGACGTAACCATGCAAATTTGAAAGATCTTCTGTCAAGAATGGAGCACATCACCGTTGCAAACAATGCAGTACATTGTTTCACGGAGAAGATCCTTTTATTCCGTATCCAATCTTCCTCGAGGCCTCGCGCAAGTCAGGCGGAGCAAATAATTATGACATTCCCTTGATCACAACAAGCAACATCTTGAAGCGCTGCACGGCATGGAGTGCGTGTGGAACATTTGCCGGCATCGCCACAACCTCCCCCGCTTTAACGACAATCTGCTTCTCTCCGACAGTGATTGACGCCTCTCCATCCAGGACTTGTACAAACGCATCCCCCGCCGCGGTGTGAGTGCTCAAGCCCTCTCCCTTATCAAAGGCGAACAGAGTCAGGCTCATGACAGTAGTTTGTGCAAAGGTGCGACTCACCACGCGTCCATCTTCGTAATCAACCAGATCGACAAGGACCTGGGGTTCGGAAAAAGGGATGTTCTTAATAAACTGGCCTTGTTCCGCCATCGCTTCTCCTTCCTTTCCGGATGCCTTTAGTGGTCTTCGTTACAATTGCTGCCGAGCCATGCCAAAAATCCATCGCAGCCGTTAAAAGACGATGATCATTTCCTCCCATCATTGCAACCCTTTCACTTTTGCTGGAGCAAGAATTAAACTCAGCAACAAATTGCGATGCTCTTTCTCCCTCGGTAGCAAGAATAGGCTTGTCCCGCGCGGATGGAATTGTTGGAAATATGGTATCCTTTTTTTGATCCGCAGATCGAGATTTTACATCATGTTTGATGCTAATGCGCTTTCAAGCGAGGGATCTCAAGGAAGACAAATCGGCGAAATGGTCATGAAACTTGAACAGACGGAACTGAAATCGAATTCAAAGATAGGAAGCGGCCGGGTGAGGCGCTTCGTCTATTCTGACGCCAAACTCCGTGTCACCCAAATCACCACGTTCTGTCCCGACGTTATAGGGCCGGGCCCGACCCATCTGTATCTGATCGAGAGCGATGCGCTTATCTTAGTGGACACGGGAATCCCCACAGATCTTGCGAAGGCATTCTTTTATCATCTTCGTAAGCAGCCTATACCGCCGGAGGTCGAGGCCCTCCCCCCGGATTATGGCGAACAAGAGCTGTTGGATGGGTTGAAACTAGCAGGTTACTCAGTTCAGGATATAGACCTTTTGGTGATCTCCCACGGGCACCCCGATCACTTTCTCATGGGACATGCCGTTTTGAAGCGTGGGAAGCCGGCCATTTCAGCTCACATTTTGGACACGCCCCAAATTTGCAATCCATGGGGATTACTAAGTCTCTGGTTTTCTCGCCAGCAGCAGATGACTGGTACGGGCATGCCCGCGCCGTGGTCCGCAAGGGGTGCCGCCAGGGAGGAGCTGATTCACGGCCTTAACCTCAACTCGATGGGCATGGCTCTCAAGGTGAATCAACCAATTTTCCATGACGGCCCTGTAAAGATCAATAGCTCGTCGGTCCGGGATGTGGAGGCAAAACACCTCCCCGGCCATTCACCGGGAAGCATCGGCCTCCTAGTGGGGCAAAATGGGGATGACAAGGCGCTTCTCTGCGGAGATGTGCTGTTAAATCCAATAACTCCTCACCCCGATGATCTCCTCGTTTATCTACAAACCCTGGAAGATCTCTCGAGAATGGGGGATGTAGCTCTCGTGTTACCTGCACATGGGGAGCCCATTCAGGACCTTAAAGGTCGCGTGGACTTCTTGCGCCATCACCATTACCAGCGTTTGAAGGCCACATACGAGGCTTGCACCGAGCCACGGTCTGTGAGGGGTATTGCCACCATGAGCCGATACTTTGATACCTTCGTCGACCCTCACAAATTTAATTTGATGGCCGGCACGGAGGCCCTGGTTCATGTAGAGGTCCTCAATATGGTTGGAGGCCTTCATCGTTGTTACATTCGGGACCAGGTCCACTATTTTCAAAACTCCGGAGAACCTTTTGACAATGTTTACGATCGAATAATGGAGCTTGTTGCTGACAAAAAGGTACAGACGATTATGCGATATTAACAAAGCGCCTCATTTCAGGCGATTGACAATGGCACAATTGTGTAGGGGCGGTACTGAGGGTTGGAATACAGCTCCAGGGAGACTCAAAACATGAATGAGCTAAACGAAGTGTTGTGCGAGGTCTGCTCTCAGAAGCGGGGTGTCAATGTC
>Ga0209039_10003333_pt1 | contig 12620 bp, 8 predicted proteins | sample BogFormECP12_OM1_FD_188238 | JGI IMG/M metagenome (GOLD analysis project Ga0209039, IMG submission 188238) | Bog forest soil microbial communities from Calvert Island, British Columbia, Canada - ECP12_OM1 (SPAdes) (version 2) | ecosystem: Environmental > Aquatic > Freshwater > Wetlands > Bog ...
ACCGTCTTTGAAGAATTCGAACGAGATTGTTTGTCTTTGCGTCCTTGTCATGTCTTGGGCCACGAACTCGTAAGTCTCCAGCAATCCTGCTCTCACGAGTTTTGAGTTTGCTCTCAGGAAGTTGCTTAATTGTTCCTTCGGCAGGTAGATTTGAGTAAATAGTCTGTTCTCGCCGTATTCTTTTCCCATGAACCTTGCAAATGGTTTGTGTAAAAGTGAACATGCGAATTTCGTCAAGTTTTCTTGGTTTTTGAAATGGAATTGGAAAAAGTAGGAATCTGCGCAAAGGTTCTTGTAGTGTTCCGCTATTATTTGATAGCCTTCGAACATTCCCTTTTCGATAACGTGGTTCTTGAAATGATAGATTATTCTTTCTAAGCTCGTATCTAATTTTCTGGCTATTTCAGTCAGTTTGACTGTGCTGTCTTTTTCCAGTTCTTTGAGAATCATGATGTCGAGCCAATCTGCCTTCTGGGTGTATGCGTCTGGCTCTTTTAGTGTATATGGTAGCTCTGCTTGAGTTCTCTGCACTTCTTCAATCCAGGAGTCCCATGGGAAGCTCCATTTTTCAGAGGTTTTGTCAAACCATGCGCCTGTTGCGTTTATGGTTTGGACGCACGTAGACCAAAAGGAGCTGATGTTGTGGACAGGGCTTGTTTGCCGAAGTTGGTTCGTGAACTCTCCGAACGCTTTCTCCTTTCCAGCGGGTATTCCGTAGACTGCTAGACATCTAAATGCTCCGATGCATTGGCTTACGTACAGCCAATAATCGTTTGCTTTCAGACATTCGTAAAGTAGTTCCTCATAGCCAGGTTTTGCATCTGCAAAAACTATTGCTTTTCTGAGTCCAATGAAAGTGTGATATATATTTCCATAGAGACTTAAAGAAAAGTTGGACCTTAGGTTTTTGATTCTGTAGCGGAGGGATGGCCTGGGTAGCTTGAGATGTATGGCAAGATCCGATATGTTTCGCGGGTTGTATAGGGCCAGGCCTTCCAAGATCGCTATATCTTGAGCGTGCAGTTTTCTTTCTTTTCCGGACCTGGCTCGTTTGGGCAATGGGCAGCCTCTAGCCTTGATATGGGGTCGAGGGCTTTTAGGATTTTGCCTTAGCAAGTCCATCACAGTTTTGTCTCGATCTGTGGAAATCCGCCGCCAACAGGATCGCCCATCAAGACTGTGCTTTGTGGAAATCCGCCGCCAACAGGATCGCCCATCAAGGCTGTGGTCGCAGGTTTGGGGGCAAGATTGCCTAAGGTCGTATTGGAATGAACGCTTGTCATGAGCATCGAGGCTGCAAGCAGTGTTCCGAAGAATGCCGTTGAAATGAGTAGCAGTTTGACAATTTTAAAGTGCATAATGTTCTTCACCTCCTTTAGTTTTCGATAAAGAAAGTATTATGAATATACCAAAAACAAAATGTTTCGGTTTACTACTCTAGAAAACTCTTCTAGAATACTTATCTACAAGATACTATGATGTTGAAACAGGACCAGAACCCAACTCCATAATTCCAAGACACCATCTAATCAAACCATTGAGCGAACTTTAACTGACCGAGAATAGTACGATACAAAACTAGCGCGCGCTAAGAATCCTTCAACAAGGAGTTTTTTCGCTTCTTCCGTTTCTATTATCTCGAACCTCAAAATCCCTTCTGTCCTAATGTTTTGCCCGATGTAAATCCCAAGATCAACGCTAAACCGCTAGCTTCCTAACATTAGCTTTTATAACTTGTGAACTTCGACAGCGTTTGAAGAAAAACAACGGAGAGAGATGTATTAGCTGACGCACGCGCCTAGCCCTTTCTTCTAATGGCTTGCTCTACCATTCTGTAGAGTTTCTCTTGATGATCAGAGTCAACGAACTGTTTAGCATCATTCTTGTAGGCCGCGAAAGTCTGTCCCGAAATGTCTGAAGGAGGATCCGAGCACCCGTCCTTTTTGATGAGGAACACTCGAGATCCCCATGTCAAAGCGACACCTACTTCAATGAACACGTTGGGTGCTAGATCTGAAGTCTCAAAAACAGCAATGTCAGAGGATGTTATGTCTCTGGCAATGGTATTGAAGAGATGTTCTCCATACCCGGCGTGAAGAGGGGTAAATTCAACTTTGATTGATTAGCGCGCGCGCCTTGTCCCTTTATTGATTCTGGAGTTGTTTTTGAGGCAACTTCGCTGGATATTGCTAGGTTTTCTGCTTGAATTCAAGCCACAGAAGTGGATTCGTTTTGAAAGCAAATATTGGCTGAATTTCGGGACAAGCCAGCGTGCTTCATATTTGATAACCTTAAATTCTAGAAGATAGAAAAGGGAAAATGAATTGTGTTCATTGCTTCTCTTTTGTTCGCTTACCACGCTTGACATAGATGGTCGATGCAACCGCTGCAACTAGGATGGTTAAGGCTAAACCAATGTAGGGAGCCAACAAACCAAGCTTATCAGCAGGAATAGCGACCCCACCGACACTGCCACTGACCTCTGTAATTGTAACATCAAGCGTAAAACTCCAAGTTCCAGCTCCGTTAAAAGTCACGTTGCAAGGGGGGAAATGAAAATCTGTTGTAGAATGGATGTCGACAAAAAGATCTGCAATTGCGATAGCTGAGAGATATTCCATCAGAGTGCCGGTCCCCGCAGCAACTCCCGCCCCGAGTATTTTAATTACCCGCGCTACAACTCCCCAATTCACAGGTCCAGGGGTTTGGTAGGTTGCGGTTAGCCCTAATACTACTGGGGTAGAAAAGGAAGCAGTATTGCTAACGCCGACAAGTTGCATCGTATCGTCGCGGTACAGCTCCATCTTGAGAGTACCAGTTGACTCAGGGTGACCAACCTGCATAGGTGCAATTAAAGCCAAGATCGCCATCACGGCAAATACGAAGGCAGCAAATTCTACTCGCCTCATCACTCTTCACTTCCCTGCGCGCTTTAGGGAGGATAAAATGTTAGTTGGCTGTCGTACGCTTGGTCTAGACCCACTTCATGCATTGTATCTCCAACTGCTTGGCTTACCGTCTCGTTTTCAGGAATCAGATGCTGCAAAAGTCGTATTGTGGCCTCGTCTGTGGAGCTTGGTGACACTGAACCGTTCCAGCTTATGTAGGTTTTTGCTCCTTTCCCAATGAAGGCTTTTGCCATTTCTGTGTTGTTAAGTCCCTCACAGCCCATCATGATGACCAGGGTGTCTCGGAATGTTCCTTTCATGCTTGATGTCACGAAGCTGGGACCTATTGCGAAGTATGTTTGGGAATCTCCTTCAAATTTGACCTGAAACAGCTGGTCTGCTAGTTGTTCGTCAACGTACTCGGTCCCGCTGTAGAGTTGAGAAGTGAAGATGACAACAGGAACCTCCACTGCTCTTGTTCCCTCTAACTCGTCTGCGGACGAATGTACCCGCAAGATTAATATTCCATACTTATTTGCTGGCAGGTATCTGAAAAAGGCTACCGTTACATTCTCGCCAGAGTAATAGTCTACGCTGTAATTTGCCTGTTCCAGTATGTTTGCCGCCATTTGGACGAAGGTTTGGTTTGGAAATGTGAGGCTTACTTGGTCTACTATGGCAGCTTTTAGTTTTGGGTTTGGATTTTCAGGCTTGAACTGTAGAGTTGGTTCGACAAAGCTTTGCCCTGGAGGCGGACTTAAGAGAGTGTAAGCAGAATAAGCCGAAATGATAGCCATTGAAAGAATGAATATCAAAAAAATAACTGTAGCTATGCGCCGTCCTCTTTCTCTCGCCGCTCTCAATTGGGCCTTGGTTCCAAGAGGCTTCTTCTGGGGCTTCATGCAAGGCAACCCTTAATTTTCAAGATAGAAAAAGGGGGAATATTGAGATCAGTCATTGCTTCTCTTCTCTTCGCTTAGCACGTTTGAGATAGAGGGTTGATACAAGTGTTGCAGCCAGTATTGCTGAAGCTAAACCAAAGTAGGGAGCCAACAAGATGAACTTGGGAGTTGGAAGCACGACGCCGCCAACAGTTCCATAATCTAAAACACTCCCCGAGGCTATCACTGCGCCGTTAACATCACAGGCTTGCCAAGTAAATCGATTGTTAACCTCTGGACCGCTATAGACGCTATCAAAATTGCCTATGTATCTGTCATCAGTCGTATTAAATGCGGTTGGTGCGGTTAAGTTCAGGTAGCTTTGGCCATCTGTCGAGCTGGTCCAGCCAGGGAGCAATATAGCAATATTGCTGAACGCTCCCGCCACAGCAGTTACAGGTTTAAGCACTAGTGTCTTAATCGCATATAAGCTAATCACTATTTTGATGTGTACACTCCATGTCGAAGGGTGAAGCAATTTTCCATCAAATGTCACAGTTATAACAACACTGAGAGCATGGACTTGCGGCCGCGCTATCACGAATACACTCATTAGTATTGTTGCTAGAAGTAGAATGGCTATGATTCTTCTCAATTTTCTTGTCTCCTTTCTCCATTTTTTCGTTTTTTTAGGACGCTTCTCTTTAAGCGCTCCTGAAGGGTACAAACTCGCTTTGAAAATCTGCTAATCGGCTTCCCTTCCACGAGCGGTTGAAGCCAATCGCTTTCATCTAGAGCCTGCTTTCCCCTCGATCAAGGAAGCACCCACATAGTACTTATAAGTTTTGTGAAACATTGTTTCAGAGTTTACGAAAGCTTCACCAACGGAGGATGGAACTAATTATCATGCGTGTGATCTGAATTAAATGCAACGAGAAGTACCTCAGTGCAGGCCGCAAAGAGAGCGCGCTACAAGGAGAAAAAGCTATTATCTGAGGGAAATTACAGGTTATACTAGGTAGTCATGTCCAAATGTGAGAAATGTGGGAAAGAAGTCGTTCTTCCCTTCACTTGTAATTACTGTGGTAATGGATACTGTGATGAACATAGGCTACCAGAAAATCACGACTGCCAAAATCAACCTGCAAGAACACCTCTTGGAAGCACCTATAACATCCGAACACCTAGAACTATGCAAAGTACTTGAGAACTTCTTGAGCTCCGACGACTTCTGGTTCCCAAGTATTTCTTCTTTTTCGTGTCTTTTGTCGCTGCTACGATTTTTCAACTGATCCTGTTTAGGCCATACGAACGCGCGCGCTAAAGGCAACGGTTACGGTCTTTTCATCTCTTTTTTCTCCTCTTCTATCACCCGCATGTTAACATGAACTGATACAAAGGCGATTCTATCACCCGATTCCTAATAGCCTAAACCATCGCCTATGAACTTAACAGAGCCCGGTAGAAAATGGGGATAAGGATTTGGGTAGAAACAGCCTATTCGGGTCGATGGTTGTTGGCGTTCAGTCTTTTCTTTGGTTGGCTTAGATACCCAAGGTGCAGCTTGCGCTGTTGAAGTCTTCTCCCTCTTGTACGGTCATGTTTATGTTAGTATTGGAGCCCCAGTAATTGCTTGCTATGTTACCGGTGACTATGTTATAGGCCCAAGAACATGTGCCATTTAGGTATATTGTCGCGTAATCATAGCCTACTCCACCTTCGAGTACGGTGCACGTGCCAGAACCAGTGGTGTTGCTAAAGCTAATCGAACTAATCGTTATGAACGAGTCGAAGCCTACGGTCAATATGCCTGAACCATAAACTTGAACATAATATAGGTATTGTCCTCCTCCTGTGCCGACTGTGATCCATTCAAATTCATACGTGTGGTGTGGAAGGATTTCCCACTTCCACCAAGATGTACAGTTTGCAGTAACGTAAATTCCATCATTCCCGCTTACAGCTGACAATTCCCCTGTCGAGGGCAGAGGCTTAGAGTCAATAATACCTGTTTCTACATCGATCGCATGTGCAGCTCCAGCAAGCAGCATAGCGATAATCGCGACGGAAGCCAATGATACCAAAAGCAATCTCATTTTCAATCTTTCACCTCCTTTCCTGTGCGCGTAGCACGCACTACATTTTTGCTCAATTTACTTATAGCTTTTTTGACAAAACTAAAACAAATGCCAGACATCAATATGTAATTCCTCAAGCAGGTGCGAAGAGCGCGAGCTAAGAAGCTAGAAAAGTGGATAGAGTTCTGGGTCCAGAACGTAAAGCCTGAGTGTGTGTCGCATTAGCGCATTCTGAGAGCACAATATTATTGCCAACACATTGGAAAAAATATACGGAGATGCGCGCGCTACTCTTGATTTCATCGTTGAGAGAGATAGGAAACGAGTGATGGAGGTCTTTGAGAGAACGACGCAAGAGGGATTCATTGAGCACGTCAAATAAACCACTAATACTGATACTGCAGACGACTGACGAGCGGGCAAACCCTACTATGACCCCAGTAACATCAAATTCAAAGAAAGGACTCCGCTTACGCAAGGCACAAGCTGAGCGCACATGCACAACTCTTTTTGGGTTGTTCGTGGGGTAAATTTTTGTTTCGCTACCCAAAGAAAAGTCAGGATCTCCTCATGCGCTCAGATAATCACTGGTTTATTTTTTTGCTTATTGGTTCTTTGTTCCAGTTTTATCAGGACCAGACTAAGTAGTGCCATTGTCGCCGTTCCAATGGCTATCGGAATCCAATTGGCGGATACAGCTTCAAGATTTGCCCATATGCCCATTCGATAAAGAACAAGCCAGATACCAAGGCAGACAAGACCTGCAACGAAAAGGGGTTTTTTCCAGATGTTGCGGTGCTTTATCATCGTTTGGGGAATTATTTTTGGAGGCTCTTTTCTGTCTCTCCGGTCTAGTTCGCCCGACCAATAAACTAGTCTGAAAAATGCGAACTCTGCAACGCGTCTGAGTGCGTGCACGTATGCCTGTTCGAAACCCCCCTAGCGCGCGTCAAGGCATGGGTAGTAGCTTAATTGGCTATGATATATGGGATCAGGGCCGGCATCACTAATCGTGCTTTCAACCGCCTTCCTTATCGTCTCATTATCATTAACTAAGTGTTGAAGCAGGCGCGTTGCCGCTTCGTCCGTATGTTCTGATGTCACCGCTCCGTCCCAGCCAATGCAGGCTTTCGCTCCCTTTTTCCACGAAAGCTTCTGCCATCTTAGTGTTGTTGAGTCCTTCACACCCCATCATTATTACGACGGTATTCTGAAACATCCCGCTCATGCTTAACGTGACGAATTTTGGGGTCGTCCCAAAATAATATGGCGGCTGCGGCATCGTGTAAGAAACGATGTCGAGCTGATCGTCAAACTGCTCCCACAAATACTTGTCGCGGCTGTAAGTCTCAGAAGTGAAGAATACAACAGGACATTCTGCGCGGTCTTTTCCTGCGAGTTCTGCTGCGGTCGAATGAACACGCAGAATTATCAACGTGCAGTTGTGAGTAGGCAGGTTCCTCCAAAAATCAACAGTGACATCTTCGCCTGAAAAGTAATCAACGACATAACCCGCGGTTTGCAATATGGTCTTGGCAGTCTGCGCGAACTCTTGGTTTGGAAAAGTCAAGCTCTCCTGATCCACTATGACCGCTCTGAGCTGTGACGACTAATAGATTTGCTTAGCTGGTGATGACGAATCGGTTTGCTTGGCTGGTGACGACTTATTCAGAGTCGTAATGACACAGAAGCCCGCAACAGAGAGCAGGACGGCCAAAATAGCAGCAGTTATGGTCACGGCCGTCTTTCGTTCTCTTCTCTTCTCGGATCTTCTGCTTCGTTCCAACAGGCTTCTTCTTAGCCTTCATACACTGCAACTCTTATCTTTAAGATAAAAAAAGAGGGGAAATTGAAGATTGAGATGGATTAAAATGGTATTCATCACTTTTCTTTTCTACGCTGGACACGCCTGACACAGATGGCTGCAACCATTGCGGCTAGGATTGTTGAGGCTAAACCAACGTATGTAACGTATGGAGCCAACAAATGAGCCAACAAACTAAGCTTATCTACCGGCACTACGATGCCTCCGACAGACTGTTCCATGCTGCCTTGACCGCGCGTCTCAAAGTTGGCTGTGAAGTTCACGAAAGCCAAGCCTGCTGGGACATTCACAGAAATCATCCTAGAGTAGTCTAAGGTTGCACTTCCAGCAGAGAGGGTGAAAGCCGACGCAGGAATATCCCCGTTGACCACTGGCCACCCCCCTTGAGGTACATTGATGGAGGAGCTAAAAATGGTACCTAGCTGGGGACTCTGGACACTCCAAGCATAACTGGAATACCCACTCGTGTTCGCAAGATCGATGGTTGAAAGCGACAGCCCACTTACCAAGATCGACAGATTCGCCACTGAAGCTTGGCTCGGCGAGGAAGGCGGTAAGAAACTGAAAGTCGACACGCGCAGAATGTCATATAGCACCGACCTGCTAGATGCAAACGGTGGGTCGGCCGTCACGTCAGCACCATAGTCAAGATGTTGGTAGTAAATCTCTGCCTTCTGGTCAGCGCTGCCTTGGAAGGATGTCACTTCAGACATGTTAAATCCTAGCGGAACGGTCAAATTGGGGAAGTCAGCCGGCACAGCAATGGTCGCAGGTGCGTCAGACGACTTCGTTGTGGTGGTCGTCGTCGTGTGTCCGTACTTGTCCTGCGTCGTAACCGTAGTCGTCGTAGTAACTACAGGGGTATGATCGCCGCCGCCGTACATAGCCCAGAGATTCGCAGCAATGTCAGCGACACCTACAACGATCCCTATCACTGCTATTATCGTGACCGGTTCGTCCGCCCTGACTTTGTTGAGAAAACCACCAGTCATCAGGAGCAACCCAAGGATCGTTATGACGACGATCCTAACACAATACTTCATTTGCAACACCCACAAGTGTTTCCTTGCTCTTCTTTTTGAGCGCTTTTGAAGGGTGCAAACCTATCTGGAGAATCCTGTTCATCAGCATTTGTGATGCTATCAGCAGAGGCCAATCATGCTGCGTAGGTTTGCCTCCCACTTGACTTAACAGGTAACCTCATAAGTATATTTAAGATTTGTGGAACATTGTTTCAGTCTGCCTAACAAAACTGAAACATGCTGAGACAAGTGGAGCAGCAGGCCGTTTCTGGTCACTACTAGACCCTGTTAGCAAATTGCGTTATTAGATCTAAATAACCCACTTTTCTCTCCCTATCCACCAACTTAATCATTCCACAGAATAGTTCCACCACAAGCGATGCAGCTTCGCCAATTGAGGCGTTGCGAGTTCAAGCAATTTAGGTGACCTGGAGACACCTCAAGGTGAGTGTAATGATATATATCTTGAGTTTCAATGTAAAACTTCTGGCGATAACCCTACTCCTCCTAGTTTTAAAGCGCGCGCAACAGCCAAACTGCAAACTGAACAGTTTGGTCAACTTCCAGAGGTTCCGCTGTGGTGCGGCGGTGGGGATTTGAACCCACGAATTATTAAGTAATAGGATAATCATTGTAGCAAGTGGACTTGAACCCATTTGGGTATGAGTCCGGGCGGGCTTAATTTAGCAAACAGAGCAAATGGACTTGCCCCCATCTGAGTTCTAATCCTAGGAGATCAACATTGCGATGACGACGAAAATGACGAAATGACGTTCGCTCATTCGGTCTAGACCGAATTTTAGCGCCGTATTGATTAGCAACTACCGCTAGGGTGGAAGACTCTTTCACAAGGCTTATATAAAAATAGACTTGATTCAACGTGAGGGAATGGGGTTAAATTGCCCAGAAAAACAGATTTTGCAATTATGCTTTTCCTTCTAGTTTTCTTTATGGGTATGTTAACCTTGGCTTTGAAAGCCCAACCTGCTAAAGCGCAAGTGCAGCCGCAATTTGACGGACCGTTGATTTGGACAGGAGTAACTGAGACCACAGTGACTCTGCAGTGGCCTCGATCCGGCTTTTATTTTTTTACAGGTTACAACCTATTTGAATCATCTACAGGCGTCAATGGACCTTATACCCAGATTTTCTGGACAGGTGACGAAGGTGTCACCTCGTTTCCCGCCATTGGCTTGTCAAGCAACACAAATTATTGGTTCTATGTAGAAGAACACGCTTCGTTTAGTCAATATGGTCGCTCAAATACGCTTCAAGTGACAACCGCTTCTAATCCTTGGCTTTGGGTCGCTAGCTCTGACAATACCAGCGCTACCCTAGCATGGATCGATTACAATACATACTCTCCATCCGAGCCATTCGTTAGCTACATCTTACAGGTGAGCACTTCGGGTCCTAGCGGTCCTTGGTCAACTTGCGCCAGTATAACCTACGCCTCTCAAAATAATTTCACACAAATGGGACTATCCGCGACTACAGGATATTGGTTTCAATTATATGACGTCGTAGGGCAATATGGAAATACTTTCTTAAGCTACTCCAACACAGTTGTTGTACCCCCACGCAGCTTTTCAGTGTCTATTTCGCCTTCTTCCGTAACAATGGATCTTGGTCAATCTCAACTCTTCAATTCAACGGTCTATGGCGGCACGCCTCCTTACTCTTACCAATGGGGCTGGTACGAGCCAGGCCCTGCCGGTCCCGCAAACATACCACCGGCGAACATCACTTGGTCCCAAATCTCTTCTCTTGCTTCAATTTCAAGCGGCGCAAACTCCACTTGGGCTTTCACGCCAAGTTATGTGTCGACATTCGTCGTCTATGTCGATGTTACTGATAATGCTGGTTTTCAGTCAGGTAATGCAGCAACAGTCATTGTTAATCCAGTTCCCTCTGTCGCCATTTCGCCTAGCTCTCTAGTCATGGATACCGGGCAGTCTCAACTCGTCACGTCAAACGTTACGGGTGGTACTCCACCTTATTCGTACGTCTGGTATGTGGGAGATCAGGAAATTAATTTCCACAATACTCCGCTGACGATCAATGCGTTTGGGAGGATTGGAGATGGTCCAAATCCGTTTGCTTCCCCAGGCTCTTATACAGTTTGCTTGAACGTGACAGACAGTGCCGATGCCAATACTATATCTAATAATGCCTCCATCACGATAAACCCTGCGCCTTCTGTCAGTATCTCTCCCACTGGCGCCACCATGACTGTTGGTCAATTTCAGACGTTTAATTCAACCGTCTCTTACGGCATCTCGCCATATACTTGTCAATGGTTTTTGAATGGCACAGCAGTCGCTACGAGCCCCACATGGACCTTTGCGCCAACCACTGCGGGTTTCTACACCGTTTACGTTAATGTCACTGATGCTGCGAGCGCTGTCGCAATGTCTAATATTGCAACTGTCACTGTTAGGGCGCCCGCGCTGGTTCAATATACGATTGGGACTAGCCCTTTGGGCTTAAGCGTAGTTATGGACGGCGTAACTTATGGTTCACCTCAGACTTTTACTTGGAATGCTGGTTCAGTCCACACCTTGAACGTCAACTCTCCTCAGGGAAGTTATGTGTTTGCGAATTGGAGTGATGGCTTAGCCCAGAGCCACCAGGTAACAGTTGGGACATTGAATACAACCATAACTGCGTACTTCAACCAGCCCGTTCAATATACCATTGCGACTAATCCTTCCGGTCTGAGCATAAATGTCGATGGGACGCCTTATGTCTCTCCTCAGACTTTTACTTGGAATGTTGGTTCAGTTCACACGTTAGGCGTCAATTCTCCTCAAAGCGGTTACGTTTTTGCCAACTGGAGTGACGGTTTAGCTCAGAGTCACCAGATAGCAGTCGGAGTAGTAAACACCACAGTAACTGCATACTTCAACCAGCAGACTCAGTATACTATTGTGACTAGTCCTTCGGGTTTAAGTGTCACTGTTGACAGCGTAACGTTCACTTCTCCTCAAACCTTCACTTGGAATGTTGGTTCAATCCACACTTTGAGTGTTGCTTCTCCTCAGGGCAGCTACGTGTTTGCTAATTGGAGTGACGGTGGGGCTCAGAGTCACCAGATAACTACTGGATCGTCCAACACGACTATAACCGCCAACTTCAACCAGCAACCTCTTGTTCACGACATCGCGGTAACGAATGTTACTACATCTAAGACAGGCTGTACACCGATGCCGACGGTTGGTCAGAACTTCACCGAAACGGTAAATGTGACCGTTGCGGACACGGGCAACTACACTGAAAGCACGGTGAACGTGACGGTATATGCTACTCAAACAGCCTACTACAACACTACCACTCAGTCTTGGACTGCAATTCCTCTGATCCTGCAAACTCCAGTTACCATCAACTTCGCAACTGTGAGTTTGAACGTTGGGCAGAACACAACGCTAACCTTCAAGTGGAACATCACAGGCTTCGCGTATGGCAATTACACAATCAGCGCCACGGCAGGACCAGTTCAAGGCGAAACAAACACAGGAGACAACACATTCACAAACTGCAACATTCTTGTGACGATTCAAGGAGATATCAACGGTGACGGCAAAGTCTCTCTTGTAGATTTGGTCTTGCTCGCAAGCGCCTACGGCTCACATCCAGGCGACGCAAAATGGAACCCGAACGCAGACATAAACGGCAACGGAGTCATAGACCTCACGGACCTAGTCACAATGGCCAAATACTACGAACAAACGGTGTTGTAGACCTAGTCATGCTGGCAATGCACTACGGACAACAATAGCCATAATTTCCTTTTAGCGAACGCGGACTCGCACCCATTTGGGTGCTAATCCCGTCGGGCCCGCCATTAGACTCGACCCATTTTGGGTACGGAACCTGTTGTGCCCATTTTAGCAAGGAGAGCAAATGGACTTGCCTCCCATTTGGGT
>Ga0209039_10003335_pt1 | contig 12614 bp, 11 predicted proteins | sample BogFormECP12_OM1_FD_188238 | JGI IMG/M metagenome (GOLD analysis project Ga0209039, IMG submission 188238) | Bog forest soil microbial communities from Calvert Island, British Columbia, Canada - ECP12_OM1 (SPAdes) (version 2) | ecosystem: Environmental > Aquatic > Freshwater > Wetlands > Bog ...
CGCCGGGCGCGAGCGGTTGGGCCACTTTGCGGATGGCGATGTCGCGGGTTCCGAATTCCCGCCGCATCCTGGCGACCGCGCTGTCGAACAGTGACGCGTCCGCCAACTGAACGTTGTCCGGCACGCGAGGTCCGGACGCCGGTGCGGGGGACTGGGCGGGCGCCGCATTCTGCCTCTTGATGCCCTGGTACAGTTCGTAGAAATCCTGGGGGTCGCGCGAAAAAACCAGCACCAGGTGCTCCGACCCGGGCGGATCCTGGATCTCGAAGTAGTAGGCCGCGGGCACGCGGATCTTCCTTCCCGGATCGATGACGTTGCTCTCGTCGGACATCTCGGGCGAGGGCAGCAGGGCCTGCCACGAGCCGCTCGACTGCCGGGCGAGCACGTACAGGTAGCCGGAACGGTTGGCTTCAACCTCGATGGCCAGGCGGTCTCCCTTGTGGAACACACGCTCGGAATCCACCGCCACGCCCTGGTTGGCGTCGTCCACCAGCAGCAGGTTGTAGCGGATCCCCAGGTGGACCACCGGAGCCGGCGCCGGGGTTGAGCCCGCGGGCGGCTGCGCGGGCGCCGTGCCGGCGGGGGTCTGAGCCTTCGGCGGAGCCGTCGTGGACGCCCTCGGTATGGGCGGCAGACTGTCCTTACGGGCCACTGCCAGGTAGAACAGTTCGCGTGCGCCTTCGTGGGCGGCTTTCTGGGTCGAATCCGGGGATTGGTTCTGCTGGGCGGCTGCCAACCAGGCGCCCGGCAGGAGCACTAAGACGGCAACGCTGCGGCGGATCATAACTTACTACCTCCGATGCCGAACTATTAGCTGGGGATTCCTGGAACCGCCCTATTCTATCATGGGCGGAACATGCCACTCGCTAAAATCTAACGCTCGCGGCTTCGCCCGGAGAACTACTTTTTCGCCGGCGCACGATTCTTCGAGGCCGCGGGAGCCAGCAGCCGGTTCAACGCGGCGCGGATGCTGGCGTCGGCATCCTTGAAGAAATCGTCCTGCGCTCTTACGTCAAGCCGGATCGCGCCCCCCGCATCCAGGAACACCATGTGCGGCACCATGAAATGGCCGTCCATGGCGTCGATCTTAAGGAACGCGCGCACCGGCCCCTGGTAGCTCCATCCCACCGGGTAGGGCGGCTGAAACAGCGCCAGGAAATCCGGCATGGTGGCTTCGGCGTCGTCGTTGAAGGCGCATTCCAGAAACTGCGCGTTCCTGCCGGCGAATTCGCGGGCCAGCGCGTTCAAACTCCGCGTGAGGTTCTGGCAGTGCGGGCAGGTGGTGGCGATGAAGGCCAGCGCCACCACCTTGCCGCGGTACTGCCGCAGCTCGATGTTGGGCGCGCCCTTGCGCAGAATAGTAAATGGCGGGGCCGGCCGCGCAACCTCCGCGGCCCAGGCGCAGGACACCACCGTCAACCACAGTGCGGCCCTCAGCCCGCCGCCGGCTTTCCGGATACGCATACAATACAAGTTTCGCTCATCATGCCGCCTTTCGACCCGGTCTTTCGCAATCCGCACTTGCAGACCATCGCCGGCCACTTCTGGCCGAGGCCCCGGAGCCGCCCGCGCTACCCGCCCGTCTCGCGCCTGTTCCGCACCGAACCGGACGTTCAGGTACTGGTCGAATCGCAGCGGCCGGAGGGGCAGGCTGTGGGGGAGATCGTCACCGTGCACGGTCTGGAAGGCTCGGGCGAGGCCGGGTACATCCGCAGCCTGGCGGCCGCCGCGCTGCCCCGCGGCTTCGCCGTGCACGCCTTTCACATGCGCACCTGCGGCGGCACCGAGCGCCTCTGCCAGACGCTCTATCACGCCGGCCTTACCAGCGACCTTCTCAGCGTGCTGCGCGACTTCCAGATCGAAGGCCGCACCCCGGTCTTCCTGGTGGGCTTTTCCCTCGGCGGCAACGTGGCGCTCAAACTGGCCGGCGAACTCTCCGGGCGCGGCCCGGAACTCATCCGCGGCGTCTGCGCGGCCTCCACGCCGCTGGATCTCGAGGCCTGCGCCCAACGCCTCGCCCATCCATCCAACCGGTTGTACGAGCGCCGCTTCATCGGCCGCATGCGCGACCGTCTGTGCGCCACCGGCCGCTACGGCAAGGGGGATTTCCGCGGCCTGCGCTCCATCCGCCAGATCGACGACCGCATCACCGCACCCTCGTTCGGCTTCGGCGACGCGGCCAACTACTACCGCACCCAATCGTGCCTCGGCTACCTGGCGGACATCCGCGTGCCGGTACTGCTCATCCAGTCGAAGGACGATACGCTGGTGCCGTTCGCGCCTTTCGCCACCGATGCGGTGCGCGCCAACCCGCGCATCGAACTCCGCGCCACCGATCACGGCGGCCACCTGGGGTTTCTGGGACGCCGGCCGCACCGCTTCTGGCTCGACGAGACCATCCTGGAGTGGGTGGGGCGCCAATGAACCGCGGTCCCCTACAATAGCAGTATCGATGCGGCTTCCGGCGGCGCTGCGCGCCCTGCAATATCGGAACTTCCAGCTCTTCTTCAGCGGCCAACTGATTTCGCTCATCGGCACCTGGATGCAGACGGTGGCGCAGGCGTGGCTGGTCTACCGTCTCACCGGATCGTCGGTGCTGCTGGGCGGCATCGGGTTCTGCAGCCAGATCCCGGTGTTCCTGCTGGCGCCGGTGGGCGGCATCGTGGCGGACCGCTACAACCGGCGGAAAGTGGTCATCGCCACGCAGACCTCGGCCATGCTGCTGGCGCTGGCGCTGGCCGCGCTCACCCTCACGGGCACGGTGCGCATCCGCTACATCTTCGTGCTGGCGGCGCTGCTCGGCACGGTGAACGCGTTCGATATCCCGGCGCGCCAGGCGTTCATCGTGAAGATGGTCGGCCAGACGGACCTGATGAACGCCATCGCGCTGAACTCCTCCATGTTCAACGCCTCGCGGATCATCGGGCCGGCCATTGCGGGAATCCTGGTGGCGCGCATCGGGGAAGGCTGGTGCTTCTTCGGCAACGGGGCGAGCTACCTGGCGGTGATCGCCGGCCTGCTGCTGATGCGCGTGGCTCCCCAGGAGGCGCCTCCGCCGGATTCGCCGCTGCGCCGCCTGGCCGAGGGCTTTCGTTACGTGGCGGGCAACCTGCCGGTGCGCTCGCTGCTGGGGCTGCTGGCGGTGGTGAGCCTGACGGGCATGCCCTACACCGTGCTCATGCCCATTTTCGCCGACCGGATTCTGCACGGCGGCGCCACCACGCTGGGCAGCCTGATGGGCGCGACGGGCGTCGGCGCCATGGCGGGAGCGCTGCTGCTGGCCACGCGCCGCAATTTGCAGGGGTACGGCCGCGGAATCGCAGCGGCGGCGGCGCTGTTCGGAACGTGCGTGGCGGCATTTTCCTTCTCGCGCGCGTATTGGCTCTCGATGGCGATCCTGGCGCTGGCGGGGTTTTCCATGATGGTGCAGATGGCCGCCACCAACACGCTGATCCAGAGCATGGTGCCGGATCGCCTGCGCGGACGGGTGATGTCCATCTACTCGATGATGTTCATGGGGATGGCGCCGTTCGGATCGCTGCTGGCGGGATGGGCCGCGGCGCGGATTGGTCCGCCGGCGACCGTGGCCGCGGGCGGATTGGTCTGTATGCTGGGGGCGGCCGTGTTCACCGCCATTCTGCCGCGGGTGCGCAGCGAAGCGCGGCGATTGCTGGCCGAGCGACCGGCGGCTTACGGCAACTGAAGGCGCACCCGCCGGGCCTGTTCCAGGTGCCGCCGCTCGTGGGCCGCGGTCTGCGCCAACGCCATGCCCAGGCTCATCCGCAGGAATCGCGACACCGGGCTGGCCACCTTGACGCGGCGCAGGTCGAGGCCCCGCGCGGCCTCGGCCAGCGCGATCAACTGGCTCTGCAGGTGAAGGAATGTCGGCAACACGGCGCTGACCGGCTGGCCATGCTGCGGACGGAACCGGCGCGGCGCGGGGACGCGTTTGCGAATCGGGGGTTCGGTCGCCGCGAGGAACCAGCGCTCCACCGGGCCATAGGAGAACGGGCCTTCGCCCGTCAACCCGCGTTTCCCGCCGCGCCCGATGCCTTCTTCGAGCACCCGCACCCGCTGCTGGCCGACCACCACCAGGTGGCCGAGGCACTCCCCGATGGACCACTTATCGGGCGCGGGGCGCCAGTTGAACCCGGCTTCGTCGAGGCCGGCCGCCAGCTCGCCGGCCCGTTCGGCAATGGCTGCAAACTGAGAGCGATAGTCGTCGAGTTCGGAAAGACTCATCAGGGGGATTATAAATGATGCCGGGGCGGGCGGGCACGCGGCCGGGCCGCGCGGCGGGTTCACTCGCGCAGCGCCATGCCTTTTCCGAGCGCTCCGTAAGCCTTGCCGCTTTTCAGGGCTTTGGATTCCCGGTTCTCGAAGCGGAAGTTGACGGCCAGAAGATCGCGCGCAGTGTAGGCTTCCTTGCCGATGCCGAACTGTCCGTGGCGGGTGGTGTCGGCGAATATGTGGTACAGCTCGTGGGCCAGGACGCGGGCCAGGGCGCGGCCGAAGGCGGCCTCGCGGCCGGCGGCGGGAAGCGCCAGCAGGTCGATCTGCAGGAGGGCGCGGATGCCGTCGCAATCCACATCGCTGAAGGGCAGGATGGAGCCGTCGCTGATATGCGTCCAACCCAGGGGGCCGGGAGTGGCCGCGCGGCGCACCAGGCCGGAGACGTCGCAGCGTCCCTTGAAGGAAACCACGGCCAGTTCCACGGCGGATTCTTGCAGCCTGGGACCGCGCAGATCGCGCCACTCGAAGCGCAGTCCCAGCGGCGTCATGATGGAATCCAGTTCGTCGTGCAACGCGGCCCGGATAGCCGTGGGAGGCTCCCGCTGGAAATCGCCGTACAGCGCAATCGGCGCCATCGGGGCAAGCGGGACTTTCGCTTGCCCGGCCAGCATCGGCAGGGCCGCCAATGCCAGGCCGCACATCCATGCCGTCATTTGCAGGACCTCTCAATGCGGAACGGATATAACGCTCAGGACTTGGAGTGGCCGCCTCCCGGCTGCCATGACTGCGGGCGCTCGATGGCCAGGTCCGCATGCTCCCGGACCAGGGTGCGCGCCATGTGGCAGGCAAAGCAGACCGGCAACGCCGTGTCCAGCACTTCTTGCAGCGACTCGGCTGGGACCAGGCTCCAATCCACGGATATCTTGCCGGCGGTTAGCAGCGCCGGCTTACGAACTGCCCATTGAATTTCTCCGAACGGCTGGCCGCACGAGGCGCAGACCTTTCCGGCATACCATTTCGCCAGAATGTTGCGGACCAGGCAGTCGTCCGGCGAGGCGGCAACCTGGCTGAGGCACTCCTGACCGCAGCCGGCGTGCTCCGGCCAACGGGAACAAGCCGAGAGGCGCAAGGCGGCGGGCCTGCCGGGCGCGGTGAGAGAGGCATGCAGGGCGTCCACCGAAACACCGGTGGGGCGTTGGTTTTCCGGACACGTCACCACCCTGGAGCCGTGGTAGCGGAACCAGATTCTGGCCATGCGAATGGCGCCCCAACCAGCCAGCACCGCAATTCCCGCCAGTGCCCACTCCATGTCCGTATGATAGGCTCGTTACGATTGTGTTGCAAGCTGTAATTCAAATGTCATGGATCTGTAATGCCATCTCCCGCGCGATGCCAACCCGGCGCGGCAACCAATGGCGCTCCAGGGCGTCTAACCTTCCAGTGAGATCCCGTGCCATGGTGGTGTTCTTCCTGGCCGCGGCCCTTCCGGCCGCCGCCGCGGGGGGCGACCTGGGCACGGCCACAAAGAAGATCGACGCCATCGCGAGCGACCGCCTGCCCGCGGGAACGAGGGTGGATTTGAGCCCGCGGGAGCTGAATGCCTGGGTGCAAAGCCAACTGCCCGCCGGTGTGCGGGAAGCCACGGTGCGGGTGGATTCCGCCGGCGTCGCCACGGGCAGGGCCATGGTGGATTTCGTCAAGGTGTGCCGCTCGCACGGCATCCAACCGGGGTGGCCGCTTTCCAGGCTGCTCGAAGGCGAACATCCGGTTGCGGTCACGGCGGCCATCCGCTCGGCCGCGGGAAGCGCCACCGTGGATGTCAAGCGGGCGGAGATCTCGGGGCTGGAGATCGACGGCCGGACGCTCGACCTGCTGATTCAGTACGTGCTGCTTCCGCTATACCCCAACGCGACGGTGGGACGGCCGTTCGGACTGGGGCACAATATCGAGCGGATCGATGTTCGGCCGGCATCGGTCGGGGTGGTGATCGGGCCGCAGCCGTAAGGCCGGCGCCTCAGGGGAGCGTGCCGCTCCTGGATGCGTCCCTGAAGTCCCTGGCAAGCTGGTTGAGCCGGTCTGCCGCGGCCGTGTCGCCCTGCGACTGGGCGGCCTGGGCGGCGCCCATCAGGTTTGTGGCAATCTGCCCGGTGACCTGCAGGTACCTGGTGGGGGCCGATTGTTGCATCTCCTGGAGGGTGCTCAGCAATTCGGCGAAGGGCGCGAGCCGGCTGTCGCCCGGCTGTTGCACCGCCGGCCGCGCGGCCCCTCCGGACTCCCGCGCTTCGACCTGCGTGGGCAGGAGCGTGCGCACGTTGCCGGCGAGCCTCAGCGCCGCGCTCAGTCCTCCGGCGCGCTGGATGCCGGGGACGAAAAAGTGGCCGCGGAAATCCTCGTCGGACCCGCTGAACCCGTTCAGGTCGGCCACCACGTCGATTGGTATGGGCGCGACCGCGGCGGCGAAGATGCACCAGACTCCGGCGTCGCCCAGTCCGGCGATCTCCAACCTTCCACCCACCTGCGCCTTCAGATACGCGGCAGCCGTGAGGATATCCTGCACGCGCTCGGCGTAGACCGAGCGGTTGTAGGAGAGAAAGTAGTCGTCGAACTGTACACTCTGCGCACGCGCTGCATTGTCCGCGAACGCATCGAGCACCAGGACGGGCCTGCCGGAACGCAGCATCTGCGCCACCGCCGCCATGCGCAGCGCCGCGGCGGACCCGCCGGGGTGCACCACCAGAAGCGGGGCGCCTTTTCCCGGCGCCCAGTAGCCGGTTACGCGGTCGCACTTGCCGGAGCGGCTCAGGACGGTGCGGCTGCCGTGGATCGAACTTTCCACCCGCGAGGGCCACTCGGCGCCCAGGGCGTACCGTAGGGCGTCGCGCTGCGCGCCGTCCTCCACGTGACTCTGAAGCGGCAAGGATCCCGCAATCTTCCACGCATGAAACACCTCGTCGTAGCCCTCTACGTCGCGCGGTCCGGATTTCGGGAAGGCCAGCAGATCCTCATCCGGCGGAAGCGAAATCTTCCGGTCCTCGGGCTCTGCGATCGGGCGGTGGCCGGAAAGGAGGTTTCGCGCGAGAAAGCGATAGACCGCTTCCCGGCTCTCCCGGTTGTAATTGTGCTGGGCGTCGATGTGCGCGTTCTGGACGTTCTGCGAAGCCCCGTAGAGGCCGTAGATCCGCCGGATGGCCGGGAACTCCTCTACCGGCGTGTGGCGCGTCCAATCGTGAGTCGACGACACCAGCAACATGGGCCGCGGCGCCATCATGGCGGCAATCTCGACGTTGAAGGTGCCCACGCGCAGGTTCGGGGCCTCTTCACACGGGTCGCCGCCCTGCATGTATGCGGAGACCATGTTCACGGGAGCCGCGAGCCCGATCCTCTCGTCCACCGCGGCCAGCAGAAACGTCTGCGATCCGCCTCCGGAGGCGCCCGTCACCGCGATTCGGCGCCCATCCACTTCTTGCAGCGATTGCAGATAATCCACCACCCGGATGGAGTTCCAGAGTTGCAGGCCCATCGGGCTGAAGGCCCACAGCGTCTCCGGGTCCCCGCCGAAGGAATGCGGGGTCTGGCGGGTATCGTTGAACCCCACCATGTCGTAGGCCAACGCGATGTAGCCCTGCCGCGCCAGGTTGATGCCGAGCGCCGGAACCGAGTACGAGGGCAGGTCTTCGAGCCGCCCGCGTTTCCAATGGCCGTGCGGTATCAGCACCGCGGGCGCCGGAAACTTCTTGCCGCGGGGCAAGTACAGGTTGCCGCCCAGGAAATACCCGGGCAGGGTCTCGAGGAGGACCACCTCTATGGCGTAGTCCTGGTACTCCAGGCGCCTGACAACCTTGGGCCGCAAAGGCGTCTTCGCCGGCATGGGAAGCAGGCCGGCCGCCGAGAGAATCTGGTGCTGCAACTCCTGCCGGCGGGCCTCCCACTCCTTGCGGGATCCGTATTCCGGCATCTTGAAATGAGTGTTGTAGCCGGGCGGTTCGGCATCGCGAACATCGCTGTCGGGAACCGCGGCGGCCAAGCGGGGCGGAGTGAGAGCGGCGGCCAACACCACGGCGCCGGACAGCAGAACGATTCGAGCGCTCACGCGATTCCTCCTCCAGGGGACAACTCGTTCCACGGGCCGCCGGGGATGGCTCAAGTTCGCTGCCGGCCCACCTCGGCGCATGTGTACTTAGTGGATGCCGCCAAATCACACCGGGATACATTCATGCACCTATCGGAATAGGTTTACTTGGCAAGCAACTTAGATTTGCCTTTCCGGACATCTGCGTGGTTCGGCCGCTCCGGGCGCGGGCAGGCCGATCCGCGAAAACCACGGCGCGGTCGCGCTCTTCATCCAACACGGTGCGAAGTTCCAGTATTTGGCCCTCGATATCGGGTGAATCCATGGAAATTGTGTGGCATTATCCACTCTGGCTCTGAAAGGCAAATGAGGAAACCCATGTTAAGCGATTTGCAGCGCGCCTGAAGAATGTAACTTCGGCGCCACGTTGGCTCGTCTAAATACTAAATGCGGCTTTCCCTGCTCGTCGCGGCGGCAGTAACGGCTGGGTTGCAGATTGGTTTCTGCGCCGCAGGGAACGAGGCTCCCGCCGTGCCGCCCGATCCCCCGATTGTCGCCCTTACGCCGGAGGCTCCCGCGGCCGTCTCCGTCCCGCTCAACGAGGAACGAATCCTCAAGGTCATTCCCGATTACCAGACCGTCGAAGACACCTCGCATCCGGTGGCTCCCATGACCGCCGCCGAAAAGTGGAACCTGGGCTGGCGGGAAACCGTGGACCCCTTCAACATCGCCACCGCCGCCATGACGGCCGCGTTCTCTCAACGCGGCAATCAGACTCCCGGTTATGGAGAAGGCTGGCCCAATTACGGCAGGCGTTTCGGCGCCGCCGTGGCCGATTCCGGCACGCAGAGCTTCTTCAGCGCCGGCGTTTTCGCCACGCTCCTGCACCAGGATCCGCGCTACTTCCGGGAAGGGCCCACGGCCGGCATTGCGCGGCGCGTGTGGTATTCGGCGTCGCGGCTGTTGGTCTGCCGCAACGATGCCGGCCGGCCGGCGTTCAACGGCTCGAATCTTCTGGGGATGAGTCTGGGCATCGCGGCATCCAATCTCTACTACCCGTCCGCCAGCCGGACTGGCGCGGTTATGGCAGGCCGCATCGAAACCAGCCTGTTCGGCGGCGTCACGGGCAATCTCATGTCGGAGTTCTGGCCGGATTTTGAGCGCAAGTTCTTCCACAAGAAGCCGAAAACCTAGACGGCGGGCGCTTCGCGTCCGATTGACGCCGCTCAGGGCCGGGTCTTCCGGCGGAGGAATCCACCGGGGTAGGAAGTCATCACAAACGCTTCGCGCGTGAAATCCTGCTCGAAATCGCGGCCGGCGTCTTCCCTTAAGAACTGGAGGACGGCGGCCATGGGACCGGCGCCCATGTCGGGGTGCGTGGGGACGCCGTCGAGGTGGGTGTCTTCGACGGCCATGTAGCTGCCGGGGCTCACCATGGGACCGTAGGCGCGAAGTTCGTTGAGCACGTGGTGCATGGAGTGGTCGGAATCCAGGTTGACGATCACCCGCCCGGCGCGCACCTGTTTGGCGATCTTTCCGACAATCGCGGGGTCGGTGGAACTGCCCTTGTAAAACGTCACGTACTTCTTCCACAGCGGGTTGGAGCCGGCTCCCTGGTTGGTTAGGTCCTGGATATCGACCGTGATTACGCGGGCGTTCTCCAGGCCCATGCCGTTCAGCGTGTGCGCCCAGTAGAGCGCCGAACCGCCGAACCACGTGCCGGTTTCGACCACGAAATCGGGGCGGACTTCGTAGGCGATCTGCTGCAGCATCCACAGGTCGAGCGGGTTTTTGATGATGCGGACGTTCTGGAACCACAGGCTGTCCCAAATGGGGAGGTCGTGGAAGATGCGCATGAGTTCGCGCTGCTTCTCGAGCGGGAGCCGCAGATCGCGCTCCTTGAGCACCTTCTCATAGGCGTCGTGCGCCTTGGCGAGTTCGATATCGCGGAATTCGGCGGTCTGTTCGTACTCCTTGAGGCCCACTGAGACGACGTTGAGGGACACCGGCTGATGGGTGTCGGGGTGCGGCATGGTCCGGTCGACGGTGAATTCCACCTCGGCGGGAACCCGCGTGAGGGCCGCGGCGGGGACGCGGCAGCCGAAGAAATAGCGGCCGGCCTTGTAGGACTGGCGGCAGGCATCCACGCCGTTGACTTTGGCGGCCACGGTGACCAGCGGCGCGTGGGCGTAGAGTTCCTCGGGGATGGCGAAATCCATTTCGAGGTACACGGGCTTGCCGGAGGCGGCGGGATCGAGGGAGAACGCAAACTCCGCGCCGGTCCACACCCAGCCGCCGGCGCCGGGGTAGATGCCGCGCAACTGGCGGTCCTTCTGTGGATCGCCGCCGAAGTGGATTTCGGAAACCACCCGCGGCTTCTTACGGTGGCAGGAGGTGGCGGACAAATATAGGCTGCCCAGGGCCAGCACCAGGGCGGCTCGTTTCACAACTGAATTCATGGGTGGCATGGGGTGATGTCGGGAATCCAATTCAGTATGCCACAGGCGCGCCGCGTGAGCGCCGGCGATGGCCGGTTGCGAGATGCTCCCGCCTCAGACTCCGGCCCCGTGAGCGGCGCCGCGCGGTCCCTTCACAGCAACTCCGCCAGCCGGCTCAGTCCCTCGCGGAAGATCTCCGGGCGGGTGAGCAGGCTGACCACCAGGAAGGCCTCGGTCTCGAAGTCGTAAAAGAATCCGGGTTGCGCCATCACGTCCTTGCGGGCCAGCAGTTCGAGCGCCCACTCTTCCTCGCTGCGAATCCGCGGCACTTCGAGCGTCAGGTTCCAGCCGCCCTCCACCGCCAGCAGGCTGGCCGCCGAACCGCCCAGCTTCTCCCGCGCGAAGGCCAGGTTCCCGGCGGTGCGCTCGCGGATGCCGCGCCGCACTTCGACGCCGGCCTCCAGCAGCTTCGCGGCGGCGCACTCCACCGGCGCGCCCACCGAAAGAAACGTGTCGGCGATCCACTCCAGCTTTTCCATGGCCTCGCGGCGCAGGCGCTCCGGGCCGGAGCACACGATCCAGCCCAGCTTCATCTGCGGCAGTCCGGCCACCTTGGAAAGGCCGCTGAGCGAAAACGCCAGGCAGTCCTCGACTCCGGCGAGCGTGGCGGCGCGATCGGCATCCGCGCCGAAGGCGTAGTCCGAAAAAACCTCGTCGGAGATCAGCGCCAGCCCCCGCCGGGCGGCCAGCCGCGTCAGCGCCTCCAGCTCAGCGCGCTTGACGTAGGATCCCGTCGGATTATTGGGATTCACCAGCACCACGGCGCGCGTGCGATCGGTGACCGCCCCGTCGAGCGCCTCCAGGTCGATGGACCAGCCGTCGAAATACCTCAGCGGGTACTGGCGCGGAGCCAGCGATTCCACGTTGGCAAGGTATTCGAAAAGCGGATACGAGGGACGCGGCGCCAGCACCTCGTCGCCCGGATCGGCCAGCAGCTTGAACAGGTAGGCGTATGCCTCGCTGGTGCTGGCGGTGAGCAGGATGCGGCCTGTATCCACCTCGCACCCGCGCGCCGCGTAGTAGCGGGACACCGCCTCGCGTGCGGCCACGGAGCCGGCCGGCGACGGCGTGTAGACCAGCATGCCCGGATCGGCGAAGGCCGCGGCGATTCCCGCCGGGTAGCTCAGAGCCGCCCGCGTGGGATTGGATTCGGTGAGATCCAGGATGCGCGCGCCTTCGCCCCGCCGGGCCGCCAGCAATTGCGTCAGACGGTTGGGACTCGAATCCCAATGAAACCGCGATGAGAACATGTGCTACTGATTGTAGGCCGCCGAACGCCCCTTCCCAAACTGCTACAATTCCCTTTTGAGGCATCCACGCCACTTCAATGACCGGGAGTACCAACTCCCATAGCCCTCGTCGTGCTCCAAAAAGTCTTCAAGGCCTTTCAGTATCGCGACTTCCGGCTGGTCTGGATCGGCGCCTGCGTCTCCAGCATCGGCACCTGGATGCAGATCCTGGCGCAGAGCCTGCTGGTCTACGATCTCAGCCACCACTCCGCCTTCATGCTGGGGCTCGACGCCTTCCTGGGCAACATCCCCATTTTCCTGTTCTCATTGATCGGCGGCGTCCTGGCCGACCGCATTGACCGCCGCTACCTCCTGCTCGCCTCGCAGTACATCCAGATGGCGTCGGCCTCCGCTCTGACTCTGCTGGTGGTCTTCCACCTGACTCACGTGTGGCCCATCCTGTGTCTGTCGTTCCTCTCCGGCTTCGCCCAGGCCTTCGGCGGTCCGGCCTACCAGGCGCTGGTCCCCACGCTGGTGGACCGCGAAGACCTGCCCAACGCCATCGCCCTGCAATCCATCCAGTTC
>Ga0209039_10003336_pt1 | contig 12613 bp, 16 predicted proteins | sample BogFormECP12_OM1_FD_188238 | JGI IMG/M metagenome (GOLD analysis project Ga0209039, IMG submission 188238) | Bog forest soil microbial communities from Calvert Island, British Columbia, Canada - ECP12_OM1 (SPAdes) (version 2) | ecosystem: Environmental > Aquatic > Freshwater > Wetlands > Bog ...
AATGTTCCGGGTGAACGTCCTCGGCGTGATCTACACGTTCGCGGCGGTGCTGCCGGAAATGCTCCGCAGGGGGACCGGGCGGCTGGCGGCGGTCTCGAGCCTGGCGGGGTACCTCGCCCTGCCCGGCGAGTCCGAACTGTGTGTCCAGCGATGCGGCGGACAAGGCGCACCAGGTCGCCCCTTTTTCCCTTGCGGTGTCGCCGGAGCAGGCGTGGCGTGCGGTTCGCCTGACCGTCTCCGAGCTCCCGCGCACGGAGATCGTCAGCGACACCGGTCAGTATCTTCACGCCGAGTGCCGGAGCGCGCTTTTCCGATTCGTCGACGATCTCGAGCTCCATCTCCGCCCGGCCGAAGGACAGATCGCCGTGAGGTCTGCCTCGCGGCGCGGCTATTCCGACTTCGGCGTGAACCGAGGCCGCGTCGAGACGCTGCGCCGGACGCTCGTGTCGGCTGGCGTGGTGAAGCCCTAGGGTGCCGCTGCTCATGGGGTACGCGTGAGGCGGGGTAGAGCGCTGAGAGAACGCCCCGGGCGAGTTTGGGGGAAGCGCCCGGCCCCGTCCCTTGGGATCGCCCAGTGACCCGCCTCTGGATGTGGATCGTCGGGGGTCTTGGAGCCGTGGCACTCCTCGGCCTTGCCAGTCGCCTCGCGACCACCGGCTCGATCTTTGCGGGCGGCAGTAAGCTGCAAAGGGAGTTCCAGACGAGCTGTGTCGAGGGCTGCCAAGGGGTCGGGGCGCCCCATGCCTCGTGTCGCTCAGCTTGTGCCTGTCTTGTCGAGGACCTGGCTTCCGGAAGGACGCCCGAAGAGCTTGACCGCATGCTCGCTAAGCTCTCACAAGAGAGCAGCGCCCGAAGCCCCGAGCTCGACGCCGTCGAGGCGAGCCGCCAGCGCTGCGTGGCGCGCCTCGGGTCGCCCTAAACAAAAGACGCGAGCGTCTAGGGCCCACTCCCCCCCGACGCGAAGGCGACCGATGGACCTCTGCCAGCGCGCGGAGCACGCGTGGACCCCTGGCACCGGCGCTACACGCTCCCGGTGATGGGATACCGACCCGGTCCGAGGAGGCGAAGAGATGCCACGTTTTTGTTGCATGGCCCGCGCGCATCGGAGAGGATGCGAGCTGCCGCGGGGTGGGGGATCCCTGTGTGCACAGAATGCTTTACAGGCGAGTCGCGACACAGGAGGTCAGTGCCATGGGGTCAGGGATGCCCGGACGGATTCTCGCTCTCGCCGCCGCGCTTGCTGTCGGCTTCAGTACGACCGGCGCCAAGGCCGAGCCTGCAAAGTGGGATCAGAAGCGTGTCACTTCGATTGCCCAGCAACTCGCTGTGGCGGTCGGCGAGCTGCGCGAATCAGTCCGCAAGCAGCCCCCGGTTTCCAACCCACCGCAGCGCAAGATCCGTTACCAAGCGCTCGACGACCTGAGCACGTGGAAACAGGTCTGCGATTCCTTTGCTCGAAGCCTCAAGGCGGGAAAGGGCCGCGAGGAGACCTATCCCACCTATCGTCGGATCCAGACGATCCAGCGCGACCTGGAGGAACACGGACGCAGGGCCGACGTCAAGCTGGATACCCTCAATAGCTACGCGAAGGCCGCGGATCTCCTCCGTCAGATCGCGCCCTACTACGAGGAAGAAGCGAAGGAAGTCGAAGGGACTTCCGTACCGTAGGAGACGCCTGCAACGACACCGGCTCCTGCGACGTCCGCTCCCGCCAACTAGCGGGGGTCGCATCGGCGGAGCTTGCGAGAGTCCTATACTGTCTCGATGCCGGTGTCGCGGTCTGGCACGCGGAAGATCCAGTTCTGGTTCGAGTTCGCGAGTACCTACTCCTATCCCGCGGCGATGCGCATCGAGCGCGCTGCCGAACAAGCGGGCGTTGCGCTCGCGTGGAAGCCCTTTCTCCTCGGTCCCATCTTCAGGAGTCAGGGTTGGAGTGATTCGCCCTTCAACCTCTACTCGGCGAAGGGTCGCTACATGTGGCGCGACCTTGAGCGAACCTGCGAGAAGGAGGGACTGCCCTTTCGTCGCCCGACCCAATTCCCGCGCAATGGCTTGCTCGCGGCTCGCGTCGCAGTCGCGGGGCTCGCGGAGCCTTGGTGTCCGACTTTCATCCGTGAGGTGTATCGGGCGAACTTCGCCGAAGACCGTGAGATCGCAGATCCGCAGGTCCTGGCCGACCTCCTGCGTCGCGTCTCACCCGCCGCAGGCCCGGCGCTCGATCGTGCGAGCAGCGAAGCGGTAAAGCAGCAGCTGCGCGCCCACGGTGACGAGGCAGCGGCGCTCGGCATCTTTGGGGCGCCGAGCTTTTTGGTGGGCCGCGAACTTTTTTGGGGAAACGATCGCCTCGACGAGGCGCTTGCCTGGGCTACGGCGCCATGAGGGTCGTCGGCGTCGACCTCCTGGGTCCTTGCAACCGGGCGGCGCGAGCAGCTTGGAGCCGCGCGAGCCCAGCCCGGAGTGGGCCCGCGGCAGCCTCGCTCCATCCCTACGATTTCACCTGTTAGCGGAGCGCCAACGGTGCAAGATCACGGCGGGGCACAAGGTGGCGCCATCCTCGAAACAACTCGGCTCATGCTGCGCCCCTTCCTCCTGCAGGACGTAGAAGCCCTGCACGTCTTCTTCACCCTTCCCGACGTGCGCCGCTTTTTGTGGGATGACCGCGTCGTCAGCCGAGATACGGTACAAGGGTTGATCGCGGCCAGCCTTGCCTCCTTCTCCGCCCAAGGTTTTGGTCAGTGGGTGGCCGAGGACCGCGCAAGCCGCGCGCTTGTTGGCTTCTGCGGCCTGCGCACGATCGACGAGACGCCGGAGATCGAGATCCTCTACGGGTTGGTTCGCGAGCGCTGGCGCGAAGGCCTGGCGACCGAAGCTGGGAACGCCGTCTTGACCCACGCTTTCCTGCGCGTGGGTCTCCCCCGCGTGGTGGGCCGCACGGACTCGCCGAACCTCGCATCGGTGCGCGTTCTCGAGCGGCTCGGGATGTGGTTCGAGGGCGAGCACGTGGTCCATGGCCTCCCGACGCTCCACTATGCAATCTCGCAGGCCGCCTTCCGCGGGCGGCACGCGATCCGCCCTTCGCCCGCTTGCAGAGCCAACGTCACGTAGCCTCGAGCCGCCGCTCACCCCTTCTCGGCAGGTCCATCCGTACGGGCCGCCGGGTCGCGGTGCGGACTCCAGCAATACTCGACGTCGGGTTCATTCTCTGGCGGGGGGCTCACGCCGAAGCGGACGATCGCAAAGCCGTGCTTCTCATAGAACGTGCGTGCAGGGAGGTTCTTGCGGAATGTGAAGAGCGCAAGTCCTTCGGGCGAGCGTTCCATGCCTTTGCGCACAAGCGCCGTTCCGACGCCCGTCCGCTGGGCTTCGACCGCTACGAAGAGCTGATCGATGAATCGTCCATCCAGCGCCAGCATGCCGACGATTCGTCCGTCCCGCCGTGCAAGCCAGACCTCGCACTTCGCCGCGAGGGAATCGCGGAAGTACTCTACGTCGCTTTCGAGCGTGTACTGCTGCATGACGGCAACGTACGGAAAGGCGGAACGCTTGCTGGCTCGCCACATGGAGACGGTCTCCATCAGATTCTCGGGCTCGTAGCGATCAAGCTGCAGTGTCACGGAGAGAGATGCCTTTCGATGGTACGGTGGCAGACGAAGGAGTTATCGCAATTGGTGACACCCAAACACTGTCGACTGATGGCGCGCTACAACCTTTGGATGAACGAAAAACTCTACACGCTGTGCGCCGGCCTCCCTGATGCGGAGCGCAAGAAGGATCGGCGCGCCTTCTTCCGCTCGATCCATGGAACGCTGAATCACCTTCTTTTGGGGGACCGCATCTGGCTCAGGCGCTTCCTCGGCCAGCCCTTCCAAGTAAAGTCCCTCCCCAGGAGCTCTGCTCCGACTTCGACGCGCTGAGAGACGAGCGTAGGCGAACCGACGACGAGATCGATGCCTTTGTGGCTGGGCTCACGCGCGAGAAGCTCGGCGCTCCGTTTGCGTATCGCACGCTGGTCGATCCCCAAGAGCGCAGCGCCCCGCTTTGGATCCTGACCACGCACTTCTTCAACCACCAGACCCACCACCGCGGGCAGCTCACGACCCTGCTCTCCCAGTGCGGGCTCGATCCCGGCATCACAGATCTTATGTGCCTCCCCGACCTCCCGGACGCCTCGGCGCACGCACGACCGGAAGGGGGGCATCCAGGTCGATGAAGAGGCTGCCTCCTTCGAGCTTTACGGGGAACCGCGGAATGGGAAAACCATCGTCGTCACCCGGGCGGAAGCCGGTCCGCAGATCGAAGTCCCAACCGTGGGCGATACAGGTGACCACATGGCCCTCGACGATGCCCTGGGAGAGCGGATGGCCGGCATGGGGGCAGGCATTTTCGAGTGCGAAGAACTCGTCGCCCACGCGAAAAACACCGACTTCGATGCCGCACAGGAGGACACACAGGCCGGCGCCCGGCACGAGAGCACTCGCCTCGCCCACGCATACAAAAGCCATCGCGTCTCCACCTTGGTCGAAGCAAGCCAGCGCGCTCCAGGTCACGTTATCCTGTCGGGTGCCAGATGACGACGTCGCCCCTCGACCTTCTCGCACTGCACGATGCCGCAAAGCGCATTGCCGACTTTGCGCATCGCACGCCTGTGGCGACTTGCGCGACCCTCGACCGCATGGCGGGTCTCGAGCTCTTCTTCAAGTGCGAGCATCTCCAAAAAACGGGCGCGTTTAAGTTCCGCGGGGCGTGCAACGCCGTCCTCAAGCTTCCCGCGGAGCTCGCCGCGCGCGGTGTGGTCACCCACAGCTCGGGAAACCACGCAGGGGCGATCGCGCTCGCGGCGCGACTGCGCGGAATCCCCTCCCACGTGGTAATGCCGAAGACCGCCTCGGCGGCGAAGAGGCGCGCCGTCGAGGAGTACGGCGCACGGATTGTCGAGTGCGAGCCCACCCAGGAGGCACGCGAAGCGACGGCCGCCGCCATCGTGAAGGAAACCCGTGGCGCTCTCATCCCGCCCTACGACCATCCCGACGTGATTGCAGGCCAGGGAACCTCCGCCCTCGAGCTGCTCGAGCAGGTACCGCAGCTCGACGCGATCGTGGCGCCGGTAGGCGGGGGTGGCCTCGTCTCCGGCGTGTGCATTGCTGCACAGGGGGTCTCGCCTGGCATCCGTGTGTTCGCTGCCGAGCCGAAGGCAGCCGACGACGCGGCGCGCTCCAAGGCGGCAAACCAGCTCCTTCTCCACAGCGGGCCGGTCCGGACGATCGCCGACGGCCTGCTCACGAGCTTGGGCGAGCTCACCTGGCCGTTCGTGCGGGACTGCGTGGAAGCGGTGATCGTCGTGACCGAAGAGGAGATCGTGCAAGCCATGCGACTCCTGTGGGAGCGCGCGAAGCTGCTCGTCGAACCGAGTTCCGCGGTCGCGCTTGCCGCGGTCCTAAACGGCGAATTTGTCAATCTTCACGGCCTGGGCCGTGTGGGTATCGTGCTCTCCGGAGGAAACGTCGACTTGGAACACCTCCCCTTTTGATCGGCGTCTCTCCAGACAGGCGGGAGCGTCCCGCGCCGGCTGAGATCGCCGCTCTCCGTGAATCTGTCGGTTGGGAGCGACATGAGAGCGACTATCCCGCGGCGTATGACGGCTACGCCATCACGGTCGCTGCGCGCGACGAGGTTGGCCGACTCGTGGGATGGTGCGCGGCGGTGAGTGGCGGAGTACCTCATGCCTTTGTGGTCGACGTTTGATCGTGCGGTCCGATCGCCAGCGCGAGGGGATCGGCAAGTCGCTGCTTCGGTCCTCGTCGAGGAGATGCGAGTCCCTAGTGCATGCTGACTTCACCCCTGAAGCGGCCGTTTTCTACGAGCGCGCGGATTCCGGGTGGGGATGGGCGGCATTCTAGAACTGGGTCCGGCTTGACCTCCCCGAGACCGGAGAGTTTCATACGGAGCGCCTTTGCGGTGACCGAGGAGACGATGAACCTGAACCAGGTGACGATCGCCGTGACCGACCTCGCGCGCTCGATTCAATTCTATGAAACGCTCGGACTGCGCCGCATCGTGCAAAGCGATCGCTACGCGCGTTTCGTGTGTCCAGAGGGCGGTTCGACCTTCTCGCTGGAAGTCGTCGACGTTGCGCCGACCGGCTTCCCCACGGTCGTCTACTTCGAGTGCCTCGAGCTAGACGACACCGTGCAAGCTCTAAAGGTGCGAGGTGTGCGCTTCTCCTCGGAGCCGCGCGACGAGCCTTGGCTCTGGCGCGAAGCGCGCCTGCGAGATCCCGACGGCCACCCCCTGTGTCTCTACTTCGCGGGGGAAAACCGGCTCAGCCCGCCTTGGCGCATCAAGGATGCGTAGTCTCCGCTTCGAGCACTCGTTCGAGCACGACCTCGACAATCTTTTCGTGCACTCCTAGCGAGGGCGTCATCCGCAACGTCACCTGCGGGTGACCTACCAGTGCGGCCTGCGCAAGGCGCGGAATGTCCACCGTCGAGTGGCTCCCCGGTGTAAGGAAGTAGGGATGGACGACGATCTCCGTGGCTCCCTCCGCAACGCACGCCGCGATCGCTTGGGCGACCGTCGGCTCCGCGAGATCCATGTGAGCGAAAGCGACGATCCGGTCGGGAAGTCGCGCGCGCAGCCGCGCGGCTAGCTCCTCGAGAACCACGTTGGCCTCGTTGCGCCGGCTGCCGTGATCGACGAGGAGAACCGCGCGCCTCACTTCACCGTGCGCGTTGCCGCGAGGGCCCGATCAAGGTCTTCACAAAGGTCATCGGCATCTTCGAGACCGACGGAAAGACGCACGGTCGCTTCGCTAATGCCCTTACGTCGTTTCTCCTCAGGAGGAAACGCAGCATGACTCATGAGCCAGGGATAGCCGACCAGCGACTCGACACCACCGAGACTCTCGCCGAGCGAGAACAGCTCGAGGCCTTCGCAAAACGCGCGTGCGGCCGCTGCACCGCCCGCCAGATCGACGGTCACGATGCCGCCCCAGCCGCGCATCTGGCGCTTCGCCACTGCGTGTCCGGGATGGTCGGGGAAGCCGGGCCAGTAAACGCTGGCAACCTCGGGACGACCCCGGAGCTGCTCCGCAACCCGCGAGGCACCCTTCTCGTGCTGGCGCATCCGAACCGCCAGCGTCTTCACACCCCGGAGCGTGAGCCACGCGTCCCAGGGGCCGGGAACGCCGCCCGTCGCATTCTGCGCGAACTTGAGCTTTTGATACAGCTCCTCGTCGTCGAGCACGATGGCGCCGCCCACGACGTCGGAGTGACCCCCGATGTACTTCGTCGTGGAATGGAGCGCGACGTGGGCTCCGAGGGCGAGCGGATTCTGCAGGTAGGGAGTCGCAAACGTGTTGTCGACCACGAGCAGCGCACCGTGCTGGCGCGCGATCTGCGCGCACGCTGCCACGTCTACAATCCGAAGCAACGGGTTTGTCGGCGTTTCGATCCACACGACCCGCGTCGAAGGCTCGATGGCCTTCGCCACCTCTTCCGGGCGCGTCGCGTCGACGAAGCTGAATCGAATGGCGTAACGAGGAAGGACGCGCGTGAACAGGCGATAGCTGCCCCCGTAAAGGTCATCGGCCACGACGACGTGGTCACCCGCCGACAGGACCTGCATCGTACCCGTCACCGCCGCCATGCCCGATGCGTACGCCAGGGCAAAGCGGCCACCCTCGAGGGCGGCGAGGCAGGTCTCGAGGGCCGCGCGGGTCGGGTTTCCAGTGCGCGAGTACGCGAATCCCTTGTGCCGATCGACCGCGTCGTGCGTGAAGGTCACCGTCTGGTAGACCGGTGTAATCGTCGCTCCCGTGGCGCTGTCGGGCTCCTGCCCCGCATGGATCGCCAGGGTTTCAAACTTTCGGTTCACCGTCGCGCGAGCTCCGCCAAGACCTCGTAGGTGCGTTCGAAGGAGGCTTTTGCATCGGGCCCGTACGGGAAGAGTGCAGCGTTGAAGTCGGTGACTCCTGCCGCGGCCAGCGCTTCGATCTGCCGTTCGACCTCGCGCGCGTCTCCGGCGACGGCGACATCCCCGGGCCCTTTTGCGCCTTCCAAGTCCAGCATCGCGCGATAGGAAGGGAGCTGGCCGTAGATCGCGAACGACTTTGATACGGCCTCGCGTGCGCCTGCGGCGTCCGAGGTCACCACGACGGGAAGGCCGCACACGATGCGCGGTGAATCCTTGCGTCCTGCAGCACGTGCCGCAGCGTGCATCTGCGGTGCAAGGGTCTCCCCGATCGTACGCCTGCCGGTCATCCAAGTGATCGTGCCGTCGGCCACTGTCGCGGCGATCTTGCGCATCCGGGGGCCGAGCCCGCCGATCAGCACGGGAAACGGCCGGGCGCCAGCGATCTGCAGACCTGCGTTCACGCGATAGCACTGGCCTTGGAAGGCCACCTTGCCCGTCTCGACCAGCGACTTCACAACGCTGACATATTCCTCAACGTGTTGGGCGACTTTGTCGTAAGAGAGACCCAGCATGTTCTCGATCACAACTTTGTGGCTCGGGCCGAGCCCGAGCGCAAAGCGTCCCCCCGTGGCCGCTGCCGTCGAGAGGGCTTGCTGGGCCATGTAGAAGGGATGCCGCGAGTAGGTCGGAACCACGGCGGTGCCCAGCTCGATGGAGCCCGTACGCGGACCGGCGAGAGCGAGAAGCGTCATGGCGTCGAACGAGAAGATGTTGGGCGCCCACGCGGTTTGGAATCCAGCGGCCTCGGCTCTCGCAAATTGCTGGATGGACGCCTCGAGCGCGCTTGCACCATCGCCGCCGAGATCGCCGAGTGAGATACCGATCCGGATCCCCTTCATCCCGTCTCCTTCACGGCCGTCACCAGTAGCTGGCCGTCACGTCCACATCGGCTGTCGGAACCGCTTGACATGCGAGGCGCAGCTCCGGCGCCACACGGTTGCGTCGTTTGGCTTGGCTCTCGCGCTCTGTCTCAGGTGCGATGCCTTGGTCGCCGCGCAGGACGAGCACCGCGCAGCGGGCGCACAGGCCCTCGCCACTGCAGGCTTGCGCAATGGGAAGCCCCGCTGCGCGCGCGGCCTCGAGCAGATTCGTCCGGGGCATCACGCGGAGGGTCCGGCCCGAAGGGAGGAAGCGCACCTGGGGGTCCACCCTCCTATTGTACCCGGTTGAACCGGTCCCAGCCTCTTCGATACCCTGCTCCCATGCCCAGCGCGGGAATCCTCGTGATCGGCAACGAGATCCTCTCGGGCAAAGTCGTCGATACGAACTCTCCTTTTCTGTGCACAGAGCTGCGAGCTCTCGGTGTCGACGTCGAGTGCATCCACGTGATCCCGGACGTGGTCGAGACGATCGCCCAAAACGTTCGGGAGATGAGCCAGAGCCACGACTTCGTCTTTACCTCCGGCGGCGTAGGTCCGACCCATGACGATCTCACCATGGATGGGGTCGCCCTGGCGTTCCGTCAGCGACTCGAGCTCAACAAGTCTGTGGCGGAGCGGATCGAGCGGGCACAGGGTCATCCGCCCAATGAGAGCCAACTCAAAATGGCTTTCTTGCCCACCGGAGCGGTCCTGATCGACGCCGGGGACCTATGGTTCCCGGTGATCGTGGTGAAGAACGTGCACATCTTCCCCGGCATCCCAGAGCTGTTGCGCAGAAAGTTCTTGTCCGTTCGCGAGCGCTTTCGGGGTGTGCCGTTTCAGCTGAAGCGTGTCTTCCTGATGCAGCGTGAGAGCGACATCGCCCATTACCTGAATGAGACGCTCTCCGAGTTCCCCGATCTCTTGATGGGCTCGTACCCGCGTACTGGAGAGGGGACCTATCACGTGATGGTGACGCTCGAATCGCGGGATCCCGCGTACCTCGGGCGTGCCCTGGACGCGCTCCTCGCGCGACTGCCCGCCGAGGCGGTGCAGAAGGTCGAGTGACTGGATCCCGCGATCCAGAATCCGTTGGCACGCCTCTTTGCCTACGGCCACCCCGCGTGGATGGTGGTCTCCGTCGTCCTCGCAGGTTTGGCGCTGCGCGCAGGTTTGGCGTTGCGACGCGCGCGTCTTGGTGAGGGGTACGCGGCCCCCGGTGCCCGAGCGCGCCACCTGCGCCTCGCCAAGCCCGCGGTGGTCCTCGCGCTCGTGGGCTTTGTGGCTGGACCGCTTTCGATGTTCTTGCTGCGCGGCCGCGCGCCCTTCGCGACGCTGCACGCGCTCCTCGGCACGCTCGCGGCGACGCTCTTTTTGGCGGCAGCTGTACTCGGGCACCGCATCGAAGAGGGATCGTCTCGGGCGGTCGATGCGCACGGCATGCTCGGTGTGGCCGCTTTCCTCGCAGCGGCTGGAGCGGCCATCGCAGGCTTCGTACTCCTCCCCTGACCGGAGCCGTGCCGACCCTGGAGAACCGAAGGGAGGGGGCCGGGAGCCCTGGGTCTTTCGATTTCAGCCCGCACGCCACGACAATTTGAGCGTAGGACGCGGCTAGTGATCGTGCCGATGGTGGAGATCGGGGCGATGCGGGTGTGCATGCGCAAGCGGCTCGTGACGGTGCCAGTGGGAGTGACGCAGCCAAGGTTTTGCACCGGGGTGAGTGTGAAGATGGTGCCCGTCATCATGACGGTGATTGTGCGTGTGCTCGATGCCTCGATGGGCGTGGAGGTGGTCGTGCCGGTCGCGCAAGACGAGGGCCACCGAGAGCGCAAACGCCACAGACGCCGCCGCGTGTCGTAAGCCAAAGGACTCCCCCAACGCGGCCACGGAAAGCGCCGCGCCGAAAAATGGTGCGCTCGCGAAAATGGCCTGTGCCCGGGTTGCCCCAAGATCCTGGGAGGCCGCAATGTGGAGCGCGATGCTCACCCCGTAGGAGAGCGCACCCACACCGAGCGCCGCGATCACTGGAAATGGCGCGAGGCGTGATGGCTCGAGTGCGACTCCGAGGAGCAGATTGGTGCCCCCGGCGATCAGACCCTTCCAGAGCGTGCTCTCCGCAGGCGAGACCCCGTCCACGAGCGCCGTCCACTGGTTGTCGAGACCCCAGCACACGCATGCCCCCACCAAAAGCGCGGCGGCGCTCACGCCGGGCCAGCCGCCACCCGTTGCGAGCAGCGCTCCCGCAGCGACGGCCCCCCCCACGCCGAGCCAGCCTTGGCGGTGGAGGTGCTCGCCAAAAAACGCGACGCCGAGCAGCGCCGTCGCGGCGAGCTCGAGGTTCAGAAACAGCGACACAGTGCTCGCACTCTCGCGTTCGAGGGCGAGCAGCAGGAGGACAGGTGCCACGACGCCGCCGGCGACAATGGCGCCCGCGAGATGCCGCCGGCTCGCGCGCACGTCAGGCACGGGGTCGTCCCCCTGGCCCGCGCTCGTGCGCCCGCGCAGCGCGGCCGGCAGCACACCCAGGGCGGCGCCGAGATAGAGCAGGCCGGCGAGGCTAAGAGGGGGCAGGTCTGCAAGCAGCACTCTGCCGGCCGGGGCGGCGGCGCTGAAGAGGAGGGCCGACGAGAGGGCGAGAAGGGTTGCGCGGCGCGGGAGCAGCATCACACGCTTCGCACCGCCTGGCCTAGCCGGACGGTCTGCTGCGCGGCAGCACGTCCACGGTGCGCTGGCGCAACCAGTGGTCGGCCAAGACGAGACACACCATTGCCTCGACCATCGGTACAGCGCGCGGAAGCACGCAGGGGTCGTGACGCCCCTTCGCCTCCAGGACAACCGCGTGGCCTGCGCGGTCCACTGTGTTTTGGGCTGAGGCGATGGTCGCCGTAGGCTTAAAACCGACGCGCACCACGATCGGCTCGCCATTGCTGATCCCGCCCTGCACGCCTCCGGAGCGATTTGAGGCTGTGCGGGGTACCCCATCGCGCCCGGGCACGAAGGGGTCATTGTGCTCGAGACCGGTCATGCCTGTGCCCGCGAACCCGCTTCCGATCTCGAAGCCCTTCGAGGCGGGAAGGGACAGCAGTGCCCGGGCGAGATCTGCTTCGAGCTTGTCGAAAACCGGTTCGCCGAGGCCAGGGGGTACGCCACGCGCCACGCACTCCACCACGCCCCCGAGCGAGTCCCCGCGCCGCCGGGCGGCTTCGATGTGCTCGGTCATCTGCGCAGCAGCCGCCGCGTCGGGGCAACGCACGGGGTTCGACTCAACCGCCTCGAGCGTCACGGCTACCGGGTCGATCTTGGCCTCGACTTGGTGGACGCGTGACACCCACGCCAGCACCTCCACGCCAGCGCCGACGCGCAAGAGCTTGCGCGCGACCGCGCCGGCGGCGACGCGGCCCACCGTCTCACGCGCGCTCGCCCGTCCACCCCCCTGCCAGTTGCGAATGCCGTACTTCGCCTCGGTAGTCCAGTCGGCATGGGAGGGCCGGAAGATATCCTTCATATGCTCGTAGGCCTGCGGCCGTGCATCCTCGTTTCGGACCAGGATGGCAATCGGAGTACCGAGAGTCCTTCCTTCAAAGATTCCCGAGAGGATCTCCGCGCTGTCGGACTCCTGTCTTTGGGTCGTGAGGCGACTTTGGCCGGGACGGCGACGATCGAGGTCGTGCTGGATCTCTGCGCGCTCGAGGGGAAGACGCGGCGGGCAGCCGTCGACGATCACACCCACGGCGCCGCCATGAGATTCGCCGAACGTGGTGATCCGAAATGCCTGCCCGAAG
>Ga0209039_10003337_pt1 | contig 12611 bp, 10 predicted proteins | sample BogFormECP12_OM1_FD_188238 | JGI IMG/M metagenome (GOLD analysis project Ga0209039, IMG submission 188238) | Bog forest soil microbial communities from Calvert Island, British Columbia, Canada - ECP12_OM1 (SPAdes) (version 2) | ecosystem: Environmental > Aquatic > Freshwater > Wetlands > Bog ...
CCGAGACTTGGATTCCATGCGTTCTCGAGCTCGGCCATATGATCGTGGCATATCATGACGAAGGATTTCCCCGTCTGAGGATCCTTGTGCCAGTCACCAGTGACAGAATCGGTTCCCGGCGGGAACCGGTTCTTGACGTAAATTTTTGAACCAGCGAGCCTGATCACGCTATCCTCGATGAATGCCTTGGGAGGTACTCTCGGATATTCCCCGCTAAGCACGATTAGCAGATCAAACTTGATCTCGGGGCGGCTCGGCACGCAAATAAAACCGCGCCAGATCACGCCCGGGATCTTTCCGGCCATGTCCGGCATGATTTTAAACCAGGGCTTCGAATTCTCGCTGGCTAGATAATCGATATATTTTTTCAAGGAATAAATTTCGAGCTTGATGCGCTCCTTCCATTGTGGATTCTTGGGGCCAACAGATTCCCACTGCGTTGCAAATGGTGGCACGTGCAGCTCAGCAATTCCCACTTGCCATGATTTTCCTTTATTTATGTCTGGTGTCAACACTGAACACCGAGTATTCTTTTTTTTTGGAGATTGATATAATTTGATAAGATTTTCTTGGTTATGCTTGCGAACCAAATTGCTTGTCGTAATCCTCTATGATATAATTTGACATTGCCGAAAACCAATACCACACTTCTCTTATAAAAAAGTGCGCGATGCCCAAATTTGAGGCCCACGCGCCCTCGACTTGCGTCATGTGATCATGGCAAATCATCACGAATGATTTTCCCGTAATTGGATCCTTGGCCCATTCTCCCGTGGTGGGATCTTGTTTCGGTGGAAACCGATTCTTGACATATATTTTTGAACCGGCTAGCTCGATGAGACTTTCCTCTACGAAGGCCCTAGGTGGCACCTTCGGGTACTCCGCACTTAGCAAAATAACCATATCGAACCTGATTTCAGGGCGCTTAGGTATTGAAATGAAACCTCGCCATATGGTTCCATTCACGGGCGGTTTCATGTCGGGCATGATCTTGAACCACGGTGGAGAATTTTCGCTCATCAAGTAATCAAGATATTTTTTCAACAAGAGCCCTTCCAATTCGATGCGCTTGGTCCATTGTGGATGTCGTGGCCCGACGGCTTCCCATTGCGTTGCAAATGGTGGTACCTGCAATTCGGCGATGCCCAATTGCCACGATTTACCCGCGTTTATTTTTTCTGAACCCATCACAACACCATACCGACAGTTCCAATGATGATGATCTCGAAATCTTCACCATACTGTTCTTTAATGGCACCCACGTTATTGGTCAGGTCGGTTTTCGTGAGTACGATGCCGGCCGGGGTAGCTATGTTTAGCGAGTTGACATTCTTTTCATTCAATTTCTTGCAGATTTCCTGGACCACGTCCAGAAATGGCAAGGATTCGTCTGCTGGAAAGGGAATTACATCTTTCTTTGCACCAACCCGGGTCGTGAACCGAAGAGTTATGTTTTCACTCATTTTTTGCGCACCATCTCCATCAAGATGCGGCGACTGGAGTCCTATGTACTAGTTCGAGTCACGTTCTTATAAAAGTTAATTGCATCTTCACGAGCTGGCGCCATTCAATAAAATTAGCTCTTTCCACAACAATCGTGGCTAAATACATCAATATAGGTCTTTTGATGAATTTCAATAACCCTTGAAATGTTGATATTATGTTCATTTTTCAAGACGGAAAGAAGGTTGGCTATAATATTTAATAACCGGCTGGATGAGCGAGCACCATGAATATTAACATTGAATCGGTCTTGATTTTTGCTCGACGCCATAGAAAAAAGGAAAAGTTGGTCGTTTTATCGTCGAAAGTTGAAATTATTAATCTTGCTTTCCTTCATCCGTCTCAGGTTTTTTGCCCCAAGCCGTGAACTGGTCGCCCAAGGATGCGATGAAGTCCTCCTTTCGTCCGCCGCTAAATTTCACGACGTCGACATCCAGCGTGAAACCAAATTCCGATGCCCAATCCACGATGCGATCGTACAAGGCGGCCTCATCCATCTTGAGAATTTGAGCCATCTGGGAAACCTTCAGTTTCTCGGAAACCTTGACAAGCTTCTTGAGTTTCTCCAATCGCGCCGCCTCGATTGCATCAACAGCTTCCTTCTCTACAGTCTCCATTTGTTCAGGCCCTCTCGACGCGAGAAGATTTCCCTGCGGCAGCCCGTTGCTCGATGGTTCAGCGCGACTAACTGGTACCTCGGAAATATCAGGCAGTTGTTGACTGCTTCCAACACCCGTACGAATTGCGTTGTCGATGATCGGTACCCAATCCTTGGCACCCATGAGCTTGAATGTTCGCTTGTTCCCATTTTTCAATTCGATGTCGAAAAAGCTCGGTTTTGTTCCCGGCGATACCTTCGCGATTTCATTTATGTGAAAAGTGAGTGTTCCTTGCTTGGCGGACGTGAACACAATCCCATCGGTCATAAGCGAGATCTTGCCAGTAATACCCGATTGATTGGAGCCGTCGAACATTCGCGCAATTGGTACCTCACGAACCTTGATGCCAATCATTTCTCGCGAGGGCTTGGCTTGAGTCGTTGCTTGTGCTTGGGTGCTAGGTGTCGAAGATGCTGTAGCAGGAATTGACGCCGCGGAATTCGTCCTTGCTGATCCTCTTTTCGACATTGCCCTATCCATCTTCACAGCCGGTTGCTGAGTAACCGGGGTAGATTCCTTCGCCGGAGGGAGTCCACCATTCCACGGATTTGTTACCGGTGCCTTCACATATATCAAGATCATAACGACGACGATCAGCGCACCCCCGAAGCGATACCAACTGAAAGCTTCTAACAAGATGGCAAACAAGAGCATCTTTGGTAACTTTGGAGAAAACGAAGGATCAGTCGCAAGAAATTGCCATTCCTTTGCCTTGGATTTCGGAACGAAGACTTTAAGCACGTAAATAAATGTTAAAATGACCTCGACAACGCCCCCTCCCATTTCCCAGCTCCAAAACGCTATGTTGGAAGCAAGCACCGTGCTTATCGTGTACCCGGGCAAGTTATGGAGAACAGTTATGTATGCAATCAAGTATTTAATGAACCGGTAGCTATACAAGGCGATATCCAATGCTGCTGACGCTATCGCGGGAATCCACGCAAATTTACCAAGCAAGACGGCATACTTTTCTATATTTACCCAAGTTGATGATTTATCAGCTTTAATACTTGTCTCAGACATCATTGACAACCTTCTTTTGCTTTTTTGACATCTATACTGAAAAAAGGTATGATCGTAGGATTTTCTGGCATATCACATGAATATTAAGGTCTTGTCGAGAATCTCTGCCGCACCATGTCTAGATTATTTTCGCACAAGTGATCATTTTATTGATGCGTATAAAACGTTCGAATCAAGTCGAGCATCGTCATGCAGTAATTTTTTCTACCGAGTGATCATCCACGAGCGAATATCAAGAAAACACGGCAGACCGGTATGACCGGCTCAAGGCCATCAACGCGTTTGGTTATGATATCGATTGGAGTTCATTGCAAGCAAAGAAGGTGACCATTGCTGGCGTTGGTGGGCTTGGCATGATCGCTGCAGAAATGTTCGCTCGATGTGGCATCGGCACGCTATATTTGTTCGATATGGATACCGTCGAGATCGTGAACTTGAACCGGCTTGGTTTTCACGGCAAGGATGTAGGACGCCCAAAAGTTGACGTCGTCGCTGAATATCTCAACGAGATAAATCCCGATGTGACCACGGAGGCTCATCACGGGGATATCATGTTCATGGAAAACGAGGATATCTTCGAAGATTGCGTGAAAAAAAGCGATGCGGTGCTCATGGGCGTCGATAATGTCCCAGCTCGATTGTTCATCAATCAAAAATGCGTGAACAACGAGGTTTTGCTCATGGACGGGGGTGCATCGAGATCGGGTTTACTTGGCCACGTGCAACCCATCATTCCCGGCAAAACAGCCTGCATGGCGTGCCGAATCTCTATAGGTGATGAATCTCCTCGCCCCAAGGGGGAACGGTGCACGTCATCGTTACCCACGACAATGGCAATAATCGCATCAATACAAGTGCAAGAAATATTGAAATATTTGCTCGGGTTCGGGGAATTGATAAAGTACATGACGTACAATGCCCTTTCCGGTGAATTCACGCATCACGTTACCCGGCCCGATCCCGAATGCTTCGTGTGCAAGCATTTGCAAGCTAAGTATAAAGTTCAAATAGAGACGTGATGAAGACCATGGAAGGCGCCTTTATCGAATCCTGGATCGATGAATTTATCAAGGAACGTGGAATGGCTGCCAAGGAAACCACGAACAAGGAAATCTACGGCTGGCTCATCGGGTACGAGTCAAAAGACGGCAGCGTCATGGTTATTTCCGCTATCGCATGTCAGCGATATAACGAGCAAACCGTCATCGGAGCGCAACCAGATCCTGCCGAGTTGCAAGAATTGGGATTTGCTCTTCCAGTAGGAGTTGGTTTCGTGGGTATCTATCATTCGCATCCTGACGAGGTGTTTCACTCGTCCACGGATAACAAGACGCTGATGACCTATTCGAGATTTTACCCGAAAATGCTCAGCGCCGTTACCAACGGGACCGAGACGAAGTGGTACCGGTACGATGGAAAGTCGAAATTCACCGAATTCGAGATCGAGCAAGCATTCGTCGTCGGGGAGCAGTTGCAATTCGTGCGGGCAGAAGCCCAATTCGCTTACAATGTCGCGACCAATCCCCAGAAGCCAGCGATCCCGCAAATCTCGTCAGCAGCACGAGCCGGGTTTTTAGCAGCGTGGCCATCAGGAAAAGCCGAATTTCTCGTTCTAGATGCTAAAAAAGATAAAAATGCCGCCGCTGCCTGCGATCTTTCACCGGAAGATTGCGTGGTCGCGATGGGCAAAGCAACTGGCTTGAAGCTCGTGGAAAGCGTTCCCATTCAAAAGATCAAGGATAAGCATTTCCAATACTTCAAGGATGGCAAGACTCTCGTACGTTTCGATATGAAAATGCAACAACCCCGAATCGAGAAGGGCATGATTCAAGTAAGTGGAATCATTGCTCTCGACACGGTTCTCGCCATCGTGACGGATTCCACAAGCAATTCGTTCGAGATGTTGCGGGACAGACTCGTGGATGATCTCTTGGTCAAGGTCGGACGTGGCTTTTTCACCTTCACGAATGGCCAGCCTTCGTTCACGATGGCCAAGACCGTGGACATCCCTTATCTCGGGATTCCTTTGAAGATCGCCATGAGCCAGCCTGCAGCTTCCAAGGGGCTGCCGGACAAGAATTTCAAGCCCGACTATTTTCCGACGAAATCGAAATTCATCGACGCTGAAAAACGGACGTTCGATGGCATGCGCAAGCGAGCGGTCGAGCTCGGCCTATCCGGCAAGGTATCCATCGCGAATAAAATGCTTGAAAATTTGCGATCGATTGCCAGGGAGCACCATCAAGATGTATTGGTAGAATCATGCAGTGATGACATGGAGCTCTTGAAAAAATGGAATGAACAATAGGTTCGAGAATAATTTAAACAGTTTTACCTTTTTTGAGCCTTAATATCGATATTTTCGCGGCACCATCGATTTTTGATGGCAGTATTCGCACGTGACAAGCCCCGTTTTCACGTCCATGCGATCAAGAGGGAGATTTGCCCCGCATGCGCATTGAAGTTCCCCCGATTCAACACCGATTTGCAAGCCGCTGGCTTGATCGTGAATTGCATCGTCATACTTGTTGGCGAGCGCGGTTGCCACGTCACTATCTAACGCGTTCACACAGAGCTGTATCACGCCCTTATCATTCGTGCCTGAAATCTGGTACTCGATTACCGATGTAGGCTCTTCCTGGGTCATTATCACGAATGATCTGTGAGCACTATATGCCGCTTTGTCTTCGATGACGTTTTCCTCGAAGCATTCCAGTCCCGAAAGCGTCTGCTTTATTTGAAGGTCGAGAGCCTTGATGGATTCAACATCGTTGAATTCGATCTTTTTCATCACGGTACCATATTGTCCTGACCGAATCTTTCCGATGAGCTCCGCGTTGTCTTTCTTGACCGTTTTTTCGATGGATTTGGTCCTATCAATCTTGAGATGCTCTATAGCATCCAAGATTTTCGCGAGGTCCTTGTCATCAATCTTTTTTACCTCGATGATGGTCGAAGACCCAACTTTCACGGGAAATTTCGGCCTGGATTCGATGAACGTTCCTTGAACTATGGTCGTGTCTTTACCGATTGCCACGGGGAAATTCGCGGAATCCCCGCCATCCAAGACCCGGTTCAAGAGCACCGGTAAGAAGGTCTTGGTCCATGTACCTGGTGTGATCGTCTTGTAGGCAGTGGAGATGCCGATGATGACCCGATCCGCTTCCGGGATCGGCCATGGATACAAATCAACCGTGTCACCCGATGCTAGTATACCCGTGCGGCGCTTGTCCATCTCCAGGATGGGCATTTTTTCCAATCCCCATTTTATGTCGTTGATCATGACCATGAACGAATACATCTTCGGATCCCGGGATGACAATGCGATATACGTTTGCTTTTTCTTGAACATGTCCGCATCCTGGCATTGCAAGATGATTCCTTCGGACCGCAGCTTTGGCTGCAAGATAACCTTAACCATGAGTTCATCACGATCGATATAAAGGAAGTAGAATGTGCATCATTTCCCACGATGTACTAGTTCATTTCGTTTTTTTTGCGCGGGCTCATGCTTCGAGCCGCGAGAATGCATCGTGTAAGGATCATTTCTTTTCAAAAAGTTAAATAGTTTCACTTTTGAAGTTAGACTTGACCACGTTAGCTTTCACACGAGATTGGGTGCGCTACTCCTTGGCAAAAAAAGACGATGCCTTCCCAGGAAAGAAGAATCATCATGGACATCACCATCATCACGAAGATTCATCACGAAAACATGGTGATTCGGACTCGAAAAGCAAGCAAGACGATATTTTGCGAGAAAAGGACAAACCCGCGCGGCCCGCCCGATCTTCACAAGATACTTCATATTCAAAATGGTCCGAGAAATACGACCGGGTGATCGCAAGTGGCTCGAAAGGCATTGCTAAATCCAAGGATAGGCGGCCTGGCAAGGAAAACGACGACGAAGACGAAAACGACAAAGATAACATGTCATTGCACCAAGGCAACCCCCTTTCGCCCGGAGATGATTTCGAAACGGCGTCTCTCAAGATTGATCAAGAAATAGCGTCGACCTTGCGAGGTACGGTATTTTTTCAAGAAAAACGAGCAAAAGCCGTCATGTCCACAGAAACCGTTGTAGGAGAATCAGATGAAGCGGATGAAGGCCAAGGTACCACGGATCAACCGGACATCCAACCAATAACTCCCATCGACTTGACAGATAGTATTATCGCCAAGAAAACGAAGTTGAATGCGAGCACGGTTTCGGGAAAGAATCCGGGGCTTGAATCCACGTCATCCGATGGAACCGTAGCCGTGAAAGCGACGGATGACGAGTTGAATCAACTCGAGCAAGAAATGACGATTGATACTAACGTAGACCGGTGCATTGTTTGCAAGAAGGAACTTGCTGGCGACGTGTTCATCTGTCCGAATTGCAAGAATGCCAAGTATCACAAGAGTTGCATCGAAGCTCTCATCGCCAATGGCGAGCCATGCTGGGTTTGCCAGACGCACTTCATTTCCGAACAAGCCGAGAAGGAAGTAAAAGCATTGCAACTCAGATTAAATTACATCGAAAGGGCTCTCGAGGACTTGAGTGCGCAGTTCAAGAGCGGGGAGATATCCGGCGAAATGTTCACGGAAACATTTAACCAATTCAAGCAAGACAAAAACACGATCGAGAAGCAAATCGGTGCCAAGTTAAAGAAGGAACCTAAACAAGACGATGAAGAATAGCCTAAAAAAATGCATTAACTCATGGACGTTATTATTTCTTTCATATCCTTGACGGCACGATGTATATTGCCTATTTTTTGCTCCGCATTCTTTGTGAAGTGCCGAAAGAAGTTTTTATTGGCTCATCGATAATTTGACACTAACTTGGTTAAAAAAAACGATTTGTGGCGGGAGAACCGCACACGAAAATAGGTGAAATGCTTGAGCGAAGATACAAATACGGAACAAGAATTTACGGGTGGCGATGCCCTGGTGCGAGCCTTGCACGCTGAAAGCATAGATTACGTGTTTGGCATCCCCGGCGGGGAATTCCTGCCATTTCTTGAAGCTCTCGATCGATGGGGAACTCAGAATGGCATGCATTACATCAACGTGCGGCATGAAGCAGGAGCAGCGCACATGGCAGATGCATATGCAAGGGTTTCCGGAAAACCGGCAGTGTGTTGCGGCACGGTAGGGCCGGGGTTTCTGAACATGATCCCCGGCATCGTCGCGGCGGCGGCCGACAACATTCCAATGATCGTCATTCACCCGCAACAGAGCCTCAAGTTCGAGGACCAGCATCGTTTCCAAGGGGGAATTGACCAATTATCCATGCTAGCCAAGATTGTCAAGTATCAAAAACACGAGACAAATCCCAACCGTATCATCATGACGGTTCAAAAGGCGTTCAAGGAAATCATGGCTGGCCGCCCAGGCGTTGCACAGCTCGAATTTCGCGAGGATGCATTGTACGCGGATGTCGAAGATTATGGCCGCAAGATTCTCAAGCCGGAACAATACCGTGCCATCTTGCCTCCCGCTGGGCATCCCGATGCGATCGCTCGAGCTTGCGATTTCATCCAAAACGCCCAAAAACCACTCATCGTGTCCGGAGGTGGCGTGATTGCATCGAACTCGTGGGAAAAACTACGCAAGCTATCCCTCGATTACGGCATCCCGTGCATTACCAGCTTCATGGGATGTGGCGCGATGTCATCGAACCACGACACGTTCATCGGAACGACGTTGAGTGCCGGTGGGGCGCAAAAAGCAGCGCGGGAATGCGACCTGATCATCTTGCTCGGCACCAAGCTCGCGTTCGAAATGGGGTACGGAAAAGCCCCGTTATGGAATTCAGATGCTCGAATCGTGCAAGTGGACATCGACCCGTTCATGATCGGCAAGAATCGGCCGGTTGATGCTGCCATTCTCGCTGATGTAGGGGTCGTGCTCGATCAGATCGTGAGTGAACTGGAACGTCGTGGTGTCGGGCAAATATCCGCGCCGGATTGGTTGCCGTCCCTGAAACAAGAAAGATCGATTGCCATCGAGAGTTTGCGTCCTAAGCTGGAATCGACCAAGACGCCTATCGAACCACATCGACTTATCGCCGACCTTACAAGCTTCATGAATCCCGATGACATCTTGTGTGTCGATGGCGGTGACATCGCGGTCCTCACGGTCAATGATATCGATTTTATGAAACATCGGGAACCGAGAACGGTCTTGCGCTCGACTTATCTCGGACAATTGGGAACGTGCATTCCCTATGCAATCGGGGCAAAACTGGCAAAGCCGGATAAACGTGTCTTTGCGATAACAGGAGACGGGTCCTTTTTATTCAACGTGGGCGAACTCGATACTGCGATAAAATATTGCATTCCGTTTGTTGTGATCATAGCAGATAATTGCAAATGGGGCATGATTGCCAACCGTGAAAAATCTGAATTTAAAAAACGCGAACCATTCTGTGTCGAGCTTTGCAGCAATTACGTCAACATTTCCAAGGGTTTCGGCTGTTATGCCGAGCACGTGGAGGATCCCGCGGAAATCCAGCCGGCATTGCAACGTGCCGTTGATTCCGAGCTCCCGGCTGTGTTACAAGTTCCTATCAAGTTCGTCATGCCCCCGGGCACCTCGATGTTGCAAGCATTCGGAAACCTCAAGTTTTAATTCCCCTTTTTTTACCTTAATTGTCTAAAAAAGAAATAATAGCAATTTCAAAGCTCGGCAAACACCGGAAACACGATAAGCAAGACGATCATGAAGAAATTGACGATCAACGCCGCGTGGAGCAACCATGCGACGGGTTTTTTCTTGCTATCGAATACAAGATCCTTTGAATAATTTGCGGTAAAAAATGCTGGGACAGACGCCAGCACGAGCATGATCGGGAACACGATGTTGGCGTATGGCACGAGCGTATCATGCTGGGTCGTGTAGGCAGCTGACAAGAGCATGAATAGCACGCCAAAGAACATCCCGAGCAGCATCGTCGTGAGGATTTGTGCAAATCCCTTGCGGGTTAGGTTGAACTTCAAAAACGCCCGGATCACCGGTTCCGCCGCGAGACCGCCCACGATTCCCGTTGAAATAGCAAGCGCCAAGGCACGCACGGGGCTTAACACGTCGAGGGCGAAAGCCATTGCGGCTGCGTCGAAATTAATGGCAATGGCAGCATAAAGCCTTGCTTTTAGAGTCTTGGAACCGAGCCAATTTCCTACTACGGCAATGCCTGCCGCAATACCGATGGCAAGCAAGACGAGAAGTGCTTGATTTGATGACATCAAGCTGCCCGGGTTCATGAATGGGCTCGTGAAATTGAACAAGAGCATGCCTAGTAAGAACAAGAATCCTGTGACGTTGGTTCCCTTGATCTCGGTTGCCATACTGCTATCAAGATCCCTGATTGGCCCAACAGTATGGACCGCGGGACCTGAAATATCCTTTGCATCAATCCAGAATGCTGAAACGCCGGTCATCACCGAGGATGCAAAGAGCGCGGCTGGCATGGCCCCGCCGTATAAGGGATCAATGGTAAAGAGCAAGCCAAACCCCGCGGGAATGCAAGAAAACATGATTGCCCATGCGATCACCTTGCTAGCTGCGCCTGTCCATGCAAAGCATCGCCACGCGACGATCACCACGCAAGCTTGCATGCTCGTGGCGATCGCGAGTAACAAGAAGGGAATTATTCCCGATGCGTTGAATGTCGACACGGGTAAAAGTGCATACTTGAACCCGACGAAAATGGAATAGATCACGAAGAGGATCCCTGCCATGTTGCCGATAACGGCCGTTACTTTTATCAATCGCGCGAATTTGCCCGGCAAGGTGTCCGGATCCAAACCATGTACTCTTGCAGTCATGCAAATCGCGACGATCGCGATCATCACGATGGCAGCGACAAGGACGATGATTATATCCATGTACGCGTTTAATACGCCAGGATACAACACGACCTTCCATCCGGCAAATGGTACGGTTATTGTGAAGAATTGGATGGCGATCGATATGAAATACCCTTGTTTCAGCACCGGCTTGCTGAACCAGCCGGATTGATCCAGGCTCGAGCTTTCGGGTTGATCCTGGATTTCCAAGACACGTCCTTGGTCATTTGATTGTTCCATGGAAGTTCACCAGTGGGATGCGAGAGTAGAACGATCTTTCACGGCCATTGACCATGAATCGATGATGTTATTATTGATGTCGACGGTCTTGCATGTAATTTTCGTGGCATTCACCTCGTAATAGGTATACTCGTACGTGGAACGATATATCTGGGAATATTGGATAGGCGTCTCTGTTGCTGGATCGAGCGGTGCGCCGCCACCACCAGTGACCACGTAAGTGATGTTCGTGTTGCCCGTTACATTATTCGGGACATTGAATCTCTCGTAATTGTGGACGTGACCGTTAAGAACGAGGTTCACGTCATATCGCGAGGTGAGCCACCGTACTTGTTTAATAACGTCGCCGTCCATGCCCCCGGAGCTATAAGCCGGGTAATGGAAGAACACGATGATCCAGCGGAATTTCTGGTAATTGTCGAACAATGTCTGGTTTGCGAACGCGAATTCTTGCGGCGTCATGGCATGCCCCGGCATCCATAAATAATCGACTTGCGTGTTGAGGGCGAGGAACAAGATATCACCGACGGTAAAAGCGTAGGTGGATTCATCGCCCGGGAGCGCAAAGATTTGCTTGTACGTGACTGGTTCGTTGGTTGCCTCGCCATAATACTCGTGATTGCCGATGGTGGGCATAAATGGCGAGTAGGCGCTGAGGGGCTTAATTTCATCGAGAAACGTGTTCCATTGCTCGAGCGTGCCTCCATTACCAACGAGATCGCCCACGTGAAGCCAGAATTCAGGGTTTTGTTCTATCATCAACTGCACGACTTGCGCGTTATGGGAATTAGGAGGTCTGGTGTCGCCGTAAGCGCAGAATCGCACGAGCGGTGGGAGTGTTGCCATCGTCGTGAACTGGTAGTCCTGGGTCATGGATATGCCGTTTCCGACGCTGTAATAATAGGTTGTGTTGGGTTGCAAACCCATAAGCCGGATGGAATGCTGGACGCCGCTATTGTTTTCTGCGATACGTGTCATCGAGCCTATAGTCCGGCCGTAATCAACGAAACCGCTCTCGATCTCGCTCGTGCGCCACGAGATCGTCATTGTCGTGTTGTAAGCATTCGGATCGAGGTTCGCTCCCGACCACGAGAGATATGGACCCTTGATCAGCTGCCCATAAATCGGGGATTGGAATGCTTGCACGAGGCCATATAATGCCAAGACCTGGACCGCGACGAAGATGATCGCGATAAGTTTCTTGTTTTTCAATTGAGTACGCATCAGCATTGCACCTAATATTGATGTTTATGCTCTTGAGTTTTTGAGTTTATCATCCTATCCACGACAAAAATGATCTCACCTTTCTTCTTAACCAGGTAAAACGGCGGAGATTTGCATGAGAACGGATATA
>Ga0209039_10003338_pt1 | contig 12610 bp, 12 predicted proteins | sample BogFormECP12_OM1_FD_188238 | JGI IMG/M metagenome (GOLD analysis project Ga0209039, IMG submission 188238) | Bog forest soil microbial communities from Calvert Island, British Columbia, Canada - ECP12_OM1 (SPAdes) (version 2) | ecosystem: Environmental > Aquatic > Freshwater > Wetlands > Bog ...
CTTCGTGGCCATTCCCCATTCGAGATTCATGCACATGCTGACCTACAAGGCCCAATTGGCCGGGATCCGGGTGATCGTCCAGGAAGAGGGCTATACCTCCAAGTGTTCCTTCCTGGATCTGGAACCGATCGCTAAGCACGCCGTCTATGGGGGACGGCGGGTTTCCCGGGCTGAGTTTGTTTCGGCTCAGGGTCAGCCCATTCATGCGGATGTGAATGGCTCGTACAATATCTTGCGCAAGGCACTCCCGTCGGCTTTCGCCCTCGGGATACAGGGCGTTGTAGTTCGCCCGGTACGGATACGTTTTGTCAAGAGGCAAATCTGGCAATTGGCGCGTGGACAGAACAGGTTGGTAGAACCAATCTGAAGAAAACAAGAGAAACGATGCGCCAATCATCCAGTCTTCACTCCAGGGAGGGAATAAAAAGGATTAACGAGGTTTGCTTCGCAGTGCGTGCTGCTTCAGGTGAAGAGCTTCATCGTAGGGTTTCTGATTAACCCACAATCTCCAAAGGATTTCCAGCCAACGGTTCGCCAGGCGGCGAATGGCGTCATTCTCCGTCTTGCAGTGCGGGCGCACGGACCGGTAATAAGCCACGGCCCACGGCGAACTCTCCAGCGTCAATCTCGCCCACTGCTGCACGTAATAGCGAAACTCGTGGTCGCAGGCTGCACGGAAATAAATGTGCACATGTTTGCCGCTTCGGTTGGTAACCGGGCAGGTACCGGCCACAGCCTGCAGGATGGCGGGGGTGGGGTAGCGGCCCCGGTCGTCACCCAACTTGGCTAACAGAGCTGGACCTAGGAGAACGCCGACTCTGGGGAGGCTGTCGTAAATCTCGTGGTCGGGGTGCTGTATGTAGAGCTTTCCGAGTCTCGCCAGGCACTCGTTGTGGCTCTTGACCAGTTGTTCCAGGATCCTGGCCTGTGCCAACGCCAGCGGCGCATAGGCGGCCTGCACTTCCGGGTTGCTCCGTGGATGATCCTCGTGTAAACGAGCATAGATGGTTGCCCAGGAGCGAGTCTTGGTGTGGTGATGCTCACGTAAAAAGGTCTTGAGGTCTTCAAAGCTCAAGGATTCTGCCTGCTGGGGAGTGGGATAAGCCTGTAAAAAGGCCAGGGAAACCAGGCTGTTCAGACTGCTGAAGGTCTGTGTAGCTGCTGGATAGTAGCGCAGCAGGGTCGAGCGCAACCGGTTGCCGTTACGCACCAACTCCTGGCCCAGCTGGTTGGCAAAACGCACTTCGGCCCGGATCTGGCGCGTCAAGGGGCCATCCGGCCTCCAGGGACTGTAGCGGCTCTGATCGGTCCTCAGGATATTGGCGATCAGACGCGCATCCCAGGGATCATCCTTTGCCCCACTCTGACGAAACCGTGTCTGCGCACTCTTGACCGCGTTGGGAGGGAGAATATAAATCTGTGTGTATCCCTGATCCCATAGGTAATCCACCAGCAGGTTGTGCGCCGTTTCCAAACCAACCATGCACTCCCACGCCTCCACACCCAAGCTTTGGCGAGCCAGGTCCAGTTCCCGGAAACCAGCGATCGTGTGTTTAATCTGCAGGATTCGAAGCACCTCCCCGGATTCATGCATGAAACAGATGTCATGCTGGTTTTCACTCCAATCGATTCCGATGTATACTTTCATCGCGACCTCCTGTTCCTCCCTGGAGATCCTCGACGTAGCCAGTGCCTGTGACCCAGTTACGGCGCTCAAGGCGCAATACGTTTTCAACAGTGGGAGCTGGCATGGTCTGGGGAACAATCCGTACGAAGCGCTCACAGCGCGGGGTCCAACAAGTCCTCTTTCCCAGACCAGAGGTCGATGGAGTAGAAGTTGTGAGATGATTGGCTTCATCACCACAATCTTCTACTCCATTTCCCTTCCACCGTCTAGTATACGTAACTGGGTCCAACCCGTACGAAAACTGGTCAATGGGCATGGGCTATAATTGTCTATAAAATCAGGAACTATAATCGCCTGAGTGGAGGAACCATGCCGATCCTGCCGGAAATCAATGTCCGTACGCTGCTCGAATTCCTGGGCAAATTACTGAACACCCCCAGCCCCACCGGATTGGCCGAACCAGCGGTGGCTCTCACCGAGGAGACGTTGAAGGTCCTTCCGGGTCTCAAGCTCTCCCGCACTCACAAAGGAGCCCTGGTGGCGACCTGGCCGGCCAAACCTGATGCGGGCGGGCGCGCCCTGACCGCCCACGTGGACACGCTCGGGGCGATGGTCAAGGAGATCAAGCCCAATGGGCGTTTGAAATTGACCAAGATCGGCGGCTTCGCCTGGAACACCGTCGAGGGCGAGGGCCTGACCGTTCTCGCCTCCCATGGAAGACCCGTGCGCGGCGCGCTGCTGCTGACCAAGGCCTCCGCCCACGTTCACGGGGAGCAGGTGAACGAGATGAAGCGCGACGATGACAGCCTGGAGGTCCGTCTGGATGAGCGCACCTCCTCGGAGAAGGAGACCCATGCGCTGGGGATCGAAGTCGGTGATTTCGTCGCCTTCGACCCGCGCCTGGAGATCCACGAGGGCTTTGTCCGCTCCCGCCACCTGGATGACAAGGCCTGCGTCGCCTGCCTGGTTGCGGCCTTCCAGGCCTTAAGCACAGCCGGGTTGAAGCCGGCCCGGACGACGACCCTGTTGATCAGCAACTATGAGGAGGTCGGACACGGCGCAGCCGCCGGCATCCCGCCGAGCGTCGAAGAACTGCTGGTGGTCGACATGGCCGCCGTCGGCGAAGGCCAGACCTCCGACGAGTTTCATGCCTCGCTGTGCGTCAAGGACAGCGGCGGGCCGTACCATCACGGCCTGTCGACCCGGCTGCGCAGCCTGGCGGAGGCACACCATATCCCCTACAAGGTGGATATCTACCCCCATTACGGTTCGGACGGGGAGGCCTTCTGGAGGGCCGGGGGAGACGTGGCCGTGGCGCTCATCGGCCCCGGTGTGGACGCCTCGCACAGCTACGAGCGCACCCACACCGAGGCTCTGCTCGCGACCACCCAGTGGGTGCTGGCCTATCTCTTGTCCGATTCGGGGATTTCCTGAGGAAGAAGGTTGCATTCGATCATGGACTTCAGCCAGTATCAAATCCAATCCCGCCGGACGGCCCAATATCCGCCGATCGGACACGGCATCATCTACCCCACCCTCGGCCTGACCAACGAGGCCGGGGAAGTGGCCGGCAAGGTCAAGAAGATCTTCCGCGACAAGGCCGGTGTCATCGGCCCGGCGGACCGTGAGGCCCTCAGCGGGGAGCTGGGGGATGTGCTCTGGTATTTGGCCCAGGTCTGCACGGAACTGGACCTGTCGCTTGACGAGGTGGCCGAGCACAACTTAAAGAAGCTCTTCGACCGGCTGGAGCGCGGCAAGATCAGCGGCGACGGGGACAACCGCTAAGGGGGCAAATCTTGGCTCTGTTTCACTGGCTCGCCGCGCTGATCGTCCTTCTCAGCCTGATCTACCTCAGCTCCGTCCTGCCCCTGGCGGAGTGGCTGGCTGCGCTGCGGGCAGGCCTGGCGGTGTCCCTGCTGCCTGAGCGCGGGGAACGCGCCTGGCCGATGTGGACCCAGGTCGGTCTGGTCCTGGTGGGGTTGGCACTTTTCGCCGGGATGGCCTTTCTGCTGTGGATCCCGCTCTTCGCCGTCCCAGCTGGAGCGGCTTTTCCCGCGGGCGTGCTGGGGCTGATCCTTTACCTGGCTGGCTGCGCCTTCATCCTATGGGCACGCCGCACGCTCGGAAAAATGTGGGGGATCAGCACCGGCCGGAATGTCAGGCTGCTCGATCACCACCAGCTCATTCAAAGCGGGCCCTATGCCTGCGTGCGCCATCCGATGTATTTCGGCTGGTGGGTAGCCATGGTCGGTTTGCTCCTGCTCTACCCGGTCTAGCTGGTGCTGGTGATGTTCTTTTTTTCGGTCGTGGCGTTTGTCGGGCGGGCCCGGCGTGAGGAATCCGCCCTGGCGGAGCGGTTCGGTGAAGCCTGGACCATCTACAAGAAACACACCCGCTTCCTGATTCCCTATCTGTTCTAATCATCAAACTCTAATCTTTCTCATACATTTTGAGGCTTGCTTTTTGGTAGAATCAATCCAGACAGTTCTTGTCTGATTGAATGAGGAGAAGACTATGGCAAGCATGGAAAAGTTCACGCAGCGGGCACGGCGGGTGCTCAGCCTGGCTCACCAGGAAGCCGAGCGCGCTCATAAGGGAATGATCGGTACGGAGCATCTGCTGCTCGGTTTACTGGAGGAGGACGGCGGGGTTGCCGGTCGGGTCCTGCGCGAACTCGGTTTGGAATCCGGACGCGTGCGCGAGATGGTCCAGCGTATCATCGGCGAGGGGCACTATGAAGGGGGCAAGATCGAGCTCGCCCCGGACACCCAGGAAGTCCTGGAATTCGCCATTGAAGAAGCCCGCAAGATGGGCCACCATTACATCGGCACCGAGCACCTTCTGCTCGGCCTGGTCCGCTCGGAAGGCACGGCCATGGAGGTGTTGAAGAAACTCGGCGTGACCGCTGAACAGGTCCGCCGCCAGACCCGCCGCGTGCTGCAGGAAAGCACTGGCTCTCAGCCTTCGCCCGTCCCGGAAGCCGCCAAACTGGGTTCCAAGCAGGAACCCAAGACCCCGCTGGTGGACCAGCTCGCCACCGATCTGACCACCCTGGCCGAAGAAGGCAAACTGGACCCGGTGATCGGACGCCAGATGGAGATCGAACGCGTGATCCAGATCCTGGCGCGCAGGACAAAAAACAACCCGGCTCTGATCGGCGAACCGGGGGTTGGAAAAACAGCCATCGTCGAGGGCCTGGCCCAGCGGATCATCGAGGGGGATGTGCCGGCTCCGCTTTTGAACAAACGCGTGCTGAAGCTGGATGTGGGTTCGCTCGTGGCCGGGACCATGTACCGCGGCCAGTTCGAGGAACGGCTGAAGCGCGTGATCGACGAGCTGAAATCCACGGGGGCCATTCTGTTCATCGATGAGTTCCACATGCTGGTCGGGGCCGGCGCGGCCGGTTCGGCGGTGGACGCCGCGAATATCCTGAAACCAGCTCTCTCCCGCGGGGAGCTCCAGTGCATCGGCGCCACCACGCTGGACGAATACCGCAAGCACATCGAATCCGACGCGGCCCTGGAACGGCGTTTCCAGCCGATCGTCGTGGATGAACCGACCGTGGACGAAACCATCGATATCCTGAAGGGCGTGCGCAAGATGTACGAGGAGCACCATCACCTGGTCATCTCGGACGGGGCGCTGGAGGCGGCTGCCCGGCTGTCGGCCCGCTATGTGTCCGACCGCTTCCTGCCCGACAAGGCCATTGACCTGATCGACGAATCCGCCTCGCGCGTGCGCATGTACAAATCCGACGCGGCGCGATCCGCCAAGGACCTGTACAGCCAATTGAAGCTGGCCCAGCAAAACCGGGCCCTGGCCCAGGAAGAAGGCAAGGTGGAAGACGTACGCACCTGGGAGGCGCAGGAGGCCGACCTCAACGAGCAGCTCAGGCGCCTGAAGACCGGCTGGGACCGGGCCAACAGCCCGGTCGTCGTCGCCGATGACATCGCCGAGGTGGTCGCCATGTGGACCGGTGTCCCGGTCATGCAGATCGCCCAGGAAGAGTCGCAGCGCCTGCTCAAAATGGAGGAGGAACTGCACAAAGCGATCATCGGTCAGGACGAGGCCATCAAGGCGATCGCCAAGGCCGTGCGCCGGGCACGCGCCGGTCTCAAGGACCCGCGCCGACCCATCGGCTCTTTCATCTTTCTCGGCCCGACCGGTGTGGGCAAGACCGAGTTGACCAAGGCGCTGGCCAAGTTCATGTTTGGCAGCGAAGAGGCCCTGATCCAGCTCGATATGTCCGAGTTCATGGAAAGGCACACCGCCTCGCGACTGGTCGGCGCCCCTCCCGGCTATATCGGCTACGAAGACGCAGGCCAGCTGACCGAAGCGCTGCGGCGCCGCCCCTATTCCATCGTGGTCTTCGACGAGGTCGAGAAGGCGCACCCGGAAGTTCACAACATGCTGCTGCAGATCATGGAAGAAGGCCATCTCTCCGACGCCCGCGGCCACACGGTGGACTTCCGCAACGCCATCATCGTGATGACCTCCAACATCGGCGCGGACGAGATCAAGCGCCAGACCGCCCTCGGCTTCCAGCTGAAGCGCGAGGAAAAGAATGAGGAACGCAACTCCTATGAGGAGATGCGCAAGAAACTGACCGAATCCCTGAAGAAGATCTTCCGGCCGGAGTTCATCAACCGTGTGGACAGTGTCATCGTGTTCCGCGCCCTGAATAAGATCGACATCCGCGAGATCGTCGCCCTGGAACTGCACAAGGTGACCGAACGGCTGGCTGAGCACGCCGTGACGCTGACCGCCACCGACGCCGCCCTGGATCTCCTGGCCGAGCAGGGCTACGACCCCGATATGGGCGCCCGCCCCCTGCGGCGCGCCATCCAGCAGAAAGTGGAAGATCCGCTCTCGGACGGCCTGCTGTCCGGCGACTTCAACGAGGGAGATACCATCCTAGTCGATGTGGCCGACGGCGAACCCATCCTCCACCGCCAGGTCCTCAAGGCGGAAGAGAGTCAGGTCCCTGAGCCGAGCGCATGATCCTCAAAGCGGGGCGATCCATGGATCGCCCCGATCTTTATTATGGAAAGGACTTATTGATGGGTAAAGAATACCAAGTGGCAACACTCGCGGGGGGGTGCTTCTGGTGCCTGGAAGCGGTTTTCGATGAGCTGAAAGGGGTCGTATCGGTCGAATCCGGCTACTCCGGTGGAAAAACCCCCACCCCCAGTTATGAACAGGTCTGCACGGGCCTGACCGGACATGCCGAGGCCGTCCGCATCACCTTCGATCCCCAGGTCATCTCCTATCAGGACCTTCTGAAGGTGTTCTTCTCCATCCATGACCCGACCACCCAGGACCGCCAGGGCGCGGATGTCGGCTCCCAGTACCGCTCGGCCATCTTCTACCATACGCCCGAACAAAAGGCGGCTGCCGAACAGGTCATGGCAGAACTCGGCAGCCAGAATCTCTGGAGGGATCCGCTGGTGACCGAGGTCACGCCGTTTGAGCAGTTCTACATAGCCGAGGACTACCACCAGGAATATTTCAAAAAGAACCCCTACCAGGGTTACTGCCGGGCGGTCGTTGGGCCAAAGGTGGCCAAGTTCCGCCAGCATTTCCTTGAAATGCTTAAAAAAGAACAGCCTGCGTAGACCGCCCGGAAAAGTCTACCGCCGGGGTGCTCATTTCCCGGCGAGCTTCGTGATGGTGGCGCGGTGCTCCCGGTAGTGCTCGTAGGTGTTGCCGGCGATCCAGCCCAGGAGAGGGCCCCGCTGGGGATCACCGGCATCCAGCGGCGCAAGCAATTCCTCGAAGGACAGGCCGGCCAGGTCGGCCAGGACCTCGGCATGGGATCGGCGGTGCTCCGTCAGCACCTCCTCGAGCGGGCGGTCCTGGTTCCGTTTCTGAAGGATCGCATTGATCCCATTTTCGTTCAGGGTACGGTAGGACGCTTCGTCCACCCCCAGCGCTTCGTGAGCCGGCACATGTTGCAGGTATTGCAGGCGCATCAGGCGCTCCCAGGCGGCCAAATGCGCCAAATGATCCTTGATCGACCAGCCGCCCTCGTCCGGGACGGACATCCGTTCTTCGCTCAGGCCTGCGGTGGCGCGGTCCAGCGCGTTCCATTCCCTGCGAATACGTTCCAACAGCTCGCCTTTATCCTTGGGGGGGCGGCTGTAGTCATCCAGAGGTGCATCCATATTTTTACTGTCCTCGGCGTACTGGGCGATCGGGGGGATTGCAAAATGGAGTTAATTACTCCTATTCGAGTATATCATAAAGGATCAGTACCCCGGATGGATCAACCTTCATAGATCGTATAACTGACCCCGTTCTTACCCCCCATTTTAACCGGCAGCATCACGTCATCGGCCATCTTGACCATGTCCTCGACCGCCTTGGGGATCTTGACGAACGTCACCACGCCGATGCTGAAGGTCACCGGCCAGCCGCCATTCTGCATTTCATTCAGCAGGCGTTGACGGATCCGCGAGATGACCGCCTGGGCTTCCACCTCCCCGGTTTCCGGCATCAGCAGGACAAATTCATCACCGCCCAGGCGTACAAACATATCCACATTGCGAATCTGGCGCCGGACGCTCGTGCCCACGATGCGGAGGATATCGTCGCCGGCGTTGCGGCCGAAACGATCATTGACCGCCTGGAAATCATCCAGATCAAAATAGGCCATCGTCAGGGGCCGTTTATAGCGGTTCGACCGGCTGAGCTCGATCTTCGCCAACTCGTAAAAATAGCGAACGCTGACCGCACCGGTGACCGGGTCGGTGCGGGTCAACTCCTGGTTGACCTGATGGGTCCGCCTCCACTCGTTGACCAGCCCCGTCACCATGAGGAAGAATCCCAGGACGATCAGGGAATTCCATAGGTAGATCCAGGAATGGGCGTAGGAGGCGCCGCTGAAAACATCGGCCAGGAACCAGATGATGGCAGCAACCCCGGAGATCACCAGGCCGAGCCTCCGGCCGGCATACCACGTGACCAGGCAAACAGGTGCCAGGTAGAAAAGGGAGAAACCGATTTCGTGTCCAGCCAGATAATTCAGGATGCCCAGAACCAGGACGATGAGGACACCGGTGATCCCCAAAAACCATTTTCCCTGCTTTTCAAAGAAAAAGCCCACACCCATACTTTCTAGTATAGCATAAAGGAAAGTCAGACAGCCAAAGGTTATAATACGGCTATGCCCAAAACCTATACCCGCTATGTCTGCCAGCAGTGCGGACGCGTCTCGGCCGCTTACATGGGACGCTGCCCGCAGTGCGGTGAATTCAACAGCATGGTCGAGGAGATCGTCAGCGAGGAGGCCGCTGGGTCCCGCAGCCTGGGGCGCGGCCTGTCCGGCCGGTCCACCCCGCATCCGCTGAAGGAAATCGGCAGCGAGGTCGAAGACCGGATACCCGTCCCGATCGGGGAATTCTCCCGTGTCCTGGGCGGCGGCCTCGTCCCGGGATCGATCGTGCTGGTCGGCGGCGATCCGGGCATCGGCAAGTCCACCTTGATGCTGCAGGTGGCCCTGCAAATGGCCCGTCAGCTGCGGGTGCTGTATGTGTCCGGAGAAGAGTCCGAACGCCAGATCCGGATGCGTGCGTCGCGGCTCGTGCCGGGAGGCGAGAAAAAGTCCGCCTTTCCCGAGGACCTGTACCTGGTGACCGAGACCAACCTGGATACCATCTTCGAACATATCCAAACGGTCCAGCCGCAGCTGGTGATCGTCGACTCCATCCAGACCATGTACCTGCCGGAACTGGAATCCGCCGCCGGATCGGTCTCCCAGGTGCGCGAGAGTTCTTCCCGGCTGCGGGAGCTCGCCAAGTCCTCCGGGGTGGCCGTCTTTGTCATCGGCCACGTGACCAAGGAAGGCGTCATCGCCGGGCCGAGAGTGCTCGAACACATCGTGGACACGGTGCTCTACCTGGAGGGCGACCGCTTCCAGGCCTACCGCCTGCTGCGCTCGGTCAAGAATCGCTTCGGCGCGACCGCCGAGGTGGGCGTATTCGAGATGCTCGAAAGCGGTCTGGTCGAAGTCGCCAATCCCTCGGAGGCCTTCCTGGCCGAACGCCTGGTCAACGCAGCCGGGTCGGCGATCGCCGTGACGATGGAGGGTACGCGCCCGCTCCTCGTGGAAATCCAGGGCCTGACCAGTCCAACCCAGTTCGGCAATGCCCGTCGTACCCCGAACGGGGTGGACCTCAACCGCCTGCTGATGATCGCCGCGGTGCTGACCCGCCGCCTGAACCTGCACCTGGCCGAGCAGGATGTGTTCGTCAACGTGGTGGGGGGGATCAAAATCGACGAACCGGCTGCCGATCTGGCGATTGCCGCAGCGGTGGCCTCCTCGATGCGCGACCTCCCCATCCGGGCCGATACCGTGTTGATCGGCGAGATCGGCCTAGCCGGAGAACTGCGCCTGCCGGGGCAGATGCCGGTGCGTCTGAGGGAGGCTGCCAAGCTCGGCTTTAAAACCGCCATCGTGCCCAAGCGGGTGCGCAAAGGCGAAGACTGGTCCGAGGGGATCGAAATCGTCGAAACGCGCTCGGTCCACCAGGCACTCGAAGCAGCCTTCGGGATCGAAAAGCCGCCGCTTCAAGGGAGAAAGTTAGCTTGAAAGGAACTCCATGACCCTCCTCGATCTTCCCACGTTTTCGCGCCTGCGCCGCAATCACGGCCTGGAACATGCCACCCTCAACCTCCTGTCCCAGCTCTTCCCCTACCGGTCACTGGCAGGATACTCGACCCCGGGTGGATTCTTCATCTTCGGCGAAGTGCCGACCGAGAGCCTGCGCGAAGCCGTCTTCCAGGCCCTGGCGCGCATGAACAACGGCGAACGGCATCTTGCCATCCACGATCACTGTGGGACCAACCTGGTCGCCTCCGGCCTGGTAGCCGGGTTCCTGGCCTGGCTGGGGATGGCAGGCGCTCGAAGCAGGCGGGGCAAGGCCGAGCGATTGCCTCTCGTGCTCGGGCTGGCCACCCTGGGATTCTTCATCAGCCAACCGCTCGGCCCCCTGCTCCAGGAGCGCCTCACCACCAGTGGCGATCCTGAGGGACTGGCGATCGTGGACATCTTCCCGATCCAATTCGGGCGCCTGGTCCTCCACCGGGTGATCACCCAGGGATAGCATGACGGAGCCTCCCGCAGTCCTGCTCCTGCACGGCACGGACGAACTGGCCATCGCCCAAAGCATCGGAAAGCTGGTCTCAGCCCTGGGCGATCCGTCCAGTGCCGAGATGAACCTGACCCGTTTCGACGGTCGCGTCGGCCTGGACTTTGAAGCTTTAAATAACGCCGTCAATGCGCTCCCGTTCCTGTCGGCGCGGCGGTTGGTGGTGTTCTCGCACCCCTCGGCGGCTTTCCCCTCAGCCGAAGGACACAGGAAATTCATCCGGCTGCTCGAGGGGGTCCCGCCGACCACCAGCCTGGTCCTGGTGGAAACCGAAGTGCTCAAGCAGGACCACTGGCTGGTCAAATGGGCCCAGCAAGCCGGAGGCGGAGCCGAGGTGCAGCTGCACACCATGCCCAAACGCAGCGAGATGCCCCACTGGATCCTCGAGGAAACGAAGAAGCAGGGCGGTGAGATGGAGAGGCCGGCCGCGGCGCGCCTGGCCGAGATGACCGGCGAGGATACGCGCCTGGCCGCCCAGGAGATCACCAAGATCCTGACCTATGTCAACTATGAAAGGCCTGCCACCGAAAAGGACGTGGAGCGCCTGGGCATCGCCAGCGCCCAGAGCAGTGTTTTCGATCTGGTGGATGCGCTCGGCATGGGCGACGGTCATACCGCGCAAAAGCTGCTCCATCGCCTGCTCGAAACCGAGGATCCGCTCGAATTCTGGGGATTGGTGATCCGCCAGTTCCGCCTGCTCATCCTGGCCCGGGAGATCCTCGAGGCAGGCGGGAGGGAGGGCGAGGTGCAGACCGCGCTCGGGTTGCGCGATTTTGTCGCCAAAAAAATCTTCCGCCAGGCGCAGCGCTTTTCCCCGGCCGCGCTGGAGGCCATTTACCACCGGCTGCTCGAGATCGACCTGGGGGCAAAGACAGGCCAGGTCCCGCTGGACCTGGCCCTGGACGCTTTCATCATCGAGTTGGCACAAAGAGCCTAGCCGGGAAGGGACCTTCCTGGCTGGTGTGGCTTACGGCAATCGACCTCGGGTTCCAACCCTCGGCGAAGATATCCTAGGGATGGATCGACCCCCAGATTTTTTCCAGGCCCGCAAGACAGCCGTATTGGTAGACCAGGTTCTGTCCTGCGACTTTTCCAGCGATGCTCAGGCTGCCGACGGTGTTCACGATCGCCGCACTGGTGGCGATCCTCGGGCCGGGGTTGCCCAGTGGATCTTCGCTCTGGATCAACAGGTCATAGGTCACCCCCTTTGAATTCCAGAGCGGGGCAAAGCTTAGGCTCACCCAACCCCCCTGCGGCTGCTCCCGGTTGATGACCGATGTTTTTGCCAGGGTGAGGGCGCGCTGCGGATCCTCAAGGATAAAATCCGTCGCCGCATCGCTCGACGCCCCCTGAGCGTTGACCCAAACCCGGATTTGTGTGATCCCGTCACATTCCGCGATGAAGCTCTGAGAGAAGGGGGTTTCACTCGAGAGGGGGGATGAGAAGGAAGCATTCGGCTGCCAATCCTTGTAGATCGGCTCATAACACAGGCCCCATTGATAGAATTGGGGGCCGCAGGTGATGTCGTATGAAAGCCATAACCCAATCCCAAAGCAGCTTAATGCGAGCGCCGCACCGGCAGCAGCCAGCCAGCGAAGCAGCCGCTGATTCCTGATCCCCGGCAGCCCGGAAAGGGCCAGAAAAAGCAGGGGCATCACGGGGATCAGGTAGCGGCCTTGAACTCCCAGAATGCTCGTGCTGCCAACGGGCGACTCACTGAGGTACAGGGCCCCCACGGTGGCCAGATATCCCAGCAGAAAGACCAGCCCCAGATACAGGCGCAGGTTCCTGGAAAAAGAACCGCGGTCAGTTTTGATGAACAGGATGGAGACCA
>Ga0209039_10003339_pt1 | contig 12607 bp, 10 predicted proteins | sample BogFormECP12_OM1_FD_188238 | JGI IMG/M metagenome (GOLD analysis project Ga0209039, IMG submission 188238) | Bog forest soil microbial communities from Calvert Island, British Columbia, Canada - ECP12_OM1 (SPAdes) (version 2) | ecosystem: Environmental > Aquatic > Freshwater > Wetlands > Bog ...
ATGGACTACCTGGTGATGGGGGACTACGTTCTCGACAAGAAAGATCAGCCGACGTTCTCTGAAGCTGCTGACTGGAGAAAAGAATTCAGGTTGGATTAGTGTGCGCGGCAGAGCCGAAGTGACCCGGCTTCCCGGCGCTAATGTCCGGCGGGTATCTGACCCGAGATCACCTTGGCCGCAACGGCGATCCCATACCTGTTCCAGTGAGAATCGTCCTTCCAGTAAGTAAACTTATCCTCTTTCAACAGCCTCTCCGATTCAGCGGTCAGGGGACCGGTAAGATCGGTGCATGGAATGTGCCAGCTTTCCGACAGGGCCTTTACCGCGTCCCACTGGGCGTTGGGCAGCGGCTTTTGGTTGCCGGTTTCCAGGAACGGGTAATAGACTCGGAATTTTGTGGGAATAAAGAAGATGTGGTCTATCCGATTGCGCACTAGGGAGAGCATGGGGATGACCTTTTCGGGGAAACGGTAGGTTTCTCTCTCGGTGGCCTCGATATATTCGTTAAAATCGGCTATCCTGTGCCCCTTCACCATAAGCACCCTGGCGGTGGATGCCTTTTTGGAGCGCTTGTTCGCGACACTGTATGTGTAGCGGTACAGGAGCGTGCCTTCAAAAAATGCCCGATACCTGTCGAAGAAGGCCTTCAGATACGGTTTTTTTATCAAGAGTTCTCTTTGCGAATAAGCCTCCGGGAAGTCATTGCCCTCAAAAAGGAATAACAGCACCTTGAAGTCGTCCTTGTATTTCCGCTGCAGGTAGAGGATGAACTTCACGTATTCGGGGATGCCGCCCGGATATGCCAAGGAATAAGTATCAATCCCGTACGTCTCTTTTAACTGGCTCTGAAGCGTGTCCTCCTGGCTATTATCGCTCCCCACGACGAAAGAATCCCCCACAAGCACGTATTTCTGGCCCCTGTAGGCTCGATCGTTCCGGAACCCGAGGGAATCGGTCTTAAACCGTATGGTTCTCGGCTCTATTTCGACGTTCTTTGCGCCCCCCACCGCACACGTATCTCCACAAGGCATTTTCACCACGGCATCGACGTTCCTCTTGTAGCCGCTCATCTGCATATCGGCGTTATAGGCAGCAAACCTCTCGTGCTCTCGGTAATAGATCCCTTTGTCGATTCTTATAAGTCCCAGTCCCACATTGACGAGTAGGGTGGCTCCGAGGAGGCAGCACGCGAGGAGAAGGGAGTTCTTCCAGTCCATAAATATATAGGCCAGGAAGAATAAGATGAGCACCACATAGAAGACGGTATTGGGCAGGAAACCGTAAAAGAGCAGAGTGTGGTAGGTGAAAAGCAAGGGTATGAGGGCAATAATCGCCCTACGAACGCAAGAAGAAAGAAAGGTTGTCATATATTCGAGGCGTTCCTGCCGGGCTTTTTTGTAGGTAGAACCAACTCGTCCACAAGATAACATAACTGGGGCGAAATGCACAAAACGTATCTGGATGCGCCAAATGATGAGACTCTTTAAAAAAGTCGCTGCGAAATCATTCTCACACGAAGTCCTTGTCCATGATCGATTCGATATAGTCCGCGGAGACTCTCTGCAAAGCTTTACTCTTTTTTCGTTGCTGGAGTACGCCGGGGATATGCATAAGTCCTGAGACGGTTCCTTTGAGATAATAAAACGTTCTCAGCTTGTAAAAATTCAAGAGAATCCGTTTGAGAAGGAGACCTGCTTCACGCCGGAAAATGGTAAGGAAGTACTTTTCGACGGTTTCGGCCTGCATATTTTTCCACAAAAAAATTATTCTGTTGCGGTTGTTGAGATACGTGGAGAGATATTTTCTTCGTCTGATCGTAGACCCTACCATGTGGTAAGCCACAGCGGCAGGCACATACAGGGCCTTGTAGCCGGCAAGCTGCGCCCTGAAAGCGAGGTCCGCATCTTCGTAATTGGCGAAGAATTGCTCGTCAAACAAGCCTATCTCATCGAACATTTTTCTTCTGTAAAGTGCGGCGCCCGCGCTCACTCCGAAGACGTATCTCATCTGGTCATACTGGCCGTGGTCGTCTTCTCCGGCGCCAATCAGTTCCACCTCACCGGTCCGGTTCAGCCTCAGCCCGAGAATATTTATCCGGTTGCGTTCAAAATACATCATCATCTTCGGTCCGGCAGCCCCTGCCTCCGGATGTTCAATAAGGGTTGTGTGCAATTCTTCCAGCCATCGGGGGTCAAGCTCGATATCGTTATTCAAGACGGAGACGAATTCGCTGGCACTTGCCTTAATGCCTCTATTGACCGCTCCTGCAAACCCAAGATTTCGCTGCAGCGCAACTACTAGTACTTCTGGATAACGGGATTTGAGAAGCTCCAACGAGTGGTCCTTTGAACCATTGTCCACGACCACAACATCGAAATCCTGAAAAGTCTGAAGGCGGAGTGATTCCAAAACTACGGGAAGAAGTTTTTCTCCGTCGAGGCTGGGTATAACAACGCTGACTGCAGGCATTGGGCGGCAAGAGTCTAGCACTGACCTGTTTCAAGCGTCAAGCCGGTTCCTGACCTGATGTCAAGGCCTCCCTTGACAGAGTCGAGGCTATGGGGATAAGATGCTCAGGGCTCAGGGAGCGGATGAACAAGTACATTAGCAAAGCAGTCTTGAAAGGCATTATGGGCAGCCGCCTGATCAGGCCCCTGACCATCGGCGGATTTCACTGGCTTTGGTTCCGCTCAGACTCCACGTGGCGCAAGCATACCTTCCTCGGCTACCCCATCAAGCAATGTCCGCTCGACTTGCAGCTCTACCAGGAACTGATCTATAGGGTAAAGCCTCCTTTCATCCTCCAGACCGGGGTGATGCATGGCGGTTCGGTGCTCTATTTTGCATCTCTGCTTGACCTTGTTGGCGCTCCTCCGGATGCTGTGGTAGCGGGCATCGACCTCAAGCTGACACCCTCAGCCAGATCACTCACTCACCCCCGCATCCGATTGTTCGAAGGCAGCTCGACAGATCCCACGGTAGTGGAGAGGGTGAAGGCTGTATTGCCGGCGGCCACCGGCTTCGTCGTGCTGGACTCCGATCATTCCAGGGATCATGTTCTTTCCGAGCTCTCCATCTACGCGGATCTTGTCAGCATAGACTCCTACCTGGTTGTGGAGGACACGGATGTGAACGGGCACCCTGTTCATCCCTCGCATGGGCCCGGTCCATGGGAGGCAGTGGACGATTTCCTCCGCATCGACCATCGTTTTATCCGGGATGACGAGGTCTGGCGAGGAAACCTTTTTTCCCAGCATCAGGGCGGTTGGCTACGACGGGTACGCTAGAACAGCTACAAGCGATGAAGCGAGGAAGCGGAAGAACAGAAGAAATCAGTTGGTATTCCCGCTTCCTCGCTTCCTCGCTTCCTCGCTTCGACCTTCACCTGTATGTCTCAAAAAGTCTTTTCATGACACTCTCGTGTCCATGAATTTCATCAGCGAAATCCTCGGCCCTGAAACCATATTTTCCGGGATCAAAAGAGCCGACCATGGTAAAACCGTTATCACGCGCCAGTTGCCTCAGGTATGCTTCAACCTTAATTGTTATACTATATTTTGGGTCATTCAGGCAGGCCTGGTACACGTCGGGATGAAGGGGCGGCAACAATAACACAACCGCCACACCATGGGTCTTCAAATAGTGTAGAAGGTCTTCGAACAGCTCGGTGCCGCTTAGGGCTTCAAAATCGCGGTAAATGATAGGCGGCAAACCGCGCAAGCCTATTTGTGCCATTGTGCCAAACCTCAGGTTGTATGGAAAATCAACGCTTCCATCAGGCTCGCGAATAATATCATCAACGTTGACCGTGTCAGTGACGTAGAGCTTCTTGCCCTTCTGCAGATAATCCCAGTTCTGAAGGGTATACTCCAAATTGATAAGCTGCTCGTAGCTGCTTGCCACATCTGACCGCGGCTCTGTGATACTCGCAACCAACGTTCTTCCGCGTGCGCCCTTCGGAAACTCAGCGACCATCTCCCTGTAATAAGATTCCAACACCCTCCAGAATTCCGATCCCAGTCTGTTATTTTTATTGAAAATCCAGGGGTCTATACCGATGATAACCGTTTTGGGCAAAACCCCTTTTCTCCTGTAAAGGCCGACGATTGCTATATAATCCTCTATGATCGCGCCCGAGACCGAGTTATTGAAAAAGTCAACGTTCCCCCCTCGTATAAACCTTTTTCGGAGCACCATCGTCCTCGAGGAACCAAGGGCTATGGTATCGCGCTGCCCCGGATAATTCTCTACTATGAGTCGCTCCAGTTCCCGTTCATCGTTGCGGCCCATGTAGCCGGCTACCATCTTTCCGTTGATGAGGTTTAACGCCACGCCCTTGAGCCCCTTGTTTGGCCTGAATATGCCGGAGCAGTCCGTCTCAAAGTTGAAGGCGGCTGTCACCAATAGAAGAAAAAGGAAGACTAACAAAAACCCTTTGAGCCACTTTTTGCATGAACGATGAGAAGAGCCTCTTTGTGTCGCCATGTCAGAACCGAAAATAGAGAAACTCAGAGTATGTGCCTAAGAAGAGTACCGAAAGCCATGCTACAAGCACAAACAGAATGAGCTGGATGACAGTCGGCCTGAATCTTTCTGCGATCTCATTAGAATTCTTAAAGAGGATGGAGAGTGGCAGGAATATAACGAACATGCAGACTATAGCCCTGCTGTTATTTCCCAGTCTCCCGAACAGATCGTCAAGGCCCGGTAAGAAACTGTTGGCGTGCCGCAAGCTGATCCATATGTTTTTCGGGAGCAAAGCAGCGTCTATACCAACCATGCCTCTCAGCACCTTGAGGGCATCGCCAAAAGTTTTCGCTCTGAAAAAGACCCATCCGACATTGATAAAGTTAAAGGTAAGAAACCACGCGATCCAGGATGGCATGGAGAAACCCGACCTCTTCCACAGGCGATGGATTAGAAGGGTGGCACCATGCATACACCCCCAGAGCACGAAGGTCCAACCCGCTCCGTGCCAGAGACCGACAACGAAGAAAGTGATCATCAGGTTGAGCAGGATGTGCCACTCAGGAACCCTGTTTCCGCCGAGGGGAATGTAGACGTAGTCTCTCATAAACCTGCTCAGGGTAATATGCCAGCGTCGCCAGAACTCCTGGATATCCAAAGATCTGTACGGGGTGTTGAAATTGATGGGCAGCTTTATGTTGAACATCAGCGAAGAACCCAGGGCCATATCGGTATAACCGGAGAAATCGTAATAGAGTTGGAGGGTATAGGATAGCGACACCACCCATGCCTCGATCACGGTGAGTTGATTGAGCGTATCAAAACCATTGTTCGCCCAGACAGCAAATGTATCCGCTATCACCAGTTTTTTGAACAGGCCTATGAAGAAAAGGCAAATGCCGGATGCCACGTTCCTGTAGTCCGCGACCTTGTTTCTCAATCTGTCAAACTGGGGCATCATCTCAGCATGATGTATGATGGGTCCTGCCAGAAGGTGTGGGAAAAAGGTGACAAACAGACTGTAATTGAGTGCGCTATATTCCTTTACCTTGCCTTTAGCCGTATCCACGAGAAAGGCAATCTGGGTAAAAGTGAAGAAACTTATCCCGAGAGGCAGGATGATATGGAGCAGTGGCAGCTTAACATGGCCGACGGCGTTGATGTTTGAAATAAAAAAGTCGGCATATTTAAAATAACCAAGCAGGGCCAGGTTTCCTACGACACCGATAACCAACAGAGATCTGCTGTAAGAAGATCGGCCTTCCTCCCCCTGCCGCAGTATCAGCTTTCCTACTATGAAATTAAAGATGATGCTTCCGGCGATGAGCGGTAGGTATACTGGATTCCACCAGCCGTAGAATAAAAGAGAAGCGAAAAGAAGCCAGACTTTTGACGCGACAGTGAATCTGCGCTTGCTTAGAACGAAGTAGAGAACGAGAACAAGAGGGAGGAAGAGGAAGATGTAACCGTATGAATTGAAGAGCATGGTAATCCGATACCTGAGCCTCTTATGCGGTTTAATGTAACAGAATGATCGCTCAGTGTAAAATTGTTTACCTGACTTTTATTTTCTCTGGTATCGTTCATGCACATAACCCAGGGCTTCATCTATTGAGTTAACAGTCCTGTCAAGGTCCTCTTCCGTATGCCGGTAGCAGATATAGCCGTGGTGGTGCGGGTGCAGGAAGATGCCTCTGCGGATAAGCTGCGTGTAAAACGCATCCCGCCTGGCCCTGTAAGTATCCCCTTCATCCTTCTTGAAGGTTATGTAAAACATGGGTGCGACACCGGTCAGCTCGGCACCGGTAGCAGCATACTTTTCCACGAGGGCCCTGATTCTTTTCAGGAACCGGCCGCCCTTCTCCCATATGGCGTCGAGGACGTTGTCGCGTTCCAGGATCTCAAGCGTCTTGAGGGCGGCGATGTAGCCGTCACTGTTCGGAAAGAAGGTAGAGGATATGAAGAGCTTAGTCGCCGCAGCCATCATGACCTGCCTCTTCCCGGTAACAGCGCTTATGGCATAGCCGTTGGCCATGCCTTTTCCGAGGACGGACAGGTCGGGAGTAACTCCATAGAGCTTCTGCGCACCTCCCATGCTGAGCCGGAAGTTGGTGCGGATTTCGTCGTAGACCAGCACCGCGCCGTACCTGTTAGCGAGTTCCCTGACGCCTTCAAGGAATCCGGGCAGCGGTTCTTCCATCTTCTGATGGTTGGGATGGCCGAAGGGAGTCATAATGATGGCAGCGGTCTCGCTCCCATGCTTGGCCAAAAGCTCCTCGAGTTGGTTAAGATTGTTGTAGCGGAACTCGTACACATCCTCGTAAAGCTTACTCGGGATGCCACCTTTCATTTCAACGGACCAGTCGTGCCAGCCGTGGTAGCCGCAGCGTATGACCTTGATCCGGCTGGTATAGGCCCTGGCGATACGGACGCTCGCTGTGGTGGCATCTGAGCCGGTCTTCAAGAAGATGCTCATCTCTGAGCAGGGCACCAGTTCGGTCAGTTTTTTTGCAAGCTGGTTCTGATACCGCTGGGTCAGGGTGAAGCAGAAGCCTTTCTCTGTTATCTGCCGGATGACCGCGTCATCGACTTCTTCTTCCCTGTAGCCGAGAATGATGGGCCCATACCCGCAGAGAAAGTCGATGAACTCATTGCCGTCAACGTCGATCAGGTGCGCGCCCTTGCCGAATTCGAGAAAGATCGGATATTCCCCTTCGATGAAATCGCTCGGCCTCCGGGCACCCAGGACTCCGCCGGGAACGAACTGCTTTGCTTCATTGAAGAGTTCAAGACTTCTCGTTATGTTCAGTTTTTCAGCACCCTTCATGGGAGTCTCCTTTTCGCGCTACAGGGTAATCAAGGAGGTGATCGTTTCCGTCTGATGTATCTTGGCGCCTCTCTTCAGCAATGCCGCGAGGTATTTTTTCGGATCGATGCACCCTTCCGGGGCTACCACTCCCTTTGCCGCAACCTCGCCGGCATGGAGCATGAGTGCTGCGATCGAGACGGGAAGTCCTGTTCCCGCCGCGGTCCTGCCCACGACATCGGCGGTGTAGGTCACCTTGTTCCCCTTTCGCTCCCCCTTCACAGTCATCTTCATGCCAGAAGCCACGGGCCCGCGGTCCCGGTTCTGGGGGATCGCACGCCAGAGCCGCAGCGTCAGATCGTAGGGCACGACCTTGGTTCCCCTCACTTCGACGGGCTCTGTGCTGAGAAAGCCGGTCGCATTCTGCTCCTTGATGAGCTGATCCACCCAGGTTGGTATGAGCGCACCCTTGATAACGACACTTTTCACCCCTGGTATGTAGCGCGGTATGGTGAGGGGCTGGGGGTGTCCCACATAGCTGATCAGGCACTCGCCGAGAGGTTCGAGGAAGGTAACTCGCTCCTCGCCGGTGCCGCCCGGTACCCATTCCAGCTTGCCGTCCAGGTACTGGGGAACGTTGCCGCTCACCATGTGGAGGCTGTGATCCCAGGCTGCTCCTTCCCCAAGGTCGGCTATACTCACGACCCAGTAGAGGGCGATTTCGTCCACACGGTCCAGCTGGTTCGCAAAATACTTCGCGATGATGTTATTTGTTCCCGGATCGGATCCCATGCCTGTCAGGATGGTTATGCCCGCCTTTCTGGCTGCCTCGTCAATCTCCGAAGCGTAGAGGATCTTCACCGCCTCATAGTCATCGCAGATATCGATGTAGCTGACCTTCGCCTCGATAGCAGCCCTGGCCACGGCAACAGCCGTCTTGTAGAAGGGCCCGGCACAGTTGATGACGACGTCGGCACCCTTGATCGCCTTCACCAGGCCACTATGATCATAAGCATCGATTCTCTCGAAGGATACCTTCTCATTCGTGCGGAGTTTCTCGTGCAACCTGCCCGGGTCTGTATTGACGTCACCGATGATGACCTTTTTAACCTCTGCCTGCTTGATAAGGTCTCGGGCAGCTGCCTGACCCATATCTCCTGCTCCGCCGAGTACGAGTGCCTGCATCATATCCTCCCTTCTTTTTCTGGATTCTGCTTGTTGTGCTGGGAACGGGCTCTAAGGCAAATTACATATTAGGGAAACAGAACATGCATGTCAAGAAAATAGATTCCCCGGGCAAGCCAGGTACTCGTGGCGACTTTCCACGGGTGTTACTCAGATCACGCCCTCGCGTAAACCACCCATGCATTCGCCCACGCTTGAAAGCGTGGTCCTCTGCTGGCTCGGCGCCGCCCATCAAGAATCTATCTAACGAGCACGGGTGTGCTGTCATGTCAGAACCGAAAATTAGGTAGAAAGAAATCGTGCCCCCCTTTCCGATTCTCGGTCGAAAAGAGGCCTCGTAATGAGGAAGGCAAGAAAGAGAAGGGTTGGCCAGAGCTGGATCAGCAATCTCTGCGAGGAAGAAGAAAGGTGCCAGTTGAGGTCGAAAGGGCTCACGATATAAATGAAGAAATGGCCGCACAGCATAGTGACGAGCAGAACCCCTGTGCTAATGAGTGGCTGTATCTTCCGCTCATCCAGCTCGACTCCGGCCAGAACAAGATAAACAAAGAAGACCACCGTAACACCATTTCCAAAGTGCGTGATCTCCCTGAGGAACCACCTTCCAACAAGAACATACCGTGAGATATCGAGCAATTTTGGCACGGCGAAACTCAGCGTCTGTGCAGTCATGAGATCATTTGGGGGCGAGTACTTTATCTTAAAGAAAAGTAGAACGGCGATGATAGGAATAAAACCGAATGAGAAAAATAACGTCTCCCTGAAATAGTGCCTGATGTCGCGCTTTGTCAGATAAAGTGTGATCCGCGATATGACCACCGCAAGAACGAAAAGAAGGCCTTCATTCTTGGTCCATGCCGCCAGAGCGCACGTTATCCCGGCCAAAACAGTCAATCGATTGTTTTGGAGCGCACCATAGTCCTTCAAGGTCAGAATGATTGTGGTGGAGAGTATGAAAAAACCGATGGGCACGTCTGCCATTTGGTAAGCGCCAAGGTTAATAAAGGGGCTTGATGCCAGGAGAAAGATGGCCGCAAGAAAGCCTTGATTTCTCAGTTGAAGAAAAGAAAGGGAAAAAATCAGCAGCGCCACCGTTGCGAAAGTGAAGAAACCGCCTAACAGGCCCGGCACGAGCACGGTCTCCGTTCCGAGATACGTCCAGAAGCGTGCAATGGTTGCGGGTACGAGGAGGGGGTAGTCAGGATGGGTCCAGAGTAAGAGAGGAGAAAGATAGTTCTTCCAATCTGCACCTCCCCGAGACAAGAACCTCGCATGCAGATTCCATATTACATATGCATCACTCGATCCATGGGGTCTGTTGTATGAAAGCAGCACGAAACCAACCAGAGCGGAAATGAGAACCACCAAAAAGCCCAGGCAGAGTAGCGCTGAAGCGGGGCGTACAATCGTGCCATCCTGAGCAGGTAAGCCGTTTGGGATTCGTTGGCTCAATTTGTGCCTCATCAAAACGACGAAGACTGCCGTGCACAAAAAGAAAAACAACACTTCACCGAGCTTAAGGCCTTCAGTCGGATAGTGCAAAGACCGCCAGAGAAAAAAGCTGCAGGATCCCATGCCCGTTCCTATCCCCAACCCGAGTACGACGAGAAGAGAGTCCAAGTAAACGCCACGTTTGGGTGACTGAAAGGCCCAATAGGCGATGGCAAAGGCTGCAACGTAAGGCATGGAGACACAGATCGCATCGAAAATAATCATTTCTGCTTTTGCCTGTAGATTCTTAGCCCATGATCAAAACTCTTGAAAACAGCGTAATCAGTGTCGAAGAAACAGATACCATCCGCGGAGCGTCCACAATCGGCTATGACAAACGGTCTCTTTGCGCCCTTCACAAGGATCAAGGGGCAGAGCGCATACTCTGCGAGAAAGAGGTCGTAGTTTTCCTGGACCATGTCTGATTGTTGCTCTGACACGTAACCCACGACTCCGTTTAGAGGCGCTAACCCCCTCAGCTTGCCAAGTGACTGATCCTTGGTCTCCTCCTGCATCCGTTCCTCAGGATGAAAGCGAAGGCGATCGGCCTCCTTATTGATGATCCTGAGATTTGAATACAGAGCAAACAGACCTATCAGGCAGAAGACGACGATTTTTATTCTAAGAGTTAACCTGGCCACGGGGAAGGTTTCTTGCCCGGCAGAACAATTTCGATTCTGCTCATCGGTTCTTGGCGGGATTGTGACACATTTCAGCACGCATTGTCAATGTCAGCGCTCGATTCCGATCGCGCTCGATTCCGATCTGTGGACAATGCGGCCACCCTGTGATATAAGGAGGCTAATCAGCGCATGCCGATTCTCCGTTCTGTCCGGGAACCTTGAATTGTCGCCAACGATCCCAGAGCAATGAGTGCCAGGGTTACCAGCGATTAACGTTACATGACTTTTAACTCCCACGAGTTTATCTTTGTGTTCCTCCCCTGCACGCTTATTGTCTACCTGCTGCTCAACAGGTGGCACCTGACCCTTGCTTCGACGGTCTGGCTTATCCTCTGCTCTTTCGTGTTTTACTGCTGGGCTGAAATGAAGTCCGGGATAGTTCTCGCTTTTTCGATACTCTTTAATTTCTGCCTCGGTCTCGCGCTAACCGCCCGCCCTCCTTCCGGGACCGGGCAGGCCAGGCGCAAAGCCCTCCTTATTTTTGGAATAGCCGTCAGCGCGGCCCTGCTCGGCTACTACAAGTACACCGGCTTCGTGATCAACAACCTGAACCAATGGTGGGGCCTCGGCCTGCCGGTCAAGAAGATGCTTCTGCCGGTCGGCATAAGTTTCCTTACCTTCACCCAGATCGCATACCTGGTAGACGTCTACCGCAGCGCTGACAGACGCACCAGTTTTCTTAATTACGTGCTCTTCATCTCATTTTTTCCGCGTCTTCTGGCCGGGCCCATTGCCCGTTATGACGAGATCATACCTCAACTGCAGAGTCTGAAGAGCAAGACACTCAACTATCGAAACCTGTCGCTGGCCCTTTATCTCTTTGCCATAGGGTTATTCAAGAAGGTCGAGATTGCCGACCGGTTGCAGGACTGGGCCGCCGCGGGGTTTGACGGGACCCACAATTTGAATCTGCTCCTCGCGTGGGCGACCTCCCTTTCTTTCAGCTTCCAGATATATTTCGATTTCTCAGGCTACACCGACATGGCCATCGCTGCGGCGCTCTTTTTCAACGTCAGACTTCCCATCAATTTCAACAGTCCCTACAAGGCACTCGATATACAGGACTTCTGGCGCCGCTGGCACATCACGCTCACCAGGTTTCTACGAGATTATATCTATATACCACTCGGCGGGAACCGGGTATCGGAGGCGCATGTTTACTGCAATTTAATGGCCACCTTCCTGATCGGCGGCTTGTGGCACGGGGCGGGATGGACCTTTGTCTTTTGGGGCTTTCTCCACGGGGCAGCTCTCATACTCCATCGCGCATGGAGAAAGATCGGATTACGAATGCCGACTGTAATCGCGTGGCTGGTGACTTTCAACTTTGTCAATATTGCGTGGGTCTTCTTCCGGGCAAAAACATGGACCGATGCAACGAGGGTGCTCAGGGGCATGGCGGGCCTCTCCGGCGTTGCCCTACCCGAGGAATGGAAAGGAGCCCTCCATTCGCTTGCCAATTACGGCATAGAGTTTATGCCGTGGAAGCGCGTGATGGAGGGAAACAGAGACTCGTGGCTCTTCATTTTCGGAGCACTCCTTATCTGCTTATTTTTCAAAAATTCCAACGAGATGACCGAAAGATTCAAGCCTGGTTGGAAATCGTACATAGTGTTGACAGCGGGGGCTTACGCTGTACTGCATATGGGCGCGATGCAGGAGTTTGTCTATCGGTTCTTTTGAGGATGCTATGAGGCGGTACAGAAAATGGTTTTTTACCGGACTCGCCATACTGGCGGTCGAACTGGGCTTTGTCGCGCTCTTGAACTACATTGTGGATCCACAAGGCGTTTTCAGGTACGGAGTCTGGCGCCATGATGTTTCCCACCAGTTCTTCATCCAACCAAGCAAGAATTTCATCAAAACGCGTTACGTGGCGCTCAACCCACAGAAGTACGACTGCCTCATCTTTGGATCATCACGAGTGAACGGGATCGATGGGAGACAAGTCAAGAATGCAACCTGTTACACCATG
>Ga0209039_10003340_pt1 | contig 12606 bp, 9 predicted proteins | sample BogFormECP12_OM1_FD_188238 | JGI IMG/M metagenome (GOLD analysis project Ga0209039, IMG submission 188238) | Bog forest soil microbial communities from Calvert Island, British Columbia, Canada - ECP12_OM1 (SPAdes) (version 2) | ecosystem: Environmental > Aquatic > Freshwater > Wetlands > Bog ...
CGGTTGGATATTATTTTTCTGGCACGAGCGGTCCGAACCACCGGCTGCTCCTGGGGTTTTCAGGAAACCGGCTGATTCTAGCGCTGGCCCTTTTCACGGCGGCCGGGATTTCTTTATGCTTAAGCTTTTTTTCGTGGCGGGAACCCGAAAAATTTGACCTCTGGTTTGAAAAAAACCTAGGGCGGGATGGCTGGCTTTATTATTTTCTCGCCTACTGCTGCGGGGTTTTCGTTTTAGCCGGCATCGTGCTGAGCCTCTCTACGCTCGGTTCCGGTCCATGGTCCATCGTGTTTTACCGCCTCTTGCCGATGCTGCTCTGGTTGATGCTGGTTGCGGTCCTGACCCTGGTTTTTTTGCTTCAACCCCGCCCGGTCCCGGGCGGATTAAAAAAAGAAGGGGATCATGAGCTAGCTCCATCGACAAAACCCGTGGGGGTTGCAGACCCCAATGCCTCCTTCCAACGTCAATCGGTCCTCGGTTTTTTCATTGTTCTTTTGTCCATCTGTACCCTCGTGATCATCAACCAGGTTCTTGGTTATTTCGTCATCGACCATTTAGATCCAAATATCGTCTCGCTCGTTCGCCCTTCAATGGCAGGGGATTTCCATCCCGAACAATTAGAGCGAACGAGGTACATTGTCAGCACCGTTTTGTTCCCGGTGCTTTGTTTTATGCTCTGGATCATCGCAGGAAAAATGCGGGGGAGGATTCCAAAAACAACCCCTTTAACCGCGGCGATCCTCTTCATGGCCTTGGCAGGCGGATTGGCTTACTGGTTATATTCTTCCTTGAAAACCGCTGACTTTTATTACCTGAAGGTCCTCTATCCGGACCTGGATATCCGTCCCGCCCTCGCGTTTTTTGTGGTTTTTCTGGTGATCTATGGTTTGGAACAAGCCTATGCCACCCGGGTCTGGCTGAAGTGGGGTTTACGGATTGTGACGGCAGTCCTTGGCCTTTATTTTGGGATCGTCATTCTTTCGGCCTGCTTTTCCGTCCGGGGTGATCCCTACGCGCTTTCCAAGGATTTTAACGCCTATTACTATTCCATTGTCCAGGTATTTTTCGGAAAAACCCTGCTGGTGGATCTGACCAATCAATATGGTTTCTATCCGTATTTCCTGCAACCGATATTTAAATGGATCGGAATGGATGTTCCCCAGCTCACCCTGGTGATGGGCGCCCTTCTCCTTGGTTTCTACCTGATCATTTATTTTTTGTTGATTAAATTAATCAGGAGTCGCCTGATCGCCATTTGCGGTTTTATCGCCGTGGTCGGCACCTGGATGGGTTCTCTCTTCAATATTTCATTCGATCCATACTTTCAATACTGGCCCCAGCGAGTGCTATTTCCAGGCCTGTTGCTGTTATTGGTTTACCTGTACCAGAAGGCCAATGGCAAAATAAAGACGGTCCTCTATTATTTTACCTTTCTGACTTGTGGAATTGGGCTGCTGTGGAATCTGGATGCCGGGACAGTTACATTTGCGGCGTGGGTGATCTATCTCTATTGGGAAGTTCTGAATCAGGTGCCTGCCACGGGATTCAGGAAATCCGCAGTGCGGATCATGCTCCATACGCTTCAGGCAGCGGCGATGGTGGTTTTGGCCTTTGGCTCCCTGCTCCTTTACACCGGTCTCAGGAGCGGGGTTTTTCCGGACCCAAGACAATTGATCTTTTACCAATCCGTTTTTTATCAAGACGGCTATTATATGCTGCCCATGCCGTTATTCCACCCTTGGAATCTGGTCATTCTTACTTACATGGTGGGAATCTGCCTGAGCGCGGCCTCTTTGGTCAATCATCTACGGGGCATCTCCCCCCGGAAAGATTCGGCGAGCAGTACCTGGATCAACATGGTCTTTCTGGTATCCGTCCTGGGTGCAGGGCTTTTCACCTATTACCAGGGAAGAAGCGTCACGCCAAATCTTCAGGCCGTTTTTTGGTCTGTTTTTTTTCTGGCGGCCTTGTTCGCCGATGATCTGTTCAGTCGCATCCTGGCAGGCCTGCGGACAATTTCGCCGAAAAAGATCTCCAGCTATGCGTTGCTTCCCCTGCCGGTATTCCTTTTGTTGGTTTTGTTTTTATATTCGCCGGCAGTTTTCAACCTGACCCCTTCTGTTTTGGATCGGGTTCAGTCTCAACTACCAGCCCTTCTTGATCCCCAACAGAATGAGCCCAATTATTATATCGTCAGCACCGCGCTGATGAGGCGAAACTTCCCGCCAGGGGAGGCAGCACCCGTTTTTTCTATCGAGTATGAAACCCTCTTCTATCTCACCATGAAAACAGCCAATCCAGTAAAAGCACCCGGCTGGATGGAAGAATTTCTACAAAGTGATATTCAAAAATATTATGATTATTTCAAGGCTCACGGCGGGAGCAATATACTGATCTCGGATGATTTTAAGATCATTGATCCGGATCTATTTGCCTACATCCACAAGAATTTCACCGAGCTGGATCGAGTGGGCGATTTATATGTTTATCGAATCCAAAACCCCAATCCCTAAAACGCCCCGGGGGAAGGCGTCTTCAGGAAACCGATCCCGAGTGCACGATCACTCCTTGGATCGGCTGTTTTTTGAATTGGAGAACTGACCGGCTGCTGGCGTACCCAGAGGAATTGAACCGATTAAAAATTGATCCGCTCCTTTTCAATCACCAGAGGCCGGCGGACAGCCAGAGTATAGATCGAAGCGATGTATTCCCCCACGATGCCCAAAAAGAATAATTGGACCGATCCCATAAAAAACAAACCGATGATCACCGGAGCGAGGCCGAGCGAGAAGTTCTGCCATTCGATCAATTTATAAACCAGATAGACCAGGCCGATGATAAAACTGACCCCGGCTGATAGAAAGCCCAACAGGGTCGCAAGGCGGAGCGGGATTTTGGTATAGCTGGTCACCCCCAGCATGGCCATATCGTAGAGGGTGTAAAAATTATTCTTGCTGATCCCCCGTTTTCTTCTGGGCTGGGTAAACTCAATCCTGGCGGCGTCAAAGCCAATATCGGCGATCAGGCCGCGAAAATACGGGTAGGGGTCATTGAACTTGCGCAGGATTTCGATCACTTCATGGTCATAGAGCCCAAAGCCGGTAAAGTTATCAATTAAATTGACATCCGAAAGGCTTCTCAGCGTCCGGTAATAGAGCGTGCGCAGGAAATAAAAAAATCCAGATTCCTTGCTGCTGGTTTTCACTCCCACGACGACCTTATAGCCCTGCTCCCACTTGAGAATAAATTCGGGGATTCTCTCCGGTGGGTCCTGCAGATCGGAGGCCATGGAAATCGCAGCATCGCCTGATGCCTGTAAAAGCCCATAGTAGGGGGAGCGGATGTGGCCAAAGTTACGAGTGTTAAGGATGATCTTCACCCGGGGATTTTGCGCAGCCAATTCCCTGAGCAGGGGCACCGTATGATCGGACGAGGCATTATCAATAAAAATATGCTCATACTCGTAATCCTTCAATCCTTCCATGGCTTTTTGGATGCGCTCGTAAAGCTCCCGGATGTTTTCCTCTTCGTTAAAGCACGGAGTAACGATGCTAATTTTCTTCATATTCAAAGGTCTTCCTTCCCAAAAGGGAACCGGTTAGTGCACATAAAGCTGTTGGAGCGCGGCGAGCGCTGAGATCACCTCATCGGACGTCAGATCATTCACCCGGACGAAATTGAAATCGTTCGTCATCATCACCAAAGCCAGCAGATCCCCGGTCCTTTTTTTATCCTTTTGCATCGCCCGAATCAGGAGTCGCGGTTCCAGAGCTTGAGGGGAAGGTCGTACGATCAGACTCGGGATCAACAAAGTCTCGGCGATTCCTTGCTCCAAATTCTTGTCGAGCAGGTTGCGGTTCCTGGCGACCAGATTGGCAGCCAGCATGCCAAAAATGACCGCCTGACCATGCGGCACCGCAAAGTCGGATGTATTTTCCAATGCATGCCCAAAATCGTGCCCATAGTTCAGCAAATTTCTACGCCCGGAATCGAACTCGTCCCCGCTCATAAAATCAAGCTTGATTTTCAAAGAGTCCCGAATGGCCGTCACCAATGCGGCGGGTTCGCGCTGGAGGATATCGGGAGCTTGTCGAGATATCTGGTGGAAAAAATCAATTCCCCCCATCAGGTGGAGTTTGACCACCTCTCCAAACCCGCTATAAAAATCAGGATCTAACAGGCTTTGTAAAAAAGGCGGGTAGATGTAAACACGAGTGGGCGGGAAAAAAGTGCCAATCAGGTTTTTGTATCCCCGGTAATTGAGGGAGGTTTTGCTGCCGATGCAACTGTCCGCTTGAGCCAGCAACGTGGTGGGGACGAATATCCAATGAATACCGCGATAAAGGGTCGAGGCGGCAAATCCGGTGATATCCTGAAGAATGCCCCCGCCAATTGAAACCAACGTTAAATTACGTTTTGCCGGGCGATCTACCAGTCCATCATACAACTCTTGAACCGTTTCCAGGTTTTTTCTGTCCTCGTTTATGGGAAGGATGATCCTGGAAGGCCCGGGAATGCTTCTCAACAATGTCGTTCCGTAGATCTTCCAGACATTTTCATCCACCACGAAGCACGTCAGCGGAAGGGCCGTGAGGTTATCGATAAATTCAGGGGTTTGCTCGATGAAGACATCGTAATCGTGGATGTTCGAATGGATGGAAAAGCCTAAAGACATGTGTAGCCCCCGTCGACGAGGATGGTTTGACCGGTCAAATAGGTGTTTTGGTCCGAACAAAGAAATGCGACCACATTGGCGATTTCTGCTGGTTCGGCCAAGCGTTGAAGGGGGATCGTTTTCCGAATGTTTTCCAATTCAGATGCGGGGTTGTTTTGCCGTGTCAAATCGGTCATTACGTAACCGGGGGCGACGGCATTGATCAATACATTAAACGAGGCCAGTTCGACCGCCAGTGATCGGGTCATCCCATTGATGGCCGCCTTGCTCATCGTGTAACTAGTCCGTCCGGGCCTGCTGACCATACTCCAGATCGAGCTGATATTTACGATGCGCCCAAAATGTCTTTCCTTCATGCCTGGCGACACCGCTTGAATCAGCCTGAAGGGTGCGATCAGGTTAATCTGCAAGGTGTCCCGAATATCCCGATCACTTACATCTCCCAGAGCTGCGATGGGATTGATGCCGGCATCATTAATCAGAATATCGATGGGTTGATTTAAAGAGGATAAATATGCAGCGATGGAGGCATTGGATTCGAGATCCATCTCGGATCGGCCGGGAGTGAGCACTTGATGCCCATCCATCGCCAATCTTTGAGCGATCGCTGCTCCAATTCCGCGCGAGGCCCCAGTGACCAGGGCAATATGAGGTGTGACCACGGCTCAATGTCCCGTCCGACTCAGATCCCGATCCAGATTACAAGCCACGGTTATAGATGCTCTTGCGCAGGTCTTCATTTTGGGCATAGGGGGTATCGATCATATCGATGACCAGGGGCTCATCTTGCGCACACGCCTTGATCATTTTGTGACCGTACTTTCCCAGCATCAATTCGCGGGTGGAAAGCTGGCCTTTTTGCAAAGGAATGGCCAAATAAATGTCTTCCTCGGTTAATGTCTCGCCCTCTTTTAGGTCTCTGCGGGCATAAACTCCCCGAACGTACGAGTCCAGGTAATCCACCTCTTTGGGTAAAGGCGGTTTGCGGTGATCATCAGAAGTGCCGCACATTTCCTGGGCTTTATGAAAGGCCTTGAACCAGACATCGATCTGCTCGGGCAACGAGGAATAAGGTGTGATCGTGCGGCCGTCGCTATTAATATCGATATGCCGTTCGAACAATCGAACTCCCTTCCCATAAGCAATGAGCAGCGATGAAAACCAATCATGATACTCATGACTGGACAGGCCAATGGGATGACCGGGATAGCGATGTTCCAGGAAGTCAATTTGATGAAGCTCCATCTCATTGTCCTCAGTTGGATACCCCGCCACACAGTGATTGAGAGCCAGGGGGATATCCCGGTGTTCAAAGAAAGTGACCAGATCATCCAAGTCTTTCAAAGATACACCGCCGGTTGAGACGATGACCGGTTTCTTGGTTTTGGCGATTTTCTCGAGCAGCAACCAGTCATTGCCATCGGCACTGGCGACTTTAATCATGGGCATTTCGAACTCGAGGCACCATTCCACTGATTTTTCGTCGAAGGGTGTGGCTAACGGGATGCAACCGCTCTTACGAATCGCCTCGACCAGAACGGCATATTGATCCTTGGTTAATTTTGTCTCGGTGATGCGATTGATGTAACGGATCTCTGTATGATGAATAAAATTCTTATGAATGAAATTGTCCACATCGCGAAACTGAAGTTTAATCGCTGCCCTCACGTTGTTAAAACGGACAATCCGGGAATGCTCATGGATGATCTGCAAACCGCGGTCCACCTTCCCCTGGTGGTTATTGGTCATCTCCAGTACAAATAAATCTTCGAATATATCCCGACTTAACATTTTAGCCTCCAATCCCGGACTTTCACCTCATGGGCGGGAAGAATAAGTTATCCCTTAGCTCTTCATCGCTCAGGAACGGATACATATCCTCCAAGGGGGAAGACACAATGCTGCCATCAGGCAGTTGCCGTGAGCTGATCCTGGGCTCGAAAGCCTGGTCTGGGTCAAGCAGCACATCGCATACCACCGGTCCCGGTTTTGCCAGGGCTTCTTGAATACTCTGATCAAGTCTATTATATCCAACCCGCATGGCTGGAATACCATATGCCTCGGCAACTTTAACCATATCCGGAAACGAAACACCGCTCTGCGGGCCTTCTCCGGTCAGGCGTTTAAACATGTTTTTTTGAGACTGCCGGATGGATAAGTACCCATTGTTATTGAGAACAAACAGTTTAATGGGTAATTGATGGTGGAAAACCGTTTGCAATTCCTGCACATTCAATTGCAGGCTTCCATCCCCGGCAAGGCAGATGACCCTCCCCCCTCCCCGTGCAAAAGCAGCGCCGATCGCAGCCGGCAGGTCATAACCCATGGAGGCATCACCGGTATTCGCAATCAATCTCTGTCCTTTTTTGATCGTGCCGGCTTGAAAGGCAACCACGTTGGCCGTACCGTTTCCGCAAACGATGACCTCTTCCTCCTGCAGTTGATAAAAAAGCCGGTCCATAAAGTGATAGGGATTGACACGTCCATCTTTCGGCTCGCGCTGATGCGGCAAAACTACCGGGTACCGTGCGACCCGTTCCTTGCACCACGCCAGCCAGTTGGAGTGCTTCCCGGCCGGATCATTTCCAGGCCGAATCTGATGCATCAGCTCCTGGAGAAAAACCTTTACATCGCTGTGGATGGCCAGGTCGGGTTTGACCGTAGGTTTCTGGAACTCGATCGGATCGACGTCGACCTGGATTTTATAGGCAAAACGCGCAAATGAATTCCAATTGTAGCTGACCTGGCGCAGACCCAGCCGGTTGCCCAATACCAGAAGAACGTCGGCGTTCTGAACCGTAAAGTTCCCTGCCCGCGTGCCCAGGTCTCCAGGACGGCCGCAGAACAACGGATCCTCGGAAGCCATGAGATCGATGGAGGTCCAGCCAGGGACCACCGGGATTTTCAGTGCCCGGATCACCTGCTCAAATTCGTCGAGGGCATTCCCCAGGCGAATTCCCTTGCCGGCCAGGATGACCGGCCGCTCGGCATGCGACAGCCTTTGTAGAACGTCCTTACAAATTTGAACGAGAGCGGTGTCATATCCGGGCTGGTCCTCCGCCGGGTCATATCCTTCCAACTGCTCAGGCTCGATCATGCTGGATTGAACATCAATCGGAATGTCCAGCCAGCACGGTCCGGGCCGACCGGATTGTGCCAGGTGCCAGGCCTTCTCAAGATGGTAGCGAATGGTTTTGGGGTCATCAACGAAAACGGCGTACTTTGTGATCCCATGGACCATCGCAACAGTATCCGCCTCTTGATCTCCAATTTGACGCAAACCGGGGATATGGTAAGTGGCCATGCAGGTTTCCCGCTTGACCTGGCCGGACAGGATCAACATGGGAATCGAATCGACCCAGGCACCAAAAACGCCATTGAGGGCATTGATGCCGCCCGGACCGGTGGTAACATTGATCACCCCCGGTTTACCCGTGATCCTTGCATACCCTTCCGCAGCCATCGCACAGGCCTGCTCGTGCTGGTTAAAGATCGTCTTGATCCCGGGGTGGGTCCCGATGGCGTCATTCAGGAACATGGCGCCCCCGCCGGTGATCATAAAAACATGACCCACGCCGAGATCAACAAGTTTTTGAGAAATGTAATCAGAAACGCGCATGCCTTTGCCTGAACCTCATGGTGTAATCGATTATAAGAACAATTCAAAATCATTTTGCGCCTGCGAGCGCAAGTAATCCTGTCCTGCATCAGGTCACATTTTCTCGATCGTACTGACGAAATCAAGAAAATCCCGTGCTGGAATGAGCAACCTCATACCGCGGTTGTTCAGGACACTCAGGGATAAAATTCCGAGGAAGATGAGCATCTGAACAGTTATGATCACTAATCCAAAGGTTCCCGTTATTGCCCAACCGGGAATGACCCATTTCGTCAAGAAATTTAGCCAAAGTAAAAATGCTACCCCGATTCCCTCTGCAAAAATAATCACGAATGAAAAGACAATCAAGCGGACAGATATCACGTCAAGGAACACAGAGATAGCCGACAAGCCATGTAAAACCAAAAAAATGAAGCTCATATGCGATTTGCCGGAATAACGGGTACCCCGGGGAGTGGGTATAACCCGCCAGGTGATTTTCGAATGTACTATACCTGCCGCATAATGATTCCAGATTTCTGATAAATGCACAACTCGCCCGAGAAGCTCGGCGGGGATGGAGGAGAAATTGCCAAAGGAAATTGTTGCACCCGTCAACCAACGGAAAAGGATTTTATAAACCAAATAAAAGGCCCTAAATACAAGCGATTCGGAACGCGCCACACGCTGGCCGAAAATCAATTCATGCGGATGAAGCCGCTGCTCGTCAACCAAATTTTTAACATCGGTTGTTCGGTCCTCGCCATCCGAATCCATGACGATGATCTGCTGGTAAGCATAGTTGGCATTCGCATATGCAAGACCAATGGCAACTGCACGCTGGTGGCCGAGATTTCGTGTGAGATGCAGAATATTAACTTTCTTAATATGCACGAACTTGGTCGGTCGATTCTTTATCCTAGACCATGATTGGCTGGAGCCATCATCCACGGCCAGAACATCTGCGACGACGTCCGCATTGAACAAGGTCTGATCCAATTCTTCGAGAAGTCGGACCAGACAATCCCAATCATTGAAAACCGGGGTAACTACGAGAATGTCATTTTGCATCGAAATTCATCGCTCGTTCATTTTATTCGATCCGTCCCTAAACTAAGTAATGGATACCCTTTCCGAATTGTTTCTTGCCGCGACCCGCACATGATGATATTCCTGAAGGCCTGTTCCAATGATAACCGTAATTAGGAGAAGCATCAGGAGAGGGTTTACAAGAACGGAAAGACTGACTTCTGGCTCAGCCAATAAGCGAAAATAATCTTTCGGAATCATCACGAGGCTTAAAAGTAGGATATAGAGCCAATCCCATGGATTATGCTCAGTTTCATTGATCAAGAGGAACAATACAATGAAAAGATGCAACAATTTATAATCCCCGGAAACTGTAGGCAGCAAATTAAGTGCGCATACGAATATGGCCGCCTTTTTCCAAAAACTCTTTTCTACAAATACAACGTAGGCAAATAAACCCAGGAGGACGAACCCTGTGAAAATGTAATAATAAGGAAGAGCGCCGCCAATGAAAACAATTGTCGCAGGATTGAATGTCAGACCTGGTTTTACCCAAAAAACGACGAACTTGATGGCGCCGAACAGGCTGTTTCCGAAAGGCAAACCACCATTGAAGACGGCATAAGACTTATTGTAAGCGGTGATATTGTTAAAATTGCCTTTGATATTGGCGACCAACCCTCCCGGTAGAATAGCGTAACTGGCGATCGTCAGAAAGAAAGAAAGACCTGCCGCCAGGAAGAACTCTTTGTATTTTTTGTCCGTTAAAAATAACAAGGCCAGAATGGCGGGATATACTTTCAAGGCAACCGCAAGCGCGAGAAAGATTGAAGCAATCATGGAATGTTTATGATACAGATTGAAATATCCATAAAGACAGGCAAAAGCCACAATCTCAAAATTAGCCCGATCGATCGAAAATAGAAAAGGATAGGATAAAAAAGCAAAAATAAAAACGTTTTTTACCGTGTCCATAGGATGGGGAGTTTTTACATTTTTCCAACAGATGTAAGCAAAGAAGCCTGCAAATAATAGCAAATACACTTTCACCAAAAGATTGAGGTGTCCGAAACTGAACAGCCAGGCAAATCGATATAAAAATGGAAAATTAGACCAACCCCGGATGACGGAATAAGGATTATGAGAAATATTCACTAATTTGATAAAGTCAGCCCATCTGTCGTTGGGCTTAAATAAAAAAGTGTCGTAAGGGTACCCCAGCCCCTTATAAATACCTTCAACATAATGATAAACGACGGAGAGGGCAAATCCTGCCAGGATGATCAAGCTACTGGTAGCGATTTTATTTTCACGGTCGATTCGAATCATGTTGAGCCTCCAAAACCCTGGATTGTTCATGCCGTAAGTGCTTGAATTTCAAAAAACAAGGACCGCTTTACCCAGAAAGTTCGGGCTCAATGGAGCGGTGAAGATGCCATCTCCTCCCGCGGCAGTTTTAACGGCTGATCTGACGATTTTGGGAGTTTGAATAAATTGCCGATCTTGACCAGCCCCGCTTTTATTTGTGCCCTCCCGGATTTGCGGAGTCCGCTGACCACGATCAATCCAGACATTAAAACCATGAGAACGATATTGATCATCACGGAAATACTGATGTCATGCGTCAGGCTGTCCGACAGGGTGTATGGAAAATAATAATAATCCTTGGGGATCATTAATAACCCGAAGATCAGCAAGTAAAGGGTATCCAGGCGGGAATGTTCATCGGCGAGGATGAACAAGAACAAGGCCAGGTAGAGGTGGATCAACTTATAGTCTGCCGAAACATGGGGAAGCAGCAACATGGCAAATACCAGGAGGGCGACCCGCCTCCACAGGGTCTTTTCCACCCATACGATGTAAGCGGCCAAGGGAACAAACGATAGAGCCGCCACCTTGATGTAAGCCGACAGAAAATGGGGCATGTTAACGTGCGCGATCCAGCCGGTCTCTAAAAAGAGGATTTTAAAGAAAGTAAATAATGAAACTCCTCTCTGGACCATGTTTGCAGATCCCAAAAAAAATACCAGGTTTCCATTCGAGAAATTGGATGCATGAATCAGAAATTGAACGTTGGCCAAGAATCCTCCGGAAAAAAGCGCCAAGCTGCCCAGGGTCAGCAGCGCGGTCACCCCGATCGATAAAACCAATGCTCGATATTTCTTCTCGGGCACATACAATACCAGGAATACTGCGGGATACACTTTCAAGGCAATCGCAAAGGATAAAAAGATCGCGCTGAGTACGTACTTTTTTTGGATGAAAAACAATAAAAAAAACAGAAGAAACACAAATAGCAATATCTCGATATTGCCTCGATCCAGGGTGAATAAAAACGGATAAGTCAGGAACAGGATCGGGATGAGGAGAGGCAGCAGACGGCGCGGCAGTTTTCCCCAGCCCCACAGGATCAGGTAGGATAGATAGATATATGCGGCTGAAATGAGGGTCATAAACAATAAAAAGGAAGTCTTGGGTGGGAGCAGAGAAAACAAATAGCCGAAGACATTCACCAGCGGGTATTGTGCACTGGGAATAATGGGGTTGAAGTAAGGGTTTAAATTTGAATTGACGAGCGGCAGGACAAAATAATCCGCGAATCGATCCGATGGCAAAAAAAGAAAGGTCGTATAAGGGTATGGTTTTTGCAAAACATACCCTTCATAGTAATGAAAAAGCGTGGAGGCCAGGAAGCCGATCAGGATGATGCTGGCGATGGCCACGAGTTTAAACTTTTTATCGAATCGAAGATTTTGGAAAAGGGTTTTCATCAGTTTTCCTCGGGGCCGTGAACTCGGTAAACAGCGATCATCCACGAGATATTCATACGGGTCCCCTTCCTGCCGCTCAAATCCCAGCAGGTCCTATAAGAAGGCGCATCCGTAGAACCTTGTCAATATTTTCAGTAATGGTAAATCCATATTTTTGATATAAAAGAACGGCGGGTTGATTCTCCTGGGACACTTCCAATCGAACCTCTCGAATTCGGGATTGCTCAACCCGGCGCAGACACATCTTCATTAAAGTGGATGCGATTCCCATTCCGGTATATTTGCGGATCACGCTCACATCCGTAATAAATGCAAACTGCTCGGCAGGGTTGAGATAAGCGGCCACAAGCCCGATCAGTTGGTTGTCCGCCCAGGCCTCGAAGGTGATGGCATGGTCGAATATTTTTTTGGAGTATTCCGGGATGGACGTGCGCTCGTCCAGCGGCGGCTGGTAATCGTTCTTGCACCCATCCAGGTGAGAACGAATTTCAGCTTCCGTCGCACTTTACCCGATACTCCATGGTGGAGGCGGC
>Ga0209039_10003341_pt1 | contig 12604 bp, 5 predicted proteins | sample BogFormECP12_OM1_FD_188238 | JGI IMG/M metagenome (GOLD analysis project Ga0209039, IMG submission 188238) | Bog forest soil microbial communities from Calvert Island, British Columbia, Canada - ECP12_OM1 (SPAdes) (version 2) | ecosystem: Environmental > Aquatic > Freshwater > Wetlands > Bog ...
CTGCATCGCCGTATCCACCGTGGAGCTGCGGACGTCGAAGAAATTCCAGTACTGCCAGGGAAGGTAGCTGAGGTTGCGGGTCATGGGCAGGTGGGCGTAGCCGCCGTTGTAAGAGCCCTCGACCATGTCGTTGCCGAAGATCTGCCGCTGGACGGCGAGCGAATACCGCTGCTCCCAGGTGGGCGTATAGTCGCGCGGGGTATTGGTGTAACCCTGCCCATCCAGGATGCCGGCGCCCAGCGAGTTGCCGAAAGGCATTACCCACCGCGAACCGCTGGCGAGGACCGGGAACGGGTTACCCATGATACTGGTGGGTGTCAGATTGGCGGCCGCGCCGGTTCCGCAGCAGAACGTCAGGCCGTTGTCGGTGGTAATGGTGGTGGAGGTGGTCTGGTTGTAGCCATTCTGCCCGGGCCGGGTGTTCATGACGTTATAGGTGTCGCCGAACCAGCCAGTTCCCAGACGGATCACGGTTTTGGGCGTTACCTGGTACACCAGGCTGACATTCGGGAAGAAGCGCTCCGTTCCCTGCGTGAAGTTGTCGTACTTCACACCCAGATACTGGACACCGCCGTTCAGGTTGAAGCTGCTGGCGGGCGCGGCGGCCGCCAGGGTCTGCACGGCGGCGTTGTTGGCGTTGGCCGGGTTGGAAAGCAGGCTGGCGTAGGAGGCTTGCACGGCCGACGCGTATGGAGGAGTCGCGGTGAAATCGTACTGGCCCTCCAGGCCGCGGTTGAACCGCTCCTTGTTGCCGGCTTCGTGCTCCCAGCGCAGACCGAATCCCAGGCGCAGTTTCGAGGTAAGGCGGAAATCGTCCTGGAAATAGGCCGCCTGGTAAGGCGTGCTCCAGAATCCGCTGTCGTTGGTGTCCAGGGTGACCGAGTTGGGCAGGCCCATCAGGTAGGCGGCATAACCCAATCCGGTGGTGGTGGTGGCGCTGCTGGAGACGTTGTCCGATAGCTTGTCGTAGGTGTTGCTGTACTGGTAGTAACCGGTCCCGGCGCCGGTGGTTAGCGCAGAGCCGACCGATGAATACTGATAGCGGCGGATCTCCGCGCCGTACTTAAAGGTGTGCTTGCCTTTGATGGTGGTCATCTTGGGGGCCAACTGCTCGGTGGTGCCGCGCTGGTTCAGGCCCGGCGCCCCCACGAAACTGGTGGAAGCGGCGAAGGACATGCCGCCGATGTTGAACCAGGGCATAACGTCCTGATCGGTGGTTTGGGCCTTCTGATCGATATAGGCGGGCAACCCGACGGACGCGGCGGTGTAATTGTAGTCGATCGGCTTCTTGTCGCCTTCGGAATACTGAGTGATGCTGAACGTCAAGTCCAGTACGTTGCTGGCGCCAATGGTGTAGACGTAGTCCAGGCTGCCGCCGCGGGTGGGGCGGAACAGGCCGTTCGACATCACGCCCTTCAGCGGGGTGGAGTGCGCCCAGTCATACTGGTCCGAGAACCGGTGATTGAAGTACCACTTGCCGTTCAGGCGCTGGCGGTCGTTGATCACGTAGTCGTAGCGGTTGATGAAATCCGGGAACCAGTCGTTGTTGCCCTGGCTGCCGTCGAAGAAATTCTGGGTGCCGTCCGGTTGCACCAGGCCCGCCGGGTTGTTGGCCGCCGGGAAAATCTGGTCCCAAAACTTCCGGACCGGATTGGTGATCATCGAGGGCGGCAGCACATTGTTCGGGAACGGTGTGCGGGTTACGTGGCCGCTCACTGTGACCCCCGTCCGCGGGTCGTAGACGACGTAGGTGGAGGGATTGGTCGGCACCTTCAGCAGCGCCGAGAAGTCGCCGGTCATTTCGGCCGGCGTCGGCACGGTGTAGATGGGCGTCCCGCTCGGAGGAGCCAGGCTGGTCATGTGGAAGTAGGATACGAAGAAGAAAAAGCGGTTCTTGCCGTTGTAGACCTTGGGAATGTAAACCGGGCCGCCGAACGTGAAACCGGGCATGCTGACCTTGCCGGATTGCTGTTCGGGCCCGACCTCGCCGCCGGACTGCCAGGCCAACCGCGTGTAGTGCGGGGTGGCGTTCCAGCGGAACTGCTGCATCTGCCAGACGCCCGCGCCGTGAACATCGTTGCTGCCGGACTTGGTGGTGAGGCTGATGAAAGCGCCAATGGCATGGCCCATGGATGCGTCGAACGCCGATGTGGCCACGCGCACTTCGTCGACGGCTTCGGAGAGAGCTACGTAACCCGAGCGTCCGCCGTTGGTTCCGGTGGTGGGGTTGCCATCCAGCAGGAACTCGTTGAGGCCGGTGCCCAGGCCACCCGAATCGTAATTGGCCGTGGAGGCGTGATCCAGGGCGCGGTTATTGTCGGGCTGCAGGCTGCCGGTGAAGATCATGCCGGCGGCCATGGCCTGCAAGACCATGGGATTCATCTGGCCGTACGGCAATTCCGCCATGTCCTGGGTGTTGAGCACGCGGCCGGTGGCGGCGGTGGTGCTGTTCAGCAGCGGAGCGTCGGCGTTCACGGTGACGGAAACCGTGGATTCGCCGATTTCCATCTTCATGTCGAGAGCCAGGCGGTTTCCGGTATCCAGGGTGATACCGGTCTGCTTCAGCATTTTGAAGCCAGCCGCTTCCACCGTCACGGAGTACTCTCCGGGAGTCAGGAAGTTGACTTCCCAGTAACCGGTGGAATTCGACGTCACCATGTTGGAGACGTTGGTCCCCACGTCGGTAACCGTGACCTTGGCGCCGGGAATGACCGCGCCCGTGGGATCGATAACCTTGCCGGTGATACTGCCGCGCGATTCTTGCGCGAAACAGACCGTTCCGGCCAGTAACAACACCGCGCAAACAACCAGGGCGCGGTTCAGTCCTAGAAGCAAACGTAGCATCGAGCCTCCTTACAAGGCGAACCCCGCGCGGAGCGGCGCGGAGCATTGTTGGTATCACTGTTCAGGGAGCGGGGGAGGATGCTCCCGAAGACTTGGGACGGCACAAGTTCGACCGCCAGGACGCAAGCGGCGGGATGGGACCCGAGATCTCGATTGCCGGCCCACCAAAATGACAAATTCAGACCTCCAACTGCTAAACCCCTGGCTGCAATTGTACTACAACGGACAAATAGAGCCAAAGAGAAAATAATCCTCGTCCGGCATCCCGCCACACACGACCCGCTCAAACGCAGACCCACCGCCCCCCAACGCGGCCGCGACGGCCGTCAGGGAGCGGTGGGCACGGTTGTTTCAAGACGAGCCCTAGAACAGCACTCGCAGCGACAACTGCACGTTGCGCGAGTCGTTGACCTGGGTCAGAGTATAGGAACCCGCCGAGGCCGCCGTCAGACTCGTGCTCGGAGGGTTGAACTGCGGCGAATTGGTGGCGTTGAACGCTTCCGCGCGGAACTGCAGCCGGATGTTCTCGTGCAGGGTGAAGGCCTTGAACAGCGAGACGTCGGCGTTCGGAACCTTGGGCGGACGGATGCTGGGCAACTCGCCGCTTAGGGTCCGCAGCGTGTTGGACTGCTGTTGCCAGAACGCCGGCAGCTCGTCGGTGCTGGCGCAGTTGGAGCGGGAGGTTGCGCCGTTCGTTGCGACCAGTACGACGCAGGTATTGAAGGCCCGCGTTTCGGTCGGGTTGCTCAAACGGGGGTCGATGCCCATCGAATAGAAGCCGCCCGGCGCGCCCAGCGGGAAGCCCACCTCGCGCATGAAGATGCCGTTGGCCTGCCAGCCCTTCAGGAACTGGGCCACAATCCCGTGGGTGTGGGCAAAGAACGGAAACGCCCAGTTGCCGCTGATTACCACGCGGTGGGGCGTGTCCTGGCCGGCCAGCGTGCGGTCCGGCGTCTGGGTGATGGGCTCCTGGGCGTTCAAGTACCCAGTGGCGTTCAGCCACCGCTCGTGCGTGTAGCTCACCAGCACGTTCAACCCGTGCGACAGCCGCTTTTCATAGCGTACTTGCAAGGAGTTGTACCAGCTCAATCCCACCGGCATGGCGGACTCTGAGAGCCCCGAATACTGCGGATAGGGCAGGAGCAACTGCTGGCGGGTGGTGGAGGTGCTGCTGCCCAGGCTGGTGGTAGCCGGCAGTTTGCCATAGAACGGATTGGCATATGGGCAGGTGGTGGATGTCGCCGAGCAACTATCGGTCAGGTTGGGCACGCCGGTGACGACGTTGCCGCCATATTGCAGCAGTTGCGCGATGGTCACAGTGTCGAGGTTTTGCGTGACGTTCAGTTGCTGGCTGCGGCTGCCCGCGTAGGTAACTTCCAGCACCGAGCGCAAGGGCAACTGGCGCTGCACGCTGACGGAGAACTGGTGAACCCTGGGAATCACGCGGTTGGGGTTCACGAAGCTGACGGAGTTCCCGAGGAAGGTCGACAGCCCCGCTGAGCTGCCGCTGGGCATCGCGATTCCCGCCGGATAGGGATTGGTAAGGTAGTTGCCGGCGAAATTGATGTTGCCGTCGGGCGAGGCGTTGTAGTTAGTCGTAGACTGGAATCCGCTGCCCGGCGCGGCGGTGAAGGTGGCTACATAGCTCAAGCCATAGCCCGCCCGCACCACGGTCTTGTCCGCCGGATGCCAGGCGATGGCCACGCGCGGCTGAACGTTGTTCAAATCGCGGGAGTAAGCCATGCGGTCGCCGGCGCCAACGAACGTAATGCCGCCGTGCAGGGTCATGCCCGGCTGTAAGGGGTCGACCACTTGCACGGGGCTGGTGGTGGTGAGATTGAACGGGCCGTCCATCTGGTTGTTGCGCTCCGTGATCGGCGATTCAAAATCCCATCGCAGCCCGTAGCTCAGGGTCAGCTTGTTGGTGAGGCGGTAGTCGTCCTGGACGAAGACGCCATAGTAGTGGTTGCCGTAGGCGTATGCCGGATTGATGGGCGCGCTGCCGCTCGACGGCATGCCCAGCAGCATGGAGGCTATCGAGTTGCCGTAAGCGGCGTTGCCTGACAGCGCGTTAAGCTGGGTCCAACCGGCGTTGAAGGAGTAGCTGCCGAAGTTGGTGGTGGGCGAATTGATGTTGTAGAGCAGCGAGCGGAATTCCCCGCCCCATTTCACGTTGTGCCGGCGGATGGTGCGGTTCACGACCTCCGCCCAAGACCAACTGGTGCTCTCGGTGAACTGGTTCCCGCCGCTCCGGGCCGCCCCGAAGGTCTGGTAGTTGCTGGGTGCGATGGTGGGGAAGTAAGGCGGCAGTTGAGACAACAGCGAAGACGGGAAACCCAACTTGGTAGGGTCGAAGCCGCTGGCGTACAGCGTGATCCACAGGTCGTGCCGCAAATAACCGGCGCGGGAAGTCAGCACCGTGGAGGGCGACAGCACGCTGGTGAGGTCGAAGTTACCGCCCTGATTCAGGCGCCCGTCGGAGTACGCGTTCCCGGCCCCGGCCGGTCTCGTAAACCCGCCCGTGCCGTTCACTTCGGTGCGGTAGCCGCGCACGAAACGCGAGAAGAACCGCTCGCGGTCGTTAAGCACCTGGTCTACGCGAACCACGTGGGCGTCGTAGGCGTCCGTCCGCTGATTGGGCGTGGTGATCAGGTTGCTGGTCTGCCCCGCCACGTTGGGCGCCGGGATGTAGCTGGCAATGGCGACTCCCACCGGATTCATGCGAGCGGTCGGAATGATGTCGCCGGGGAACGGCGTCCGGGCGTAGGGGCTCGTCTGCACCGTGGTGGTCGGGTCGTAAATGGTGATCGGCGTGCCATTGCTTTGCAGCGTCGTATTGAAGTTCCCTTGCAGGGCCAACGGCTGCGGCACCGTATAGGTGGACGGAGCCGGGATGGAATCCCGCCAGATCTCGTAGGAATACATGACGAAGGTCTTGTTGCGGCCGTCATACACCTTGGGAATGAACACCGGCCCGTCGAATTCAAGGCCCGGGTTGTTCTCGTTGAATGCCGTGCGCGTCCGGCCTGCCCGGTTCGAGTCGAAGGTGTTGGCTTCGTCGATGGTGTTCTTGTTCAGCCAGTAGACCGCCCCATGGGGCTTGTTGGTCCCGGCCTTGATGCTCACCGTCATGGTGCCGCCGGAGGTGCGCCCGTACTGCGCGTCGTAGTTGCTGCTCTGCATCCGGAATTCCGACACGGCTTCGGGAGTCGGCACGAAGGCCTGGTTGGTGGCGCTGGAACCGGTCTCCACGCCCGTGTTGGGCACGCCGTCCAGCAACAGGTCGCTCGATCCCGTCATTCCGCCGTTGATCGACATGCTCTCCGCCACGTTGTTGCCGGCGTCGAACGGCCGCGCCGAGCGGCTAAGCTGGTTGCCGCCGATATCGAACTGCACCCCCGCCGCCTCGATGCCCATCAGAAACGGATTGCGGGCCACCGAAGGCAGGTCGTGCACGTTCTCTTCGCTGACCACCTGGCCCTTGTCCGTGGGCGAGGTCTGCAACAGTTCGGTTCCGGCCGAAACCGTGACCACCTCGTTCACCACGCCGGGTTTCATTTCGAAATCCTGTTGCACATGGTCGCCCAGGCGCAGTTCCAGGTTAGCCCGCACCTCTTTCGCGAACCCCGCGGGGGCGACTGTCAACTTGTAGGTCCCCATCGGAAGCACTGGAAACGAGTACAACCCTGCCTCATTGGTGGTGGCGCGGGTGATATCGTTGGTGCCGAGATTCTGCGCCTCGACGGTCACCCCGGGCATGACCGCTCCCTGGGAGTCCTTCACAAGACCGGAAATCCCGGCCTGAAATTCCTGGGCGAGTAGCGGCAAACAAGCCACTAGGGCCCAAACAAACAACTGACGGCGTAGCCAATTCGACATGGCGAGAAACCTCCCTGAACCGGAGGCAAGGATAGCACTTCACAATGCATCGGGCCAAGGGAATTCCCGGGACGTGTCGATATTTCTCACTGCAAAACAGCGGGCACCCCGGCTAAAGGTACTTTCGGTTGATGCAGTTGCACATATTCAAATACGGATTATGGAAGATGTGAATTTATCAAAACGGATGTTGTGCAAAACAAAACGCCGGGAACTTTCGGATCTGTTTGTCGTTTCGAGGAACCTTCCAGGCTGGATAGCATGGCGTGCGTTAAGGAACTGATACTGCAATCCGATTCCTGAAATCGAGAGCACGGGCCGCCCGCATCCGGCCGGGCGTTGGCCCCACTTCCACGCCGCACGCCCTGCCTCTCGCGGCGGGTTTACGGACACCGTGCATGCGGTTACAATACGGGCAGGGTTGCGTGGGAATGCCACACGGCACCAGCGCCGCCGGCCTGAGCGCCGTTTCCGCCGGGCAAGGTCCTCCACCAGGAATTTGGAAAGGGGAAGTCTCATGGATAGAAGGTGCTTCTTAAGGTCGCTGGCCTCGGTTCCGGCCGCCGGCCTGATTCGTCTCCCTCTGGCGCTGCCGTGGCAGGCGATCGCCCAACGGCGAGGTGGGATGCCTCCATCCGACCCCTTCAAGCCCACCGATGAAGCCAACAGCCCCATGGGCGTAGGGAAGGGGATCTTCCCGGGCAGAGTGGTATGGGTGCGCGACGCCAGCGCCACTAGTTGGGACGGCGCGACGGGGCACTGGTGGGATGACGCCAACACCAACCAGAAAGCCGTTAACGGCATGGCTTCGCGGCTGGTCCGGAATTTGACTGGACAGAAGAACGACAAGCAGGCATGGGATGCGCTCTTCCGCAGCTTCAACGGCGCCCACAAGCTGGGAGGTTCCGGATATCGTCCGGGGGAGAGGATCGCGATCAAGATCAACGGAAACCAGGACCGGTCTCCGGAGTGGGGCGTGGCGGCTCCGCCCGCGCCCGGCGGCCCTCCCGCGGGGACTCCCGGCGGCCGCCCCGACCGGCCGCCTCAGAATGGCTTGCCCAGCCCTCAGGCCGTGGTGGCTCTGGTCACCGAACTCATCGAAGCCGCCGGCGTGAAGGGCGCGGACATCATGGTCTACGATGTCACCGGCATCCGGAACATCGGCCAACCAATCTACACCGGAATCCGCGCCAATTCCAATCGCGAGTTTCAGGCCGTGAAGTTTCTGGTGGGCGCGGACTACAACCTGGGCGGCCGCATGTCGCCCACGCCGGACATGGCGAACCCCATCCACTTCGCCAAAGGCGACCTGCCAACCGGCTGTTTCCCGCGCGAGGTGACCGAGGCGAAGTACATGATCAACATGGCGCTGCTGCGGCCGCACGGCATGGCCGGCGTCACCTTGACCGCCAAGAACCACTTCGGCTCCATCCACTTTCCGAAGGATGGCGGCTGGTCCCCGCGCATCCTCCACAACAGCGTCCTGCGCACCCAGCCGGTGGGTTCCTACAATGCCCTGGTGGACCTGGTGGGGCACCGCCATCTCGGCGGCAAGACCATGCTCTACATCCTGGATGGCCTGTATACCGCTACCGACAATGAGGGCAGCGTATTCAAGTGGGCTTCCTTCGACGACCATTGGGCCGCCAGCATGATGGTGTCGCAGGATCCGGTGGCGATCGACTCCGTGGGGCTGGACATTCTCCGCAGCGAGCCCCGCGCCACCCAGGTCCGCGGCAGCGCCGACAACTACCTCCACGAAGCGGCCCAGGCGGCCAAGCCTCCGTCCGGTACGGTCTACAACCCCGACGGCAGCGGCACGCTGGCGAGCCTCGGCGTGCACGAACACTGGAACAACCCGGCCGCCCGCAAGTACTCGCGCAACCTGGGCGCGAAGGAAGGCATCGAGCTGATCGCGGAGGTTTAGCCCGCAGTCCCCTCAACCGGGGCGGCCGAATGCAAAAGCGCCTGCCCCACCGGCCGTTCGACGGCCAGGTGGGACAGGCGCTTTCGTTTGAACCGGCCCCCCGGGTCTACAGGGTCTGGGTATCGACGGCCTTCAGTTGCGTATCCGGCACGCCGTCGCACATGTGGACCGCGAAATCCGAAACCTTGTGGAGCGCGAATTCGGGAACTCCGGCGGCCTGCGGCGCTTTGATCCGGAAGAAGTCGGCGCCATCCACGTCCTCCAGCACGAAAGCCGGCCGCAGGTCTTCCTTGGCGGCGCGGATCTCGATGTTATCGAACTGAATGCCTTTTACGTGGCGCACGTAGAACCCCTGAGACGGCATGTGGTGGACCGGGCCGCGCGGGCCTCTTGGCCGGACAGGCGCCGCGGCCGCGGCCGCGCCCGCCGGTTGTCCTGCCGCGGTTTCGCCCCTGCCGCCCGGCGCTCCCGGCGTTCCTGGCGCACCCGGCGCGCCGGGGCCTCTGCCCGGCCCTCCGGGTCCGCGGCCGGCCCCTTCGGGAACCCATTTTCCGTCCGGACCGCGTCCGCTGGGCCGCGGGCCGCCTACGAACATGGTCGGCTCGGGATACATGTCTTCGTACTCCGGCGGTTGATACGCGGCATCCTCCTTGGCGCCGCCGCCCTGGTGCAGAATCTGGATATTGCTGATCTTCACGTCTTCGATGACGTGGCCCGGGATCCCGCTGATAATCGAGCCCAGCCAGGGCGAGCAATTCGAACACACCAGGTTGCTGATGATCACCCGCTTCAGGGTTCCCACCGGCGTGTTGTCGGGGCCCCGCATGCGGTTGCCCAGCCGCAGGAAGATGGGCGCGGTGATGATATCGCGCATCGAAATATTGGTGATGGTGATGTCTTCGAGCAGCGCCCCGTCCACCGACTCCAGCGCCAGCCCCTGGCAGCCTTCGAAGACGCAGTTGGAGATGGTGATGTTGCGGAACCCGCCGTTCGATTCCGTGCCGAACTTGATGCGGCCGGTGTGGCCCACGCCGGTGACATCCGGCCCGAACTTTTTATAGGAGCCGTCCAGCATGCTCCCTTCTTCCCAGCACCCGCTGACGTAGCAGTTGGTGATGGTGACGTGCTCGGTCTGCTTGGCGCTGCCCAGGGCGTAATCGGCCTTCAGACAGATTCCGTCGTCCCAGGGCGAGTTCACGTAGCAGTTCGAAATACGCACGTTGCGGCAGGCATCCACGTCCATGCCGTCGCGGTTGGTATCGATCTTGAGGTTGTCGATCGTCAGGTTCTCCACTCCCGTGGCCAGAATGCCGAAGTGGCCGCCGTGAAGAATCGAGAAATCGCGCAGCAGCACGTTCTTGCAGTTTTTCAGGCTGATGGACTTGTTGCCCACCCCCGGAGCATGTGCATCCCCGCCGGGGCCATAGCCCTTGCTCAATCCGCGGCCCCAAATGCGGCCGGTTCCGGTGATGCCGATGTTCTCGAGGGCGTCGCCCCAGATCAGGCTGTTGCGGAAATGGCTGTGGCCGAAATCCTGATACATGTCCCACTCGTTGGGCTCGGGGAGATCGAAGCCGGGGGCGCCCGCGGCGGGAGGATCGGCCGCGATGATGGTCGCGCCCGGTTCCAGGTGCAGCGTTACGTTGCTCTTCAGATGGATGGAGTACGAAAGATAGTTTCCCGCCGGGAAGATCACCGTCCCGCCGCCCGCGGCTACGGCGGCATCGATGGTCTTGTTGATGGCGGCGGTGTCCAGGGTTTTTCCGTCGCCGGTGGCGCCGAACTTCCTGACATCGAGGATTCCGGCTGCCGGGGAACTGGGAGCGCGCGGCGCGGCTCCCGGGCCGGAGCTGACGGCCAGCGGGGCGGCGGCAATGCCCGCGCCGGCAAGCCCCAAGAACGATCTGCGCAGATGGCTTTCAGTAGACATAGGGTTTACTCCAGGGGAAGACGACCACAAAGGCTCCAGCGTTACACCGTACCACACGTTACCTCCGGCTGCTGGAAAATAGCCGGCATCTGAAATATCCCCCGGAAATCTGAAACGCGGGCTCCCCTGGTGCGCGGCACGCCGCCAACCGTGTATCCTAATGGGTTGACCAAGCTCGAAGGAATCTTCACACCGCTACTGGTTCCCCTGGACGAGCGGGGCCAGATCAACGAGCAGGAACTGCGCCGTTTTGTCTCGTGGCTGATTGAACGCGGAGTCCACGGCCTGTACCCCAACGGCTCGACGGGAGAGTTCACCCGTCTCACCGCGGAGGAACGGCGGCGCGTGGTGGAGATCGTGGTCGATGAAGCGGGCGGCCGCGTTCCCACCCTCGCCGGCGCCGCCGAGGCCAACGTCAAGGAGACGCTGGGCGCTTGCGAGACGTATGCCAGGTTGGGGGCCCGCGCCGTCGCCATCGTGGCGCCGTTCTATTACAAGTTGACTCAGGAATCGGTGTACGCCTACTTCGCCGAAATCGCGCGGCACTCGCCCATCGACCTGACGCTCTACAACATTCCGTCGTTCGCCAACCCCATCGAACTCCCCACCATCCGCCGCCTGGCGCTCGAGTTCCCGCGCGTGGTCGGCATCAAGGATTCCTCCGGCGACATGGCCTTCATGATGCGGATGATCTCCGCGGTGCGCCCGCACCGTCCCGATTTCACGTTCCTCACCGGGTGGGAGGCCGTGCTGGTCCCCATGCTGGCGATCGGATGCGAAGGGGGCACCCACGCCTCCAGCAACGTGGTGCCGGAGGTGACCCGCCGCATGTACGACCTGGCGCGGGCCGGCAAATTTGACGAGGCCATGAAGTGGCAGTACCGCATCCTGGAGCTGTTCGACGCCATGCTGTACCCCTTCGAGTTTCCCGACGGGTTCCGCGCCGGCGCCGAACTGCGCGGCTTTCGTTTCGGCCGCGGACGGCAACCGCAAACCGGCTCGCAGCGCTCCGACCGCACCGCCCTGACCGCCGTCCTGCAGTGCATTCTGGCCGATTTCGAGCTGGTGGACCGCCCCGCCTCGGGGTGCGCGCCGCGCATCCAGCAGATTGGCGCCGACAAGGTGGGACAGGTGGTCTTCGAAGTCATGCGCGAACTTGAGAAGCGGGGTGTCTTCTGACCGAGTCGCTGGCCCTCATCGAGATCGGCGGCTGGTCGCCCGCGATGGTGGTGCTCGATGCCATGGAGAAGTGCGCCGGCGTGCGCGTGCTGGAAACCGAGCTGAACGACAGTCCGGGCGTCTGCATGAAGCTGTGCGGGCGGCTGGGCGACATCGAGAGCGCCACCCGCGCCGCCGAAGAAACCGCGCAGGCCATGCGGACGCCGATCGTCGCGCACGTCATCCCCGGCCCGTCGGAGCTTTCGCGCGCGGCCTACCAGTCCGGACCGGAATTCAGCCCCCTCATCGAACAGTCAACCGTCCAGATACCGGAGAACGTTATGAACGATCAATCCAGTTTCGCCGTGGGTCTCATCGAAACCCAGGGCTTCACCGCCGTCTTCGAGGCCATCGACACCGCGTTAAAAACCGCCGCGGTGGAGGTGCTGGCCCGCGAGAAGCTGGGAGGCGGGTACATCACGGTGTTGATCAAGGGCGATGTCGCGGCGGTTAGCGCGGCCATCGACGCCGGCAAGGCGAAGGTCGAGGGCCTCGGCAGGCTGGTCGCCGCGCACGTCATTCCCCGGCCCAGCAAAGGCGTGTTGTCGCTCCTGCCGAAACCGTAGTTCCCGCCCCCCGCCGGCGCGAAAGCCACCCGTCCGCGAGGTTTCGTTTTTGCCCGGCCCAATTCAATTTTCGCGTCCACAACACCGGGCGATTGACTCCACCATTGCAATTCGATACAGTTTGGCACAATGGTCTCGCGCAGATGAAGACCGTGGAAAACGCATGGCTGCCCGCGCTGGCGCCATCGCCTGTTGAGACCAGCCAGTCGCCCGGAGCCTCGCCTGCAAGGTATGCGGCGC
>Ga0209039_10003343_pt1 | contig 12600 bp, 14 predicted proteins | sample BogFormECP12_OM1_FD_188238 | JGI IMG/M metagenome (GOLD analysis project Ga0209039, IMG submission 188238) | Bog forest soil microbial communities from Calvert Island, British Columbia, Canada - ECP12_OM1 (SPAdes) (version 2) | ecosystem: Environmental > Aquatic > Freshwater > Wetlands > Bog ...
GCTCCCACCGGCACCATCGGTTTCATGATGGATTGCGACACCACCGGCATCGAGCCCGACCTGGCGCTCATCAAGTACAAGAAGCTGGTGGGCGGCGGCGTCATCAAGATCGTCAACAACACCGTGCCGCAGGCGCTCATCAAGCTGGGCTACACGCCCGGCCAGGTGGAGCAGATCGTCAGCCACATCGATTCGACGGGCACCATCGAAGGCGCGCCGCACTTGAAGCCCGAGCACCTGGCGGTGTTCGATTGCAGCTTCCGCCCGCAGAACGGCGTGCGCTCCATCCATTACATGGGCCACGTGCGCATGATGGCGGCGGTGCAGCCCTTCATCTCGGGCGCGATTTCGAAGACCATCAACATGCCCGAAGAATCCACGGTGGATGACATCGTGAACGCTTACACCGAGAGCTGGAAGCTGGGCTTGAAGGCGGTCGCCATCTATCGCGACAATTCGAAGAAGGTGCAGCCGCTCAGCTCCGGGTCGGGCTCCGGCAAGGGCGAGAAGAGGGCCTCGGCGGCCACCCCCAGCGGAGCCACGGCTACGACCGCGGTGGAGAAGGTGGTCTACCGCCCCATCCGCCGCAAGCTGCCCGACGAGCGCCGTTCCATCACCCACAAGTTCTCGATCGGCGGCCACGAAGGCTACATCACGGTTGGCATGTACGACGACGGCGCGCCGGGCGAAGTCTTCATCACCATCGCCAAGGAAGGCTCCACTATTTCCGGCCTGATGGATGCCTTCGCCACGGCCATCAGTTTCAACCTGCAATACGGCGTCCCGCTGAAGTTCCTGGTGGACAAGTTCGCGCACGTGCGGTTCGAGCCCAGCGGCTGGACCGGCAACCAGCAGATCCCCTACGCGAAATCCATCACGGATTACATTTTCCGCTGGCTGGGCGCGAAGTTCCTGGGTCCCGAATTCGCGGCGGGCGAAGTCGGCGAGAGTACCAGGCTTCGCCCCACCGAAGCCGACCCGCAGCAGGAGCTGCAATTTCTGCCCGTGACGGACGCCCCGCTGTGTTCCGAGTGCGGCTCCATCATGACCCGCAACGGAAGCTGCTACAAATGCGGGAATTGCGGCGGAACCAGCGGATGTAGCTAGCATTGTGGCGCGGGCACTCGTGCCTGCCGTGCCGGCACTCATGTCGGCACTCTTCATTGCGGCGTGCCTATTTATCCGTTGACCGGCCACGTGTCGGCAGTCCCCGCTTTGCACGATACTAAACATATGCCCCACGACGCGCCTAAGGTCGCCCTGTGCGTTCACAATCTGCGGAAGGCGTACAAAGACGTGATCGCCGTCGACGGCCTCGATCTCGAAGTGCGGTGGGGCGAGTGCTTCGGCCGAAGTGCTCGGCATGCGCTGGAACGCCGACGCCACCGAACTGCGGCAACGGCTGGGGATTTAACTTCAGGAGACGCAGCTTTCCGAGAAGCTCACGGTGATGGAGACGGTGCGCTTGTTCCGCAGCTTCTTCCGGCGCGGGCCGGAAGCGGCTGAAGTCATGGCGCTGGTGCAGGAAGAAGCGGGCTTCATCGTGGGACTGAGGCGCCGGCACCTCCTGCCCCCAGCCCCTGACGTAGCGGTTGAATCTTAGGCAAGCACCATAATGCCCTGGGCAATCGCTGCCCGCCGAAGCGTTTCATCCGACGTGGCGAGGGGGGGACCGGTACGCAACGCGACGAGGCGAGGTTCTCGCGTACTCATCACGGGTATACTGGTTACGAGGCCATAAGTGCAATTAGACCCGCGCGAAGCGTCGCTGGTGGAGATCTTCCGCCGGCTTCCGCCGGATACGGCTGCTGAGCTGTCGGCTCTGGCCGAACGATTAGCCGCGCTGTCGCCGCAGCGTAGAATCGACTGGTCCGATTCATGGAGCGACGAAGATCTGCGGGATTTCAGAACTGCTTCCCTGAGGCGGCTTGACGCCGAGGAGTCAGAGGAACCGCATTGAAGCCTGGCGATGTCGTGGTTGGCGTGCTTGCCGGCGCCCTGGAAACCAAAGTGCGCCCGGCGGTGGTGATCGCCAGCAGCACATACCTCGTAGAGCGTCCCGATGTTCTCGTGGGCATTCTCACGACCAAGTTGCCCAAAACGACTACCTCCACGGGCTGCGTTCTAATGGACTGGCAATTAGCCGGTCTTCGCGCCGAGTCGTATTTCAGGGCGTACGTGCTGACGACACACCGCTCGGAGTTGACCGTCATCGGCCATCTCAGCGACCGAGACTGGAACCAGGTGAGAGCCTGTGTGCGGGTCGCCTTCGCGATTTGAAGGGGAGTTGACGGCGCGGATCGTCGAGATCTCGCACCGGGTGTTTTGTCCCGCAGTCCCACGCCGCAAACCGTCTCCCCCCAACGTTGGCCATCGATCTTGCCGCCAACTTCCGCGACTTGGGGACTACGGGGCCAAGCGGGCGGGATTGTCGCGAGCGAGAACACCTGGCTCGGCGGACTACAGCATGCGATCATTAGATTGAGGGACTTCGATGAGCCTTAATAGTTTCCTGGCTGGAGTTCTCTGTTTTTGCGGCCTCGCGAGCGCGGCTACTCCCAGGGAGATCTTTTCAAACAGTGCAGTGTATCTTTCGTTTACGATCGGTGCGAATTCCTCGTCGGGTAGCGGTTTTATCTTGTTTCGCCCGACCGACCCGTCCAAAGCGAATGAGCCAACGGTAAGCGGTCAGGCTTTTCTCATAACGAACAAGCACGTGCTCCCTCCCGAAGGAAAAGAATGCAAACTTTCGATGCGGGTGACGACAGGTACCCAAGCGGCGCCGAGCTCTAAAACGATTGAGATTCCCGTCGTCGGCGCCGACGGGAAGTACCTGGATACCGTCCATCTCCACGCAAAAAACGACGTCGCCGCTGTCGCAGTGACACGCGAAGTGGTAGAAGGCAAGATGAAGATGGAGTTTGTCTTTACCACTCTGCTAGGGACTGCAGAAAGGCTCGGAAAAGAGGTAGCACTAGTCGGGGACGAGATCTACATTCTGGGCTATCCCGCCGGAATCTTCGACACCAGAAACGCCAATCCGATATGGCGCGTTGGGATAGTGTCAACCAGCCCGTTACTGGGCTACTCATTTCCAGAGTTTCTCCAGACGACATGGCACCTGCCCGCGCATGTAGATGGGTTTCTTATCGACGCTCAGGTTTACCCTGGATCCAGTGGAAGCATGGTTGTGAATAAGCCCACGTCAGCGTCATTTGACTCCCCGGGCACAGTAACGGCTGGGGGACCACGATCAATGCCCTACGTTCTGGGAATCCTCTCCGATTCCATCCCAGTTGTTGATGCGAATCTACGCTCGTGACACGCATGGGCCTGGGCATTGTCCAGTCCGCAGACGCTATCAACGAAGCCATCGAGTTCTTCTTCACAAAAAAGTAGCTCCGCCGCGCAGCCGGTCGTTGATAAACGCTTCGAGATCCCCATAGAGCACCAACCGCGCCTACTCGGTCGTGTCACGCCCGACCCGTAGATGTGCGCCAGTCTTCGCGAGCCGGTTCCCCGGGTCCGCGCTTTGACCGCGCGCCGCTTCGACGCGATACTAAACATATGCCCCACGACGCGCCTAAGGCCGCCCTGTGCGTCCGAAATCTGCGGAAGGCGTACAAAGACGTGGTCGCGGTCGATGGCCTCGATCTCGAAGTGCGGTGGGGCGAGTGCTTCGGCCTGCTGGGGCCCAATGGCGCCGGCAAAACCACCACCATCGAAATCTGCGAGGGGCTCACGGCCGCCGATTCGGGCGATGTCGAGGTGCTCGGCCTGCGCTGGAACGCGCACGCAACCGAACTCCGGCAACGGCTGGGGATTCAACTTCAGGAGACGCAGCTTTCCGAGAAGCTTACGGTGATGGAGACGGTCCGCTTGTTCCGAAGCTTCTTCCGGCGCGGACCGGAAGCGGCTGAAGTCATCGCGCTGGTGCAGCTCGGCGAGAAGCGGAAATCCCGTGTGGGCAGCCTCTCCGGGGGGCAGAAACAGCGGCTGGCGCTGGCTTGCGCTCTGGTGGGCGATCCGGAATTTCTGTTTCTGGACGAGCCCACCACGGGCCTCGACCCCCAGGCCCGGCGCCAGCTTTGGGAGTTGATCGAACAGTTCAAGCTGGCGGGCCGGACCATTCTGTTGACCACGCACTACATGGACGAAGCGGAGCGGCTGTGCGACCGGGTGGCCATCGTGGACCACGGCAGAGCCATCGCCGCCGGAACGCCGCGCGAATTGATCGCGTCCATAGGGGCGGAGCACGTGGTGGAGTTCTCGGCCGGGGGCGCGCCGCAGGCGCTCGATGTAGACGCGCTCGGACGGATCGAGGGCGCGCGCACGGTCCGCGCGGAGAACGGCAACGTGCGGGTGCAGGTGAGCGAACTGCACCGGGCCGTGCCCGCCCTGCTGGACGAACTCGACCGGCAGGGGGTCCCGCTCACCGAACTGCGCACCCATTCCGCCAGCCTGGAGGACGTCTTCGTCATTTTGACGGGACGGCATCTGCGCGATGAGTAACACCTGGGTGGACCATCCGCTGGCGCAATTGACGCTGGTGCGGTTCCGCGAATTCTGGCGCGAGCCGGAAGCCATCTTCTGGGTGTTCATCTTCCCGATCCTGCTGGCGGCGGGGCTGGGGCTGGCGTTCCGCAATCGTCCGCCGGACGTGATCGGGATTGCGGCCGTGACGCCGGAGCTGGCCCGGTCGCTGCGGCAGGAGAAGCTGCTGGACGTCGAACAATTATCCGCCGCGGCCGCCGAAGAGGCGCTGCGCACGGGCAAGGTGGCCCTATTCGCCGCGCCGTCGCCCGGCGGGGCTGTGGTTTACCGGTACGACAACACCAACCCCGAAGGACGCACCGCGCGCATGCTGGCCGACGGCGCCGTACAGCGGGCGGCGGGGCGCGCGGACCCCGTGCCTGCGAGCGACCGCCTGATGCGCGAGCCGGGTTCGCGCTATATCGATTTTCTGATCCCCGGCCTGCTGGGCTTGAACCTCATGAGCAGCGCCATCTGGGGGATGGGGTTCGCGATTGTGGACGCGCGGCGCAAGAAACTCATGAAGCGCCTGATTGCGACCCCCATGCCGCGGCACTACTACCTGGCGTCGTTCGTGCTGGCGCGGCTGCTGCTGCTGGTGGTGGAAGTGGGCGTGCTGCTGGGGTTCGGCGCCTGGGTATTCCAGGTTCCGGTGCGCGGTTCCCTGCTGGACCTGGCGGTGTTGTGCGTGTTGGGATCGCTGGCATTCAGCGCCCTGGGATTGTTGATCGCTTCGCGCGCGCAGACCATCGAAGCGGCCTCCGGCCTGATGAACACGGTGATGATGCCGATGTGGATCGTCTCCGGCGTGTTCTTTTCGGCGCAACGGTTTCCGGGCGCGCTGCAACCCGTGATCCGCGCGCTCCCGTTGACGGCGGTGATCGACGCGCTGCGCGCCCACATGCTGCAAGGCGCCAGCCTGGCGCAAGTGGCTCCGCAACTGGGCGTGCTGGGGATCTGGCTGTTGGTGAGCTTCACGCTGGCGCTGAAACTGTTCCGCTGGCGATAGGCGGCCGGCGTTCACTTCTTGGGATTCAACTTCAGATTGAGGGTAGTTTGCTTTCGCGAATCGAAGGAACTCAGCGTCTTGGTGCTGCTGGAAGCGCCCTGGCAGTCGGCTCTAAGCTCGTAGTCGATGTCGGGGCTCAAATCGTAAAAATGATACGTGCCGTCGTCCTTGGTGATGAACGACCGAATTTGCAGCGTCTTGGTGTTCTTCAATTGCACCACGGCGCCATTCACCGGGCTGTCGTCCGCGGCGGTCACCGTGCCTTGCACGCTGCGGGTGGTTTCCGTGCCCTTCTTCTTCTGCGCGAACGTGGCGGGGGCGCTGAGGAGGAGCACCGCCACCAGAGCCAGCCGGATGGTCTTCATGCGATTATTTCCAATCCTCGTCGGATTCTTCTTCCTCGTCGTCCTCCAGAAAGTCGTCGTCGTCCTCGTCTTCCTCGAGATCTTCCGCCGATTCCAGTTCCAAAGGATCGGTGCCCACGACTCTCAGGTCCGCGCCGCACTCATCGCAACTGATGGTGTCGCCTTCGTCGACGTCTTCTTCGTCCACATCGATCAAACCTTCGCATTTGGGACAAGCGACCATCGATAATCCTCCCGAAATACTACTGATATACGATTGACCGCGTGTTTGCAACCTTTATTTGCCGGCTTGCTTGGCCAGCCGCCGGCGCGTGGTGGCCGGAACCATGCCCTTCAAGCGCAAGTACATGAATAACTGCGAGCGATGCGTCAGCTCGTGCTCTTTGATGGTTTGCACCATTTCGAGGCGCGTGACCTTCTGGCCGTCGAAGCGGGTGATGATGCGGGAAAAGAATTCAGCCGGCTGGGCGGCCAGCCGCGCCGTGCGCTCCTCAAGCGAATCCCGCAGCGCCGCCGCCAGTTCGGGCGCCCCGGCGTCCGCGGCAAGACCCGTCATGTGCCGTTTCAAGCGATCGCGAAAATCGGGCGTGGCGAAGTCCTCGTCGCCCGCCAGCAACATGCCGGTCAATGCGTGGCTCGCGTCCAGAATGTGGCGCGCGGTGTCGCGGAACGTCATTAACTCGGGCGTGGGCCGGTAATCCAGATCGCCGGCCGGAAACTCTTCGACCGCGGCAGCCGTATCCTGCCGGATCGTCTTCCAGGAATCGAGCACATGCTCCACTCTGACCATGAACATATTGTAGCGCTGGCGGTCTCTGCCGCCGGTGGGGTGTCCGAACCGGAACCCACCGGCGGCAAGGGGGCGCCCCCTGGGCCCGGCGCTACAATGTAGGTATCCATGCACCAAAAGCGCAACGAGAGGGTTGTGGATTTAAATCCACAGGAGACTGCCGAGTGGGTGGAATCGCTGGACCAGGTGATCGACCAGGCCGGTCCGGATCGCGCCGCGTACCTGCTGGAGCAGCTTACCGAGCGGGCGCGGACGGAAGGCGCCGAACTGCCGATTCATCTGAACACGCCTTACATCAATACCATTCGCCCCGAAGACGAAGTGCCATACCCGGGCGATCGCGCCATGGAGCGCCGCATCAAGAGCCTGGTCCGCTGGAACGCCATGGCCATGGTGGTGAGGCAGAACAAGTACGATGCCGGCATCGGGGGCCACATTTCCACCTACGCCTCGCTGGCCACGCTGCTGGAGGTGGGGTTCAATCACTTTTTCCATGCATCCTATAACGGCCAGCCGGGCGACCTGGTCTACTTCCAGGGGCACGCCTCGCCGGGGGTTTACGCGCGCGCGTTCCTCGAAGGCCGGCTGAACGAAGAGCACCTCAAGAATTTCCGGCACGAGTTGCGCGAACACCCGGGACTGTCTTCTTATCCCCACCCCTGGCTGATGCCGGATTTCTGGAACTTCCCCACGGTGTCGATGGGATTGGGTCCCATCAACTCTATCTACCAGGCGCGCTTCATGCGGTACCTGGAGAATCGCGGCCTCATTCCGCCCACGCCGCGGAGGGTCTGGGGGTTCCTGGGCGATGGCGAAATGGACGAGCCGGAATCCATGGGCTCGCTGACTTTGGCCTCGCGGGAAAAGCTGGACAACCTCACGTGGATCATCAATTGCAACCTGCAGCGGCTGGACGGGCCGGTGCGCGGCAACGGCAAGGTGATTCAGGAGCTGGAGGCCGCTTTCCGCGGCGCCGGCTGGAACGTCATCAAGGTGATCTGGGGCGAAGATTGGGACGCGCTGCTGGCCCGCGACCACACGGGCCTGCTCCAAAAGCGCATGGGTGAGGCGGTGGACGGCGAGTACCAGACCTACATCACCAAGGACGGCGCTTACATTCGCAAGAATTTCTTCGGCAAGTACCCGGAGCTGCTCGACCTGGTGGCGCACCTGAGCGACGAAGACCTGATGCGGCTGCGGCGCGGCGGCCACGATCCGCGCAAGGTCTACAACGCGTACAAAGCGGCGGTGGAAACCAAAGACCGCCCCACCGTGATCCTGGCGCATACCATCAAGGGCTACGGGCTGGGCGAGGCGGGCGAAGGCCGCAACATCACCCACCAGCAGAAGAAGCTCAACGAGCAGGAGCTGGAGCACTTCCGGTCGCGCTTTGAGATCCACATTCCGGAAGAGGCCGCGCGCCACGCCGAATTCTACCGGCCGCCTTCGGACAGCCCGGAAATGGCCTACCTGCACGAGCAGCGGCGCCGGCTGGGTGGATACATGCCGAAGCGCGCCCCGATGGCGGCCGCGGTGGAAGCTCCGCCACTCGATTACCTGAAGGAGTCGCTGGAAGGCTCGTCCGGGCGCGAGGTCTCGAGTACCATGGCCTTCGTGCGCGTACTGACGCTGCTGATGAAGCACCCGGAAATCGGCCGGCGAATCGTGCCGATTATTCCCGACGAGGCGCGCACCTTCGGCATGGAATCCCTGTTCCGCCAGTTCGGCATTTATGCCAGCCAGGGACAGCTCTACAAGCCGCACGACGCCGAGATGTTCCTGTACTACAAGGAATCCAAGGACGGCCAGATTCTGGAAGAGGGCATCACCGAAGCCGGTTCCGTGGCTTCCTTCACGGCCGCGGGCACGGCCTATGCGAACTACGGCGTGGCCATGGCGCCGTTCTTCATCTATTACTCGATGTTCGGCTTCCAGCGCGTGGGCGATTTGATCTGGGCATTCGGCGACTCGCGCGGCAAGGGCTTCCTGTGCGGCGGCACCGCCGGCCGCACCACGCTGGCCGGAGAAGGCTTGCAGCACCAGGACGGCCAGAGCATCCTGCTCTCCAGCATTCTGCCCACCTGCACCACCTACGACCCGGCCTACGCCTATGAGATCGCCATCATCGTGCAGGATGGCATCCGCCGCATGTACCAGGAGCGGGAGGACCGCTTTTACTACCTCACCCTGTACAACGAAAACTACCCCATGCCGCCCATGCCGCAGGGCCTCGACGCCGCGGGCGTGCTCAAGGGCATCTATCGCTACCAGGCGGCTGGGGTGCCCTCTGGGCCCGGCGGGGCCACGGTGCAGCTCTTCGGCAGCGGCCCCATCCTCAACGAGGCGCTGCGCGCGCAGCGGATTCTGGCCGATCGGTACGCCGTGGCGGCGGATGTGTGGAGCGTGACCAGCTACAACGAGCTGCGGCGCGAAGCCCTGGGCGTGGACCGCTGGAACCGCCTGCATCCCGACCAGCCGGCGCGGACGCCCTACATCTTGGAGGCTTTGAAAGGCGCCGATGGCCCGGTGGTGGCCGCCACGGATTACATGAAGGTGGTGGCCGACCAGGTCGCCCCCTGGCTGCCCGGCCGCATGGTGACGCTGGGCACCGATGGCTTCGGCCGCAGCGACAACCGCGAGTGGCTGCGGAAGCATTTCGAGATCAATGCCGAGTCGATCGCCGCCGCGGCGCTCTCGCGGCTGGCGCGCGACGGCCAGTTCGACACCGGGAAAGCCCGCGCGGCCTTCGCCGAGCTCGGGTGCGACACCGAAAAGATCGACCCCGCGCGCGCCTGACGAAAAACATGCACATCGGCCAACGTGTCGCCATTGCCGGGATGGTGGTGAGCGGCTCGCTCGCGGTTATCAAGATCGTGGCCGGCGTCTCCGGCCATTCCACCGCCGTGGTGGCGGACGGGCTGGAATCGGCGGGCGACGTGTTTGCTTCCGGCTTTGTGCTGCTGGGCTTGACGCTGGCCGCCCGGCCTGCCGACGAAAACCACCCCTATGGCCACGGCCGGGTGGAAATCCTGACGGGCCTGTTGATCGGCCTGGCGGTCACAGCCGCCGGCGCGCTGATCTCCTATGAGTCGCTGCGCCGCCTGGGCCAGCCGCGCCTGCCGCTGGCGGCCTACGTGGTGTGGCCTTTGATCGCCTCCCTGCTGGCCAGAATGGCTCTTGCCTCCGTCAAGTTTCACTATGGCCGGAAGCTCCACAGCACCGCGCTCACCGCCGACGCGTGGCACGACACCATGGATACCGTCTCCGCCATTGCGGCCCTGATCGCGGTGGGACTGACGCTCTGGGATCCCGCGCGCTTTTTCGATGCCGACCGCTACGGCGGCTTCGTCGTAGGCCTGATCGTAATGTCCGTGGGCGTGCGCGTGGCGCGCGAAACCTCCCTGCAGCTTATGGACACCATGCCGAATGAGGAGCTGATGAAGCAAATCCGGGCGGCGGCGTCCACCGTGCCGGGCGTCCGCGGCGTCGAGAAATGCTATGCGCGCAAGACCGGTCTGCGCTATCACGTGGATCTGCACCTGGAAGTGGACCCCGAAATCACCGTGCGGCAATCCCACGAGATCGCCCACAACGTGCGGTACCAGGTTCGGGAGCAACTGGACTGGGTGGCCGACGTGCTGGTACACGTCGAGCCGGCGCCGTGAAGCCCCACACCCTGACTCTGGCCGCGGCAGCGGCGTTTCTTTTCGCGCGCCTGGCCGCCGGCCAGCAGGCCGATTCCGACAATTACAAGTTCACCGTACACTCGAACCTCGTCCTGCTCCCCACACGGGTTCAGACCAAGACGGGCGAGACCATTTATGGGATCAAGCCGGAACAGTTCCGCGTCGAAGACAAAAACTCATCCCTGCCGCCCGTACCGGATCCCGTGTACCTGGACCATGCTCCTCTTTTTGAGTGGCCCGCGCAGTTGTTGCTGGTGATCAATGCCCTGCGGCGGGACTCCGCCTCGGAACTCGCTTCTCTCTCCGGAGGAGAGTACTTCAGCTTCACCAACCGAAGAGGCTTTGAGCAAGACTTGGAACGAATCTCCAATCAGATCCACAATTACTACCTGCTCAGGTACCAGCCATCCGGTCCGATCATGATCCTTCATACCCTTCGGGTCCGGGTTGACGGTTATCCGAACGCAGTGATACAAACCCGGAGAAACTACTGGTCGGGGATCTTCGAGTCGTCAACCGGGAATGGTCGATGAACCCACGGTGCGGAGCCGGCGCCGAAGGAAGGGACGCCATCGACCCGCTATAATTACGATATGCGCACTCTGACGATCGCCTTACTTGCCGCCTGCACCCTGCTCGCGGCCGCCGATACGAAACTGGGCAAGCCTCTCACCGCGAAGCAACCGGTGACCATCGCCGAGTTGCTCGCCAAACCCGGCGATTACGTGGGGAAGACCGTCCAGGTGAAAGGCAAGATCACCGAAGTCTGCCAGATGATGGGCTGTTGGATCTACGTTGCCGACGCACAGGGCAACAAGATCCGCGTGAAGGTCAACGACGGCGAAATCGTCTTCCCCAAGGACGGCGCCGGCCGGACCGTCACCGCCGAGGGCGTGTTCACGAAAGAGGACCTCACCCGCGAGCAGGCCATCGACCGCGCCCGTGAGGAAGCCGAGGATTCACGAAGGAAGTTCGACCCCGCCTCGATCAAGACCGGAACTGTGATTTACCAGATCCAAGGCACGGGTGCCGTGATCGTCTCGGACTGAAGGCGGGGCGGCATGGGATTCGACGAAAACCAATATCTCGACGTTCTTCAGAACATCGAATTCGCAATTATCGAAGAGTTCCGCCGCGACCCTGCCATCCTGGACTTGAACGTTCGCGATGCCGTGAATATTCTCGCGCGGCAGTATGAATCGGAAGAAGAAGGGCGCACGCCGCCACGCGCGCAAATGACGGATCGGACGCGGGCCGTCTTCGATGCCGTCCGGACTGTGTGCGAGTGGCGGCTGGGACGGCCGCACGGACTTGTCCCCGCCGCCACGAACGATCCCCGTGTGCCGGACTTAACCGCCGCCGAGATGGCCGCCTGCCTCAAACGTATCCGCAAGTCCGTCGACCGTTGGAGCAAAGAGCACGGCCCGCGAGGCTACCTCAACTTCGTGCGCCAGTACATCGTGTAACCCCGGGTAACCCGCTGGCGAGTCGCGGCGCTCGCGCGGCATCTCCACGAGCCCGAGGAAGTTCACGTGTTCGCATGGCATGCGAGCCAACCGACATCCGTTTTGGCGGGCAGGCGCGAGCGCCGTCCGGGGGCTACGCGCGCTTCGCTTCGCGCCGGATTCCCTCGGCAATCCACATCCGGAGTTGCGTTTGGTAGCCTACCGATTTCGCAGCCGCGACGTGCTTCGCCGCCGTGATCTGCTCGGGGGCCAGGCGAATCGAAATCGGAGACTTGGCGCGGGCGTGGCGTTCGCGGATCTTCCTGGCCAACGCGGGCGACGGTTTGGCCCGAGGGGCCTCGGGCAACTGACCCCACGCACCAGCCACGGAATGGGCTTCGAAATACTCCGCGGCCTCCTGGTCGGATTGAAACTTCGGGAGTGGCCATTTTGCAGGAGAAAGGTTCTTCCTCATTTGCTCCACCAAGCCAGGCGGCCGTCCAGCGTTTCGCCTAACGGGACAGTTTCATCGTATCAGGTTGTATATACGAAACGCTACGATCCCCGACGACGCGGTCTCGCGCTCCGCTCCATCCTGTACTACCGTATAACCATGCGCCTTCTTCTCGCTGTGCTCGCCGCCTGCCTCGCCGCGCACGCCCAAATCCCCCCGCAAGACTCTCGCAACGTCAACCTTCCCAACACGGACACACACTTCACCGCCAGGACTTACAAGACACTCGCCGAGTGGCAGGCCCGCCGGGAGGTTCTG
>Ga0209039_10003344_pt1 | contig 12600 bp, 12 predicted proteins | sample BogFormECP12_OM1_FD_188238 | JGI IMG/M metagenome (GOLD analysis project Ga0209039, IMG submission 188238) | Bog forest soil microbial communities from Calvert Island, British Columbia, Canada - ECP12_OM1 (SPAdes) (version 2) | ecosystem: Environmental > Aquatic > Freshwater > Wetlands > Bog ...
GATCCGGTCGACGATTGTAGTGACAAAAACTAGCCGAGCTGGCCCTTAACCAACTGATAGCATACGCATCCCCCTCAAAAAGTGCGGAAAATGGGTTAGTGGCGTCGGCGGCGGAGCTGCCTACGCGGAAGTACCTGAACCTGGCGGCCATCAAGACCATGGTGGCGGCGGCGGAGAGCGAGGCGGCGAAGCGCAATGTGCAGGTGACCATCTGCATCATGGATGAGAGCGGGAACCTGCTGTTTCTGCAAAAGGCCGATGGGGCTTCGCTGAACACCATCCAGTTCGCGCAGAAGAAGGCCAAGTATGCGGCCATCTATGGGCGGCCGTCGAAGGTGGCCGAAGACTCGTTGAAGGGCGGCAATCTCGCGGTGCTGGTTTTTCCGGACGGGTTTCCCAATCAAGGCGGGCTGCCGATCAAGGTCGACGACAAAGTCATCGGCGGAATTGCGTGCAGCGGGGCGGCCAGCGAGGTGGATGAGGCCATCTCGCAGGTGGCGATCAATGCGCTGCTGAAGTGAGGATGGCGCGCGCTTCGGCCACCAGGAATAAAGATCCGGTGATGAAGACGACGTCGTCGGGCGAGGCGTCGTCTTCGACCAGGGCCAGCGCCTCGCGGAGTGCGGGGGCGGTGCGTATGTCGGGGTGGGCGCCGATATCGCGCAGAGCTTCGGGCGCCAGGGCGCGGGCCTGTTGCGGGGCGGTGACGATCACCTGCTGCGCGCGCGGGAAAAGAATGCCGCTGATTTCGTCGATGGCTTTATCGCGCATGGCGCCGTAGATCAGGCGCACCCGGCGGTGGGCGTAGAAGCGGTCGATGTAGGCGGCCAGGGCGCGGGCGCCGGCGGGGTTGTGGGCGCCATCGAGGATGATTTCGGGGCGCTCGGAAACGCGCTCCAGACGGCCGGGCCAGCGGGCGCGCGCGATGCCGGTCTCAATGGCGGAATCCGCAATGCCGAGGCGCGCCAGGGCTGCGGCGGCGGTGACGGCGTTCTCCACTTGATGCTCGCCGGCCAGCGGGCAGGTCAGGCGAAGCTCGCGCTCGCCCGTGAGCCGGAAGCGGCTGCCGCGGGGGTCCATTTCGAGATCGCGTACCGACCAATCGGCGGTGCGGGCTACGGGAATGGAGAGCTCGGTGGCGCGCTGGTCCAGCACGCGCGCGGCTTCGGGACGCTGGCGCGCGAAGACCGCGGGCACGCCGGGCTTCAGGATTCCAGCCTTTTCCCCGGCGATGGATTCCAGGCTCTTTCCCAGGAAGGCCTCGTGGTCGAAATCCACGGGCGTGATGACCGAGAGATCGGGCGAGACCACGTTGGTGGCGTCCAGGCGTCCGCCGAGACCGACTTCCAGCACCACCATGTCCACGCGCTCTTCGGCGAAAACCAGTAATGCCATGGCGGTGACGGTTTCGAAATAGGTGGTGTGATTATCGAGGGCGTTGGCGGTGTGGACCCGGTCGAACGCTTGAGCAAAGCGATCGGCGGAGATGGGGCGGCCATCGATGCGGATGCGTTCGGTGGGTTCGGCTAGGTGCGGAGAAGTGAAGAGGCCGGTGCGACGGCCGGCGACGCGGAGGGCCGATTCGATCATGGCGCAAATGGAGCCTTTGCCATTGGTGCCGGCGACATGCACGAAGCGGAGGCGGTCTTGCGGGCGGCCGAGCGCATCCAGCACGGCGCGTATGCGATCGAGACCGAGCTTGGCGGTCTTGATTTCGTTGCCCAGCGAATACAGGAATTGTACGGAATCGGGGTAGTTCACGCCACAAAGAATTTCAGCGCCTTGGAGATGTAGGCCTTCAACTCGAGGCGCGGGACCACGGCATCCAACATGCCGTGCTTCAACAGGAATTCGGCGCGCTGGAACCCTTCGGGCAGCTTCTGGCGGATGGTCTGCTCGATGACGCGCGGGCCGGCAAAGCCGATGAGGGCGCCGGGTTCGGCGATGTTCAGATCGCCCAGCATGGCGTAACTGGCGGTGACGCCGCCGGTGGTGGGGTCGGTGAGCACGCTGATGAACGGCAAGCGGGCCTCGTCCAGGCGCATGAGCGCGGCGGAGATCTTGGCCATCTGCATGAGGCTGATGGCGCCTTCCTGCATGCGGGCGCCGCCGGAAGCGGAAACGATCACCAGCGGCTGGCGCCGCCCGATGGAGCGTTCAATGGCGCGGGCGATTTTCTCGCCCACCACGGCGCCCATGCTGCCGCCGATGAAGCGCGGATCCATGGCGCAGATCTGAATGAGCCGGCCGTCCAGAGATCCGCTGGCGGCAATCAGCGCGTCGGAAAGTTTGGTGGCCTGCTGCATGGCCTCCAGGCGCTGGCTGTACGGCTTGCTGTCGACGAAATCGAGCGGATCGGAGGAGCGCAGGCGGGCGTCGAACTGGAGGTACTCGCCGTCATCCAGGAGCAGCTTGAGGCGGGAGACGGCGTCCATGCGGGAGTGCGCTCCGCACTTGGGGCAAACGTTCCAGTTGGCCTCGAGCTCTTTTTTCCAGATAATCTGGCGGCAGCCTTCGCATTTTTGCCAGAGGCCTTCGGTGCGGACGCGGCGATCCCCATTCTCCACCATGGGGAGTTTTTCGTCGGGCGGCTTGTCTCGCCGAAACCAAGACATGCAGTAGCTACCTTAGCGCGGGTAGGGATGCCCCCGCAAGGTTGCCAGGGCGCGGTAGATCTGTTCGGCCAGCAAAACGCGGGCCAGTTCATGCGGAAAAGTCATCGGGGAAAGCGAGATCAGCAGGTCGGCGCGGGCGGCCCAGCCGGGGGGCAAGCCATCGTGGCCGCCCACCAGGAAGACCAGGTCCCGGCCCTCCATTTCGGCTTTGGAAATGATCGCGGTGAAAACAGCGGAATCCATGGGCTTGCCGGCGGGGTCGAGAAAAATCTTGCGCGCGGCGGCGTGTTTGGCCCAGAGATCGAATCGATCGGGGCGGATTTCGCGCATGGCGGCGGGGCAGAAACGGGCGGCGCGGCCGATGAAATCTTCGGCCAGGGCATTGGCGTGGGAGTCTCTGGGCTTGCCGATGAAATACAGTTGGATCTTCACTCGGGGGGGATCTCGACGGTCTTGGCGCTGCGCCAGAGACGCTCCAGGCTGTAATACTCGCGGGCTTTGGGGGAGAAGATGTGGACCAGCAGGTCGCCGTAATCGGCCAGCACCCACTCGGCCTGGTTGTAACCCTCGATGCCGAAGGGCAGCTCGCCGGCCCGCTGTTTCAACTGGAGACCGACTTCGTCGCTGATGGCCTGAACCTGGCGCGGATTGGCGCCGGTGGCGATGACGAAGAAGTCGGCGAAGGAGGTGATGCCTCTGAGGTCCAGCACCTGGATGCCGGTGGCTTTCTTGGATTCGGCGGCGCGGACGGCAACGAGCCAGGTGGGGGCGGCGGCTTGGATGTCTATGCTCCTGCGATTATCGTACTACAATGAGGTCTTATGCGTTGGCGGTTGGGCTTGGTGTTATTGGTGTGCGCGGGCGCGGTTGCACAAACCAACGATGCGCCGGAAGTGGCGCGCGCCAAGGAGCAAGCCGGGAAGGTGCGTGCCCTGGTGGAAGCCGGGGCGGCGCCGCGGGCCCAACTGGAGAAAGCCGAAGAGGCCCTGGCCGATGCCCAGGATGCGGCCATTCTGCGGCGGACCTTGTACGGCCAGGATTTGACCGAGGAGCAGACCGGCGAGATGATGGCCGCCGCCAGCCGCCGCTTCGACCGGCGCCGTAAAGCCCTGGACGAAGCCAAACGGCTGGTGGAGGCGGGTGCGGCGTCGCAGCTCTCGTTGGGCGGGTCCCTGGAGGAGTTGGACGGGGCGCGCAAGGAGGCGGACCTGGCGGAAGGTCGAGCCAGCCTGGTGCGCGAACTGACCGAGATGGCCAAGGCGGAAGAAGCGCTGGCCGTCAAGCTGGCCGAGGAGCCGGCCGAGGCGCCCAAGATTGCCGACCGTTACGATGGCGATGGCATCTTCACGGCGGGAACCCTGGCGCGGGTGGAGATGGAGTTCGCCAAGCGCTTCGGCAAGCCGCTGCCGGTGAGCGCCATGGGCGAAACGGCGGTGCATCGGGCGCTGGGCTTCGACCATCGCGGGCGGGTGGATGTGGCCGTGCATCCCGACCTGCCGGAGGGCGTGTGGCTGCGCGAGTTTCTAACGGAGAATCGCATTCCCTACTTCGCGTTTCGCCAGGCCGTGCCCGGCAAGGCCACTGGCGCGCACATACACATCGGGCCCATGAGCACGCGGCTGGCGCCCGGCGGATAATGGAAACTTCATGACTGATCCAACGCTGAGGGTGCTAATCCCCTCCGAGAAGATCCAGGTCCGGATCAAGGAACTCGGCGAACAGATATCCCGCGATTATCCCAGCGGGCGCCTGCACATGATCGCGATTCTGAAAGGCGCCGCGTTTTTTCTGGCGGACCTGACGCGGGCCATGAAGCGCGACGTGTACATCGACTTCATGGGCATTTCCAGTTACGGGAAAGGGAAGAGCTCCTCGGGTGAAGTGAAGGTCACCAAGGACCTGGACATTTCGCTCGAAGGGGCCGAGGTGCTGATTGTCGAGGACATTGTCGACAGCGGCATCACGCTCAACTACCTGATGCACGTGCTGGACCAGCGGCGGCCCCATTCCATCCGCATCGCGGCGCTGCTGGACAAGCCCGAGCGGCGGCTGCGGCCGGTGCACGTAAGCTACGTGGGATTCCAGATTCCGGACCAGTTCGTGGTGGGATACGGGTTGGACTTCGACGAGAAGTACCGAAATTTGGACGATATCTGCGTGCTGGAAGAGGCGCAGACGGCGGCGGGCTAGCGGGGAGGAGAGAGCGCGACCAGGGGGTCGCGCGCGGACGAGGGCGTCCGCCCCACGTCTTCGTGTTTCTTCTGGAAGTGCCGCTTGACGTCGGGCCAGAATTCCTTCAGCACTTGGGAAAAGGCGTCGGTGGCGCACTGGATGAGCAGCTTTTGCACGTTGTCGGATACCGTGCGGGTGTCGGGATACCAGGTATTGGAAAGGGCCACGGCGGCGGCGTTGCCACCCCACTCCGCGAAGTTGAACGTGTTGCGTCCCGAATCCGTGCGCGCCACGAAGATGCGCGTCAGGGCGTAGCGGGCGCGAGACCAGCCGGAACCTTCGCCCAGGCGGAAGTAGCGCGGGTCCTGGTGCAGCAGCGAGGGCACGATGCCTTCGGTCATCATATTGCCGATCATCTGGTCGCCGTAGGAGCCGGCAAGCCGCTTGGCATAGCCAGACATGCCTTGGCCGAAGGAGGGGTTCTGGTTTTCGAGTTGATACAGCGTGGCGAAGGCGGCGGCGGTGGGATAGACCGGCCAGTCGAAAGAATCCTTGAAGGCGATGCTGAATTTTTGCCGCGCGGTGAGGCGGGTGAAAGGAAGGGCTGCCTCCGCCGTGCGGTAATTGGGGAGCACGCCGAAAATGCGCTTGTCCTCCGGTGTGGCGGCGGGAGCTTCGGTGGCGGGGGATACGGCGGCGGGGGCCGACGATCCTGGAGAATCGTTCTGGGCCACAGCCATGCCGGTCAGAAGAAAGCATCCCAGGAGCATCGATACAAGTCGTTTAGCATACCCAGCCATGGTGGTAAGGATGCCCGCAGCCGGCTTCGGGTTTCGGGCCAGTAGACAATTCTTTTCTGGATTTGGTACACTACATGCAGTCCCGTTAGAAAAAGCTCAATGGGAGGTTCGTTTGCCTTTTTTAGGGAACGGACCGCTGGCACCAATGAGGTAACATGGCACGCAAAGCAGGCAAACATTATCAATCCGCCCGGAAACAGGTAGAGTCCAAGGAATACCAGCTCGAAGAGGCCGTTCCCCTTCTCAAGAAGATCAAGTACGCGAAATTCGACGAGACGGTGGAGATCCACATGCGGCTGGGGGTCGATCCCAAGCACGCCGACCAGATGGTCCGCGGCACCGTGGTGATGCCCAACGGGCTGGGCAAGTCCAAGAAGGTGCTGGTCATCGCGGGCGGCGACAAGCAGCGAGAGGCCATGGAGGCGGGCGCCGATTTCGTGGGCGGCGACGACATGGTGAACAAGATCCAGACCGAAGGCTGGACGGATTTCGACGCGGTGATCGCCACGCCGGATATGATGCGCTCGGTGGGTAAACTCGGCAAGGTGCTGGGGCCGCGCGGCCTGATGCCGAATCCCAAAACCGGCACGGTCACCATGGACGTGGTCAAGGCGCTCAAGGAAATCAAAGCCGGCAAGGTGGAGTTCCGCGTCGATAAGACCGGAATCATCCATGCGCCGGTGGGCAAGATCAGCTTCGAAGCGGGCAAGCTGGTGGAGAACGCCGCCAGCCTGATCTCGGCGGTGATCAAGGCCAAGCCGGCGGTCGCCAAAGGCAAGTACGTGAGGAGCGCGACGCTGTGCTCCACCATGAGCCCGGGGTTGGCCATCGACACGACGCCGTTCAGCGTGAAGGCGGCCAGCTAAAGCCCAACAGGTGTTTCCATGAAAAAGAAGGAAGACAAGAAGAAAGAAATCGAGTCTTTGCGCCAGGACCTGGCGCGGCTGCAGAACCTGTTTGTCACAGGCTACGAGAAGCTGCGCGTGGAGCAGGATTTCGAACTGCGCAAGGTGGTGCGCAGCGTGGGCGGCAAGTACCGCGTGGTGAAGAACAACCTGGTGGAGAGGGCTGCGGAAGGAACGCCCGCCGAGCAGGTTCTGAAGGGCTTGCGCGGGATGACCTCGGTGGCCTACACCACCAACGATCCGGTGGCGCTGGCGAAGGCGCTCACCACGTACGCCCGTGCCAACCCGACATTTACCTTCAAGGCGGGGATTGTGGAGGGCCGCGCGATCGACGTCAAGGCGATCCACGACCTGGCCAACATGCCCTCGAAGGAAGCGATTTTTGCGAAGTTGCTGTACCTGATCGACGCCCCGGCCCAGCGGCTGGCGGCGGCGATCGGCGCCGTGGGCCGCGAGCTGGCGGTGGTGGTGGACCAGGGCGTAAAAGAGAACAAGTTCCAGGCATGAACTGGCGATAATTCGATAGGAGTTTTGAAATGGCGGACATTAACGCAATTGCGGAACAGATTCAAGGCTTGACGCTGCTGGAGGCCTCTCAGCTCGTCAAGCTGCTCGAAGAGAAGTTGGGAGTCTCGGCGGCCGCGGCCGCTCCGGTGATGGCGGCCGGCGGCGGCGGCGGGGCGGCGGCAGCTCCGGCGGTGGAAGAGAAAACCGAGTTCACCGTGGTCCTAACGGTGGTTGGAGCCAACAAGATCAACGTGATCAAGGCGGTGCGCGAGGTTACCAGCCTGGGCTTGAAGGAAGCCAAGGACTTGGTGGACGGCGCCCCCAAGCCGATCAAGGAAGGCGTCAGCAAGGACGAAGCCGAGACCATCAAGAAGAAGTTCACAGATGCGGGCGCGACCGTCGAGGTGAAGTAGGGGCCAGGCATGCCTGGCCCAGGGCTCGCCGGGTAGTGGCGGGCGGTCGTGTTTTTTTGTGGTTTGACTTAGGGCGTAAGCCCTGTTAAACTGAATAGTTGGGCCTCCGATTCAGCGGATTCGATCCCAATTGGTGACTGTGCATCCGAAATCCTGGCACTTCAATTGCAGTGCGGGCGAAACTGCAAAGAGGGGATCTTTGTGCGTTCGCGTAACCGCAAGTACTCACCAGGATTCGTGCGCCCGCTCTTCTACAGCTTCAGGCTTCATCGCGCACCTTACTCCGCGAGCTCCGGTTTCCAGATTCCCGCTTTGCGGGTCCGTTCCGGAGGCACCGGAAGTTCGCATCCCGCCTCTGTTGGATCATTCGGCGCTTCGCAAAGAGGCGCCGTTGGTTTTGTACTGTTGAGCGCTTCATAGCTTTGGTTCTTCGGCCGTCAGGAGTATAAGAATGAATATTCAAGATAACGGCGCCGCCCCCGAGAGAGTCGATTTTTCCAAAATCAAGACCTCCATCCCGATCCCCAACCTGATCGAAGTGCAGAGGATGTCCTACGAGCGCTTCCTACAGATGGACCTGCTTCCCAACGAGCGGGAGGACATCGGCCTGCAGACGGTCTTCAACTCGGTGTTCCCGATCTCGGATTTCCGCGGCGTCAGCGACCTGGAGTTCGTCGACTATTCCATCGGCAACTGGGAATGCAAGTGCGGCAACCTGAAAGGGCTGCACCATCTTCGCTCGACTTGCCGGAACTGCGGCGCCACCATCCGCACCGACCCGTTCCACGCGGGCGACGTGCTGTGCCATCATTGCGGGACCTTCAACAAGAACGTGGTCACCTTCTGCAACAAGTGCGGCGACCCGGTGGGCTTGCAGCTCAAGTACGACATGCTGGAGTGCCAGGAACGCGGCATGACGTACGCGGCGCCGCTCAAGGTCACCATCCGGCTGACGGTGTACTCCAAGGACCCGGAGACGCAGAAGAAGAGCGTCCGCGACATCAAAGAGCAGGAAGTGTTTTTCGGCGAGATTCCGCTGATGACGGACAACGGGACGTTCATCATCAACGGCACCGAGCGCGTCATCGTTTCGCAATTGCACCGCTCGCCGGGCGTCTTTTTCGAGCGGGTTCCGGCGCAGGGATACTTCCTGGGCAAGATCATTCCCTACCGCGGAAGCTGGGTGGAATTCGAATACGACAACAAGAACATCCTCTATGTGCGCATCGACCGCAAGCGGAAGTTCTACGGCTCGGTGTTTCTGCGGGCGCTGGGCTACAAGACGGACGAGCAGATTCTGCGCGGGTTCTACCGCGCCAGCAAGATCGCCATCAAGGACAAAAAGCTGTTTTGGAACGTGGATGAGGGCCTGGTTGGCCTGAAGCTGTCGTACGCCATCGCCGCGCGCGGGGGTGAAACGGTGGTGGGGCAGGGCAAGAAGATCACGCCATCGGTCTACAAGGAAATCCAAAAGGCCAAGATCGCGCAGGTAGAGGTGGCGTCCAACGACCTGGAAGGCGCGTTCGTGGTGGCGGATGTGTTCGATACGTCTACGGGCGAAGTGTACGCCGACGCCAACAGCGAGCTGACGGCCGCGCTGCTGAGCCGGCTGATCGAAGCCGGCGTCCTCGAATTCGAAGTCTTCTTCCCCGAGCGCGACGAAGTGGGCACGGTGATTTCGGCCACCATCAAGAAAGATCCGGTCAAGACGCAGAACGAGGCGCTGATCGAGATCTACCGCAAGTTGCGGCCCGGCGATCCGCCCACGCTGGACACGGCCACGCAGCTTTTCCAGGGCATGTTCTTCGACCCGCGCAAGTACGATTTCTCGCGCGTGGGCCGCATGAAGTTCAACATCAAGCTGCACGAGAACGCGGACTACGCGCCCTCTTCGTGGTCGGCCGAGCCGGCCAACAAGGGCAAGAGCCCCATGGACCGGCGCACGCTGGACCAGGACGATTTCCGCGACACCATCAAGTACTTGCTGAAGCTGCGCCGCTTCGCCTCCATGCCGGGTTCGGGCTACGACGTGGACGACATCGATCACCTGGGCAACCGGCGTGTGCGCGCCGTGGGCGAGTTGCTGGAGAACCAGTTCCGCATCGGCCTGGTGCGCATGGAGCGCGCCATCAAGGAAAAGATGTCGGTGTACCAGGAAATGTCCACGGCCATGCCGCACGACCTGGTGAACGCCAAGCCGGTGATGGCGGCCATCCGCGAGTTTTTCGGGTCGAGCCAGTTGTCGCAGTTCATGGACCAGACCAACCCGCTCTCGGAGATCACGCACAAGCGGCGTCTCTCGGCGCTGGGTCCGGGAGGCCTGAGCCGCGAGCGCGCCGGGTTTGAAGTGCGCGACGTGCACCCCACGCACTACGGCCGCATCTGCCCCATTGAGACGCCGGAAGGCCCCAACATCGGGCTGATTTCGTCGCTCTCGTGTTTCGCGCGCATCAACGAGTACGGCTTCATCGAGAGCCCCTACCGGAAAGTGCTCAAGGGCGTGGTGGTGGACGAAGTCAAGATTTTGAATCCCGGCGACGTCGACTACAAGGTGGGGGACATCGTCCGGCGCGGCGAAGTGGAGGAGGTCAATCGCAAGCTGAGCTCCAAGAAGCAGCCGGCCGAGTTCGAAGCCCACTGCGAATACCTTTCGGCGTGGGAGGAGGACAAGTACACCATCGCCCAGGCCAACGTGGGGCTGGACGAGAAGGGGCGCATCGTTCCCGACCTTTCGAACGCGCGCCAGGCGGGCAACTTCGTGCTCAAGCCGCGGGAAGAGATCGAGTACATCGACGTCAGCCCCAAGCAGCTTGTGTCGGTGGCCGCGAGCTTGATTCCGTTCCTGGAAAACGACGACGCCAACCGCGCGCTGATGGGGTCGAACATGCAGCGCCAGGCGGTGCCGCTGCTGCGCGCCGACGCTCCCTACGTGGGCACCGGCATGGAGATGGTGACGGCGCGGGATTCGGGCGCGGTGGTGCTGTGCAAGCGCCCGGGCACGGTGGATTCGGTGGATTCCGAACGCATCATCGTGCGCGTGGAAGGCGCGGCCCACGAAGGCCAACTTTCGCGCGAGGTGGGCGCGGACATCTATCAGCTCACCAAGTTCAAGCGGTCGAACCAGAACACCTGCATCAACCAGAAGCCCATCGTGAAGGTGGGCCAGCGGGTGCCCAAGGGGGCGGTGCTGGCGGACGGTCCGTGCACCGATTTGGGAGAACTGGCGCTGGGGCGCAACGTGCTCGTGGCTTTCATGCCGTGGCGCGGGTACAACTTCGAAGACGCCATCCTGGTGAGCGAAAAGCTGGTCAAGGAAGACTACTACACCTCCATCCACATCGAGGAATTCGAAATCGAAGCGCGCGACACCAAGCTGGGCCCGGAAGAAATCACGCGGGACATTCCCAACATCGCGGACGCCTTCCTTCGCAACCTGGACGAAAGCGGCATCATACGGATCGGCGCCACCGTCAAGCCGGGCGACATTCTGGTGGGCAAGGTGACGCCCAAGGGCGAAACTCAGCTCACTCCGGAAGAGAAGCTGCTGCGCGCCATCTTCGGCGAAAAGGCCGGCGACGTGAAGGACGCCTCGCTCTATTGCCCGCCCGGAATCGAGGGCACCATCGTCGATTGCAAGATTTTCTCGCGCAAGGGGCAGGAGAAAGACGAGCGGTCCAAGGCCATCGAGGAATCGCAGATTCAGCGCCTGCAGCGCAACCTTCTGGACGAGATCCGCATCCTGACCGACGAGCGCGCCAAGCGTCTGGCCGGCCTGCTGGAAGGCAAGAAGCTGCTGGCCGACCTGCACGACGAGAAGACCAACAAACGCCTGCTCTCCAAAGACACCGAGCTGACGCGCGACATCATCGAAAAGATGAAATCGCGCGACCTGAAGCGCATGCGGCTGGGGAGCAAGGACCCGCGGCTGAACGAGCAGATCGACGAAATCGAAGAGATGACCTCGCGGCAGATCGCGGTGCTGGAAAAGATCACCGACGAGAAGATCGGCAAGCTGAGGAAGGGCGACGAACTGCCGCCGGGCGTCATCAAGCTGGTGAAGGTATACATCGCCATGAAGCGCAAGCTGTCGGTGGGCGATAAGATGGCCGGCCGCCACGGGAACAAGGGCGTGATCGCGCGCGTGCTGCCGGACGAGGACATGCCGTACCTGCCGGATGGAACGCCGGTGGAGATTGTGCTCAACCCGCTGGGCGTGCCTTCGCGCATGAACGTGGGCCAGATTCTGGAGACGCACCTGGGCTGGGCGGCCAACGCGCTGGGGCTGCATTATGCGACGCCGGTGTTCGACGGCGCCACCGAGCGCGAGATCAAGAAGGCCCTCACCGAATCCAAGCTGCCGACTTCCGGCAAGACCATTCTGTACGACGGCATGACGGGCACGCAGTTCGAGCAGCCGGTGACGGTGGGCTACATCTACATGATGAAGCTGTCGCACCTGGTCGACGATAAGATCCATGCGCGCTCCATTGGCCCGTACTCGCTGATTACGCAGCAGCCCCTGGGCGGCAAGGCGCAGTTCGGCGGACAGCGCTTCGGCGAAATGGAAGTGTGGGCGCTGGAAGCTTATGGCGCCGCCTACATTTTGCAGGAGCTGCTGACGGCGAAATCGGACGACGTGTATGGCCGGGCCAAGATCTACGAGGCCATTGTGAAGGGCGAAGCGGCCATCGAGCCGGGCGTGCCGGAATCGTTCAACGTGCTGATACGCGAGTTGCAGTCGTTGTGTCTGGATGTGGAGTTGATGAAGAAGCCGCACGAAGTGCCGGACACGGCGCTGGCGGCGGATTAGGGGCCGGGGGCCAGGGGCCGGGGGTCAGGGAAAACCCGGCGAGGCTTCTCGGCTCGGTTGAGGACGAGTTCATAGGTTCGGCGCCAGTCGCAGGGTGGGTGGGGTTCCTGGCCCCCGGCCCCCGGCCCCTGGCCCCTGAAAGGGTTCCTAAATGAGATCTTCACCGTACGATCGGGCGAATTTGATCGCGGATTTCGATTCGATCCGCATTTCTCTGGCATCTCCGGAAAAAATCCGGAGTTGGTCCCACGGCGAAGTCACCAAGCCGGAAACCATCAACTACCGGACGTTCAAGCCGGAGCGCGATGGGCTGTTCTGCGCGCGAATTTTCGGTCCCACCCAGGATTGGGAATGCTTGTGCGGCAAGTACAAGCGCAT
>Ga0209039_10003345_pt1 | contig 12597 bp, 12 predicted proteins | sample BogFormECP12_OM1_FD_188238 | JGI IMG/M metagenome (GOLD analysis project Ga0209039, IMG submission 188238) | Bog forest soil microbial communities from Calvert Island, British Columbia, Canada - ECP12_OM1 (SPAdes) (version 2) | ecosystem: Environmental > Aquatic > Freshwater > Wetlands > Bog ...
GGAATTGGACGGCGTAGAGGCCCAAACCGCCTACACCAATCAAGACCGCGGTACTACCGGGGCAGATCGAGGGAAGAGCCGGCTTGATGGCACTGTATGTCGTGATGCCTGCGTCCGTAAGAGGTGCGGCCATAATCGGGTCAAGGTCGCCGATGGGAACGAGAAACCTGGCCTCGGGGACGAGAACGTATGGGGCGTGCCCTCCGTCGTAACCGACGCCGGGAGCGCGAATGGCCCTTTGGTAGAGACAGTGGTTTTCTTCCCCGGACCGGCACATGTGACAGCGCCCACAGCTTGCCCATGACGGGTTGACCGCGACAGCGTCGCCCCTCTTGAAGTTCTTCACTCCGGCTCCAACCTCTTCGATCCAACCGGCAATCTCGTGCCCGAGAGTGAAGGGAGGCGGATGGTCTTTCCAGTAGCTTAGGTCGCGAGATATGACCGTGAAGTCCGTATGGCAAAGACCGGAACCGCCGACCTTTACTAACACCTGGCCGGGTGCCGCGTGCGGCTCCGGCACTTCCTGAAACTCTGGTTGAGTCTGCGCATTCAGCAGTCGGTAAGCGATCATCGTGTCCATCCTTCTGGCTGACCTGGCACCATCTGCAAGCGCTTTGCCTGCTAACCCCGAGTCCTACGGCGTTGGGTAGTCCCAAACATCGGGCGGCAGCTTATCCTTGAGCGCTGCATACATGGCGTCACGGAACAGTTTCACTGCCGGAAACGGCCGAAGGGCAATAGTGCGCTCCACGATCAGCCCCTGCTCGTTGTCCACGATCACCTCCAAGCTCTCGATCTTGTGGCCATCCATGGTCCCGACCCAGCGCAAGAAGGTGGTGCGCTCATCGAGCTTAAACTCCGCTGTATAGGTACCGGAACCACGCGTAGAGCTCGACTGAGCGAAAATCGCCGCGATGACTTCCCGACCCTCGATCGGCCGTACTAGGATCGGGCTGTTGAATACGATGTTTTCGGCAAGCAGTGCGCTCACCTGGGCGGGTGTGGGTTTACCAGATTCCCGTAATTTGCGTAAAGGATGCATTCGATTTCTCCTATAACTCGATTATTCGCTGCGGGACGATAGGAAATACTAGAGCCTCTCAGTTTTCTGCGTCTGCAAGCCATTTCAACGCCGACAAGCTCGGCATGAAGAAGTACTCGCCGCCGCGGAGCACATTGAACGTTTCGATCCCGTGGACTCGGCGCCTGACTGGATCTCTCGGAATGGTGAAGGTCGCCCCCTCTTCTTGCAGCCCGATGATTGGGTCACGCTCGTCACCAAGACCCATGAAATTACCGTCGTTGATCCACTCTTGTTGGAGGAATTCGATCGTGGCCATCGCCTTGGCGCTAATAAACAGGAAGATGGCCCCGCGCGGCACCTCATCATCTGCTTCAGAAACGGCGTTCGGATCGTAAGGTGGTCCATACGTGGTACCGCGCCGTATGAGTCGATGCAGGTTGACGTCAGTTAACCGAGTGAGCTGCGCGTCGCGCGGATTCATGCGCCGGATATGGCATCCGGATGGAGCTTGCCGGCCACGAGCGTCGTTGGAATAATTAAAGTCATTGTTTCGCTGCGGGTCCGCACCCAGCGCCGGGTTGTCAACGTCAGGCGCCAGCACCAGCGGGGCGCCGCTGCGCCAGCGGCCGACGAGCTTCGCGGCGAGCAGTTCTCGTTCTTCCTCGGTGCGTCCATGCGCCTGGAGGAATCGATTGAACGAACCAACGCGCGTCTGATATTTGCGAAAGCCCACATAAGTGCCGTTGCGACCGAGTATGTCCGGCTGGGGCATCGGCAGAAGGACGCCGCCTTCACCCGGATATCCCAGGATGAACTCGCCAGTCTTGATCGGCCGTCCCTGGCCTGGCAGCGGGTCGGCACCGCTGCCCTCGACCGCCGGCTGATCGATCCCGTCTTTGTAGCCCAGCGAATTTCGGTCGCCGGGTTGCGCGCCGAAATCCTGCATAGCCAAAACGCTGACACCTGAGAAGCCTTCGAGCTGCGCGCGAGCTACGCCAAGGATGTGGCGTCGCTGTTCCTCGGAACCGCTGAATGCGCTCACTCCGATGTGGATTTCACTTTTGCCGTATGGCAGGTCCCAATTCATCGGATCGTTGGCGCCTTCGTCCCCAAGTTGCCGCGCACGCGCCGCCATCCCTTCGCGGAAAGCCTCGGGGAAGCTTTGGAGGGAATCCTGAGGTAAGCCGAGTGCCTCAAGGCCCGCATAGCTGATCCCGACAGAAAGCCAGGGATCAGAGGCGTTCCACCAGTCCGAGGCAGAATCGACATGAGGTATGACCCGGCGGAGGAATGCGCGTCCCGATCGGGCGCTATCGACGCGTAAAAGCACGTGCGTACCGAAGTACGGCGCCGGCCGCTGCCTGAGAACCGTCGCTTGTATCTCATGCAAGTCGATTGTCGGCGCAGACATCGCAAGTTTCACGCCGGCGGATTCATTGACGGACGACATGCCAGCATCCTCCAGTGGGATTCCGTGGTCGAACCACGAAAAGAGGTCAGCTTTTGCGGCTACCCAACTTTTTCGAGGAACTCATCAACCGCCTTGCCGACGTGCTCGAGCCGTCGCGTCTCCGCCACCGTCAGATTCGGACTGGCAACGTACCAGGCCTCGGCCGTGATCTGGTGCTTGACGAGCCAGTCTTTGATCGATGGACTGTGAATCCCCGGCCATCCCTCGATGTTGCAAAACAATAAATCCAGGGAGTTGGGAATTTTGGTCACAAAATCGTCGATGTAGGCGTCCCACTCGCCATCGTAGGCGGTGGCGAAGAGCAACCTCGTGTCATTGTCCAAGAAGACGAAGCGCATATCATGAAGGGTGCCGACCCTATCGGCACCGCGAAAGTTGCCTTCCAATGCTTGGAGCAATCCGCGAAGTCGCTTCGCTCCACCTTTCGCAATCGGAAGGATCCCAGTGAGCTCGGAGACTTTGCCCTGACGGGCGCCGACTCGGCCGGCGCTTTGCACGCCTGTAGCCGCGGTCAATTCGCGCGCGAGATCAGGAAGCCCCTTCTCGAGTGCGACTTTGCCCAACTCCGGCGCGTCGGCGTAAAGTTCCTGGAGCCGCTGGATCTTCTGCTGGACGATCGGGTTTTGCTCGGGTGCGGCTTTCTGTGCTTGCGTCGGCATTGTTGTGTCCTCCCCTAAATTAGTCACCTACATCAGACCGATATCTCGGTCCGTTCCCGTACACCATGAACGATGAGCGTCTGTGCTAACCAACTTGTTCCAGAAATTCATCAACCGCTTTGCCGACCTGCTTCAGCCGCTGGGTCTCAGCCAAAGTGAGATCCGGATTGGCCACGAACCATCCTTCTGCCGTGATCTGGTGTTTAACTAGGTAATCTTTCGCCCCTGGGCTGCGAATCCCCGGCCAGCCTTCCCACGCCGAGTCCATGAGGTCCAGATAGTCTGGAATCAACGCGATGAAGTCATCGATATAGGTGTCCCAATCGCCATCAAAAGAAGTCGCGAAGAGCAGCCTCGTATCGTTGTCCAGGAACACAAAGCGCATGTCGTGGAGGGTACCGACCTTGATCGCACCGGGTGTAAGATTCCCGCCCAGCAACCCCAGGAACGTGCGAAGCCGCTTGGCTCCGCCAGGCACTAATGGAACAACGATGGTCAACTCGGAGCGCTTGCCGAGACGGGCGCCCACCCGGCCCGCGCTTTCAATTGGCGGTGGTGGTTCCGAAACCTGTGACGTCAGTTCTTTGATTACGTTCTCCAGCGCCTTTTTTCCTACCTCGGATGCGTCGGCGAACAATTCCCGTAGTTCCTGGATTTTTTGCTGCGCGCCCTGGTCCTGCGCCGAAGCGACTGCTTTCTGTGCTTGCGTGTTCATTGTCGTGGTCTCCTTTCAATTGCTGTTGATGTTCCGTGCTTACCGATCCGATCTATTGGTGGTCAACCCTGCCGGGCGGCCGCCTTCTGGTCGCCGAAAACTTCTGCCAAGTTCTTCGGCTAATTACGCTCCTGGTGATTTTCCTGGTGGCGCAGCATCGATGATTGCCTGTAGACCTCCTTGCGCGAACGCATGATGCCGCCGAGCGGACGATGCTGCTCCGTGACGCGCCAGGCGGTCATCGAAGTCCTGTCCATCTTTTCGAAATTGTCTTCCCCGCCGATATCCTGTTGCGGCAGCCGCAATTTCGCGACGGTCACATATGGCGATAGGCTCTCGGGCCAACGTACTGTCGTTTTCTCCACGGGCATTTGAGCCAGATCCGTGCAGAGCTGGACCTGGATGTCGAACTCGTAGGGTTGCTTGCGCAGCTCCGCTACGAGCGCCGGCCGGAAGACTTGTTCGGCAGAAGTGAGATCGAGAGCTCGCTGTTCAACGCGGTCGGCGAACGATTGAACCGGAGCCACACGAACCTTTGCGATGTAGTCGCCATGCCGTACCGCACCCATAGTCCAATACGTCGAGAGGAGGAGATTCACGGGCTTGGTTTGCGCGAGCTGCAGGAAGGCGCCGAGTTCCTCCCAGGCCCACTGCTCCGGAGGCAGCGTGCCCTTGCCCGTCACAAAGTTGTAGAGAACGCGGTGGAGTGCCGCCTGCCTTTCCTCCGGCGTTAGGTTCGCTGACGGCGGTAGGCCGAGGTCGGCAAACAAAGACTGAATGAACACATAATGCGCGACCGTGTTGACGAAGAAGACCGGGTGGTTGATCAGCGCATAGTCGAAGGTGTGACTGTCTGGCTCATCTTCCAGAAGAGTTTTCCCGTCGATTCCGAAAATCTTCAGGCCGATGCCGGTGATCGGTCCAAGGAACCGATCCCCGCCAACGTGATTGGTCCCGTTTGAGAAACGAACCATGGCTTCGTGGCGTCCCGGTTTGGCGTAGATGCCCTGGGAATATTCGTTCGGCAATCCACTGAGGATTTCAAATTCTCCCCGGGCCAGACCGTACCCTTTGGCATGGGCGTTGCGTACCACAAGCCCGATCCCCTCGGTTTTGAGCGAGCCGCGCATGTGCTGTTTCATGTCATCGAGGACCTGCTGCAGGGTTTGTTCAAAATCGGGCTCGATGTGTTCAACGTCCGGGCTGTAGCGCACAAAATTCTGAGTCATTGTTGTCCACTCCTTTCGAATAATTGCAGTGGCTAAGAGCTTGGGGTGAGGGGCACCCCGCTCACGACCACGCTGATATAGAGCCTAGCCTTCCGACCCCGCATCCAGGACTTGCAACATATGCGGAATGCAATCATTGGCTTCTGCAAGCTACTTTATGCGATCCAAGATTTTGCCTCCGGCGAAAATGAACTCGTTATATGGATCGATGGCGAGAAGCGCCGTGATCTCTTTGCTGAACTCCGGATGTGCCATGGTCCTGGCTCCTACGCGAACAGCGCCGGTGTGGCCTCCGATCCCAAGAATCGCAGCACGCAGGATCTGTCTGGTCTCTAGTTCCGACCCTGAGGCGTGAAGGTGGTTGCCTGGTGGTGGTGAATCGTGAACATGCGTACTCCTTCCTTATCTAGCGCCCCAGAACGAACAGTGGTGTCTCGAGGCAAAATCCGCCTCGACCTGTGGCTGCGGCGGCACAAGCGACATCACGTGCGCGTCGTCGAAGGATGGCCAAGCCACTCCTTGCGTCGACGGGTTGCCGCTTACGGCGAGGTTCGCCCAAGCCGCTCGCATGCTGGCCGCGAGTTCCTGCTGGTCAGGGTTTAGCTGTCCCTGGAACGGTGCGCCCGGCAAGTCGAAGATATAGGGGATCTCAGACGTGTGAGTCGCCACGGTGGGATCGAGCGCCGGGAAATAGCGCGTCGGCGCGTTGTCGTCGTTGAACTCATAGGCAAAGGTGGGAACGCGCTCGGCCAGCCAATGGTCCATCTGCAGCGCCGGACATGCCCAACTCGCATCGTTGTCCAGCGTGCTGAAGGCGATGGGTGGCGATGGGTATGCATCGACCGGGTACTCAGCCGCGATGGATGTTGCTCGCGACGCTGACACACCTAGCACGGCGGCGATCACTCGCTCGTAGCTCTCGGGCGTGATCGGTTCGGGAATCGGGACGTATATCCCGCCCGTAACGGTCAACCCGAGTTCGGTGACGAAGACGCGCTGCTCGTCGTGGGTGACCCCGTTGAGCACCGGCACGTGGGCGAACCGCCCGGCTGCCAACGCCGTCCCGAGCGACTCCGTAAGGACCTTGCCATCGATGATGCCGGGGATCGCGGCGCCCGGGAAGTTGCTCACTAGGTCAGCGACCGGCAGGCTGCGCAAGCACTCCGCAGTTTGATCCGGGCAACCCACACTCGTGGAGAAGGTCTGGCCGAACGCCTCGCCGGCGGCAAGGGACTGCTGGATCAGGGCGAACGAGCCACTCTCCACGATTGCGCGATCGAATAACCCGCGGGAACCACGAGAGACGAGATGCACAAGGACTGAAAGGGCACCGGCAGACTGGCCGTCGATGGTGACGTTGTCTGGGTTGCCGTCGAACCGGTCGATGTTTTCATGCACCCAACGCAGGGCTGCCTGCTGGTCCATGTGCCCATAGTTACCGGATGGGCCGTCAGGCCGTGACGCCAGCGCGGGATGGGCAAGGAATCCGAGCGCGCCGAGTCGGTAGTTGATGGTGACAACAACGATGCCGTCCCGCATCAGCTTGGTGGCGTCGAAATCTCGTCCCGAACCGACCGTCCAACCACCGCCATGGATCCACACGAGCACCGGTCGATGCCCTCCGTAACCTTCGTCGCCGCTGCGGCTTCTGCCCAGCCCGGGCGTGTAGACGTTGAGGTACAGGCAGTCTTCGTCGGTGGGACCCGTCGAGAACATGCTCGGAAGCTGTGGGCAAGCGGGCGCGAACTCGGTGGCGTCGCGGACACCGTTCCACCTGGCCGGAGGCTCGGGGGGCCGCCACCGCAGGTCCCCAAGGGGTGGAGCGGCGTACGGCAGCCCCCGGAAGACGTAACCCCCGGGCACAGCAACACCGCGGACAACTCCGCCTTCGATGTTCACGATCGGGGCGCCGCCTGAGCTCGAAGCCGCAGCGACGGAGGTGTCGACAGCGGTGAGGCTCGCGGTCGCGAGGACCAACGCGATGAGGGCTGTGAAAAAGGCCGCTAGTGGGTGAAGGCGTGAGTGGGTTCTGTTCATGATCTTGACTCCTTATTTGAGACTAACGTCTCATCGAAAAGCGTTCGATCCTCCAGCCCCCCGTTGGATTTGGAAATTCTCTTGATTACGATTTCGTACTCTTTCAATTCGCCTGAAGCAGGATTTCCGTCGAGATCGTTACGAGGTGCCAGTGTCACTGCGCCGTCTCTCATTGCCTGCAGACGCATTTTTTCACTCCCGTGTAGCTCCCGTATCGCCCATCCTTGTTCCCTTTCTTTTCGAATCTGCCGAGATTTTTGCCAATACATAGCGCCAGGGCACAGGTACGCGGCCCCGTCACTCATGGTCTGTTTGTTCCCCGGCTTGATTGGGTTCTCGTTCGCGGCGAAGTACTTCCTCATATTGCTGCCCCATAAATCTGAGCAGTTCCTCCGTGGACCGGAACTTCAGTTCATTACCGGTATCCACTTCCTCTATCCGCCCCTCAAAGTGACCGCGGGCGGTTTCCGTTTCGGTTCCGAGTCGTATCACGAAAGTTCCTCGCACGTTGAGGAGGGTAGAGCGTTTCGAGCGATAAGGTGTGAGGTTTCCGTGGATTTTCTGTAGAGGTTTTGTCCCTTGCACGTCAACGATTGATGGAAAAAAGGCTTTGGCGTCTCTGCCGCCAGCGTTGTTATGGACTGTTTGCCAGAAGCATGCCTATCGAACTCGCATGCGGCGTGTAAGGAGGCGTATAATTGATGCCTGTCGATTGGGCAACCTCTTCTGCGGCAAATAGATTGATCCGAGCAGGTCCACCCCTATGAAAGGGTTTAAATCGTTCCGGCTCGATACCGCAAACCAGCGCTTGTGGCGTGGGGAGGCTCGGGCCGACCTCACCCCGAAGGCCTTTGACGTGCTTCGTTACCTTGTTGAGCATGCGGGGCGACTGGTGACACCCGACGAGCTTCTGGAGGCCATCTGGCCGGGGACCTACATCAATCCGGAAGGTCTAAGAAAGTATATTCAGGAGATCCGGAAAGTACTGGGGGATTGCGCGGGGGAGCCTGCATTCATCGAGACCTTGCCCAAGCGAGGATACCAGTTTGTAGCCCCAGTCGTAGAGGAAGGCACCGCCAGGCTGCCAGATTTGCCTTCGGAGTCGGCGAAAAAGATCGTGGGCCGTGAACCGGCTCTGGCCGCATTGGAGCGCTGTCTTGATAAAGCGGTGAGGGGCGAGCGACAGATCGTTTTTGTCACCGGGGAGCCGGGCATTGGAAAGACCGCCCTCGTTGATGAATTCCAGCAGCGGGCTGCGGGCAACTTACGCTTCCCCCGTATTGCTCGTGGGCAGTGTGTGGAAGGCTATGGAGGCAAGGAAGCGTACTACCCGATGCTGGAAGCACTGGGTCAGTTGTGCCATGGTGGCGGAGGGGGCTCCACGGTCGACACCTTGGCCACACAGGCGCCAACTTGGCTGGTGCAGTTTCCGGCCCTTGTGAAGATTGAACACCGAGAAACGTTACAGCGGGAGATTCTGGGCGCGACGCGGGAGCGCATGCTGCGTGAGATCAATGAGGCACTGGAAACGATTACTTCCGAAAAGCCCTTAATGCTGGTGCTTGAGGACCTGCAATGGGTGGATCACTCCACGGTCGATCTCATTTCGGCCCTCGCACGTCGCCGGACACCCGCGAATTTGATGCTGGTTGGCACGTACCGCCCTGTGGACCTGATCGTCTTGGAACATCCCTTGAAGTCGCTCAAGCAGGACCTGCACCTGCACCACTTGTGCCGCGAGATCGCGCTACAGCCGCTCGAAGAATCCGAGGTCGCCGAGTATCTCGCGGCCGAGTCAGGGGGCGCCGCAGTGCCGGAAGGCTTGGCCGCACTAGTCTATCGGCGCACCGAAGGCAATCCCCTATTCATGGTGACAGTCTTGCAGCACATGAGGGAGCGGAACCTCATCGCCGAGGAAAGAGGCGGGTTGAGACTGGTGCGGCCACTCAAGGAAATCGAGCTGATTGCGCCGGAAAGTTTGCGGCAGATGATCGAAATGCAGGTTGAGCGGATGAGTTCAGAAGAGCAGCGAGCGTTGGAAGCAGCAAGCGTCACAGGGGTTGCGTTCTCGACCGCGGTCAGCGCCAGCGCAGCCGACACGGATGTGGAGAGCTTTGAAAACGTGTGCGAAGCGCTGTCGGTCCGGCACTACATGGTCCGTTTGGCAGATCCTCAAGAATTCCCGGACGGCACCGCCTCTGACCGCTATGAGTTTGCTCACGTACTATATCGTGACGTGCTGTACCGAAGACAATCGCCTAGGCGAAGGGCGAAGCTGCACCTCCGTGTCGGCGAGCGGTTAGAAGTACTCTACGCCCAACGGGTTAGCGAGGTTGCTGCCGAGCTGGCGCACAACTTCGAACAGGGCAAGGATTGGCCGCGTGCTATCAAGTACTTGCAGCTTGCGGCGGATACGGCCGGGCGGCGTCTTGAGCCTAAGCGAGCTCTTGAGCTTCTGGAGCACGCTCTCGAGCTGAAGAACAGACTGCCGGACGGCGATCGCGCGCAACACGAAATCTCGATACTCGAGAGACTGGCGACGATTCATATCACATCTGTCGGAGCAAGGGCGTTAACGAAAGAAGCCTGGCACGTGATATTGAAGAATTCCCAGGGGGATCCACAGCCTCTTGAGCGCGCGATCGAATTAAGCGCCGAGTTCAAGGACCCACTGCTAGGCGCGAGAAGCGTGATCAGATGGTCTCTCTGTAGTGTGTGGAATGGAGATTGGAATGGGAAATATCTGGTCGACTGCGGCAGGGCCCTCGAGGTAATTCGCCAACGCGGCAGCCGCTTAGTTGTTGGCTCGAATCTGATGGACTACGGGCACATTCAGTTCTTTTCATCGCAGTACCGCAGCGCGTACCAGAACGTACGCGAGGGTTTATCGGCAATCATGCAGGAGTCCGAAAACAAAGGATACCTAAAGGGTGCGTTTATATCTGAGTTTGTGGTGCCCTGGAGCTTGCTTTTCTTGGGAGAGTGGGGCGAAGCCCTGGATGAAATCGATAGGCGAGACGCGATGATGGATCGAAACACGCATTTTCCTCAAGCGCGAGCTAACCGGCTTTACAGAGCCTTCGTGTACTCATTTGCGCAGGATTTTGCCAGGGTCCTGGAGACTTGCGAGCCCATGTTGCCTCTGCTCGATTCTCCATCCGATATCCGATTCTGTTCAATTTTGATGGCTTTAGCCGAATTGAACCTGGGCGACTATCAACGTGCCCAAACATTCTTATCCTCCGCTCAACAGGATATGCAGCGCCGTGACGTCGTGCTCGACTGGTACAGGCGCATACTGCTCGAATCCGTTTTCGCAGAACTCTGGCTGGCGAAAGGCGATTTGGCCCAAGCGCGACCGGAGGCAGAAAGGTTTCTGAAGAGCGCGTTGGCCACCGTGGAGCGTACTTGGCGGACACTGGCCTGGGAAGCAAGCGCGAGGCTAGCCCTAGCGGAACGGGACCTCACCAAAGCAAAAAACTGCATCGCCGAAGGATTGTCTGCGATGGAAGGCTTCGAAGTACCGCTGGCCACTTGGCGATTAAACGCTACCGCCTTCGAGCTCTACCAGACCTTAGGTGATCGAGACTTGGCGGAACGACACCGGGCGCTCAGCCGTGACACGATTATGAAGCTGGCGAACTCGCTGGCTGCGCAGGAGCCACTTCGAGGCACCTTTCTCTCAGCATTGAGGGTTCGTAAGGTCCTCGGAGACTCGAAAATCGCGGTCCCGCGAGCCAAAGACGTCCGAGGAAGTGGTCACTAGAGTTCTGCCACGTACTCCGAAAACCACGCTTTGGCCGGTCGAATCTTGGAGACGGCGGGCGGAACAAAGTCGCACGTAATATATCAGGCGATCTCAAGTATTTCCCGACTACCGGTGGTCCAGAGCTCGGTGTGGCCCTTCAGCTTCTCGCGGAACGCCGAGTTGGTCTTGTATTCCCTCAGCCACGCTTCAAACGCCCCGAAGTCTTCTGCCTCATACTCCAGTATGACCCGATTGAAGTCGCCTGTCAGGTCGGTCAACACGCGATGGTTTGGAATTCTGGCGATTCCGGCCGCCTCCTTCAACTGGGCAGCGAGCTTGCTCGCATTTCCCGGTTTGCAGACAAAGCAATTGCGGACAACCAACATGAGTTCTCCTCCCTTTGAACCGGTTTTGGCGCAATCTGAGCTCCGTCACGGCCGCGAATTGACCGGCCTCGAGCAACTCCACTACATAAGCTCACCCCGACCGCAGCGGATGGATGGTGCTCCAAATCGGGAATAGAATCCCCGCCCACATGATTTCGAGTGGTCGTTTGGCTTGGTGCCCAGAGCAGCATTTCACTGCATCGTCGAGGACCAAACCAGAAATGAAGGCATTTATGTCCATGGCCGTCGCACTGCTTACCATTGCTGATTCAAGCTCCAGGTAAGACGCACATCCTTCACTTTCGCATTTTAGGAATACTCTAAACCACGCAGCCTGAGCGGGAGGTTGATATGGGTCTCGCGTCTCGAAAACGCGCGTACGAGTCACGTCGGGAGTGTAGCGAAACGCATGTTTGCAGCGAGAACAAGCTACGTCCAAGTAAGGATCGCCCCTGGCCGTTCTGCGCAGACTTTGCTGCCTTACTTGCAATAGGCTGGAATATGGGAGCACGATTTCACACGTGCAACCGCATGCTTGGCACAGGACGACTACGAGCGAGCGAGGCATTCGTCCCTCAAACTTTCGGATCGTCGCTACCATTCAAGACTACATACACAAACGCTCGTCGCAAGATGCCTCGGAGCGCATCGAGCCTGGCCAACACGATATGGTGTTAGCACCGGTTTAGAAGAGAGCCATTTTCGCCGGTTTGGAGGGAACCAGTTCGGGCGAAATAAGCCCTTGGCCGACGCATCACCTCCGCCGCTGGCGCAGCCTTTGGTTAGCGAGCTCTTTCTGCGTGCGACTCGGTCTGAGTCAAAACAAGCAGCTACCCCCCGACGCACTCAACACGAGCAGTAGCGGTGAAGCACAGCGCGCGCGGCTGCTATCGCGGGTCAATCCCATGGCCGGGTCGTGGTCGCTCACGGCGTACCCGAGATCCTATCGGCCGGTGAGCCCAGACGAATAGCTACCCGCCTCTCGCCGCACTCCATCGTCAGGAACTAGAGCAGCAATCGGCGCCTCGATGATTGTCTGCGGATCCGGGTCAGTCCACAAGAGGAAAAGCTGTAGAGTCCGATATAGAGTTTATACCGCGTCCCTGCCGATGAGGCGCCAAGAAAGACCTGGTCCTGTCGCTGGCGAATTGATAGTGAAGCCGATTTTATAGCCGATGGCGGAAACTGAGGAATCTCGATTCACAGGAATGCATCGCGGCGACACGGTCCAACCAGCGAACGGGCTTCGCTGATCCAGAGACGGAATCAGGAAGTCGGGCTGTACCAAGTTCACGGGTATACGACAGCGACCAGAGTCTGTGGGGATT
>Ga0209039_10003346_pt1 | contig 12596 bp, 10 predicted proteins | sample BogFormECP12_OM1_FD_188238 | JGI IMG/M metagenome (GOLD analysis project Ga0209039, IMG submission 188238) | Bog forest soil microbial communities from Calvert Island, British Columbia, Canada - ECP12_OM1 (SPAdes) (version 2) | ecosystem: Environmental > Aquatic > Freshwater > Wetlands > Bog ...
CGAACCATAATCATCGACATGGACATCTACGAGGAGATCGTCCGCTTGCGAAAAGACGGGCGGCGCGGGGCCGTGGCGACCATTGTGAATGTGCGCGGGTCGATTCCTTCGTTCAAGACCGCCAAGATGCTGGTGCGGGACGATGGCTCGATCGTCGGGACAATCGGCGGCGGCTGCGTTGAGGCCGAGGTGTGGCAGGCGGCGCGCGAAGTAATGGAGTCGGAGAAGCCGCGGACCCTGACATTCGATCTGAATCAGGATCCGAAATACGACACCGGCCTCGTCTGCGGCGGGACACTGGAGATTTTTGTGGAGCCGGTCTTGCCTCCAGCAGATCTTTACATTTTCGGCGCAGGTCACGTCGCAGCAAGCCTCTACAAAGTGGCACGCATCGCCGGATTCGACGTCACCGTAATCGATGATCGCGAAGCCTACGCGAACCGCGAGCGTTTCCCCGAGGCGCGGCAGGTGATTGCCGAAGATTTCGACAAGGCCACGGCGCAGCTCGCGCCGGGCGAGTCTTCGTACATCGTTATCGTCACGCGCGGGCACCGCGACGATATGCGAATGCTGCGCTGGGCGGTGCAGACTCCGGCGCGCTACGTCGGGATGATTGGGTCGAAGCGGAAGACGATCACCATTTTCAAAGAGCTGCAGCAGGAAGGTCTGCCCGCGCATTTATTCGATCGTGTCCACGCCCCGGTTGGTCTCGATATTGGCGCGATTACACCGGAAGAGATTGCGGTGTCGATCACGGCGGAACTGATCGCAAAACGGCGAAGAGTGGAGCGCGATCTGCCGCACATGAGCTGGTTCCATCGCCGGGAGCGAGAGTCCGAGGCCGAGCCGAAGTCTTAAGAGCCTTTGACCGCCGAGACGCAGAATGCGCCGAGAAATACTTCGGCAAGAGCTTCTGAGGTCCGCAGTGAATCATCCCTTCCAGCTTTTCTCTGCGTCCTCGGCGTCTCGGCGGTTATGATTTCGGGATGGCGAAAGAAATCGAAATTAAATTTCGAATTGAGAACCTGCCCACGCTAACCCGGGCGCTGAAGCAAGCGGGCTTCAAACAGATCACCCGCTCCACCCACGAAATGAATTCACTCTACGACCTGCCCGGCCAGAAGCTGCGCAAGCGGGGAGAAATGCTGCGGTTGCGCAAGTACGGCGAGAAGTGGCTGCTGACGCACAAGGGAAAACCCACCCTTGCGCACAGAACGCGCAAGGATGGGGCACCCGAGGCCGGTCGCCACAAAGTGCGCGTTGAACTGGAAACGCACCTGGAGAACGGCCAGCAGATGGACGCCGTTTTGCGCGCGCTTGGTTTCGCGCCCACGTTTCGCTATGAAAAATATCGCGCGGAGTGGAGCGACGGCACGGGCCACGTGGTGCTGGATGAGACTCCGATTGGATCATTCGGCGAAATCGAGGGTCCAGCTCGCTGGATTGACCGCACGGCGCGCGCGCTCGGGATCGGTCGCGACGATTACATCACTCAGACTTACGCCCCAATGTTCTTTGCATGGAAGCGGCGCACGCGCAGCCCAGCCACGGAAATGACGTTTAGCGCGATCGGCAAGAAATCAATTCCAGAGTTGCGATGACCACAGGCAGCTGCCGAGCTGCGCTCGGCCTGGACGGGCGAGGGCGCCCGTCCCCACACAACCGTCCCCACACAAGCGAGCTACTACAAGCGCTGAATCGGCTCTCTGGAATTTACGAATTTGCGCCGCAGCACTTCTTATATTTCTTGCCGCTGCCGCAAGGGCAAGGATCGTTGCGCCCTACTTTAGCCCCCGAGCGCACCACCTGCTGGACTTGCGTGTCGCCCGCCCCGGCCATGCGCGCTTGTTCCAGTTCCTTCTTCTTCTTGCGCTGGAAGGCTTCTTCGATTTCGTCCACGGAGGTAGCGACCTGGCGCGGCGGGCGTCCGTTGCCGCCCCGACCGCCGGTGATGACTGAAGGTACGCCGGCTTCGAGCCCTTGGGACAGATCGTCAGGACTGCCTCCGGGAGGTCGGCCGCCCGGCCTCGCTGGCGCGTCCGGCGGACGCTCCATGATCTGCATCAGGTACAGGTAGCGAACCGTTTCTTCCTGAAAGCGCTGCATCATTTCTTCGAACATGTCGAAGGACTCGCGTTTGTACTCGACCAGCGGATCGTGCTGGCCGTAGCCGCGCAGGCCGATGCCCTCTTTCAGGTGATCCATCGAGAGCAGGTGATCCTTCCACTGCGCATCGATCACACTCAGCATGATCATGCGCTCGTGATAGCGCATGGCCTCGGCGCCGATCAGTTTCTCTTTCGCGTCATAGCGCTCTTTGAGTTTGTCAAAGATGGCGTCGCCCAGTTCCTGGCGGTTCATCTGCTCAGGCTTGAGGCCTTCGGCGTAAGTGTCGACACCGAAATGAGTAAAGATCGCGTCCTTCAGAGCTTTGAGGTCCCAGTTAGCGACGTGATCTTTGGGCGGACAGTGCCGTTCGAGGATGTCGCCGAGGATTCCGGAGACGTAGTCTTCGATGATGAGATCTTTCTGGTCGAGGCCTTCCAGCAAACGGCGGCGCAGGCCGTAAACCGCTTCGCGCTGCTTGTTCATGACGTCGTCATACTCAAGCAGGTGTTTGCGGGCCTCGAAGTTCTGGCCTTCGACGGCTTTCTGCGCGGCTTCGATGCGGCGCGTGATCATGCGCGATTCGATGGGCACGCCTTCTTCCATGCCCAGGCGTTGCAGCAGATTTGAAACCCACTCCTTGGCGAAGATCCGCATCAGATCGTCTTCAAGCGAAAGATAGAAGCGCGAGGAGCCGGGGTCGCCCTGGCGTCCGGCGCGTCCGCGAAGCTGATTGTCGATGCGGCGCGCTTCGTGGCGTTCGGTGCCGAAGATGTGCAACCCGCCTGCCTCGATCACTTCCTTATGTTCCTGGTCCGTGTCGTTCTTGTAGCGCGCAAAAATCTCGTTCCACTGATCGGTCGCGACCGCGTATTCATTGCCGGCGTAGTACCAAACCGTGCGATTGGGATCGTCGACCTCGGCTTCGATCTTGCCTTGTGCGGCGCGGATCGGCTGCGCGATTCCCTTCTTCACGCATTCCTGCTTGGCCATGAATTCGGGGTTACCGCCAAGCAGAATGTCGGTGCCACGGCCCGCCATGTTGGTGGCGATGGTGACCATGCCCTTGCTTCCGGCCTGCGCGACGATTTCCGCTTCGCGCTCGTGATACTTGGCGTTCAGGACGACGTGCTTGATTCCCTTTTTCTTCAGCAACTCGGAAAGGCGTTCGGACTTTTCAATCGAGGTAGTGCCCACCAGCACCGGCTGGCCGCTCTCGTGCAGCCTTTGGATTTCGTCGGAAGCCGCGAAATATTTCTCTTTCTCGGTGCGATAAACGATATCTGGATTCTCTTTGCGCAGCAGCACGCGATTGGTCGGAATGACGAGGACTTCGAGCCGGTAGATCTTGTCGAATTCCGCCGCTTCGGTTTCCGCCGTACCCGTCATGCCGGCTAGCTTTTTATACATGCGGAAATAGTTCTGGAACGTGATGGTGGCGAGCGTCTGATTCTCGCGCTCGATCTTCACATTCTCCTTGGCTTCGATCGCCTGGTGCAGCCCATCGGACCAGCGGCGGCCCGGCATCAGGCGCCCGGTGAATTCGTCCACAATCAGCACTTCGCCGTCTTTGACCACGTATTCGACGTCTTTCTTGTAAAGCGCGTGCGCTTTGACGGCGGTCTCCACGTGATGCTTCAGCGCCCAGTTTTCCGGGTCGGCGATGTTGCCGATGCCAAGCAGTTTTTCGACTTTTTCCCAGCCGTCGTCGGTGACTGTGCAGTTGCGGTGCTTTTCGTCAACCACGAAGTCCCCGGTCATGATCTTGGGCTCGCCCGGCTGCGTGTCGATTTCTTCGCCCTTTTCGAGCTTGGGGATAATGCGATTCACCTTGTAGTACTTGTCGGTGGACTCTTCGCTGGCACCCGAAATGATGAGCGGCGTCCGGGCTTCGTCGATCAGGATGGAATCGACTTCGTCGACGATGGCGAAGTTGTGTGCGCGCTGCACGCAATCGCGCAGGTCGAACTTCATGTTGTCGCGCAGATAGTCGAACCCGAATTCGTTGTTGGTGCCGTAGGTCACGTCGGCGGCATAAGCGGCGCGGCGCTGCTCGTCGTCGAGGTCGTGGACAATCACGCCCACCGTCAGCCCGAGAAAGCCGTAGAGCTTGCCCATCCATTCGGAGTCGCGCTTGGCCAGATAATCGTTGACGGTGACCACGTGCACGCCGCGTCCGCTCAGCGCATTCAGATACACCGGGAGCGTGGCGACCAGCGTCTTGCCCTCGCCGGTCTTCATTTCGGCGATCTTGCCTTCGTGCAGAACCATGCCCCCAATCAACTGCACGTCGAAATGCCGCATGTTGAGCACGCGCCGTCCGGCTTCGCGGACCACGGCAAACGATTCCTCGAGCAGTTCGTCGAGAACGCCCTTGAGCACCTCGCTGCGCTCGGCTTCGATTTCTTTCTGGCGGTCGGGATCCGCTTCCGGCTCGTCGGCGATGGAACTGAGACGTTCCTGAACACGGGCGCGAAATTCCGCCGTCTTGGCGCGGAGTTCGTCGTCGGAGAGCTTCCGCATCTCCGGCTCGAGCGCGTTGATAGCCTGCACGCGAGGCTGCAGGCGCTTGACCTCGCGCTCGTTCTTCGTCCCGAAAATCTTGCCTAATAAAGTGTTGATCAAAACGGAAATCCTTCAGAGGACACACGTCCTAAGATATGAGTAAAAGCCTAGCACATTAGATGCGGGAGGGATGGCGAAGGACAGACAGCACCAAACATGCATACCGCAAACTCTTGTTTTGAAGGGGCGCGGCTTCAGCCGCGCCGCAAGTCCTGCCGAGCTCGGAACTAGAGAAACGGGTTCTGGACGTGATGTTCTTATCCAGAAAGGACTTAACGTTCATTCATCTCATCCCGCGTGAATTTCCTCCCCGCACGAACGTGTTTGAGTTTTTGAAACAATGCCTCTATTTCCGCGCGGCTTACCTTGCGCGAGCCATACCAGTCCAGCCAATCGCGAAAGGCGTCATTCAGCGTCTTGTGCTCGCTCCGAGCGACCTCGCGGGCCAGTTCAATCTTGCTTTCATCCGCACTAAACGTGATCTTCTTCATCACCTTGGTGTTTCTCCCCAACATTTAAGATCGGATCGATGTCTAGTTTTCACCAGTTCTCTTTAGTATATTCGCCTCGTCAGGTTTCATCCGATATATCGGCACTCCCGGCCCGGCCGCAACTGTCTGATCTAAGGATTGGAGGAACCATGAAACGAATCGTACTTTACCTGGTCGTTTTACTGTCAACGGCCTTCGTTTTCGCCCAGGATCAGACCCCACAAATTCTCGACGTCAGTTCGGTCGTGGCAGGAGCGCAGAGAACCGAAACCCTATATGCCTACGCCGTGGGCAGATGGTCGGACGCCGACGACCACTTGGCGGTATGGTCCACCGAAATTCACTGCTATGAGCGTTTTGGCTTTTGCGAAGAAGTTGACGCTACGTACTTCTTCGGAGAAGCTGGGGCAACTCTCAACAGTTTCGACATTCTCCGCTGGGACAAGCGGGAACTGATCGCCATTGACAGTTCCCCGATATGCGTGGTGAACACCTTGCGGTTTGACTTTGCGGCGAAGAAGGTGACCATCACCATGGCCCTGAAGGGCGAAACAAAGGATCCCTTCTGTAAAGACATAAAAGCTACAACGGCGTTCTTGGGCGGGGTAAAAGACAAAATCAAAAATGAAATCAAAAAGCCGAGCAAATGAACGAATCCACCCCCAGACGGTAGGTGAGTAGTCGCTAAAGGCGCCAGCCCAGGCACGTCGATTTCCTGTAATATTCACCTCGGACATGCCCACTTTCTACCAGCGGTTTCAGGAAACGGCCCGGAAGTTCCCCGACAACATTGCCCTCGAGATTCAGCGGCTGCAGACGATTGAGCGACCTGCGGTAGAATAAGCTCGTGAGGTGGTCATGGCAGAGATGACGCCGCAAGTTTCGGAGGTGCTGGAGAAAGCGCTGGCGCTTTCTACCCAAGAGCGCGGTCTGTTAATCGATCAATTGATTGAGAGCCTCGATGAAGGGCCTGTGGAAGAAGGAGTTGAGGAGGCTTGGGACGAAGAGATTAAGAGCCGGGTGGATGATATTCGATCAGGCAAGGTCAAGATGATCGCGGGCGAGCAGGTGCTCCGGGAGCTCGCTCAAGAGTTCCCTGATGAGCGGTGATCGGTTCCGGTTTCACTCGGAGGCGCGGCAGGATTTGCGGGACGCAATCGGATGGTACCGCAGCCGGAGCCCAAACGTGGGGGTGGAATTTCGTGTGACCGTATCCGACGTGATCCGCCAAATTGTGAAGGCTCCCCAGCGCTGGCCGGAATACTTGCACGGAACCCGTCGTTTCGTAATGCGTCGTTTTCCATTTTTCATCGTCTACCTCGATGACGGCGACGAAGTTAGCATCGTAGCTGTCGCCCATAGCAAGCGCAAACCTGGGTACTGGAAGGCGCGGCTCTGAACTTGTTCCTTCTCTCCCCTTTCAAGCGGCCCAGTTCCTAGTTTTCCCCACGCGTCTTTAGTATATTCACCTCGGACATGCCCACTTTCTACCAGCGCTTCCAGGAAACGGCCCGGAAGTTCCCCGACAACGTTGCCCTGGAGATTCAGCGGCCGCAAACGGTGGAGCGAGTCACCTTCGCGGAACTGACCCGGATGTCGGAGAGCGTAGCGAACTGGCTCTCGACGCGGGTTCCACGGGACGCGCGCGTGGCGATTCTGGCGGCGAACCATCCGCGGTGGGTGGCGGCATATTTAGGGATCATCGCCGCGGGCAGAACCGCGGTTCCGCTCGACACGACTTTCCAAGCCGATCAGGTGAAGAAGTTGTTGATCGACAGTGGCGCTTCCCTGTTGTTCTGCGATGTGAGGCATCTCCCGGTTGCGGTGGAGGCCGTCGCGGGACTCAAAGTGGCTTTGGTAATGACTTCGGGGGCAGCGGAGCGGGTCGAGACGACTCCGACAACTACGAATCCCACTCATCGCACAGAACGCGATGAGTGGGGCACCCAGGGTTCGACCCAGCTACGAACGGAAGTTCTGGCCGGCGATCTCGATTCCATCTTCGCCGCCGGCCTCGCTGGATTTCAGCCCATCGTCCCCGCGGAGAGCGACCTGGCGGCGCTGCTCTACACCTCGGGCACTACAGCCGATCCGAAGGGCGTCATGCTCACCCACGCCAACCTCGTCGGCGAGGCGAATTCGGTTTTCGCGTTGCTCAAGGTTGGCCCTGAGGATGCGCTGCTCGGAATTCTCCCGATGTTTCACGTCCTCGCGCAGATGGCGAACCTTTTCCTGCCTCTATTCAACGGCGCGCGCGTCGTGTACCTGGAGACGCTGAACACAACCGAATTGCTGCGGGCTTTGCAGGAACGCGACATCACCGTGTTTTGCGTTGTGCCTCAATTCTTCTACCTGATCCATGAGCGCATTTTCAAAGAACTGAACAAACGCGGCCAATTCACTCTGCGGCTGGTGCGCACGCTGATGGCGTTCAACCGTGCGCTGCGGCGAGTTGGAGTCAACGCGGGCAAACTTTTCTTTGGACGGATTCACGCGACCTTCGGCGCTCGTATGCGCTATCTGATCACCGGCGGTTCGCGATTCGATCCGGCCATCGCTCGCGATTTTTATTCGTTTGGCATCGACGTTCTAAACGCATACGGACTGACGGAAACCACCGGCGGCGCCTTCATCAACCCTCCGGGGCACGTTGTATTTGGCTCGGTCGGACGGCCTTTCCCTGGAATCGAAGCCAGGATTGTGGATCCGCAACCCGTAGAAGAAGGCGCGCCGCCGGCGGGTGAGATTGCGATCCGCGGCGCGATCGTGATGAAAGGATATTGGAATCGCCCGGAGGCCACGGCGGAGGTGCTGCGCGACGGCTGGTTCTACACCGGCGATCTGGGCTACTTCGATTCCAACGGCAATCTGTTTATCACCGGGCGGCGCAAGGAAGTCATCGTGCTTGCCAATGGAAAAAATGTCTATCCCGAGGAGATCGAGGTGCACTACCAGCAGGCGCCTTACGTGAAAGAGATGTGCGTGATGGCACTGGAGGCACGCCCGGGAGATCCGACGACGGAGCGGCTGCATGCCGTGGTCGTGCCCAATTTTGAACTGCTGCGCGAGCGCAAGATGGTCAACTCAAAAGAGGCGATCCGCCTCGACCTTGAAGCGCTCTCCCACAAGATCGCTTCCACAAAGCGTCTGGGAAGTTACGACATCTGGCAGGAAGAACTGCCGCGCACGACGACCCGCAAACTAAAACGCTTCCAGATTGAAAAGAAGGTTCGGGAGCTGAAACAAAACCACGGCGGCGGCGATTCGGAGGTTGGCGTGGAGAAGCCGCTAACCGGCGACGAGCAATTGTGGCGGGAGCGTGAGGATGTGAAGCGCGCCCTCACGATCGTGCGAGAATCTTCGCGCAACCAGCTCGGCGCGATTCATCCCACCCACAATCTGGAACTCGATTTGGGACTGGATTCCATGCAGCGCATTGAATTGCTGACCGCACTCGAGCAGCAACTTGGTGGCGATGTACCCGAGGCGCAACTGGCGGAAATTTATTCCGTGCGCGACCTGGTCGACGCCGTGGTTTCGAGCGCGAGCCGCGGCGAGGGCCAAGCCAGCGCGGCAGCACCGGGTTGGTCCACAATTCTAAGCGAGCCAGTGACCGATCCTGAGATCCTCGCACTGGCGGGCCACAATATTTTCGCTGAAGTCTTTTTCTTTCTGCTGGGGAAGCTGATTTATCTTTTCGCGCTCGACCGCTTTCACCTCAAAACCCGCGGACTCGAAAATCTGCCCCCAAAAGGCCCGTACCTGATCTGTTCGAATCACCAGAGCTATATCGATCCGCTGGTGATGGCGGGGGCGCTCCCGTATCGCCTGTTTCGCGATACCTTTGCGGTGGGCACGAGCGACATTTTCGGTAAAGGATTCATGCGGCGACTGGCGCGATGGCTTCGCGTGGCGGTCGTCGATCCCGACGCGAACCTGATGCCGGCCATGCGCGCCGGGTTCTTTGGCCTCAGCCAGGGACACATTCTGGTTCTTTATCCCGAGGGCGAGCGCAGCAACGACGGCAACCCGGCCGTATTCCGCAAGGGCGCCGCGATTCTCTCGATTCACGCGCAAGCCCCGATTGTTCCGGTCGCGATCGAGGGCTTCTATGAAGCCTGGCCACGCCACAAAAAGTTTCCGAAGTTCAAGGATCTGCAACTGGTATTCGGCAAGCCGATTCAACCCCCGCCGGTGAATGAGGCGAGCGAAGCCGCGTATGAAAGGCTGACGTCCGAGTTGAAGTCCAGAGTGGTGGCGATGTGGCAAGAATTGCGAGAGAAAGAATTGCGAGGAAGAAGTTCGCCGGGGCTGGAAGAGAATGCGAAGAGTTCGGCGCTGGCTGAAACCGCACCCCGTTAATTTTATGTACCCGCGATCTTATGCCCCCGCGCCCTTAGCTTGCGCGTCCAAGATTTTTGTGAAGGCGTCCACAACGCCGGCGTGGAATTTCTGGCCCGCTCCCGCCAAAATCTCCTGCTCGGCTTGGTAAGGCGAGAGAGCTTTTCCGTTAGCGCCGCTAATCAATTTCTGATACGCATCCGCCACGGCCAGAATGTGAGCCTCGATGGGAACGTTGGCCGAACGTGCTCCCTGATCCTGCAAAATCTGCTGCGCGACGATGATCGGAATCACCCGCCGCAGCGAATTTCCGACGGCTTGGGCGCGGGCATTGGCCTTGCGCGGCTTGCGGAAACTCGCCACCACCTCGTCGCGGCTCATATCGGCGGCCTTGTAGAGAATGTCGTTGGTGATGCCGATCTTGCTCAGATCGCGCAGCAGCACCGCCGACCGCAGCAACTCGACGCGATCCGAACCCAGGCCCATGGTCTCCGCCATTCTTGTCGACGCCTCCACCAACCGCTGATTTTCGCCGACGCCGAGCTTCTCGTTGGCCATGAAGTGCTGCAAAACCAGCAGCAGCCCGCTGAAACTTTCCCGGATGTCGGTGGTCATCGCCTGCTTGCGCTCGTAAAGTGTGCCCATCACATAGCCGACAACCGCCAAAACCCCAGCCCAGATGGCAAAGTTGAACAGCCGCTCCCCAGGCAACGACACCACGCGGTGTCCGGGCATCAGGTTGTTGAGGAAGTCCAGCAGAACCACCAGGAATATGCAGGCAAAGGCGGTCAGAGTCGCGTGCCGGCGTCCAAAGTAGTAGGCCGAGTACAAAGTTGGCAGAAAGTAAAAGCAGAGCGCCATGGGCAACGACTGGGCGAAGAATTGCACCGTCGCCGCAATCAGGAACAGCGATAGCAGCAGGATAATTTCCTTGGCGGTTTTGCTCATCTTCATTGCCCCGATCGTTGGCGTGAACAAGGAACGCGCTACTGCCATGTTGGAGCAAGGGCGCGCCCCCTGCAAAGTTACCGGGGTAATGACTTCCTTTCCACTGTGGCACGGCGGAAATGTCTGGAACCGGACTCGATGCCACGCGCCCGGGAAACTCAGGCCTGCCGCAGAAAAAACCGGATCAAGCAGAAGGTCGCCGCGGACATGACCGCCGCCGCAGGAATAGTGACCAGCCAAGCCCACACAATTCGCGTCGCCACTCCCCAGCGCACCGCCGACAACCGGTGGACAGCACCCACGCCCACAATGGCACCGGTAATGGTGTGCGTTGTGCTGACGGGAATTCCCGCCAGGGCAGTCGCGAACAGAGTGATGGCCCCGGCGCTCTCAGCGCAAAAACCGCCCACCGGTTTCAGCTTCGTGATCTTCTGCCCCATCGTGTGTACGATGCGCCAGCCTCCGAAATAGGTTCCGGCGGCGATGGCGGCATGAGCGGCAAGAATGATGGGCCAGTGCAGGTGTCCCCAGCTGCCGAGCATGTCTTCCTTGCTCATGAATCCGGCGGTATAGAGAGCGCCGGCGACGATGCCCATGGTTTTTTGCGCGTCGTTGCCGCCGTGTCCCATGCTATAGGCGGCCGCCGAGAGCAGTTGCAGTTTGCGGAACCATTTATCCACCTGTTGCGGCGCTTTGTTTCTCAGCAGCCAATAAACGGCGACCATGAACCCGAAGCCCATGACCAGTCCCATGATGGGCGCGACCACAATGAAGATCAGGGTCTTGTACCAACCGGCGGCGATGATCACCGATGGAGCCGCACGCCATCCGGCATGGATTGCCTCATGCGTCATGGCGGCGCCAGCGTACCCACCAATTAACGCGTGCGACGAGGATGTGGGCAGACCCCACCACCACGTCAGCAGATCCCAGACAATGGCGCCGAACAGCGCGGCCAGCACCACGTACTGATCGACTGCATCGAGCCGAATCATGCCGCGGCCAATCGTGTTGGCCACAGCGATGCCGAGCAGAAAAGCGGCCAGAAAGTTGAATGCCGCCGCCCACGCGACTGCCAGCTTGGGAGAGAGAACACGCGTCGAAACCACCGTAGCGATGCTGTTGGCCGCATCGTGAAACCCATTGAAGAAGTCGAAAATCAGAGCGACCAGAACCGTAATCACTACCAGCAGAACTTCCGCGTTCACCTGGATTCGCTCCTTTGCGGCAGTGGCATCTCAATAGGTTTAACAGCCCGTGGTGCAAGTGCTTCCGCCTGTAGAGACGGGGCTTGCCCCGTCTCCCGAGAGGCGGCAAACCGCGTCCCTGGGCAGGGACGACCCAGTTCTCACGCCCACTCCTCAGGGCCTATGCGCTCTTCAGCACGATCGCTTCCAGTACGTTGGCCGCATCTTCGGCCTTGTCGGTTGCGGTTTCGAGCAGTTCGTAGAGTTCTTTCATCTTGATCAGCTGGATGGGATCTTTCTCGTGTTCGAACAGCTCTCCAATGGCCTTGCGGCTGACTTGATCGGCTTCGTCCTCGAGCCGGTTGATTTCGTCGCAGTGCTGCATCACCTTGCCGTTTTTTTCAAGCAGCGAAACGCCGCGCGCCAGTTCTTCGGTTTGCAGCACCAGTATTCCCGCCAACTCCGCCGCCGCCGCCGTTGGCTGCACGATTTTGTACATCACCAGGCGGGTGGCGGCCGTATTCATAAAGTCGAGAACGTCGTCGAGCGCCGACGCCAGATGATGAATATCTTCACGATCGAAAGGCGTAATAAAGCTCTGGTTCAGCTTGGTCATGATCGCGTGGGTCGCCTTGTCACCGCGGTGTTCGATGGCTTGCATCTGTTCGACCCGGGCCTCCAGGTCGTGGGGATCTTCCAGAATGCTGCGCAGCAAGCGCGCACCCTCGCTCATGCTGGTGGAAAGCTCGGCAAACAGATCGAAAAACTTGGTTTCGCGCGGAAGAAGACGGATCATGACACCGTTAGCTGGTCAAAGTCGGGAACGGTGTACTATCTCACGCCAGGCGAGCAAGGCGCAAGGAAACCGGCCACGAGGGAGTGTCCTAAATCGGCTGTGATCCCCAAGCAACACCCACCACGGAGACACCCTTCGGCTACGCTCAGGGCAGGCTCCGAC